>Ga0073904_10000712_pt1 | contig 23934 bp, 18 predicted proteins | sample KloWWTrecipitate_FD_66668 | JGI IMG/M metagenome (GOLD analysis project Ga0073904, IMG submission 66668) | Active sludge microbial communities from Klosterneuburg, Austria, studying microevolution and ecology of nitrifiers - Klosterneuburg... | ecosystem: Engineered > WWTP > Aerobic digester >... | reverse complement strand
GACGTAGTGGGCGGCGGGAGTTCCCCGGCGTCCTGGACGGCCGCAGCCTCAACGACCCCGCCCCGCTCGAGCCACACGCCGCGCCCGACGAGCACACCCGATAGGAAGATCACGACGGTCACCACCGTCGCGGCCATGAACAGAAACACCAGCTGTTTGCCGTTGAGCTGGATCTCGTGAAACCCGTCGTCCTGTGTTGTCCCAGCCATAAGCGTTTGACCCAACTGATTTTAGCACTACCGCGGGGGCGGCAGCCGCGCCTTGAGCGCGGCTGCGGGGGCCGAGCGCGGATCGAGCGCCAAGGCTCGGTCGACCGCCTCGCGCGCCTGCAGCGCGTCGCCGAGCGCGAGGTACGCCTCGGCCAATACCGTGTGCGCCTCGGCGGTCTCATCGCTCCAGATGGCAATCTTCAACGCCAGGACGGCCTCGTCGGCACGCCCGTTACGCAGATGCACGCGCCCCAGGAGCACGTGGGCGGAGGCGAGATAGGGGGACAGGTACAAGGCACGTCGCAGCTCGCGCGCCGCCTCGCCGTCGGCCTCGCGATCGTAGGCCCGGCGCGCCGCGTCGAGGTGGAAGGCCGCCAGTTGCGCTTGCTCCCGCTGCCCGGAAGAGGCGATGAACGCGTCCACGCGGGCCGAGGGACGGTCCAGCCGTTCGCGCAGCCGTTCGAGGCCACGCGGGATGAGCTCGCCCCCGGCCAGGGCCCGCGCCTCCCATGCTGCGTAGCGCGACGACAGCCGCCGCGCCAGCTCGCGTTCCCGAGCGGCCTCGGCCGGCGCGCCCATGCGCTGCAGGGCGGCGCTCAGCACGAAGTGGGCGTCGCCATCCGCCGGATCACGACGGACGGCCTCGCGCAGCCAGTACGCGGCTCCATTGGGGTCCTTCTCGAGCCAGTAAGCGTAGCCGAGGTTGAAGAAGTAGTCGGCTTCGGCCGGGGCAATTCCGGTCGCCTGGCTGAAGTAGTAGGTAGCCCGTCCGGTCTGCGCCGACGCCCCCCGCCGGATCTGCACGACTCCGAGCGCGTTGGACACGTCGGCCCGGCTGCCTTCCTGCTGCAAGGCACGCAGCGTCGTGAAGGCATCGTCGAAGCGCTGCAGATGGAGTTGCGAGATCGCCGTCGCGTACTGCGCGTCCTGCCGGAGGGGGCCGGCCGTCACTCCGGAGGCGCTGGCCAGTGCCTGCAAGTGCGCACCTTGCGCCGAGTGCAGCTCCCACAGCGCAAGACGTGCGGCGTCGTAAGCGGGCGCCGCTTCGATGGCCTGCTCGAAATAGCCCTGGGCCGCCGCGGATGTCTCCGCCACCAGCCCCCGCGTGAACAACTCGAAAGCCGCCAGCGATGGTGGCCGCTGCAGGGCATTGTCCGAGGCGGATTCGACAAGGCCCGCCGCGATTCGTGACGTGAGTTCGAACAGCTCACCCGGCGCACCGCGCGCGCTGATCTCGGACGACAGGCGTCCGTTGTCGAGCCGCACCACGCGCGCGCTGATCACCAACTGGTCATCCTCGAGCGCAAGCCGTCCAGTAACAATAGCCGACGCCCCGACGGCATGGCCGACCTCGATCGCCGACGCCCGGCTCAGGGCAGCCGTGACCGGCAACTGCAGGCGCTCGTATGCCAACACGCGCTCGTCGCGGGTCACGGTCTCAACACCGCTCGCCGCGATCCGGTCACCGAGCAAGAGGGCGACGCCCTCGCGCATCCAGTGCAGCCGCGAGATGGCCTGGGGATTCTCGAACGGGAGCACGATTGCAACCACTCCGGCGCCGATGGGCACACTGGCCATCGGGGTTGGCTGGGCTACGACCAGGCTCGCCGCCAGCACCAGCCGGATCGTCATGCGACATCCAGCAGCGACTGGGAGCGGCTCCGCGCGCCCAGGATGTCCACGACGAGGGTACAGGCCGCCGGGATCTCTTCCACGCGCACGGTGGCCTCCACGTCGCAGTGGGTGAGGCACTCGCGAAAGGCCGCGGCATAGAAGAGGCGCATCGGTGCGGCCGAACTCTGGCGCAGGTATTCGAAGATCGGAGAGCGGATCTCCACCTGTGCGTGGCCCGTGCGCAACCGCCATTTCACCCTGGAGCGGCCGACCGTCTCGTGCGCCAGCGCGCGGCCGAGGCGTAGCGCCGCGCGGGTTCGCAGGCCGAGCGGCAGGCGCCGAATCAGACCCTTGCGGGCGCCGGAGAGCGCCTCGAAGGCCCATTCGGCCGCGCAGGTGCCCGACCGTTCCGGGATGGCGTGATCGTCTGGCGCCGGCTCACGGTGCAGGAAGCTCAGCACGGCGCCAAGAGGCGCCAGGCCCATGCGGCCGTCGCGTAGGCCGGTGGGACTCAGCCAGTTCTCGTAGAACTCGAGGCGGGCGGGCGCGACGTCGGCGATGCCCTGGTGAAGGCTCGCAATCAGCAGACGGCCTATTCCGGCGTCAACCATGTCCGTCAGTTCACTGTAGAATGCCAAGTGTCCGCGGACATGGCCCGCAGCGACCGACGTGGCGCGTAAGCGTACTGCACGGACACGGTCGAGTCAACGAACCGACACGCATGATACTGCCTCTCCAGGAAACTCTGAAGGACCGTGTGCGCGCCGTTCTGGCCGAGGCGCACGGCCTCAGCGACGACGCCGGCGTCACCATCGCCATTGAGATGCCACCGAATCGCACGCTGGGCGACTTGGGCACACCCGTCGCCTTCGACCTGGCACGCCGCCTGCGCCAGGCCCCCCGCGCCATCGCTCGGGACCTGGCCTCGCGCCTCGGTGCCATCCCCGGTATCGCCCGCGTGGATGCCGCCCCGAACGGCTATCTCAACGTCTTCCTCGACCGTCCGGCCTTTCTGCTGGCCCGCCTGGGACTGGCCGGCGCACTGCCCGCTCCGCCGGCGCGGGCCGAGAAAACGATTGTCGAGCACACGGCCATCAACCCGAACAAGGCCGCGCACATCGGCCACCTGCGGAACTCGGCCCTCGGCGATACCCTGGTCCGGGTGCTCCGCTTTCGGGGCAACCCCGTTGAGGTGCAGAACTACATCGACGACACCGGCGTGCAGGTGGCCGACGTCGTGGTCGGCTTCCAGGAGCTCGAGCATCAGGACCTGGCCGCCGTTCGAACGCTCGCCGAGACGACGCGGTTCGACTATCACTGCTGGGACCTGTACGCGCGCGTTACGCAGTGGTACGAGGGCGACAAGGAGCGGCTGAAGCTCCGGGCGGCCGCCCTGCACGCCATCGAACACGGCACCGAGCCTGCCTCGAGCCTTGCCGCGTTCATCGCCGACCGGATTGTGCGCTGCCATCTGAAGACCATGGGGCGGCTCAACATCGACTACGAGCTGCTCACCTGGGAGGGAGACATCCTGCGCCTGCACTTCTGGGCCCGGGCCTTCGAGGTGCTCAAGGAAAAGGGCGCCGTCTTTCTCCAGCGCGAGGGGCGTCTGGCCGGCTGCTGGGTCATGACCATCGACGACGCGCCGCCGGCCGAGCCGTCTTCCGCCGACGCGCCGGCGGAAGACGATGACGCGGAGCAGCGGGAGAAGGTGATCGTGCGCTCCAACGGCACGGTCACCTACGTCGGCAAGGACATGGCGTACCAGTTCTGGAAGTCGGGTATCCTCGGCCGCGACTTCCACTACCGCCGCTTCGCGACGCGCCTGGACGGCGGCGACCTGTGGGCCACCACGAGTCGTCCCGATCTGGCCGACGCTCAGCACCCATCGTTCGGCGCCGCCCTGGCCACCTACAACGTCATCGACGTACGCCAGTCGTACCTGCAGAAGCTGCTCAAGCAGGCGCTCATCGCCGTCGGCCACCCCGCCGAGTCGGAGCGGCTCACGCACTTCTCGTACGAGATGGTGGCCCTGTCGCACGACACGGCCCGGGAGCTGGGCTTTGCGCCGCCGCCCGGCTCCGAAGAGGCGAAGAAGCCCTTCGTGGAGGTGTCGGGGCGCAAAGGACTGGGCGTGAAGGCCGACGATCTCCTCGACCGCGTCATCGCCAAGGCGCTGATTGAGGTCGAGCGGCGCCAGCCCGAACTGGCCGGCGCCGAGCGGCGTCGCATCGCCGAAGTCATCGCCGTCGCCGCCGTGCGCTACTTCCTCGTGAAGTATTCACGGACGAAGGTCATCGCGTTCGATATCGACGAGGCGCTGAGCTTCGAGGGCGAGAGCGGGCCGTACCTGCAGTACGCCGTGGTCCGGGCCAATAACATCTTCCAGAAGCTTCAGGATCGCGACGGCGTGAGCGAAGCGGCCATGCTCGCCGAGCTGCCGGCCGCCGCGCCAGACGCCATCAACGGCGCCGAGGACAATCACGAACTGTGGGCCCTGGTGCTCGAGGCCTCGCGGCTGGACGACATCGTCGAGCAGGTGGTGCGTTCACTCGAGTTCTCGGTGGTGGCCAAGTACGGGTTCGGGCTCGCGCAGATGTTCAATGCCTTCTACCACAAGGCGCCGATTCTCAACGAAGAACGACCGGACGTCCGCCGCTGGCGGGCCGCGGCCGTCGTGTACTTCCGACAGCAACTGACGTGCGTGCTCGGCCTGATGGGCATCGCCGTGCCGCCCCGTATGTAGATCGGAGTCAACCGATGGCCCTCATCGCCGTGTCACGCAATCGCCGGATGAACGACTACCTGGAATCGGTCCGCCGGGCCGGTGGCGATCCCGTGGAAGTGGGAGGCGACAACGAAACGGCCGCCGCCATCGTCGGACGTGTGGGCGGCGTGCTGCTCACGGGCGGAGGCGACGTGGACCCCACAATCTACGGCGGGACGCCGCACGCGACCTACGAGGCCGCCGAGCCCGGCCGTGACGCGTTCGACATCGCGCTGGCCCGCGCGGCGGTCGAGGCGAACGTGCCGCTGCTGGCCATCTGCCGGGGTATGCAGGTGCTCAATGTCGCCATGGGCGGCACCCTGGTACAGGACATCCCCACGGAAATGGCGGGCGCGCTCACGCACGCCATCACCGAACCGCGCTTCGCGATCGCCCACGAGGTCTGGGTGACGAAGGACTCGCGGCTCTGGGACATCATGAGCGACAAGCTCGATGGCGAGAGCCTGCAGGTGAACAGCCGGCATCACCAGAGCGTCAGGCAGATGGCGTCCGGATTTCAGGTCAGCGCCACGGCGCCCGACGGCGTGATCGAAGCCATGGAGCGACCCGCGAGCGGGTTCTGCGTTGCCGTGCAATGGCATCCGGAGAACTTCTGGCGGACAGGCGAGTTCCGTCCGCTCTTCGAGCACTTCGTGCACGCCGCCAACGGGTGAGCCGCGCCAGGCGTCAGCGGTCCAGCACCGCCACCGTCTCGACGTGCGCGGTGTTCGGAAACAAGTCGAAGGCCTGCACGCCCGACAGGCGGTACCCTGCATCGACCAGCGCTCGCGTGTCGCGTGCCAGCGTCGCCACATCGCACGATACGTAGACAACGCGGGGCGCGGAGGCGGCCTTCACGCCGTCCAGGGCGCGCCGGGACAGACCCGTACGCGGTGGATCGACCACGACGGTTGGCGCGCGCAGGAATCTCCCGCGGGCGAGGTAGTCCTCCACAGACTCGTGACGCGCCTCGAGCTGCTCCCGCCAGTCCGAGACGTTGCGACGCAGATCGCGCGTCGAGGGCACGTCGCCCTCGACGGCAACCACTGGCGCGTGACCGAGCGCGGCGGCGGCCACACTGAACAGGCCGACACCGGCGTAGAGATCCAGGACAGCGCCCCCGTGGAGGGCGTCCATGACGGCATCGACAACGCCGTCCAGCAGAAAGCGATTGCCCTGGAAGAACGCCTGCGGACCGCGGGTGAGCGTCCATGCGGCGGCGCCGCGTGCGAAGCGGTCATCGACGCGACCCTCGCCCGATACCACGCGCACGCGCGGCGAGCCCGGATGCGACAGTGACATGCCCGACAGCCCGGGCACGGCGGCGAGACGGCCCAGGCCCGACGGGTCGGCGTCCCGTGCCAGTTCGAGGTGCAGCACCCGCTGCGACGCCTCTCGGTTCTCGGACACGTCGACGGCCTCGACCACCCCGGGCACGCCGGCCAGGACCTCGGCCGCCGCTGCCAGCACGCCACACGTCGCCGGCAGCAGTTGCCCGGTCGAGGAGGCGTCGCAGATGTCGTGCGTGCCCTCGTGGTAGAAGCCGATGCGTCCGCCAGACACGTGGAGGCGCGCGCGCATCCGATAGCCCTCGACGGGCGACGCGGAGACGGGCACGGGGATGTCGAGCGGCAGGCGCCCGATGCGCCTGAAGGCGTCTTCGATGATCTGCGCCTTGAGGGCCAGCTGTCGCTCGTAGCGAGCGTGAGCCAGCACGAGCCCTCCGCAGGAATTCGGCGTCCCCACGCGATCGGGCGACGCCTCGAGCACCGCCACCACCGCCGCCCAGACCGTGCCGCGCTGGACGCGCTCGACGCGGGCGTCCACCACTTCGCCTGGCAGCGCACCCGAAACGAGCACCACCGCACCCTCGTGGCGCGCCAGCATCCGGCCCCCGGCGACAGGCCGCTCGATCTCCAGCGTGAGCCGTTCACCTGGCGTCATGGTTAGAACGTCAGATCCGGAAGTCCGAGGCGCTGGCGGACGAGCCGCGCGATGGCCGCTTCGGTGGCCTGCTGATAGGCCTCGCCAGTCATCCGCGGCCGGAATGGCTCGAGGGCGGCGCGCGCCTCGCGGTCGATGGCGATGCAGTCGGCCTCCGGGAGGCGGGCGGCGATTGCCCGCACGAGGTCGTGGCCGGCACGCGATGCCGCGATCTCGAGGGCGTGCCGTTGCTCGCCGCGCGCGCGTTCCGCCTGGTGGCGCAAAGGCTCGAGGGCGCGGATGGCCGCGTCCAGTGCCTCGTCTGCCAGTCCGGCCAGCTGGGTACTGCCGCGAAGCACCGTGAGTCGCGCAACCGCAGATTCGAGGCGGCTCGAGAGCGACCCGCGCGAGGATGCCGGAGACGGTGCGGGCTCCTCGACCAGCGGCCCACCGTCGGGATCGGCTGCCATGATGCTCACGCCCACGGCCCGCCGCCACTCATCGAAGGTATCGAGGATGTCGGCCTCGCAGAATTCCAGCCGTACCGGCCGGCGGCGGGGCCCCTTTCGATAGTAGCGCTCGAAGTAGCGATCGATGCCGGCCTCGGCCACCTTGATCGGAATGCCTTGCAACGCCCACGACATCACTCGGTCGAAGGCGGGTCCGACAACGCGGATGAGGTGGCCGTCGTTCTTTCGACAGAGGTAGGCTTCCAGCTCCCGGCAGTAGGCGTCGCGATCCACGGTGACGGACTTTCGAATTCAGGGACGCCCGGGTCGGCCCGACACGAGGTGCCAGGTCAATTCACCGGCGATGATGCGCTCCAGCCGCGTTGGCGTCTGGACGAGCAGCGCACCCGTCGAGTCCACGCCGGCGGTGACCCCGGCACACACCACCTCGCCGTCCAGCCATTCGACGCGCGCACCCTCGGCCGACGGCGACGCCGCGCGCCACGCGTGCAGAATACCATCCGCCGTCCCCGCCGACAGGGAGGCCAGCGTGTCGCAGAGTTCCTCGACCACCGCTGCCAGCACGAGTCCGCGATCGACCGTGCGCCCGGCTTCGGCCTCCAGGCACGTGGCCCGCCCGCCCACATCCGGCGGAAAGGCCGCAGGCCGGACGTTGATGCCGACCCCAAGGGTGATGGCGGCCTCGGGCGTGCCGACGCGCGCGCCTTCGGCCAGCAAGCCCGCAACCTTCCTGGCGCCGAGGAACAGGTCGTTCGGCCACTTGAGGTCCGGAAACAGCCCCGTCGCCCTCGCGATGCCCGCCCGCACGGCCACGCCAGCTGCCAGGGTCAACAGGCCCAGGCCGCGGGTTGGCCGCGCGAGATAGGAGAAGTACAAGCCCGCCCCCGGGGGCGAACTCCACCGGCGGCCACGGCGCCCGCGCCCGTCGGTCTGCGTCTCGGCACCAACGATGAGGCCCTGAGGTGCCCCAGCCTCCCCCGCCGCGGCAACCACGTCCATGGTGGACCGCAGGGACGGCGCCCAGCGCAGATCCAACCGCAGGTCGGGCCTCCGCGCAATCAGCCCGGCAAACGCGTGGCAGACGTCGGGCGGCCCGTCCGGTCCCGGGACGCGTCCATCGGTCACGTTCCGACGCTCCGCATCCACCACCGGCTACGCGGCCTCCAGCTCGAAGCTGATGTCCACGGCGGGCGCCGAATGCGTGAGGGCGCCGACGGAGACGAAGTCGGCACCCGTGGTAGCGAGTTCCGGCATGCGGCCGAGCGTGACGCCGCCCGATATTTCCACCGTGGCGCGGCCCGCCACGCGGGTGATGGCCTGCCTGATGTCGTAGGTGGTGAAGTTGTCGAGCAGCACGCGCGGCGCTCCGGCGGCCAGCGCCTGATCCAGTTCCTCGAGGGTTTCGACTTCGACCTCCACCGGCGCGCCGCCCGCCTCGGCCAGCGCCGCCTGGACGGCGGCGACCACCCCGCCGGCCATCCGCTTGTGGTTGTCCTTGATCAGGATGCCATCGTCGAGACGTGCGCGGTGGTTGGTGCCACCCCCACACCGGACGGCATATTTCTCGAGCGTACGCCAACCCGGCGTCGTCTTCCGCGTGTCGAGCACCGTGATGCGGCCGGCCGCGGCGGTGACGAACCGGCTGGTCAACGTCGCGATGCCGCTCAACCTCTGGAGGAGGTTGAGTGCGGTGCGCTCGGCCGTCAGCAGCGCGCGTGCCCGGCCGCGGACGATGGCGATGACGTCACCGGCCTGCACGTGCGCGCCGTCGCCCCAGCGCACCTCGACGAGCACGTCAGGATCGAGCTGGCGGAAGGCCTCGATCGCCGCGTCCAGTCCGGCGACCACGAGATTGGCCTTGGCCAGCAGCGTCCCACGCCCGGCGAGGGTCGGTCCCACGGTGCCAGCGGTGGTGAGATCGCCGCGGCCGATGTCCTCGGCGAGCGCCGCCCGCACCAGTTCGGCATAGGCCTCGCGGCCGGGCGGCACCAGGGCCACCCTATGCCTCCGCCGGCTTGAGCGTGACTGCCACGGAAGGCTCGCCCACCGACAGGGTCAGCAATCCGGTTCGGACCGCCGCTTTCAGATCGCGCTCGATCGTCCGCAGCGCGCGAATCTCGTCGTCCGAGGAGCGGTAGGCGACCTCGAGGACTTCGGTGCCCACCGACACCTTCTGATCGGTTTTGCTCTTGCGAATCGCACCGAGCGCGTCGGTCAGCGCCGCGTGTGCCTGCTGCGCGGCGGCATCCTCCCCGGACAACGCCAGCACGTCGGCGGAGGTCGGCCAGGGTGCGCGATGCACCGACCCGTCTTTCCACCACGACCAGACATCCTCGCAGGTGAAGGCGAGGTAGGGCGCCAGCAGCCGCAGCATCACCGACAGCGCCGTGCGCATGGCCGTGGATGCCGACGCGGCCGCCTCCGGCCCGAAGTCGCCGTAGCGCCGCGACTTGGCCGCCTCCACGTAGTTGTCGCAGAAGTTCCAGAAGAAGCCCTCGACCTTCGCCAGGGCCTTCGCGTACTCGTACCCTTCCAGGTCTGAAGTCGCGTCTTCCACCAAGGCGGCCAGGCTGATCAGCATGCCGCGATCCAGCGGCTCGCTCACCGCCCCGTCCGGCTGCTCGCCGGCCAGGATGAACTTCGAGACGTTGAGCACCTTCATGGCGAGCTTGCGACCGATCTTCATCTGGCCCGGGTCGAACGCCGTGTCCACGCCAGGTCCGCCGCGGGCGGCCCAGTAGCGGACGCCGTCCGACCCGTACTCCTCCAGGAGCGCGAGTGGCGTCACCACGTTGCCCTTCGACTTGGACATCTTCTTGCGATCGGGATCCAGGACCCAGCCGGAGATGGAGGCGTTGGTCCAGGGCAGCGAGTCGTTCTCGAGATGGGCCCGCAGCACGGACGAGAAGAGCCAGGTCCGGATGATGTCGTGCGCCTGCGGCCGAAGGTCCATCGGGAACGTCCGCGCGAAGATATCGGGGTCGTGCTCCCACATGGTGACAATCTGCGGCGAAACCGAGGAGGTGGCCCACGTGTCCATGACGTCGGGGTCGCCGACGAATCCTCCAGGCACGCCGCGCTGGTCGGCCGTGTAGCCGGGTGGCACGTCCGTCGACGGATCGATGGGCAACCGAGCCTCGTCTGCCGGGATCGCACCCGCGTAGTCCACGCCGCCATCGGCGCGAACGGGGTACCACACCGGGAACGGTACGCCGAAAAACCGCTGGCGGCTGACGCACCAGTCACCGTTCAGCCCGTTCACCCAGTTCTCATACCGGGCCCGCATGTACTCCGGGTGCCACTGCAGCTGGCGGCCACGCTCGAGCAGTTGCTCACGAAACGTGATGGTCTTGATGAACCACTGCCGGCTGGTGACGATCTCCAGCGGGCGGTCACCCTTCTCGTAGAACTTCACCGCGTGCGTAATCGGCCGCGGTTCGCCCAGCAGGTCGCCGCTGTCCTTCAGCAGTTCGACCATCTTCGCCTGAGCCTTCTTCGCGGACAGCCCGGCCAGCTGGTCGTACGCCTGCTGCGCCCGCAGCGGGTCGGCGGATTCCCAGCCCGGGGCGCCCCAGGCGACCGGGCCGAGCGTCCCGTTCGATTGGACCACCGCTCGCACCGGCAGCTTCAGCTCGCGCCACCAGGTCACGTCGGTGATGTCGCCGAAGGTGCAGATCATCGCCATGCCGCTCCCCTTCTCGGGGTCGGCCAGGTGGTGCGCCAGCACCGGCACCCGCGCGCCGAAGAGCGGCGTCAGCACGTGCGAGCCGAACAGCGGCTGGTATCGCGGGTCGTCGGGATGCGCAACCAGGGCCACGCACGCGGGGATTAGCTCGGGTCGGGTCGTCTCGATCGCGACTTCGCCGGCGCTGAGGTCGGCCGCCATGACGAAACGTACGCGGTGGTAGGCGCCCGGCTGTTCGCGGTCTTCCAGTTCGGCCTGCGCCACCGCCGTCTTGAAGTCCACGTCCCAGAGCGTCGGGGCCTCGACCTGATAGGCGAGCCCGCGCTGCAGCAGACGGAGGAACATCATCTGCGACACGCGCTGCTCGCGCTTCCCGATGGTGGCGTAGGTCATGGACCAGTCGACCGAAAGCCCGAGGAAGCGCCAGAGGTGCTCGAAGGCCTTCTCGTCCTCGACGGTCAGCTTCGTGCACAGCTCGATGAAGTTCGGCCGCGACACGGAAATGGCGTGCTTCTCGGGCTTCCCGGGCGGTGTGAACGACGGATCGTACGGCAATGACGGATCGCAGCGCACGCCGAAGTAGTTCTGCACGCGACGCTCGGTCGGCAACCCGTTGTCGTCCCACCCCATCGGGTAGAAGACCTCCTTGCCGCGCATCCGCTGGTAGCGGGCGATGATGTCGGTGTGCGTGTAGGAGAACACATGCCCGACATGCAGCGAGCCGCTCACCGTGGGCGGAGGCGTGTCGATCGAAAAGACCTGCTCACGCGGCCTGGAGCGGTCGAACCGGTAGGTGCCGTCCGACTCCCAGCGGGCGATCCACTTGTCTTCGAGGCCTTCGAGGGCGGGCTTCTCCGGTACGGGCATCCGGTTATGGTAACGCGGATGCCTCGCGGGTTGACCGGGGTCTCTCAGGGCAGCAGGACCACGACTTCGAGTGATGGCGCACTTTCACCACAGGCATTCCGCGCAAGGACACGCGCAAAGGCCAGGGCATTGGCCGACACCTGCGGCACCGTCACCGCCGTCTCGGCGCCGCCCACCACCGCCCGCGCGATGTCGGAGGCCCCCGTGGTCGAGCCGACCTCGATCACGTATTCATCGACCGAGCCAGCCAGTGGAACCGCCCATCGAAGCGTGAACGACGGGAACGTGGTCAGGGGCCACGGCGCCTGCGGCGGGCCGGGTGGTGCCGCGCACCCCGCCGGGGCCAAGGTGACGATCGGGGACGCCGCGCCCGCGCCGCCGCTGGTTTCCGCGCGGACGCGGACCTGCCACGAGCCCGCCGGCACGCGCGTCGCGTACAGCCGCGGCCCGGTCGTCCTGGCCATCGGTACTAACCCCGACCCACCGGCAGCGCTCGCCTCGACCACGTAGCCTGACGGCGCCGGCGCGCTGGCCGCCGGCCTCCAGGTGAGCGTCACCTGGTCGTCCACCACCGTGGCATCCAGATCCGTGGGCGCGTCGGGCAGCGCCTGGGCGCCGATGCTGAATGCCACGGAGTTCGACTCCGGCCCGGAGCCAGCGTCGTTTCGAGCGGTCACCTCGACGACGTAGGAGCCGGGCGACAGTGACGGCGAGACCCACTCTCGGGCGCTGGAGGGGAGCGTGGCCACAACGGCCGGCGCGGCACCCAACAACGCCCCCTGTACATCGAACCAGCGGACACCGGCGCCTACCCCGGGCATCCACGTCAATCGAACACGGTCGCCCTCGATACCGACCCGCAGATCCACCGCCGCAGGGGGCGCGGCCGCCTGCGCGATTGTCGCTGCTGTGCCACCGATGACCTGAGTCACCGTCTGCGGCTGCGACCAGATATTGGCATCCACTTGAGTCCGGATGGTGGCGGCTCCGGTGTGCGGCCCAGGATTCATCGCGCCCGGCGCGGACCACGGGCGGCAGTTCGGCGTGGGCACGACGGGAATGTCCACGACCGCACCCTGGGCGGGTACCGTGAGGTTGTCGGGAACGGAGAAGACGCATTGCTGCGCCGCCTCCAGGGCCAACTGGTCCTGGCGCTGCAACCCGAGCGAACCCGACGCGACCCAGCGAGTCTCGTCCAGGTCGAACACCGAGTACGTCGTGGAGGAGACGCTCAGGCCGAGCCACGACACGAAGTCCAGCCAATAGACGTATCGGCCGTCGGCGCTGAAGTGAATCCCAATCGGTTCCACGCGGCCCGGAATATACGGCTGCTCGAGAACCACGCTCTCGGCCAGTGTGGGCAACGTGTAGATCGAGAGGCGCTCCAGAGGAGGTTGCCCAGGTATCGACGTGGGCAGGGTGCGCTGAGCGACGAGCGAGTCTCCGCGCCAGTCTAGCCGCGACGAAAGCCGATGGCCGATGCGGCCTTCTTCGGTACCCGACACTACATCCCAGACGATGACGTCGTCTCCGATTGAGACGGCGAGGTGCAGGGCGCTGACACCGATGCCGCTGCCAACCGCGCCTGCGAACTCGCGGGTCCACCGCACCTGGTCGTTGGCCGAATCGACCACCGTCACCGAGGTCACGACCGCGGGTGCGACGCCCGTGCTCTCCACTTCAATGCGCAGCGCCCCGTCCGGCGTGAACGCCAGCACTGGGCTGGCGCAGCAAGTGATGCGCTCGACAATGCCGGTTTCCCAGTCGAGGACGGCGTGCCCGAAGTCGCCGATGAGGTGCGCTGAGGTGCCTGCAGGCGGCACGTAGATCGCCGTCGCCATGACCGCCGGGCCCAGCAGCCGATCGAACGCGGGCGGCGTGGTCGTGAACCTCGCCAGTCCGAGGTTCGTGGTGAGCAGGTAGTAACGCCCCTCCGGAGTGAGCGCGCCAGGGCCCAGTTCCACGCCCGGCGGCGCTTCGAGGAAGGCCAGGGACGCTCGCGTGCCGAGGTCCCGGACGCTGAGAAAGTAGCGGAAGCCGAAGTGATAGTAGCGCTGCGACGACCAAGCCGTCGGCTGCGCCGAGGCCGTCGTCGCCGCCAGCATCAGACCAATGAGCAGGCTGGCCCGCACGAGATGTCGTCGAGACACTTCACACCTCCGGTTCCGGGCGCACCGTCATCGTCTTCCCCACCGCCCCGAGCGTCCGGAGCCAACACTCAGCCCCTCGGCTGGCGAATCCGCGCGATCTCCTCGCTCACCAGCCGCTCGGTGGTGTCCTGCACCGTCTGCCGCACCTGCCCGGCCGCCTCGCTGCGAACGGCGTCGATCACTGCCGGCGGCACGGCCGCGAAGACCGCGTCGGTCACGACCTGCTGCAACGTGGCGCCGACCACTTCCCGAACCACCTGTTGCACCAGCGGGGCCACCCCGTCGCGCATCTCCCGCTCGACCGTGTCGCGCACGAGGGAGGCCACTTGGCCCGCCACCGTATCGCGCATCGCCTGCTCGACGGCGCTCGACACGGCGCGTTCGGTGCTTTCGCGTGCCGCGCCGCTCAGTTGCTGCTCCAGCGCTGCCGGCAGGGCCGCGGCGACAGCCTCGTTGACGGCGCCTCGCAGCGTCCCCAGAATGCTGCCGTCGACGGCGGTCTGCACTGCCTCGGCAACGGCCGCGCGCGCTTCGGTCGCCATCGACTCCTGGACGGTCCGTACGACACTCTCGCGAAGGCTGGCCGACAGCGGCCCCTGTACCTTCTGGCTCACACGGTCGGCGAGCACGTCGAGCATCTCGTCGGTGATCTCGGGCGCGGGCACCTGGACGACCACCGAGCCAACCGCCGCGGCGATCGCGGAAGCGTCACCTTGCTCGGCCGCCAGCAGCGTCTCGAATACGTCGGCGGGGGCCCGCCGCGGTAGCATCACGCGGACGGACGTCGCGGCCGCCGGCGGCGCAGACGAGGCGCCCGCGGAGGAGCGCTCGCCGTAGGAACGCAGGTCCTCCATCCCCATTCCCGCGGACAGGTCGGCCCTCGACGCTCCCCCACTACGCCCGGCGGTGAACCAGTCGCGCTCGGCCGCCAAGTCGGCCGCCACCTCGGCCGCCGGGTCGTCGTCCGGGAGCGCCGCCAGGTCGGCCCTTACGAGCAACTCGCCCGCAGATGGCCGGTCGGGGTCACCCAGCCTGGCCTCGAAGGCCTCGAACAACTCGTCAATCGGCGCGTCGGACCTGAAGTCCTCCGGATCTCTGAAGTCTTCCGGATCTACCGCCGGTCGCGGTGCTGGGGTGTCGGGTCGGGCAGCGGCGAGCGCGACCACGGGCTCGGCCGGCCGAACCGGACCGGGGCCCGGCTTGGGCGTCGCCCGGGCGATCGCGGAGTCGGGCGCGGTAACCAGGCGCGAGGACGGCGCTGGTGTGGGGCCTTTCATTCCGAGAAGCTCTTTGACTCGACTAATCACGTGACTGGGCTCGAATGGTTTTTCGAGGACGCCGTTCGCCCCCGAATCGTGAAGACGCTGCTCGTCCACCGGGTCGGTGGCGCCCGCCAGCAGCAGGACGGGCACCTCGCGCAGGTGCGGCTGTTGCCGTACCCACCGCGCCAGATCGTAACCGTCGACGCACGGCATGTTGGTGTCGGCCAGCACCAGGTCGGGCCGGTCGGTCGCCATCCGGTTGATGGCGTCCTGGCCGTCCCGGGCCACGATGACACGCACCGACTGATCGGCGAACGTCAGGGCGACCAGGCGCTGAGTCGCCACGCTGTCGTCGGCCAGCAGCACCGTCGGAGACATCGGCACGTTGCCCTACACCCGCGTCCGGGCATTGCCGTTGATGAAGTCCACGATCTGCTGCATGGGCGTGCCGGGGATGAAGATGCCCATAATCCCCATGGCATTCAGCTTCGGGACGTCCTGCCCTGGGATGATACCGCCAACCACCACCTGCACGTCGTCGAGCCCCTTGGTTTTGAGCAGTTCCATAACGCGCGGGCAGATGTGCATGTGCGCACCGGACAGGATGGACAGCCCGATGACGTCCGCGTCCTCCTGAAGGGCGGCGCTGACGATCTGCTCAGGGGTCTGCCGGAGCCCGGTATAGATGACCTCCATACCCGCGTCCCGCAGGGCGCGCGCAATAACCTTGGCGCCGCGATCGTGGCCGTCGAGGCCGGGCTTGGCGATCACGACTCGGATTTTCTGGCTCATATGACCGGTACTTCCTCGTACTCGCCCCACACCTCGCGGAGCGCGTCGCACATCTCGCCGACAGTGGCATACGCCCGGACGCACTCGAGCAGCGGCGGCATCGTGTTGCCGCGGCCGCGCGCGGCCCGTCGCAGGCCGTCCAGCGCCCGCTGAACCCGATCCGCGTCGCGCGTCCTCTTCAGTTGCTCGAGCCGCGCCAGCTGCGTCTCCGCCGTCGACTCGTCGATGTACAGAATCTCGATCGGCTTCTCGTCGGCCTGCACGAAATCATTCACGCCGACGATGGTCTTCTCGCCGCGCTCGACGGCCTGCTGGAACTGGTAGGACGCCTCGGCGATTTCCTTCTGCGGATACCCGAGCTCGATGGCCTCGACCATCCCGCCCAGGCGATCGATCGTCTCCCAGTACCGGAGAGCGCCCTCTTCCATGTCGCGCGTCAGCCGCTCGATGAAGTACGAGCCGCCCAACGGATCCACCACGTTGGTGACGCCGCTTTCGTGGGCGATGATCTGCTGCGTCCGCAGAGCAATGGTGGCCGTCTCCTTCGTCGGCAGGGCCAGGGCCTCGTCCAGCGAATTGGTGTGCAGCGAGTTGGTGCCGCCCAGGACGGCGGCCAGGGCCTGCAGGGCGGTCCGCACAACGTTGTTGTAGGGTTGCTGGGCCGTCAGCGACACACCGGCGGTCTGCGTGTGGAAGCGCAGTTGCCACGCGCGGGGGTTCTTCGCGCCGAAGCGCTCCCGCATGGCATCGGCCCACAGCTTGCGCGCCGCGCGGTACTTGGCGATCTCCTCGAAGAAATCGCTGTGCGAGTTGAAGAAGAACGAGAGGCGCGGGACGAACGTGTCCACGTCGAGGCCCACATCCACTCCGTACTGGACGTACTCGAGCCCGTCGCGGAGCGTGAACGCCAGCTCCTGGAGGGCGGTCGATCCCGCCTCGCGGATGTGGTACCCGCTCACCGAAATGGTGTTCCACTTCGGCACCTCTGCGGCGCAGAACGCGAAGATGTCGGTGATGAGCCGCATCGACGGACGCGGCGGGAAGATGAACTCCTTCTGGGCGATGAACTCCTTCAGGATGTCGTTCTGAATCGTTCCGGAGATGGCGGACCAGTCGGCGCCCTGCTTCTCGGCCACTACCAGATACATCGCGAAGATCATGGGGGCCGGCGAGTTGATCGTCATCGACGTGGTGATGTCGGCGAGCGGAATACCGTCGAAGAGCCGCTCCATGTCGGCCAGCGACGTGATGTTCACGCCGCACTTGCCGACTTCGCCGAGCGACAGCCGGTGGTCGGGGTCGCGGCCCATCAGGGTCGGCAGGTCGAAGGCCACGCTGAGGCCGGTACCGCCGGCCGCAATCAGGTCCTTGTAGCGCTGGTTGGCCTCCTCCGGCGTGCCGTAACCCGCAAACTGCCGCATCGTCCAGAGCTTGCCGCGGTAGCCGGTGGGGTGAATGCCTCGGACGTAGGGAAACTCGCCCGGATGGCCGATGTCGCTCCCGTAGTCGAGTCCCGCCACGTCCTCGGCGGTATACAGGCGCTCGACAGGCTGTCCCGAAATGGTGGTGAAGGCCTCGCGGCGCTCCGGCGTCTTCGCCAGGGCGGGCTCGAGCACGTCGCGTTCCCAGCGGGCCCGGGCCGTGTCGGCCGAGTGAACGACGCCTTTCATGACGTCCTCCATTATACGGGCCCCCTTCGGACCTCGCCCTTGTCTGTAAGTGCCTCGTGACGTGGGAGTTGTGCGCATGCGGCAGAGCTAGTCCATAAGCACGATGCATTGATTCAATGCTGAATTGACATTCAATAGAAGTACGGGCTACCGTGGGTCGTTTGCTCATCAGGTGGACATGCGCACCGCCGCCTACATCGTGGCGATCAGCCGCGTCGCCACGGTGACGAAGATGAGGGGGATGTACGCGTGAGGCGGCCGAACGCCCGTCGCCTTCCTACCCGATCACCCTGAACGCCACCAGTTCGGTGACCGCGTCCTGGCCGTCGGCGCCGGCCGACACCTCGAGCAGGTACTCGCCACTGGCGAGGCCCGCCAGTGGCAGGTCCACCTGATGCGCGCCGGCATTCGCGGGCGTGGTGGCCACCGGCAGGTCGACCATCTTCTGGCCCTGCCGGTTCAACAGCCGCCCACCCATCACCAGCGGGCCGGTGGCCCTGCCAAACGTGTCGAACCGGACCACGATGCGGTCGGTGCGCCGGAATTCGCGAGAAGCCGTGGGCACGGGCGCCGGGTTCTTGCGCAATTGTTGGAACTCGAGACCGTTGCGGGCCACGAAGACGCGCGGGGTCGCCAACTGCAGATCCGGTGCGCTCACGTCCGGCACCACCACCTCGCGATCTTCGTTGTCGAGCGGCACGTCGCCGTCGCCCTGGACCGACAGGCGCAGGCGCAGCCGGCCGGGCTTCACCGCGAAGGACACCGTGCCGGCCGGCGTCGCGCTGACCGGATCCGGCGGTGCCACGAGGCCGTTGAACACTTCTTCGCCAGACGCCTCGATGGCGACCAGCGATATGGCCTTCGGCTCTTCGCGCTTCACGCCCGGCGCCGCGGGGATGGGCTCCCATACAAAGGTCAGCCGTGCATCGCCATTGCCGTTCGGCTCGGTGCCAAACCACGTGCGGACCAGGTGCCGGTTGCCCCCGCCGGCTGACGGAATCAACGCGACTGCCCTGGCCACCTCGGACGGCGGCTCCTTCTTGGGCGGCGCCGCGGCGCGCACCACATCGTCGGGGGTGTAGGCCCAGTAGCCCTTCCGGGCACGCACCTGCACGCCCGGACGCTTGACCCGCACGCGAATGGAATGGAACTTTCCGTCCTGGGGCGCCGGCGTCGAGTTGTAGCCAATCAGGTAGTACGTGCTCGAATCCCGGATGATCTGCCCCATCCCCTTCGCCAGGTCGTTGCGATTGACGATGGCGCGGCCGTCGGTGTTCTCGGCGAGCGTTTGCAACGAGTTCATCGTGGACCGCAGCGCTTCCTGGCTCTGGCGCATGCCGACGTTGTCGGCGATGTCGAACTCACCGGTGGAGAGACCCCGCGGATCCACGGCGTAGATGGCCGCGTTCGATCGGTTGGCGGCATCGAACACCAGTTGCAGATCGGTCTGCAGGTCGAACTCGGCCGAATTGCGCGCCCGCTCTTCGGCGAGGCTGTTCTCTCCCGCCAGGGGATTCCCCCGCGCCGGGTTGCCGAGCCCCGGCATCGTGGCAATGGCATCGCGCATCTGCGGCGGCAGCATGGCCGTATACCCTTCGCTCACCAGGATGATGGCCTTGCGCCCCTCCCGCAGGGCACCGAGCTTGATGGATAGGCCCTTCAATGCCGAGAGCGACACCTGCCGGCGAATGCGTTCGACGATTTCGGTCGGCCGGTCCGCGTATTGCGCCTCGATCTGGTTGCGAGGCTCGTAGCGGAACTTGCGTCCCTCGAAGCGTTCGAGCGCGCGCGTGACGCTCTCGTGGTCGCGCGTCAGCACGACCGCGTCGAGGGGCGTCAGCGGATACATGATGGCCACCAGATCGGTGGGGGCCAGCTGCGTTCGGACGAACTCGGCCAGGTCCCGGCGGGCCGACATCGAATTGCCCAGCCGCACGTTGTAGTCGTCCAGGAAGAACACGAAAATCCGCGCGTTGTCGTCGGCGGCGGCGGTATCTTCGTCATCTCGCGTGCGGATGGGCTGCGGAGCGTAGTCGGGCGCCACGCCATCGACTCTGACGAGGCGGAACGTTTCGACGCTCTGCGGCTTGCCGTCTTCCATCACCTCGAAGTCGTTCCGGGTGAGGTCCACGATGGGCGTGCCCTGCCGATCGGTCGCGATCACGTCGACGCGGACGAAGTTGATGCCGGCGCGAAAAACGGGCTGCCCGGTGGCGGGATCCACCTCCTGACCCGATGTGCTCTTCGGCGCATCGGCGGGCGGCGATGGGCGGGACGGTTCCTGGGCCCCCGCCGTGACGGCGAGCGCGACCACGAGACCAACCAGAGCCGTGATGCGTCGCATATGCCTCCCTTTCTGGCGCCGAATCCGATGATACCATTGCTCTGCTGACGGCTTCGTCAGGCTACGCTCCTTGTTCCCGAACGAGTTACGAGGGTTCTCTCCATGGCGCAGACGCTCTCCGGACAGCCGGCGCTCACCCGCCTGTCGGACGATGAAGCGCTGTTCCGCGACAGCGTGTACGAATTCGCGGACAACGAAGTTCGGCCCCTGTCGCGCGAGATGGACGAGCACGCGAAGATGCCGCGCGAGCTCATCGACAAGCTGTTCGAGCTGGGCATCATGGGCATCGAGGTGCCCGAGAGCCACGCCGGCGCCGGCGCCTCCTTCTTCCACTCCGTACTCGCGGTCGAGGCCCTGTCGCGGGTAGACCCGTCAATCGCTGTGCTGGTCGACGTGCAGAACACCCTGGTGATCAACGCGATCCTGCGGTGGGGCTCCGAGTCCGTCAAGCACCGCTACCTGCCCAAGCTCGCCTCGTCCGTGGTGGGCGCCTACTGCCTCTCCGAGGCCGGATCGGGCAGCGACGCCTTCGCACTCACCACGCGGGGCGTCGAACGGGGCGACACCTACGTGCTCACCGGACGCAAGCTCTGGATTACCAACGCCAACGAGGCCGACCTCTTCATCGTCTTCGCGAACGTCAATCCCGAGGCCGGCTATCGGGGCATCACGGCGTTCCTCGTGGAGCGCGGCACGCCGGGCTTCACCGTCGGCAAGAAGGAGGACAAGCTCGGCATTCGCGCCAGCAGCACGTGCGAGCTGCTGTTCGAAGATTGCGACGTGCCCGCGTCGGCCGTCCTGGGCGAGGTCGGCAAGGGATACAAAGTCGCCATCGAGACCCTCAACGAGGGGCGCATCGGCATCGGTGCGCAGATGGTGGGACTGGCGCAGGGCGCATTCGACCACACCGTGAAGTACGTCAAGGAACGCAAGCAATTCGGCAAGACCATCGCCGACTTCCAGGGCGTGCAGTTCCAACTCGCGCGCATGGCGATCGAGGTGGAGACGGCCCGTCTCCTGGTGTACAACGCCGCCCGCCTGCGCGACGCCGGCCTGCCCTTCCTGCAGGAGGCGGCCATGTGCAAGATCGTCTCGTCCGAGGTGGCCGAAAGCGTCACGTCGATGGCCGTCAACCTGTTCGGGGGCTACGGCTTCGTCAAGGACTATCCCGTCGAGAAGCTCTACCGCGACGCGAAGATCGGTCAGATTTACGAAGGGACCTCGAACATGCAGCTCATGACCATCGCCAAGGGGCTGTTGGGGTGAAGCTGGCTCAATGGACCGTGATGTCCTCGGCCCAGCGAGGGTCTCCTGCCATCGCCCTGCCTGGCCCCTCTGACGTCAGCCGAGCAGCCGGTCGGCCGCGCGGCGTCTCGCCTCGTCTTCCGTCCCCAGGATCAGGAGCGCGGCACGCACGTCCCGGCCGCACCGCTCGAGGGCGGCGCCCCGGGTAAAGGCCTCCGGTCCTACGATCCGCAGCGCGGCCTCCACGGCCTTCGCCGCAGCGGTGCCGGCGAACACCAGCGCTCCCGCGGCGCCCGGGCCGCCGGGCTGCGCCGACGCAAGCACGAAGAGCCGCGCGGCCTCGAGCTCGGTGGCGGCATCGGCCAGCACCCAGTGCGGCGCGTCCTCCGGTTCGCCGGAGGGCCGGTCACCGTGCTTTCTCAACCGCGCCAGGGCCTCGGTCGTCGCCCTCCTCCCCAGGCCCAGGCACACGGCCGCTATTCCCAGGTATTGCTGCTCGGTGGGAGCCGCCGCCCGAGCCACGCCGCGCAGACCCATCAGGCCGTCGCGGTCCACGGCGGCGCCAAGCGCCACGGCCGCGGCCACCGAGCCGCTGGCGGCGGCCAGTTCCTCGAGAGCCAGCACGGCGGCCAGCGCCGAGCGGGTCCAGTCCACAACGTGTGTGGCCTCGGCCAGCACGTCGGCCGGAATGAGGCCGGAGGAATCGATTTCGGCGGCGGCCGGCGCGATGCGAGCGGCCGAGCGCTGGCGCGCGTCGCGCACCAGGGCCTCCAGTTCGGGCGTGAGGTCAAAGGTCATGGGCGGGATCATGTCGAATCATACCCGGCCCTCCGATGACCGTCAGCCTCGGGCCAGCAGCCGGGCAAAGACGGGCCGGAGCCGTTCGGCCGACTGGGCCACCTCTTCCGACAGCACGCGCACCTCGCCCACCACGGTCATGAAGTTGGTGTCACCGGTCCAGCGCGGCACCAGGTGGGTGTGCAGGTGATCGGCGACGCCGGCCCCGGCCGGCCGGCCGAGGTTCATGCCCACGTTGATCCCCTGTGGCCCGTACACCTCGGTGAGCACGCGTTCGGCGGCCTGCGCCAGTTCCGCCATCTCCACGACCTCGTCATGCGTGAGTTCCGCCAGCAAGGCGACGTGACGACGGGGCACGACCAGCAGGTGACCGGAGTTGTACGGGAAGAGATTGAGGATGATGTAGGCGGTGGCGCCGTCGTGAACGATGAGCGGACAAGCGTCGGGCGAGCGCTGGGCCTCGCAGAAGACGCAATCGGCCGCCTGGCCCGTGCGCGTCACGTAGGCGTGGCGCCACGAGGCATAGAGCCGCTCCACGCGCTACGGGGCCGGCTCGGCGGGCAGCGGCGTGTCGCCGTCCACGGGCCCCTCGGGATCCTGGTTGATCAGGTCCTTCAGTTCCTTGCCGGGCTTGAAATACGGCACGCTCTTGGGCGGCACGTCCACCTTGTCGCCGGTCTTGGGATTGCGGCCCTTGCGGGGCTCGCGTTTGCGGAGTCGGAAGCTGCCGAACCCGCGCAACTCGATTTTCTCGCCGCGGTGCAGGGCATCGATGATGCTCTGGAACACCGTATCGACGATCACCTCGGAGTGCTTCTTGGTGAGGTCCGAGACGCGCGACACCTCTTCGACGAGTTCGGCTTTGGTCATGGCGCAGGCTCTAGGCTCTAGGCTCTTGCCCCGGGCACGCAGCCTGGAGCCTAGAGCCTACAGCCTGTTGCTCACTTGCTCCGCAGGCGCTCCCCGAGGGTGGCGCCGCCGTCGCCCTGCCGCTCGGAATAGCTCTCCCAGTCCGACCGGATCTCGTCGGACTTGAGCGCGCGGATGCTCAGCCCGATCTTGCGTTCGGCCGGGCTCAGCTTGATGATCTTCATCGGCGTGGTCTGTCCGACGTCGAGGCTGATCTTCTCGCCACCCTGTGTATCGTCGAACTCGCTGACATGAATGAGCCCTTCGATACCTTCGTCCAGCTCGACGAACGCGCCGAAGTTGGTCATGCGGACCACCTTGCCTTCGATCGTGTCGCCGACCTTGTGGCGCGAGAAGAAGTCTTCCCAGATGTCGGTGGCCAGCTGCTTGAGCCCCAGCGAGAGGCGCTGGTTGTCGGCGTCGATGCTGAGCACCATCGCCTCCACCACGTCGCCCTTCTTCAGCACCTCGCTCGGGTGCTTGACGCGCTTGCTCCATGACATGTCCGAGATGTGGATGAGGCCGTCGATGTCCTGCTCCACCTCGACGAACGCACCGAACTCCGTGAGGTTGCGCACCTTCCCCTTGATCCGCGTACCCACGGGGTACTTGTCGCCCAGCTCGTTCCAGGGGTTGCTCTCCACCTGCTTGAGACCGAGGGAGATACGTCGGGCCGCCGGGTCGACGCCGAGCACCATGGCTTCGACCGAATCGCCCACGTTGAGAATCTTCGACGGGTGCTTGACGCGCTTGCTCCACGACATCTCGCTGACGTGGATGAGGCCCTCCACGCCGGGTTCGAGCTCGATGAACGCGCCGTAGTCGGTCAGGCTCACCACCTTGCCGCTGACGCGCACACCGGCCGGGTAGCGATCCATCACGGTCGTCCACGGATCGGCCATGAGCTGCTTGTGGCCCAGTGAGACGCGCTCGGTGGCGGCGTCGTACTTGAGCACCACGACGTCGATCTCGTCGTTCACCTTGAAGAGCTCGGAGGGATGCCCCACGCGGCCCCATGACATGTCGGTGATGTGCAGCAACCCGTCGATGCCGCCCAGGTCGATGAACGCACCGTAGTCGGTGATGTTCTTGACCACACCGCGCAGCACCTTGCCCTCGGCCAGGGTCTCGAGCGTGGTCTTCTTCTTCTCGGCGTTCTCCTCTTCGAGAAGCACCTTGCGCGAGAGGACGATGTTGCCGCGCTTCTTGTTGACCTTGATCACGCGCAT
>Ga0073904_10000710_pt1 | contig 24004 bp, 20 predicted proteins | sample KloWWTrecipitate_FD_66668 | JGI IMG/M metagenome (GOLD analysis project Ga0073904, IMG submission 66668) | Active sludge microbial communities from Klosterneuburg, Austria, studying microevolution and ecology of nitrifiers - Klosterneuburg... | ecosystem: Engineered > WWTP > Aerobic digester >... | reverse complement strand
CACCCGGCGCGAGCCCAGGTGCCAGAGCTGGTCACGCCGGGGCTGAAGCCGGCGTCGCCGGGGCTGTCGCCGGGGCTAAAGCCCCGGCGCTCCGTACCCGCAGGACGGCGCGCCGGGGCCCGGAGCGCCGGGGCTTTAGCCCCGGCGTGACCAGTCCGGAGCGCCGGGGCGCCAGCCGTACGGAGCGCCGGGGCTTCAGCCCCGGCGACACCTCCACCCTCATCGATCAACTCTCCGTCCTCGAGCGCACGCGCAAGAACGGACCAATCGTCCTGCCCGATGGCGACAGCCTGGAGGTGACGAATCTCCACAAGGTCTTCTGGCCGGCGCCGAGGCATACCAAGGGCGATCTGCTCCGCTACTATGCCTGGGCGGCACCCGTCATTCTGCCCGTCGTCGACAACCGGCCGCTCGTCATGAAGCGCCTCCCCAACGGCGTCGACGGCAAGTCCTTCTATCAGCACCGCGCGCCCAAGCCCGTGCCGCCCGGCGTGCGCGTCGAGACGCTGCCCGACGACGATGTACCGGCGCGGCTCGTGGGCGGATCGCTCAAGACCCTCCTGTACATGGCGCAACTGGCGTCGATTTCCATGGATCCCTGGTTCTCGACGATGGACGCGCTGGAGACGCCCGATCAGGTCGCGATCGACCTCGATCCCCAGCCCGGCGCCACCTTCACGCAAGTCCTCGACGTGGCCCGCTGGGTGCGCGACGTGCTCGCGCGCGTCAACGTCCGCGGGTATCCGAAGACATCGGGCTCCGAAGGACTCCACATCTTCATTCCGCTCCCGCCAGGCACGCCCTATTCCGCCGGCCTCCTGTTCTGCCAGATTGTCGCCACTATCGTCGCCTCGCAGCATCCGAAGGCGGCAACCGTGGCGCGCATGGTGGGCAAGCGCAGGCAGAAGACGATCTACGTGGACTACCTGCAGAACATCCAGGGCAAGACGCTGGCGTGTGCCTACAGCGCGCGGGCCAGCAGCTTTGCGGGCGTGTCGACGCCGCTCACCTGGACGGAAGTGGATGGCGCCCCCGCACCGCAGGACTTCACCATGGCCGACATGCCCGACCGGCTGGCGCAGGTGGGCGACCTCTGGTCGGCCCTGCGGGCGGACGAGGGCGCCGACCTGCTGGCCGCCATCGAGCGGCTGCACCGTGACGGCTAGAAGGTCACCCTCATCTCGCCAATCACCTGCCGCTTCAGGATGTCGCCGAAGACGTGCGACTGGATGTCCTCGTTGAACAGGTTGATGACCTTGACCGTCGTAATCAGCTTCTCGCCCAGCCACTGCAGGCCGAACGCTCCGTTGACCTGCGAATAGGCCTTGGTGGGGCCGTGGAAGCGCGCATCGAGCACGTCCTGCCAGAAGGCGTCGTCCACCCACGAATAGGACATGTTCCCCGTATAGCGCCCCTGGGTGAAGTTGAAGCCCAGGTTCACGCGGTTCTGCGGTGGCAGGTTCACCTCTGAGAGGTCGAAGTCCGGATCGGGCTGGGCCTGGAACGAGTAGTTCGCAAAGACGTTGAGCGACTGGTTGACCGCCCCGTCGACGCCCAGCTCGATGCCCTTGTTGATGACCTCGCCCAGGTTCCGATAGCTGAACTCCGAGGGCAGTCCGCCGGCCGTGCAGGGCGAGCCGGCCGGAAGGTTCAGGCACGAGGGCGGCAGGACCTCGAGCACGCCCAGGGCCTGGGCCGGCGGCAACAGCGACAGCGCGTTGAGCCAGCCCGGCGGCGGACTGGTCGCACGGTAGCGGCCCACCTGGGTGAAGAATATCTCGTCGGTGTTCTTCGTCCAGTAGACCGCCGCCGATACGGTAGCGCGGTTGTTGATGACACCGGTGTACGCCAACTCCACGGCGCTGGTGCTCTCCTGCACCAGGTCCTCGTTGCCGACCGCCGCCACGGGGAAATTGAACACGCGGCCCGCGAACGCCGGATTGACGAGGCCCAGGTTCAACTGGTTGATGATGGTGGTGTCGAGGTAGTTGTTGATGAGCGACGGCGCGCGGAAGGCGCGGTTGAACGAGACGCGGATGGCGTGGTTGGCCTGCGGCTTGAAAATCAGCGCCGTGCGCGGCGAGAACACCGCGTTGTCGATGTTGGCGAACTTGTCCACGCGCGCACCGACGTTCCAGCGGAACTTGTCGTTGATGAAAATCTCGTCCTGCACGTAGGCGCCCACCTCGGTCCGGCTGTTGCCCCGGGGAGCAATCGACAGGTCGAAGTTGTTGCGCCGGGCGTTGCCGCCGTAGCTGACGACCTGACGCGTGCCAATCGTTTTCACGTCGCCCAGTTCCACGTCGTAGGTCTGGGTCTTGAAGGCGAAGGGAATCGGGCGGCCGTCGGTGCCGACGGCGAGCAGGCCGTTCGCGTTGCCGTCGAGGATGTTCGTGAAGACGTTGAACTTGAACGTCCCGCGCGAGTAGCGCATCGTCCCGTAGCTGAGGTTGACGCCCGTCATGTCGAACGGGCCGATGCCCGTGTGGATGATGCCGTCGGTGCCCGAGTAGCCCCCCTCCACGACCACTTTGAAGCGGCCCTGCGAATCGTCGTAGTCGACGCGGCCGGTGAACTTGGGCTGTGAGGTCCCCTGGTTGGAGAACGCCGGGTACGACGTGCCCGTGCCGTTCGGAATCAACCCGGTGGGGCGGGCGAAGGCATCGGACGTGAAGTAGCCGGCCGACACCTTATAGGCCCAGCGGTCGTTCACCGCCTGTGCGTGGGTGAGGTTCACCGAGTAGAGGCTGCCGGTGTCGAGGTCCTGGCCGTTGGCGGGATTCCGGTTGAAGCCGCCGGCACTGATGGTCAGGTTGTTGCTGTCGAGCTCGCGCGGGGTCTTCGAGATGAAGTTGATGACGCCGTTGAGCGCGTTGGCGCCCCAGATGGCCGACGCGGGGCCGCGGATGACCTCCACCTGCTTGAGCTCGAAGGCGTTGACCGGCACGAGGTCCCAGGCGATGAAGCCGAAGAAGTCGAGGTAGAGGCTGCGGCCATCGAGCAGTGCCAGTTGCGAGGTCGCCAGCGTGGACGTGGCGCCGCGCATCGTGATGTTGTAGTCGCGCGCCGACGTCTGGCTGATGTTCATGCCCGGCACTTCGCGGAGCAGTTCGGCGAAGTTGTTGATGGGCGAGCTCTGGATGGTGTCCGAGGAGACCACCGATACGGTGGCGGGGGCGTTGACGATCTGCTGCTCCACCTTCGACGCCGTCACGACCACGGCTTCGACGTAGACCGGAACTTCCGGCTCGTCTGGCGGCGGCGTTGGCTGCGGGCCGGCCGGGGGTTGCTGGGTGGCGCCCTGGGCGGACACGCCGGCGATCGCGAGCAGCACGCACAACAGGGCGATCACGAATCGTAACGCCTTCATCGCGGCCTCCAATGGCGTTCGGAACGGCTCCTACTCGTGTGGGGGACCTGCCGAACGTCCCGGTATTGTAGCGCTACCGTTGACCGGCCGCGATGAGACCGCGGAAGGCTTGCCTACGCCGTCCCCCCGAGCCATTTTTCCAGCTTCCGCGCATCGGCGTCGAAGCGGCGGATGCCGTCGGAGAGCTTCTCCACGGCCATCGGATCCTGGTTGTGCAGCCAGCGGAAGCCCTTCTCGTCGAGTGCGATCTCCGGTTCGCTGCTGGCGCGGGCCGCCTCGACGGTGAGCGCGGGTTCGAGGTCGCCCTCCCTGCCCGCCAGTTCCTGCAACAGGTCGGGACTGATCGTGAGCAGATCGCAACCGGCCAGCCGGAGAATTTGTTCCACGCGGCGGAAGCTGGCGCCCATCACCTCGGTACGGTAGCCGTACTTCTTGAAGTAGCGGTAGATGCGCGTGACCGATTCCACGCCGGGATCCTCGTCGATGGGAATTTCCGCGCCGCGGGCCTTGCGGTAGTAGTCGTAGATGCGCCCGACGAAGGGGGAGATGAGCGTCACGCCCGCCTCGGCACAGGCCACCGCCTGAGCGAAGCTGAAGAGCAGCGTCAGGTTGCAGTGAATCCCCTCGCGCTCGAGCACCTCGGCCGCCTTGATGCCCTCCCAGGTGCTGCCCACCTTGATGAGCACCCGCGCGCGATCCACGCCGGCGGCCTGGTACAGCTCGATCAACTCGCGAGCCTTGGCGATTGTGCCGGTGGTGTTGAAGCTCAGGCGCGCGTCCACCTCGGTCGAGACGCGTCCGGGAATGATCTGCAGGATTTCGCACCCGAACGCGACGGCCAGCCGGTCCATGAACGCAGCGGTCGCCGCGGCCGCCGGCAGGGCCAGAGCCTGCGCCTCGCCGCGAGCCCGGTCCACCAGCGTGCGGTACTGCGGCTGCTGCGCCGCCTTCAACAGCAGGGATGGGTTGGTGGTGGCGTCCCGCGGCTGGTGCTGCCGGATGGCCTCGATGTCGCCGGTGTCGGCCACGACGACCGTGTGGCGCTTGAGCGCGTCCAGAAGAGACATTGGAGGCAGGATAGCGCAGGAGGCCGTCCATTGGCGATGGACGACTGGTGACGGCCCGTCGGTGGATCGCTCTCTGCAATCCTTCGGGTATGCTGGCCGGCATATGCGCGTTCTGGTCGTCGATGTGGGTGGCACCCATGTGAAGCTGCTCGTCACGGGCGAGACCGAGCCCCGCAAGTTCGACTCGGGAGACGAGTTCACGCCGGATCGGCTGGTGGAGGGCATTCGTGGCCACACGCAGGGGTGGATCTACGACGTGGCCGCCATCGGCATCCCCAGCCCTGTGCTGCGAGGCGCGGTCATGGTCGAGCCGTGGAACCTCGGCCGCGGATGGGTGGGGTTCGACTTCGAGGCCGCGCTCGGCGTGCCGACCCGGATCATCAACGATGCGGCCATGCAGGCGCTCGGCAGCGACGAGGGCGGGCGCATGTTGTTTCTCGGACTCGGCTCCGGCCTGGGCACCGCGCTCGTAGACGAGGGGCACGTGGTGGGGCTCGAGCTGGCGCACCTGCCCTACCGCGACAAGACCTTCGAGGACTACTGCGGGCAGAACGGGCTCCAGGCGTTGGGCGAGGCGGCGTGGAAGGACGTCGTGTTTGATACCGTCGAGCGCCTGCGGGCAGCCGTAGCGGCGGAGTACGTCGTGCTGGGCGGCGGCAACGTGCGGCTTTTCGACGAACTCCCGCCCCGGGTCCGCCGCGGTAACAACGACCGCGCGTTCGAGGGCGGCTTCCGTCTGTGGCGCCACGAGCAATCGATCCCGGCCGAATGGCAACCCCTCTTCGCGCACGCCGACACCTGGCGCGTGGGAGCCACCGTACCGGCTGCATCCGACGGCATTCGCCCGCAACCGCCCGCACCGGCCCTGTCCACCCTCTTCCACGACTCCCCCACACGCGCCGAGACGTTCACGCTCCGCCACGACGCGTTCGTGGTGGACTACTCCAAGACGCACGTTACTTCCGAGACCATGCGCCTGCTGATCGATCTCGCGCGGGCGACTGGCGTGGAGTCGCTGCGCGACCGGATGTTCGCCGGTGACCCCATCAACACCACCGAAGGCCGCGCCGTGCTGCACACCGCGCTCCGCAATCGCTCCCCCCGGCCGGTGATGGTGGATGGCCGCGACGTCATGCCCGACGTGCGGGCAGCCCTCGCGCACGCCGGCGCGTTCAGCCGGGCGGTACGCGGCGGCGCGTGGACCGGCCACACCGGCGCCCGCATCACTGACGTGGTCAACATCGGCATTGGCGGGTCCGATCTGGGGCCGGCCATGGCGACCGCGGCCCTGGAGCCGTACGCGGGAGAGGGCCCACGCCTGCACTTCGTCTCCAACGTGGACGGCGCACACATCGGGCAGACGCTGCGCCATCTGGATCCGCGGACCACGCTGTTCGTGATTGCGTCGAAGACCTTCACCACGCAGGAGACGATGACCAACGCGCGGACGGCACGCGAGTGGTTCCTGGCCTCTGCGTCAGACGAGGCGCACATCGCCCGGCACTTCGTGGCCGTCTCGACCAACGACGCAGAGGTGCGCCGCTTCGGCATCGGCCCCGAGCAGATGTTCGTCTTCTGGGATTGGGTCGGCGGTCGGTATTCGGTGTGGTCGTCGATCGGCCTGCCGGTCGCCCTGGCGGTGGGGCCTGAGCAGTTCGACCAGATGCTCGACGGCGCCTTCGCCATGGACGAGCACTTCCGGACGGCGCCCATCGCGGAGAACATCCCGATGGTGCTGGGCCTGATCGGGGTCTGGTACGCCAGCGTCCTCGGGCTCGACACCCATGCCGTGCTGCCGTACGAGCAACTGCTCCACCGGCTGCCGGCGTACCTTCAGCAGCTCGACATGGAGAGCAACGGCAAGCGCGTGGATCGGCACGGCCGGCCCGTCTCCGTTGGCACCGGTCCCATCGTCTGGGGTGAGCCGGGGACCAACGGCCAGCATGCGTTCTACCAGCTCCTCCATCAGGGCACCCGCGTCGTGCCGTGCGACTTCCTCGTGGGTCTCGAGTCGCCCTATCCGCTGGGCGATCACCACCGGCTGCTGCTGGCCAACTGCTTCGCCCAGACCGAGGCGTTGATGCGGGGCAAGGATGAGGCGTCCGTGCGCGCGGACCTGGCGGGCCAGGGCCTCGAGGGCGAAGCGCTGGAGCGGCTCGTCCCGCACAAGGTGTTCCCAGGCAACCGGCCCTCCACCACCATCGTCTACAGGAAGCTCGATGCCCGTACCCTGGGGATGCTGCTGGCGATGTACGAGCACAAGGTGTTCACGATGGGCGCCGTGTGGGGCGTGAACTCCTTCGACCAGTGGGGTGTGGAGCTGGGCAAGCAGCTGGCGAAGCGGATCGACGCGGACCTGGCGGCGGAGGCAGACACCGCCGGACATGATGCCTCGACCAATCAGCTGATCAACCTGGCGCGCGGAGGCCTGACCAACCTGGCGCGCGGAGGCCTGACCAACCTGGCGCGCGGAGGCCGGGACTGAAGTCCCGGCCCTCCATACCCGGTCGCGGAGCGCCGGGACGTGAGACGGAGCGCCGGGACGTGAGACGGAGCGCCGGGACTTCAGTCCCGGCGTCTTCAGACTGGCGATGGTGGAAATTCCGGCCGGGCTGGACTAGACTACTTCTTCGGTCCACCGCGGTCGGAATCATCCTGAGATCCCGACGGCGGCAAAGCCGGCGGTCGGGCCTCCAGTGCCGCGGCTGTTCCCCGAGTGCGCCCGTAGCTCAGCTGGATAGAGCGTTGGCCTCCGGAGCCAAAGGTCACAGGTTCGAATCCTGCCGGGCGCACCACTTTTCGCATCGCGCGTAACCCTCTGCAGTGCGTTGGCTTGAGGCGGGCTCAACCCACCGCGTCGGTCGGTGCCGTGCGCCTGCCGTTCTCATCAACGCGAGATGTGGGCCGCCACCCGACGGTAACAGGATCGATATCGATGCCGTCGCCCTGCCAGCGAGGCTACACTCGGACGGCCATGACACCCCGAGCGCCTGAACCGTGGCGCGTCTGCGTCACCCACGACGAAGGCCCTGGCGGTCCGCTCGCCAGCGCGCTCGCCGCCTGCGGTTTTCGGCCGGTGTTCTGCCCCGTGCTCGAGGAACGCCCCGCGGATCGCCCCGACCGGGTGGCATCGGTCGCCGCGCGCCTGGAGGACTTCGACTGGGTGATCTGCGCCAGCGCGCGAGCGGTACGGGCGCTGGCTGCGGCACGCCAGGCCCCGTGGCCCCGCGGCGTTCGCACGGCGGCGGTGGGCCGACGGACGGGCGACACCCTGATTCGGGCCGGGGCCCATCCGGCACCGTTGGTGGCCGAAGGCGACGGGGCCGAAGCCCTGTGGCAGGTGCTGGATCGGGCGGCGGAGTGGCATGATCGTCGTGTGCTCGTAGCAACCACACCTGGTGGACGGCGGACGCTCATCGAGGCCCTGCGTGGCGCCGGCGCGCGCGTCGACGAGGTCGAGGCCTATCGCATGTGCCCCAGGGACACTCAGGCGATCGCCGCCGACTGGACGACCGCCCGGCCCGACGCCGTGGTCATCGCCAGCCCGCGGGCCGCCGCCGTGCTGGCCGGCGCGGTGGGCGTCGCCTCGCTGAAGCAGCTCGAGGCCGTTATGGCCATCGGGCCCACCACCGCGGAGGCCCTCGCCACCCTCGAAGTGCCGTGCCTGGTCGCTCCGAGGGCAGACTTCGGCGAGGCCGCCCACGCGCTCGAGTCGGTACGCGCCGAGCGGACGGTCCCATGATGCAGGACGCAGCCAGCACCATGCTCGATCGCACCTTCGTGGAATGCAGCGCCCTGGGCTTCCAGGCGGTGGTCACCTCGATCATGGCCATCGCCTGCTACGTGCTCTGGCTGCGCCAGCGCGGCACGTTCTTCCTCACCTGGGCGCTCGCCTGGTCGGTCTATGTCGTGCGACTGGCGTGCATGGCCGCGTTCCTCGTCCGGCGCGACATGCTGTGGCTGTTCCTCCACCAGTCGGCCACCGGCATCAGCGCGCTGCTGCTCCTCGCCGCGGCGCTGCAGATGTCGCGCGGGTTCGTGCTGCGCCCCATCCATGCGCTGGCCGTTCCCCTGTCGGTGGGATGGGCCTGGATCACGATCTACGGCATGCACAGCATGATGGTGGCTGGCGTGACGACCAGCCTGCTCCTGGCCTCGGTCACGATGTGGACCGGCGTCGTCTTCTGGCGCGAACGGGAGCGCGTGTCGAGCAGCGCCGCTCCCGTGCTTGCCGGCGTGTTCATGCTCTGGGGACTCCATCACCTCGACTATCCCCTGCTGCGCAGCTTCGGTGCGGCGGTCCTCTACGGCGTCTTCGCCGACGTGCTGTTCCTCTTCGCCATCGGTCTCGGCCTGCTGTTCGTCGTGCTGGCCAACGAGCGGGATCGGCTCGCCGAGCGATCCACGGAGCTCGAGCAGCTGACCCGCCTGATGCTCCGCGTGCAGGAGGACGAGCGGCGCCGAATCGCCCAGGAACTGCACGACGAGGCGGGTCAGGTGCTGACGGCCGTGAAGATCGAGCTGGAGCTGGAGGGCAAGCACGAAGCGGGCGCCCTTGTCGGCCGGGCCCTCGCCCAGGTGCGTGACGTCAGCAACCTGCTCCGGCCGTCGGTGCTGGACGATTTGGGCCTGGTACCGGCGCTGCGCGCGCTCGCCGAGGACTTTTCGGCCCGCACGCGGATCGATGTCCCTCTCGACATCGAGGGCGCCAATCGCCGGCTGGCGCCGGAAATGGAGGTGGTCATCTACCGCGTCGTCCAGGAGGCGCTGACCAACGTGGCCCGCCACGCGGGGGCGAGCGAAGTCCGCGTCCAGATTCTGAGCGACGATCGCCGCGTGCACATGACGATCGAGGACAACGGCCGCGGCGTCGCCGACGATGCGAGTCCACACACCGGATGGCTGGGCATGCGCGAGCGGGTCACGGCGATCGGCGGACGTCTGACAATTGGCGGCCGCACCGGGAGCGGCGTGCGGCTCGAAGCCGACGTCCCCATCGGAGACCTGCTGTGAGCGGCCGGCACGTGCGGGTGCTACTCGCCGATGACCACCCGCTCGTGCGCAGCGGCATCCGCCATATCCTCGAGGGCCAGCCCGGCATCGAGGTCGTGGCCGAGGCCTCCGATGGCTCGCGGGCGCTCGACCTGATCCGCGACATCGCGGCAGACGTGCTGGTCCTGGACCTCAAGATGCCGGCCACCGACGGCATCGAGGTGCTCCGTGCCGCCAAGATCCTGCGCCCGGCACTGAAGATCATCGTCCTGACGATGCACGCCGGGCAGGAGTACGTGGTCCAGGCGGTGAAGGGCGGCGCGGACGCCTACCTGCTCAAGGACTCGGCCGTGCAGGATCTGGTGGCTGCGGTGGATGCCGTGGTCTCGGGCCGAAACTACTTCAGCCCGACTATCCAGCAGCAGCTCGCGGGCCGGGTCCGCGGCGGCCCCCGGGCGGCGCTGTCTGCTCAGCTCACCGAACGGGAGCGCGAGGTCCTGACCGGGCTTGCCCGCGGTCTGTCGAGCAGGGAGGTGGCCGGGGAGCTCGACATCAGCGTTCGCACCGTGGAAACCCACCGGGCGAACCTCATGCACAAGCTCGGGGTGAAGTCGCTGGCGATCCTCATCCAGGTGGCCATCCGCGAGGGCATGGTGGACCCTTCAGCGACTCCGTAGTTGTACGGAGGACGCTCCGTACTGTTTCGAATTGTGCCGCGCGCCGGCTGACCGTACGCTGCTTCCAGCAGCGTGATGTCGGCATCTACCGTTTGCCCGCACCAGGGCGTGTGTTCCACCATTCCGGCCGACGCGCACTTCCGAACGGTGGCGTCGCACAGCGGTCTTGCGGCCCTGCGCGTCTTGACTCTCAACCATCGCAACGTCGGCCTGCCGGCCCTCTCGGATGTGGCGGTTGGTGGCGATGCGGCAATGGCCCTGCACCAGGCACTCTCTGCCCGGGAGATCGAATCGGTGGTGCTGGCGACGTGCAACCGCACCGAGATGTACTGGCGGGCTCGCGCGCCGGGCGACGATGAGGTCGTCATGGAAGGGTTCGCGAACCGGCTGGGCGCCGGTGCTGGCACTGACGGCATCGTGCCCACGCGTCTCGACGGCCGTGCCGCGGCGGATCACCTGTTTCGCGTCTGTGCGGGTCTGGAGTCGCTGGTTCTCGGTGAAGCCGAGATCCTCGGCCAGGTGCGCGCGGCGCTGGAAGCCTGCACCGGCGCCGGCGCCTTCCTGGCCGGGGTGTTCCAGGCGGCTCTTCGCACCGGCCGGCTGGCCCGTACGGAGACCTCGATTGGGGTCGGGGCCATGTCGGTGGCTTCGGCCGCGGTCAGGCTCCTGGCCAGTCGGGTCGTGCTGGATCGGAGCCGCGTGGTGGTGATCGGGACCGGGGCGACCGGCATGAAGGCCGCGCGACATCTGCGCGCCCTCGGCGTCAGGGAACTGGTGCTGGCCAACCGGACCCTGGAGCACGCCGAGGAGCGCGCGGGGCCAGTGGGCGCGACGCCCGTCGCGCTCGAGACGCTGGCGGACGAGCTGGTTCGCGCCGATGCCGTGATTGGCGCCGCCGCCACGCCAGCGTTCCTCGTCCGTGCGAGCGACCTCAGCCGCGCCATTTCGTTACGCGCGGGGCGGCCGCTCGTGATCGTGGACCTGGGGATGCCGCCGGTGCTCGAGCCCGTGGAGATGGACGGCCTCGTGCGGCTGGACCTGACCACCATCGAGCGACACGTCGCCGAACACCGCGAACGTCGCGCTGCCGAAGCGCCTGCGGTAGAACGCGTGATTGCGCGGGAGCTGGAGTACCTGCAGGCGTGGGCCCGCCAGCTCGCGCTGCGCCCCTTCGTCTCGGACCTGCGGCGCAAGATCGAACGCATTCGATGCGCGGAGTTGGAACGGGTTCGCGAGGAACTCGGCGGGAGCGCGGCCGTGGACCCGGCGATCCTCGACCGGCTGAGCCGCCGACTGCTGGACAAGGTGCTGGCCCTGCCGCTGACCACGCTCGAAACCGGGGACGTGCCACTCGACGCCACCCAGACGCAATACCTGCGGCGCCTGTTCGCCCTCGATCAGCGGGGGCCGTCATGAAGGCGCTCCGGATCGGGACGCGCGGCAGTGCGCTCGCGATGTGGCAGGCGCATCACATCGCCTCGCGTCTGGCCGAACGCCGGCCCGACATCGCCATCGACCTGGTGGAGATCGTCTCCACGGGCGATCGCATCGCCAAGGTCCCGCTCTCGGAAGTCGAGGGCACCGGCTTCTTCACGGCCGCGCTCGAGCAGGCCTTGCTGGACGGCCGGGTGGACGTGGCCGTGCACAGCTGCAAGGACCTGCCGGTGGCCGACACGGCCGGCCTGACCATCGCGGCCATCCCGGCCCGCGGGCCGGTGGAGGACGTGCTGGTCGCGCGCGATGGTCTCACCCTCGCCGCCCTGCCCCCCGGCGCACGCCTCGGCACGTGCAGCCTCCGGCGAACCGCACAGCTCCGCGCCCGCCGGCCGGACCTGGAATTCCTGCCGCTGCGCGGCAATGTGCCCAGGCGTGTGGACCTCGTTGGACGGGGGGACCTCGACGCCATTGTGCTGGCCCGCGCCGGCCTCGTGCGCCTCGGTCTCGACGCACACATCACCGAGGTGTTCTCCGTGGTCGATCTCATCCCGGCGCCGGCCCAGGGGGCCCTCGCCGTGCAGTGCCGGATCGAGGACGAAGCCATCCAGGCACTCCTCGCCGATCTCGACGACGTCCAGACGCGTCGGGCCGTCACGGCCGAGCGCACCGTGCTGCACGTCCTCGGCGGCGGCTGCTCGGTGCCGGTGGGTGCGGCAGCGACAGTCGAACGGGACTGGATCGAACTGGCCGTCGGGGTGTTCGACCTGGCGGGCGGCCTCGCGGTGCGGGCCGATGTACGAGGCTCCGAACCCACAGTGGTGGGCGAGAGCGCCGCGCGCCTTCTGCTGGAGCGGGGCGCCGCCCGGCTCCTCGCCGAGTGCGCGACCGCTGGAGGACACGCATGAAGACCGGTATCGTTCGCGGACGACGGCTGCGCCGCACGCCCGCGCTGCGCGCGATGGCGCGCGAGACGCACCTGCAGGCGAGCCAACTGGTCGCGCCCCTGTTCGTCGGCGAGGGTCTGGCCCGCCGGGAACCCATTGCTTCCATGCCGGGGCACGCCCGGCTCTCGCCGGAACTGGCGGCGCGCGAGGCCGCCGATCTGGCCGCGCTTGGTGTCGGGTCGGTGCTGCTGTTCGGCATCCCGGGTACGAAGGACGACCTGGGCAGCGCTGCCTGGAACCCCGACGGCCCCGTTCCTCAGGCCATCCGCCGCATCAAGCACGACGTGCCGGACCTGGTCGTGTGGGCGGACGTGTGCCTCTGCGAGTACACGAGCCACGGCCACTGCGGCGTGCTCTGCGACGGCGAGGTGGACAACGACAGGACGCTGCCGCTGCTGGCCCGGGCATCGCTGGCGTACGCGGAAGCGGGCGCGGACGTGATTGCGCCCTCCGACATGATGGACGGGCGGGTCGCCGCCATCCGCGCCGCCCTGGACGAGGCCGGCTTCCACGATCGCGTCATCGTCTCCTACGCCGCCAAGTACGCCTCGGCTTTCTATGGTCCGTTTCGTGACGCGGCCGGTTCCACGCCGCAACAGGGCGATCGACGGGGGTATCAGATGGATCCGGCCAACGTCCGCGAGGCCGTGCGCGAGGCCCTGGCCGACGTCCGCGAAGGCGCCGACGTCGTGATGGTGAAGCCCGGCCTCCCGTACCTGGACGTGATTCGGGCGGTCCGGGAGCGCGTGGACGTGCCGGTCGCGGCGTATCAGGTCTCCGGCGAGTACGCGATGCTGCACGCCGCGGCCGAGCGAGGGTGGGTGGACCTGACGCGGGCCATGCACGAATCCTCCATCGCACTCCGACGCGCCGGTGCGGAGCTGCTCGTCACCTACTTCGCGCGCGAGCTGGCCCAATCCCTGCAAGCGGCGGCCCTGCCCGCCTTCGCCGTGGAAGGTCGCTCGTGAGCGCCGGCGCCGCGTCCACCTCCGTCACCTGGATCGAGCGCGCCCGGCGCGTCACGCCCGGTGGTGTGCACTCGCCCGTGCGGGCCTTTGCCGCGGTTGGCACCGAGCCGCTGGCCATCCTGGATGCGCACGGCGCGGACGTGCGCGACGCCACCGGCCGGACCTTCATCGACTACATCGGCGCCTGGGGCCCGGCGTTGCTGGGTCACGCGCACCCGGCCATCGAGGCGGCCGTGGTGGCCGCGGCCCGACGAGGCCTGCTGTTCGGCCTGGCCTCGGCTCCCGAAGTGGATCTGGCCGAGCGCATCGTCTCGCGCGTGCCGGGATGCCAGATGGTCCGATTCACCGTCACCGGCACCGAGGCCACGATGAGCGCGGTCCGCGTCGCTCGGGCCGCAACCGGGAGAAGGCTGCTGGTGAAGTTCGCGGGCGGCTATCACGGCCACGCCGACATGTTCCTCGTCAGCGCCGGGTCGGGCGCGGCCACACTGGGCGTGCCGGATTCGCCGGGTGTGACACCCGCGGTCGCGGGTGACACCGCCGTGGCGCGATTCAACGACCTGGACGATGTCGATCGCATCCTGGCGGCGTCGGCCGGGCAGGTGGCCGCGGTCATCGTCGAGCCGGTCGTGGGGAACATGGGTTGCGTACCGCCGGACCCGGGCTTCCTGGAAGGGCTGCGCGAGCGCTGCACCAGGGCCGGCATCGTGTTGATCTTCGACGAGGTGATATCCGGCTTCCGCGTCGCTCGCGGAGGAGCCGCGGCCCGCTACGGCGTCACCCCGGACCTCATCACGCTCGGCAAGGTCGCCGGCGGCGGTATGCCGCTCGCGGCCTTCGGCGGCCACCGGGAATTGATGCAGCGGGTGGCCCCGGCCGGGCCGGTGTACCAGGCCGGCACGTATGCGGCGCACCCACTGTCGGTTGCCGCCGGTCTCGCCATGCTCGACGCCATCGACCAACAGCCGGACCTCTACGACAGGCTCGAGCGCGCGGGCGCGCGTCTGCAGGAGGGTCTGCAGGCGGCAGCCGGCGCAGCCGGCGTTCCGGTGTCCGTCCAGCGCGTCGGCTCGATGTGGACGGTGTTCTTCTCGTCCCGCCCCGTCCGCTCCTGGGACGATGCGGCGGGGGTGGACCGTGATGCCCACGCGCGCTTCTTCCGGGGCATGCTGGCTCGGGGCGTGCTGCTGCCACCTTCGGCGTTCGAGTCTGCCTTCCTGTCGGCGTCGCACGATGACGGCGCGATCGATCGGACGGTGGCCGCGGCGCGGGAGGCATTCCTGGAGGCGCGGCGATGACCGATCGGTTCCTCAGGGCGTGCCGGCGCCAGGCGGTGGATCGCACACCGGTCTGGCTGATGCGGCAGGCCGGCCGTTACCTGCCCGAGTACCGCGCGCTCCGCCAGCGAGTGGACTTCCTCACGCTGTGCAAGACGCCCGAACTGGCGGTGGAGGCCTCGCTCCAGCCGCTTCGACGCTTCCCGCTCGATGCCGCCATCATCTTCTCGGACATCCTCCTACCGCTCGAAGCGCTCGGGTGTCGCATGACCTTCAACCCGGGTCCCAGGCTGGCGGAGCCGATCCGGACGCGCGAACAGGTGGCCGCGCTCGACCGACGCGCCGCAGCCGAAACGGTACCGTTCGTCGGCGAGGCTGTGGGCCTGCTGCGACGGGAACTCGACGGGCGGACACCGGTCATCGGGTTCTGCGGCGCCCCGTTCACGCTGGCGGCCTACCTGGTCCAGGGCGAGGGCAAGGAGGGCTTCGGCGCGCTCAAGACACTGCAGTACCGCGAGCCGGCCACGCTCGAGGCGCTGCTCGAGACACTGACGGCGGCGATGATCGACTACCTGCGCCTGCAGATTTCGTCCGGCGCCCAGGCCGTGCAGATCTTCGACTCGTGGGCGGGCCTGCTCGACTCGCCCGGCTACCGGCGCTTCGCGCTCCGGTGGGTGCGGACGATCGTGGACGGCGTCGCCGATCTGGAAGTGCCGGTCATCTACTTCATCAACGGCGGCCCGCACCTGATCGAAGATGCCGCCACATCCGGGGCCGACGTGCTCGGCATCTGCTGGCGAACGCCGTTGGATGTCGCGGCCGCGCGCGTGGGGCCGGGCATGAGCCTGCAGGGTAACCTCGACCCGCATGCCCTCTTCGCCGCCCCGGACGAGGTGAGGCGATTGACGCGCGACGTGCTGGCCCGGGCGGCGGGGCTCCCCGGCCACATCATGAACCTCGGCCACGGCATCCTGCCCGACACGCCCATCCCGTCGGTGGAGGCCCTGATCGACACCGTACAGCACACCACCGGGAAGGCCGCGCAACCGGCGACGGAGACATGCCGCAGTTGATCGATCCACCGTCGATGCCCGATCTGCTGGCCCGCTACAACCGTCCCGGGCCACGCTACACGTCCTACCCCACGGCCGTGGAGTTCCACGATGGCGTCACTGACGCGGTGTACCGCGAGCACCTGTCGCGCGCGAACGCCCGCTCCGACGAGCCGCTCTCGGTGTACATGCATCTGCCCTTCTGCGAGGAGCGATGCGCGTACTGCGGCTGCTTTGTCGTCATCACGAAGCACCGGGATGTGGCGGATCGGTACCTCGACTACCTGGAGCGCGAGATCGACCTGCTGGCGGCTCATCTGCCCGATCGGCGGCGCATCTCGCAGCTGCACTGGGGCGGCGGCACACCGACGTACTACACCGCTGCACAGTTGACGCGGCTGTTCGAGCGGTTCACGACGCACTTCACCCTCGCACCCGACGCCGAGATCGGGGTCGAGATCGACCCGCGGGTCACGTCGCCGGAGCATCTGTCCGTCTTGCGCGGGCTCGGGTTCAACCGCCTGTCGATGGGCGTGCAGGACTTCGCACCGGAGGTGCAGGAGGCGGTACACCGCATCCAGAGTTACGAGCTGACGAAGTCGCTGGTGGATCGTGCACGCGAACTCGCCTTCCGCTCGATCAACGTCGATCTCATCTACGGCCTGCCCTACCAGAGCACGCGTGGTTTCGCCCGCACACTGGAGCAGGTGGTGACCCTTCGGCCCGAGCGCGTCGCGGTGTACTCCTTCGCGTTCGTTCCGTGGATGAAGGCGCACATGAAGCACCTGCCCGAAGAGTCGCTTCCGGACGCCAATCTCAAGATTGAGCTGCTCGGGCTCACGCAGGATGCGTTCTCAGGTGCGGGGTACCGGCAGATCGGGATGGATCACTTCGCCCTGCCCGAAGACGAGCTGGCCCGGGCGCTGGACGCGCGAACCTTGCACCGCAACTTCATGGGCTACACCGTCCAGGCGGCCGGCGACATGGTGGCCGTGGGCGTGTCGGCCATTGGCGACGTGCAGGGTGCGTTCGCCCAGAACACGAAGAAGCTCAACGAGTACTACACGGCCATCGACGCCGGCCGGTTCCCGATCGAGCGCGGCTACGTGCTCGACGAAGACGACCGGCTGCGCCGATACGTGATTACGCAACTGATGTGCAACGGGCACCTGGACCTGGCGGAGGTGGAGCGGCGGTTCGGCATCTCGTTTGGCGAGTACTTCTCGTCGGAGCTGGCGGAGCTGACCGGACCGGCGTCGCCAGCGGCGGACGGATTGGTGCAGGTGGATGGTCGCGCCATCGACGTGACGCCGCTCGGGCGGATGTTCGTCCGCAACGTCTGCATGCCGTTCGATCGTTACCTCCGGGCCCGCACGTCCGGTCCGAAACCGGTTTTCAGTCGCACCGTATGACCACGCCTCGCGTAGTCGTCATCGGCGGCGGCATCACCGGGCTCTCACTGGCCTTCACGCTGCAGGAGAGTGCGCGGCGCCTCGGAGCCCCGCTGGCGTTGACGGTCGTGGACGCGGCCCCGCGCGTGGGCGGCCACGCCTGGACCACGCGGGCCAACGGCTTCCTGATCGAGGCCGGTCCGAACGGCTTCCTGAATCGCGAGCCGCACACGCTGGCGCTGGTCGAAGCCCTCGAACTCGGCGCACGCCTCGTCGAGGCGCGCCCGGAGGCGAAGCGCCGCTTCATCGTGCGGGACGGCCGATTGTGCCAGGTGCCTGACGGTCCGGCGACGCTGCTGACCACGCCCGCGCTCTCGTGGCGCGGCAAGCTCAGGCTGATGGGCGAGCCCTTTGCGGCCGGCCCTCCAGCGGGCGTGGAAGAGACCATTCACGCCTTCGCGACGCGGCGCATCGGGGCCGAGGCGGCGGAGATGCTGGTGGATGCGGCCGTCTCGGGCATCTCTGCCGGCGACAGCCGGCGGCTGTCGGTCGGCGCGCAGTTTCCGCTGATGACCGACATGGAGCGCGATCACGGCAGCCTCGTCCGGGCCATGTTCGCGCGGCGGCGCCAGGGCACGGGCCCTTCGAAGCTGCTCAGCTTCGATCAGGGCATGGGCACGCTGGTCGGCGCCCTCGCGGATCGGCTGGGGAACGCGGTACAACCGGACTCGCCCGTCCTCGCGATCGAGCGGACTGGCGACACGTGGCGCGTGACGATGAGCGGTTCGCGCACCCTCGAGGCCGACCACGTGGTGGTGGCCGCGTCCGCGCGCGCGGCGGCGCCAATGGTCGGCGTCCTGGACGGGAGGCTGGCGGCCGCGCTCGATCGGTTCGAGTACGCCGGGCTCACCGTGGTAGCGCTGGGCTATCGCGCGACGGACCTCCCCCGCGCACTCGACGGGTACGGGTACCTCGTCACCCGTCCGGAGGGGCTGGCCTCACTCGGCGTGGTGTGGGAGTCTTCGCTCTTCCCGGGCCGTGCCCCGGAGGGTGCCGCGCTGCTCCGCGTGATGATGGGCGGCTCCCGTCGTCCGGAAGTGGTGAAGGCTAGCGACGAGCAGAAGGTGACGCTCGCGCAGGCAGAACTGGCGCGCGTGATGGGCATCGAGGCCATGCCGCGACACGTCTCCGTCTTCACCTGGCCCGGCGCCATCGCCCAGTACACGGTCGGTCACTTCCAGAGGCGGGCCGACGTCATGGACCGGCTCGGGCGGCACCCCGGACTGTGGATGTGCGGCACGTCCTACGACGGGGTGTCATTCAACCACGCGGTGAAGAGCGGGCGTCTGACGGCGCATCGCCTGGCGGACCGCTTGTGGGGAGACAGGCGGCCGGTGGACGGGGCGACAGGGGTTGAGTCCGCGTCCGATCGATGGGAGATCGGGACGTCAGGACGGAATGGCGCGCCGGGACGGCCGGCGCGATCGAATCCCCCCTCGCCCCGAGCCGCGGCGGGAGCCTAGGCATGGAGCGACGGCACGTCGTGCTGGTGACCTACGGCGAGCCGCCGTCGCCGGCCTTCGGCGATCAGCTCGCCTACTCGTGGCGCATCCTGCTGGGACTGACACGCAAAGTGGATGCGATTCCCCGGCCGCTGCTGCCCGTCATCGCGCTCGCCCGCGCGTGGGGACGGCGCCGCACCTGGCGGGCGTACGGCTACGAGTCGCCGCTCGAGTCCATCACCGAGGGCCAGGCCCGCGGGCTGGAGGGCCTGCTCGCGGAGGCCGCGCCCGATGCCGGGTGGCGCGTACACGTCGCCTACGAGTACCGCCGGCCGCTCGTCACCGACGTGCTGGCGAGGATTCCGGCCGACGAGCTCGTTTCGGTGATGCCGCTCTACGCGGCCGACTCGGCATTCACGCACGCGCTGTCGCGTGAGGCCGTGGAGGGCGTCGCGCGTCCGGTCGATGTGCTGGGCGCGCTGGCGCCCGAGGTGCTGGGCCGAGTCTCTGCGGCGCACGTCCTGGCGCACACCGCGGATGGCTGGCAGGGCCCTGATATGGCGCTGGTGCTGGTCGCGCACGGCACGGTGCTGGATCCGCCCAAACCCATCGATACCGGCCGAGAGGCGACGGAGCGGCTGTGCGAAGCGGTGACGCGAGAGCTGGCCGGCCACTTCGGCCTGGTGGTGAACGGCTGGTTGAACCACACGCGCGGCGGCCGGTGGACGGAGCCGCCCATCGATCGGGCGCTCGCACACGTGACGGACGCCGGCTTTTCTCGCGTCGTGTACTTCCCGTACGGATTTCTCGGGGACAACGCCGAGAGCCAGCTCGAAGGGCGCGTTGCCCTCGAGGGGGCGCCCTCGATCGAAGCGCGGCATCTGCCGTGCCTCAACGAGTCGCCGCGGCTGTTGGCGGTGCTGGCGCAGCAGGCACTCGAGTGGGCCGGTGCCCGGGTCGACGCGGAACTGGTACCGGCCGCCGCCGAGCGCCATGCGGCGGCGGAGGCTATCGGCGCGACGCCGTAGAACTCGTTGTAGGCGAGAGAGAGCCACCCCTCGGGAATCCGGGTAGCACCCGACGCGCCACGCCGCCCCCCATGTCCCCGCTTCAAGCCCGCCTGTGTGTATTCCATCAGGAGGCTTCATATGCGCGGGATCACCGGATGTCTGTTCATCGCGGCAACCAGGCACGCGGCGCGTGCTAATCTGCGCCGCATGACATCCTCGCCTGTGGCGGTCGCCGCGGGGGGGGCCTCGCCGTCGCCGCGCTGACGGCATCGCTGCTGGCCGTGCAGCCAGCACTGTCGCCCGCTGTCGCCTGGCGCGACTGCGCGCCCTGGGACGGGGCCGCCTTCACGGTTGCCGTGGGGCGCCCCGGCCAGAAGGACGTGGACCGCGCACAGCCGTGGCTACGCATTGCGATCTGGCACGAGGCCAGCATCCGAAATCCGGTGACCTATCGATTTCCGGACACCGACGGGAAGACCGGGGCCGTCCAGTACGGGGGCACTGCGTTTCCGAGCGTCACGGGAACGGTGAGTTTCACACGCGCGGTATTCGGCGACGACCTCGATGGCTCGTTCGCCTTCGTGGCGCCCGACGGCCAGAAGATAGTGGGCCGGTTCCATGGCCGCTGGAGTCCGGACGTCGCGGTCTGTGGCCTGTGAAACTGCCAGGCGGCGCGGTGGCCCTCCTACCGCGCGCGCAGTACCACCTCCACCCGCTTCTGTGAGGCCACGGGCAGGCCCGCCCGCCGCGCCGGCTCGTAGCGCCAGCTTCTAGCCGCGCGCATCAACTCGAAGTCGTACCGCGGATGCGCCGATGAGACGAGGGTGACGTCTACGACGCGGCCGGTCTCATCGATCCGCACGTCGATCGCGCTGTTCATCCCCGCGCCTACGCCGTACTGATCGGGCACCCACGACGGCAGATCCTGTTCGATCGCGATCGGTGGCGTGGTCTGCGCATCGAGATCGGCGTTGGCCGGCCCAGGTGCTGGTGTGACCGCTTCGACCGGCCACGCGCGCGAGGCCAGCCGCGGCGTCGCCGGTGGCGGCACGCGGTCGCGCGCCAGCGAGAGGAACCCGCTCGTGAGCACTCGCAGGTCCTCCATCTCTCGCTGGCCATCCATTGCGAGCGCCTCGATGGCCGGCAGCGCTCGCGTGAACCGTTCGACCGCGGCGACATACGCGCCGCGGTCGAACGCCGCGCGCCCCTCGTCGTAGAGGCGTCGCGCCAAGGCGGGCACCAGTCGATCGCGCACGGCGCGGAACGCGATACGCAGGCGGGGAGACACCTCGTCGCCCGGATCGTAGTCGGGGCGGGTGGTCACGATCCGGGCGATGACGGCGTCGGCTTCTTCTCCACGGTCGAGCGCCATCAGGCAAAAGGCGGTCAGCCGATCGGCCGCGAGGGACATGTCGTTCCCGGGCGGCACCCGCGCCTCGGCCAGCGCCGCGAGCGCGCCCTCGTAGTCGGCCGCGGCATACAACGTGCGCGCGGGTTCGAGGGCGGGCTGTGCCCCGGCGGAAGCGGCGCCGACGATCACACCCAGCACGGCAACGACAATGGCTCTGGACGTCATGGCTGGAACTCCACGGAGACGCGCGCGGGGGTACGCGCGCCCACCGTCACCTGCTGTCGCAATTCGCCGAGTTGCGGGTGGCGAAAGACCACGTCGTGCTCGCCGATAGGCAGCGACAGGTTGCCGAGCGGCGTGTCGCCGGAGAGGCGGCCATCCACCCACACTTCGGCCCACGGCCTGGCATTGGCGTGCAGCACCCCGGACGGCGTCTCCACGGCCAGGCTCACCGACCGATTCGCGGCAACGGTGACCTCGCGCTCGTCTCGAAACTCGAGCGCCTCGTTGACGAGCACCACCGTGCTCGTGCCCGCCGACAGCGACAGCCGGCCGTCGGCGCTGCCGCCCACGTCGACGCCGTCATGGAGCACGCGCACCGGGAACGGGCTCTTCACCACGAGCCAGCCGGTGGGCGGCCGGCGCACGGGCGGCGGCGCGGCGGCGGCGCGCGTGACCGACTTCGGCCCGGGACCGGGTGCAGGCCTGGGCCGGATGGCTTTCGGGGCCACACTCGCCCCGTCTGCCGTGACGACGGCGGTGGCCGCGCCCGCCTCGGGTGGGGGCGCAGCGGCAGAGAGGGGACCGACCCACTCGACGTGGAGCGACGCGGAGCCGCCCGGGGTGACACGCAGCAGTTGCGGGCGGGCACGCGTGCCGTCCCCGATGGCCAGGTGATGCGCACCCACGTCCAGCACCGCGGTCAGCGGCGTCAGGCCTCGGGCCACCCCGTCGATCTCCACGGCAGCGCCGGGCGGGTCGGACGTCACGGTCACCTTGCCGACGCCGAGGGGCGGCCGATCGGCCGGACTCACGACGGCGGCAATCGCCATCCCGCAGAAGGCTCCCGCCAGCAGTGCGAGCGCGCCGACGCCGACGCCTCTCGGGACGCGCACGAACGGATGGGGCGTGCCTGCCGGGCCGGCAGGCACCATTGCTGGTTCCGGAGCCGCGGCGCGTGTCGACTCGGACGAGAAGCACGCCAGTCCGTCGCCTGACACGTCCAGGGGAATGATCCGCGGGGGGCACGAGTCGGGATGGAGCGGAGCAAAGGCCGATGAGGAGCTGTACACGTACGCCTCCCTGGCGCCGGACCCCAATAGCCCGGTCACGCCAGGTAGTGCATACACAAGCCGTTTCGTTTCAGCGCGTCGCGGGTGCGTGCGTGCCTCAACTCAGCGGCTGGGAAGCGGTGAGCGATGGAGGCGCAATCGGGCCCGAACTCAGGGGACCACCAGCACCACCTCATTCGAAGCGGGCGTGATGCCGCACGAGGTCAACGCGCGAACACGCGCGTAGTAGGTGCCGGCCGGCACGGCTCCGCTCACGCCAGTGCCGCCCACCGGAATCTGGGCGAGGTTGGCTAAATCGGGTCCCGACCCGGCCTCGATGAGGTAGCCAGTGGCCTCGCTCGTGCCCTGCCACTGCAGTGACACCATGCCGCCCGGCCCCACCGAGCCGGTCAGGCCCGATGGCAGAAGTGGCGGACCGCCACACCCGACGCGCACGGCAGCGTCGGTCGAGGGGGCCCCCAGGCCCGACGAATTGAGACCGCGCACGCGGACGAAGTACCGTCCCGGAGGTACGCCGGGCACGACCAGTGCCTGGCCGCCCACGTCGGTGACGAGCAGATCGGCCAACCCCGGAGCCGAGCCGGCTTCGAGCTGATACGAAAGCACGGGGCCGCCACCCACTCCCGGCTCCCAGGACAGGTTGACGGTTGAACCGCTCACCTGCGTGATAAAGCCCGTCGGCGGCGCCGGAAGCGGGGGGTCGGGGGCGATCCCCAGTGGCGTCCCTCTCATCCATTTGTCAGTAACATCCGTACCACTCAGCGTCACCTCAGGATCGGAGCCGGCGATGCGGCGAGATGAAGACGTTCGGCAATCGCGAGAAGCCGCGACGCTTCCGTGCGAAGGCGGCCTGGCGCGGGTGCGGGCCCGGGCGATCGCCTTCGCTGCGGTGTCGGTCGTGTGGGGGCTGGCGTGTTCGGGCGGGGGGCCGGGGCCGGCCGCGCTGCACACATCCCGGGCAGCCGGCGCTCGGGCCACGCAGGCAGCACCGGCCGCGCCGGATCTGGTGCGGGTCCGGCAGGTCATCGACGGCGATACGATCACAGTGCAGGGCGTGGGCACCGTGCGTTTGATTGGCGTGGACGCGCCGGAGAAGACGGGCGGCTATCGCGCGTCCGAGCCGTTCGGCGACCAGGCCACCCGGTTCATGAAGGCGCTCCTGGACGGCAAGCTCGTATATCTCGAATACGACGGCGAGCGTCAGGATCAGTACAACCGCACGCTGGCCTACGTGATGCTCGAGGACGGCACCTGCGCCAACGAAGCCGTCATCCGCGCCGGCTGGGCCGAGGTGTATCGCCGGTTCGAGTACCGGCGGAAGCCGGAATTCCAGGCGGCCGAGCGCGAGGCGCGGGCGGCCCGGCGCGGGATGTGGGCGACGCGACGGTAGGCGGTCCGGTGCGTTCCCGTTGCCCGCGGCGCGTGGCGGGTGCTATAGTTTCGTGTTGCCAGTCGCGTTGCGGGTGTCCACCGTGCGCGACACGCGCGGCCGGCCGGTGCAAACCGGACACGGCACGAGTGGGCCCGTAGCTCAACTGGCAGAGCAGCAGACTCTTAATCTGTTGGTTGTAGGTTCGATTCCTACCGGGCTCACCAAGCTATCTCCCATCACATCAACGCTTTCCGAGTCTAGCGGATCATCGAACTGATCAGCTGCGGACGCTCCGTGTGGCA
>Ga0073904_10000709_pt1 | contig 24027 bp, 17 predicted proteins | sample KloWWTrecipitate_FD_66668 | JGI IMG/M metagenome (GOLD analysis project Ga0073904, IMG submission 66668) | Active sludge microbial communities from Klosterneuburg, Austria, studying microevolution and ecology of nitrifiers - Klosterneuburg... | ecosystem: Engineered > WWTP > Aerobic digester >... | reverse complement strand
GGAAGACATCACCCGGATTGCCGAGAGTTACCAGGGACGTTACAGCGACGAAAGCCGCAGCCGTTACCTGCAGGCCATCAACGGCATCACGTTTGGCGAGAGCCGGGAACAGGGGCTGACGCGTGGCCGTCACTTCTTTCACGAGCCGCTCGGGATCGCACTGACGGCACCTCTGGGCTGGAGGATCCAGAACGGCAAGGATGCGATCACCCTGCTCGACAGCGAGGGATCCGCCGGGCTGGTCGTCAAGCTCGTGCCCGCCAAGGCGGGCGGCTCGCACGAGGAGATCATCCGCAAGCTGCTCAAGCCGAGCAGTGGCCGGGCCGAGCGCCTCGCGCTGAACGGCCTGTCGGCGACGCACTTCGTGGGCAACCGCAGCAGCGATCCCGGCAAGCCGCAGCCATTCGAGGTGACCGTCGTCAGCGGCCCCGGCGATCAGGACTACCTGCTGGCCTATGCCGCGAAGGACAGTCAGGCCATGCAGCGGGCCTACCGGCAGATCCGGGAGGCAGAGGGTTCCTTTCGTGCGCTGACCGCCACCGACCGGGCTGCCGCGAAACCCTGGGTGGTCAGGATGGTGCCGTATCCCGCAGGCGGATTCCCGATGCTGGCGCGGCAGTCCCCGCTCGGCAGCGCGCCCGAGAAGCAGTTGCGGTTGATCAACGGCGTGTACGCCGGGGGCGAGCCAAAGCCGGGGCAACTGGTCAAGGTGGTGGAGTGATCTGGTGGTGCAGGCACTGCGGGCGCCCTGAAAAGCATTGATGCACCGCGGGCCAACGGCAGGACGCGCATGATTGTTGCGTTGCACCACGTGCTACCGGAACCATCATGCTCATCCACATCGGCTACGACATCGAGCTCACGCTCACCGCGCCCACCGCGCTCATCTACCTCTTGCGGGTTCATCCGAGCCGAGAACACGACCTGCAAGGGCCCGAGAACCTCTATCTGCACCCCGGGCTGGCTTCCACCGAATACATCGACGCCTTCGGCAACCGTTGCGGGCGCATCCAGGTGCCCCCCCACGTGACGACGGTGCGCCTGACCAATCGGGCCAGCATCTACGACAGCGGTCTGCCCGATCCGGTCGACTTTGGTGCATACCAGCATGCACCGGAAGAATTGCCGACCGATGTGCTGCAATTCCTGCTGCCCAGCCGCTATTGCGAGGTCGACAGCGAATTGCTGGCATTCGCGTGGGCCCGCTTCGGGCAGACCCCGCTGGGTTGGGCGCGCGTGCAGGCCATCTGCGATTTCGTGCACGAGCGCATCCGCTTCGACTACAACCAGGCCCGGTCGACCCGCAGCGCGTTGCAAGGCTTTCACGAGCAGACGGGCGTTTGCCGGGATTTCGCGCACCTTGCGGTCACCCTGTGCCGCTGCATGAACATTCCTGCGCGATACGCCACAGGGTACCTGGGTGACATCGGTATCCCGCCGGTGCGGTTTCCGATGGACTTCAGTGCCTGGTTCGAGGTCTATCTCGGCGGCAGATGGCACACCTTCGATGCGCGCCACAACACGCCGCGCATCGGGCGCGTCGTGATGGCGCGAGGCCGCGATGCCGGTGACGTGCCCATCACGATGACCTTCGGGCAGAACAGCCTCACCCGCTTCGAGGTGACCACGGATGAGCTCTGCTGACGAGTCTTCCCCTGCAATCTGCTCGACCTGCGGCGTTGCTGATCGGCAGCGAGTGCGGTGTGTTTCTGCCCTGTCCGGCTGGTGCCGGGCCCGCCCCAGACGTTTCCTTGGAAGCGTGAGTGCCTGCAACGCTGCGGCGACAATCGGGTCATGAACGCCATGAAACTAGGCCCGACCGCGATTGATCCGAACCAGCAGCAGGCCTCGGGGTCGTTGTTGCTCGGGGACCAGATGTGCTTCGCGCTGTATTCCGCGTCGAACGGAATCATCCGTGCCTACCGGGCCCCGCTGGCCAAGCTGGGACTCACCTACCCCCAGTACCTGGCCATGCTGGTGCTCTGGGAGCACGGCGACCAGACCATCAAGAGCCTGGCCAAGCAACTCGACCTGGATTCAAGCACCATCACGCCGCTGGTCAAGCGTCTGGCTGCTGCGGGGCTGGTGCACCGCGAACGCGATCCGGCCAACGAGCGCAACCTGAGGGTCCAGCTCACGGCTGCCGGGCGGGCCCTGCATGCTCCGGCTGCTCTGGTGCAACAGCGCGTCGCGTGCCAGACCGGCCTGCGTCAAGAGGAGTTCCTGCTGCTGCGCTCGCAATTGCATGAACTGGCACGCCGGCTCGAACAGGCTCAGGCCGAGACCTGACGATCACAGCCCGGCCTGGGCGAGGCTTTCGAGGAAACGGTCGGCGTTCTGATAGCCGATGACGCGCCGGTTCGGGACTTCGGTTCCCTGCGCATCGAAGAACACGATTCCAGGCGGGCCGAACAGGTTGAAGCGCTTCAGCAATTCCTTGTCCTCGGACGTGTTCTGCGTGACGTCGACCTGCAACAGCAGCACTTGGTCGAGCTTGGCGCGCACGCGCGGATCGACGAAGGTGTAGCGCTCCATTTCCTTGCAGCTGACACACCAGTCGGCATAGAAGTCGAGCATCACCGGTCGCGCCGCACTGCGCAACGCTGCTTCGAGTTCGCCCACGTTGCGAATCCGCTTGAAATGAATCTCGGCGTCCGCGGGTGCCGTTGCCGAAGTCCCGGCGCTGAACGTGGGCAGCACCGGGCTGACGATCCAGTACGCGACGCCCAGCAGCAGGACGCCGAAGAAGCGCTTGATCCACTCCATCCAGGCCCCGGCGCGCGGCAGCAGCGCGCCTGCCGATGCACCGACCAGCAAGAGGGGCACGCTCATCCCGACCGCCAAGGAGAACAGCGCGCCGCCGCCCAGCATCACGTCGCGGCTCTGGCTGATGAAGAGCAAGGCGCCCGCCAGCGGTGCGGCCACGCACGGACTGACGATCAGCGCCGACAGCCCGCCCATCGCGAATACGCCGGCCCAGCGACCGCCCTTCAGGCCGCTCGCCCTGGCATCCAGACGATCGCGCAGGGCTGCCGGCAATTGCAACTCGTACACCCCGAACATCGACAGCGCCAGCCCGACCAGCACCGCACCGAAGGCCCCGAGCACCCACGGGTTCTGCAAGCTGGCGGCGAGGCCTTCGCCTGCCAGTCCGGCCGCCACACCGAGCGCGGTGTAGACCAAGGCCATTCCCAGCGAGTAGGTCATGGCCAGACCCAAACCACGCGATCGCGTGGTGGGGCGTGAAGATCCCGACTGGCCGACGATGATCGACGACAGGATCGGCAGCATCGGCAGCACGCACGGCGTCAGCGACAGCAACACGCCAGCGACGAAGAACACGCCAGCCACGATCCACAGGTGCCCGCTGCGCAGGGCGCTGTCGAGGCCCGGTGTGCCGTCGAATGCAGCCCGGATCTCGTCGCCGAGGCCTGCGCTCAGGCCCGCGAGCTGCATCCGCACGTTGCTCTGCATCGGCGGGTAGCACAGGCCAGCGTCTGCGCAACCCTGACTGGTGACGGTCAGCGCGACGGATTCCGGGGTGGATTCGACGGGTACACGGATGACGACCCGGCCTCGATGTGTCTCGACGTCCTTGCCGAAGGTCTCGTCGAACTTGACCTTGCCGGCAGGAATGTGCGCATCGCCCAGTCGCACGTCGAGGCCATCCGCGGCGAAAGCGAATCGGTCTCGGTAAAGGTAGTAGCCGTCAGCCACGCTGAAGACAATCTCGACCGTGCGCGCATCGAGAGCGCGCGCCTCGAAGCGAAATGCCTGCTCTGGTGGGAGGAAGTCCTGAGCCGCTGCGGCAGGCGTGATCAGGCCCGCCTGAAGAGCAAGCAGGATCGAAACGAGAAATCTCAGCAGGGCGGTGGTCATGTCTGGCGGTGCAAACCGGCATCTCGGGTGCGCATTCCCCTTGGTTGGAGCGCGAAGCGGGGACACTGGTTCACATCTCTTGCACAAAGTCTTCAACTCCGATTCTCAACCCTTTGCATGCTCTTGGGGTGTCGAATGGATGACTTTGCGAGTGGCACTTCAAGCACCGTAAAGAGTTCGCCGCGCATGTTCGGCGACCCGGTCTCCCTTGCGCTTGGCAATCTCGGCCAGAACGCGGTCGGTAACCGAGGCGAGATCCTTGATGTCAGCCGCCTTTTCGACGGCGAGCGTCAGGAGAAAGCCGCGCAATCCCAGTTCGCTCGATATCAGCTGGGTGAGTTTCGTGGTCAGTTGCCCGTAGTTCTGGGTGGTCAGGTGTTCGCCCGGCCCGGGTTCGCGATCCGTCAGGGCAGCCGGCCGGGACACTTGCGCCACAGTGACTGCAGGCCGGGGGGGCGGCGTCGAGCCCGCCGGCGCCCTGGCGATCAGTCCGAGGCGTGCCAGTTGTTCGAAATCGTCCGGGCTGATGCCGGCGACGCTGCCCAGCAGTGCGGCTTGGGGGCGCACGCCGTCGATCAGGAGCAGCAGATTTCGCCTGGCACGCTCATGCACCAGAGCGCGGGCACCGATCTCGGCTCGTCCGGTGGCTGTCTTGGTCCAAATCATGTGTGTCCTCGCGGCTGCGGTCTGTGGTGCCGTGCACGGTGTCGGTGGCCGCCAGCGGTGTCGGCTTCGGCCGCATCCGGAAATATCGGCGCGTGGCAGGGAAATCGGTAGCGTTCTTGCGCAACCGTGTGTAACTCGGCGTCCCGTCACTCGCGGGGACGTCGATGACCTGCAAGGTCAGGCGGTGCGAGCCCTGCGGCGTCGCCTGCGCGCAGCCAGTCTTGCGGCCGGGGCAATGTGCAGTGCCGTGCCGCGCAGTTTCTCCGACTGCCGGCCGGCCGGGCTGCTCGAAGCTGACATAGGCCCGACGGTGGCTTCATGGCGCAACCCGAGTCGGCTGAAAGCAGATGCCAGTGCGATGAATACCGCCAGACCTCCGATCGCGAAGCCCACCAGGAGCACACCGTGTTCCCAAGGATGGGTCCGTGCAGAAAACGCGATGGCTGCAAGCAGGGCCAGCAACGTCGCCCGCAGCCGCCCTTTCGGACTGAACATCGATCCGAGCGCCAAACCGTAGCTGAGCAGGAAGACTCCGGCCAGCAAGTGCTGCTCTATGGTCAGGCGGTGCAGGGTGGTGCTCAGGTCATCCAATCAGGAACCCTCCGGGTGGTTCACGGTCAGATTGCATTCACACGCAGGTGTACGCAAGGCCACCGCGAAGGAATAGAAGGTGAGCGTGATTGGCTGCACAGCAACGCGGCGAGTCCGCAGCGCCAGTGCGACAAGTACCCCCCTGACTGCACCAGTCGGCGCAACCTGCGCTGCTATGGATTCAGCCCGGCGCCGCCGGCCATGGGCGTTGCGCAGCTCGCATCTGTTCCCAGGCGCGGGACAACTGCAGCACGCCGAGGTCGTCGAAGCGGCGACCGACGATCTGCAGCCCGATCGGCATGCCCGATTCGGAGTAGCCGGCGTTGATGCTGGCGGCTGGCTGCTCGCTCATGCTGAAGGCAAGGGTGTAGGCGATGTGCTCGAATGGTCGTGCTGCATCGTTCGTCGGGCACGGGAGTTCGGCAGGAAACGCGGTCATGGGCGCCACTGGCGACATCACGTAATCGAAGGGTTGGCAGGCGGCCACGGTGGCTGCGCGCATCGCCAGCGTCTGGGTGTAGCCCTTCATGACATCGGTGCCGCCCAGTCCGGCGCCACCCCGCGCCCACTCGAATATGAACGGCAGCACGCGCTGCTGGCGTTCGGCGCTGAACGCCTGCAGGTCGACCCAGGCGCGGATGCGCCAGAAGCGGTCGATGCCGTCTGCCATCTCGCGCGTGGCGAACGGCTTCAGCGGCTCGACGATTGCACCCGCTGATTCGAATGCCTGTGCGGCCGCAATGACTGTGGCGCTGACCTCGGGATCGGGCGCGAGGCCCCAACCGGCGTCCAGCATCAGTCCGATGCGCAGGCCCCGCAGATCACGGTCGAGTTGAAGCCAATCGATTCGCTCGGGTGGCAGGCTCATGTGATCGCGCCAGTCCGGCTGGCTCAGCACGGACATCATCAGTGCTGCGTCGGTCACGCTGCGGGTGATCGGGCCGGCCACCCGCGCAGGGTACGGTGCCCCGATCGGCACGCGTCCGTGGCTGGGTTTCAGGCCGAACACGCCGCACCAGCCTGCCGGCAGTCGGATCGAACCGCCAATGTCGGTGCCCACGTGCAGCGGACCGTATCCGGCGGCGGCTCCCGCTGCCGCTCCTGCGCTGCTGCCGCCGGGGTTCAAGCGAAGATCCCAGGGGTTGCGTGTCAGCGGGTGCAGGCTGGACAGGCCGGACGAGAGCATTCCCAGGTCGGGCATCGTCGTCTTGCCCATGATCAGCGCGCCCGCCTCGCGCAGCCGTGCCGACGGAGGCGCATCGTCGGTGGCCGGCATCAACTCGGTGGCCGCCGTTCCCAGCGGCACCGGCACGCCTCGGGTGGCCACGTTTTCCTTGATCAGCGTCGGGACGCCGTCGAGTGCGCTCAGCGGAGTTCCTTGCAGCCAGCGCGCTTCTGCGGCCCGGGCCTGTGCAAGCGTCGCATCGGCATCCAGCGCGTAGGTCGCGTGCAGCGACGGCTCCCAGGCATCGATGTGCCGCAGAACGTCGTGGGCGACTTCGATCGGCGACAGCCTTCGCTCCCGGTAGGCCCGCGCAAGCTCGACGGCGCTGAGTTCGCGTGGCTGCGCCATGGTTCAGGGTTCGCAGGATTGCGGGCAGACGACCGGCAGCCTTGTCACGGTCGCTTTCAAGGTCCCTGGTCTCAGGTGTATCGACCTTCGTTGGCGACCAGTTCGCAGCCATCGATCAGGAATATCCCGTCGGGTTGACGCTCAAGCTGGTAGGTGGCGAGCCAGGCCGATCCTTGGGCGTCGGTCATCTGCACACCGAGGATCACCACGCCGTCGATCAACTGGGGCTTCAGGAATGCCACCGAAGCGGGCCTGTACACGACCGCATAGTTCCTGCGCACCAGGTTGATGAAGTTGTCGGGCGATCGCAAATGCCTGCGGGCGCTTGGCGAGGCCAGCAGGAATGCACGGCGAGCATCGTCGGCAGCGAACGCGTCCAGCTGCGCCTGAACCACCTCACGGGCCTTCGCGGCCTGTGCTTCCGGCACCTCGGCGGGCCACGCGACGCCTGTGGCCAGTCCCAGGCTCAGGGTGATCAGCGCACGGCGTTGGATGAGGGCAGCGTTCATGGCGACTCCGCGGTGTGTCGAGGTGACGATGATGCCGCGAGCGCCGGCAAAAAGCATGGACTGGCCTATTGAACCCTCCGGATGCCTGGCGAAGAGGGCCCACTCAACTCGGGGGGTGAACGCGAGTTCGGCGCAGTTCAACCCCTGAATGCGGGGCTCGAAACGGGTTTCCCGGTGCGATGCTTTCTGTTGTTAAATGTTACATATACGCCTCCGGCGAAAGCCTTCGAATCTTTTGCACCAGCGCGACCAGTGGATCGCATGTCTCACCCAACAACGATGCATCCGACGGCCCGACTTTCACGCAGCACCGAGCCGCCCAGTTCGACAACCGATCTGCGAGAGTCGGCCGTCCGGGGCCTGCGCCGGCGCGACGATCGCGACCCGATCCTGGAGATGCAGTCCCTGCTCGACAAGCTGCCGGGTATGGTGGTTCGTCTGTGCCGCTCGGCGGATGGACGGTGGTCGGTTCCGTACGCATCGACTGCGTTCATCGGCCTGTGCGGAATCGGCTTGCCCGCCCTGCGCAACGACGCCCGTCCGCTGGCAGCGTGCGTGCATCCCGAGGACCTTCGGCGCCTTCAGTGCCTGGGCGCACAGGAAAACGAGCCGCCGTTGCCGATCAAGGAGACCCTGCGGATCCGGCGCCCGAATGGACAGTGGGCGAAGCTCGATGCCAGCGCCATGGTGGACCGTTCGGTCGATGGCGGCCTGTACCTGAACGTCCTCTTGAACGAGGCGGCCCCTCCTCCGGCAGTCGATCTCGAATTGCAGCGCCAGCACAACCGCTGGCAGCGTGCCATTGCAGCTGCAGACATCGGCATGCTGGAGATCAGTCTGCTCGCAGGCTCCCTGCATTTCGATGAGGTGGCCTGTCGCCACCTGGGGATCGATCCGGCCGAGTCCCGATGGGCGTTCGACTCGTGGCTCGAGCGCGTCGCAGAGGCGGATCGCACGGCCGCGCGGGCCTTGCTTGCCAAGCCGAGCGTGCCAGACGAGGTGACCCGACTTCTGCTCTCTTTCGATCTGGCGGATGGACAGGGCCCGCGGACGCTGGAGTTCGTGCTCCAAGCCGTGGCCGATGACCAGCGGCGAGTGGGTCTGTGCACCGACGTGACCCAGCGCAAGACGCTTGATGCGCTCAAGCGCGACAAGCTCGACGCGGAAAAGGCGAATCGCAGCAAGAGCGAGTTCATGTCGCGCGTCAGCCACGAACTGCGTACGCCTCTGAACGGCATCCTGGGGTTCGCCCAGTTGATGGCGCTGGATGCCGAGCATCCGCTGGCACCGGCGCAGGCGCAGCGCCTGGAGGTCTTGCGCCAATCCGGATCGCGGCTCCTGTCGCTGATCGATCAACTGCTCGAGGTCTCCCGGATCGAGCAAGGCAGGCTTCGTCTGCGCAATCGGCCGATCGACGTCAGGCTCCTCGTCGAGCGGTGCGCCGTCGAAGTGATGCCGCTGGCTCAGCAGCGCGGCATCGAACTGCTGGTCCAGATTCCATTGACCGCCGGTCCAGTGCGCGCCGATCCGGATGCACTGGAGCAGGTCGTGACCAACCTGTTGACCAATGCCATCAAGTACAACCGCCCCAAGGGTCGGGTCCGGGTTCGCTTCGAAGCGGGTGAGCAAGGCGTGTTGACCGTCGATGACACCGGCATCGGCATGACCGAAGAGCAACTCGACAAGCTGTTCGAGCCCTTCAACCGGCTCGGCGCCGAAAAGACCGAAACGCAAGGCAGTGGGCTGGGGCTGGTCATCACGCGCAAGCTCGTGCGGGCGATGGGCGGCAAGATCGATGTGCTCTCGCGGCCGGGCCGTGGCTCGCGTTTCGTGCTGTCATTGCCGCTTGCGAAGACGGGTCGGCCGAAGCCACCCGACGTCCGTTCGCCCGTAGCGGTTCCGTCGACCTGGGACAACGGTGTCGAGCAGGTCGTGCTCTACGTAGAGGACGACGAGGTCAACACCATCCTGATGGAGCAGATCTTCCGTTCGCAGCCGAGCTGGCGCCTGCTGACCGCGGCCACCGGACCGGAGGGATTGGAAATTGCCCTCGAGAACGAGCTGTCGCTGGTGTTGCTCGATCTGAACCTTCCCGGGCTGTCCGGTTTCGAGGTCATGGAGCGCCTGAAGGCCGACGAGCAGACCCGTCATCTGCGATGCATCGCACTCAGTGCCGATGCGTTGCCGCACCAGATCCAGCATGCGCTGTCGATGGGTTTCGACGACTACTGGACGAAGCCGATCGATGTCGCAACAGTGATCGGCAAGTTGAAAGACGAATTCCGCCAGCTTTCCGAGGCTGTTTGACCGATCTGCGGTGGTGTCGGCACCCCCCGGACGTGTGTGTGGCTGGTAATCTAGGGGTTGGCGGCAGTCATGCAAATCACCCAATCCTCGGAACCCATCGACGTCTCCGCCTTGCGGCTGGGCATGTTCATTCATCTCGAAGGTGGATGGCTGTCGCATCCGTTCCCGAGATCGAGCTTCAAGATCACCAGCGAGGATCAGCTCGTTACCCTGCGTTCACTGGGGATCAGCGTCTTGCGCTGGAGCCCCGAGCTCAGCGATCCGGATGCCCTTCCCGCGAGTGCGGCAGCGGCGCAGGAAGTCATCGCTCCTGAAGTGGATCCTGCGGAAGCGGCAGCGCTCGAGGCTCGCGCGGCACGCCGTGCTGCCCTGAGCGCACAGCGTCAGGCTCTGGCAGCGTGCGAACGACGGTTCAACGAGGCCGCGCGAGCGACCAAGGTGGTGTTCGACACGGTGGTCAGCCAGCCTGCGCAAGCGCGCCAGGGGGCCCAGGCGCTGACCCGTGAGCTGGTCGACAAGATGATCGGCTCCGAGGAGCTTTGCATCCGGCTGCTCAGCGAGGCTGCCGGCGACAAGGCCAGTGCGCATGCCATCAACGTCAGCATCATCTCGCTGCTCATGGGGCGCACTTTTGGTCTTTCCGAGACCGAGATGCTCGATCTGGGCCTTGGGGCGTTGCTGCACGATATCGGGAAGGGAGATATCCCCGAGCGCTTCCGTCATCGGGACGAACATCACACCACTGCCGAGCAGAAGCTCTACGAGACTCATGTCGTGCATGGCATCGCGCAGGCTCGACGCATGGAACTCGGTGTCGGCGCCTCCACGGTGATCGCACAGCACCACGAACTCATCGATGGCAGCGGCTTCCCGCTCAAGCTCACCAGCGACCGCACCACTGTGCCCGCGCGCATCGTCGCGCTGGTCAATCGCTACGACAACCTCTGCAACCCGGCCAACCCCGGCAAGGCCGTCACACCGCACGAGGCGGTGGCGCTGATGTTCGCGCAAGGCAAGAACAAGTACGACCCCGCCATACTGGGTGCCTTCATCAAGATGATGGGCGTGTATCCGGCGGGCTCGGTGGTGCAACTGACCGATGACAGGTATGCGCTCGTGGTGGGGGTGAATTCGTCGCGTCCGCTGAAGCCCCGGGTTCTCGTGCACGAAACGGGGGTGCCTCGCGAGGAGGCATTGATCCTTGACCTCGAGACCGCCGGCGGTCTGGGCATTCGGCGCAGCCTGAAGCCCACTGCTCTGCCGGAGCAGACCCTGACGTACCTTTCGCCTCGTCCGCGCATCAGCTATTTCTTCGAGAGCGTCGGGGACCTGGAACTGGTGTCGTGATGCCTCAGCGCACGCCGTACCCCCTGCACGGCGTCGGCGCGCCGGCGTCAGTTCGTCCACGTGCTGTTCCCGCGTCGCAATCCTTGTCGGCGGCGACTGGCGACGATGCGGTACGGGGCTTGTCGCCGTTGATTGAAGGCCTGCTCGACGCAGCTTGGCTCGTCGATCCGGACAGCCTGCGCATCCTGTCGGCGAATGCCGCCGCCGCGACCTTGCTCGGGATGGATCTGCAGGCACTGTGTCGAGCCGATGCGCTCGAGCTCGCAGCCACACCGGAAGACGTGGTTTTCTGGGAATCCGGCGTTGCCGATCAGGCGGACAGCACCGATTCACAGACCTTTGTCAGTCGGGCCGATGGCAAGCTGGTTCCGGTGCTTCGACGTGTCACCCGTATACCGTTTGGCTCGGGGCACGCGGCGGCGCCCGGAGGGACCAACGAGACCTATCTGGTCGTCATGCGCGATCGAAGTCTTGAATTGCGCACGCAGGCCGAGCTCGAAGAGCGCCTCTCGCAACTGAGAGCCACGCTCGAGTCAACGACCGATGGCATCCTGGTGACCGATCTGACCGGCCGCATCGTCAACTTCAACCCCCGCTTCGTGGCGCTCTGGGGTGTTCCGGAGCCGTTGCTGGCGGAGCACGACGATGCCGCCGTTTCCGCATGGATGCTGCGTCGGGTGTCTGACCCGGTGGGCTACACCAGGCGCCTGCAGTCGCTTGACGAGTCGATGACCCTGGAAGGCAGTGACGTGCTGACCCTGCGTTGCGGCAAGGTTCTGGAGCGACGCACGCTGCCGCAGCGCAATCGCGGGCAGCCGATCGGCCGCGTGTTCTCGTTTCGGGACATCAGCGATAGCCTCGAGGCGAACCGGCGAATCGATGCGATGTCCAGCACCGATGCGTTGACCGGATTGCCGAATCGCCGGGTGGTCGCCAGCCGCATCGAGTACGCGCTGGCGCTGGCGCAGCGCGAGGGCGTGGCGTTTGCCTTGCTTCACCTCAATCTCGACCGCTTCAAGCCGGTCAACGATGCCCTCGGCTCGGCCGCCGGCGATCGCGTGCTGGTCGAGGTCGCCAGGCGACTGACCGACACCATGCGACAGGTGGATGCGGTGGCGCGCCTCGGTGCCGATGAATTCGTGATGCTGGTGCATCAGGCCGACATGCAGCGCGCCGAGGGTGCGGCGCGTCGTCTCACCGAAGCCTTGCAGGCCCCGTTCGTGATCGACGGGGTGAACCTGACGCTGACTGCCAGCATCGGCATCGCGCTCTTCCCCGGCGATGGCGCCACGCCTGACGATTTGCTGCAGGCCGCCGACGCGGCAATGACCGAGCTGAAATCCGCAGGGGGTGCAGGCTACCGATTCCATCATCAGCGGGCGGGGGCCACGGTGGTCGCACTGCGCACCCGGGTGAAACTCGACCATGCAATGCGCCACGCGCTGGCTTCTGGCCGCTTCCGTCTGCACTATCAGCCGCAGGCTGACCTCGACAGCGGCGAGATTGTCGGCGCCGAAGCGCTGATCCGCTGGCGCGATCCCGAACTTGGCGACGTGCCGCCGACGGAATTCATCCCGGTTGCCGAGCGCAGCGGCTTCATCGTCTCCATCGGTGCCTGGGTGTTGCGACAGGCTGTGCAGCAGGCCGCGCTGTGGCATGGTCGCGGGCACAGGTTGCTGATGTCCATCAACGTGTCGGCGCTGCAGTTCCAGCAGCCCGACTTCGTCGACAGCGTCGCGCAGGCGCTGGCCGAGGTCGGACTCGACCCGCAGTGGCTGGAGCTGGAGATGACCGAATCCATCCTGATCCAGGATGCGCAGGAAGCGCTGCACCGGCTGCAGGCGCTGGCCCGGCTGGGCGTCAAGCTCGCGATCGACGACTTCGGCACCGGCTACTCGAGCCTCGCCTACCTCAAGCGCTTCCCGATCGGGCGCTTGAAGATCGACCGCAGCTTCATCCAGGGATTGCCGGCAGACGAGGTCGATGTGGGCATCGTGAAGGCCATCATCAACCTCGGCAATGCGCTTCACCTCGAGATGGTGGCGGAGGGCGTCGAGACCGAGGCGCAGCGCCTGTTCCTGCGCAACATCGGGATCAGGCAGTACCAGGGTTCGCTGTGCTCGCCAGCCGTTGATGCGCTTTCGTTCGATGCTTTGCTGGACCGCGGCCTGGCTTTTGCGCAGGACCTGCCCGACGAAGGCGGCTGGATAGGCGGGGGCTCATAGCCGCCTGCTGCTCAGAGAAAGCGTTCGAGCAGCCGGCGTGATCGCCGGTCCAGCGCCTTTCGGTCATGCAGCACGAACTGGATGCCGTGACTGTCCGCGATCCATAGCGCGCCGTCCTTCAACCGGCGGATGTCTTCTTCTCCCTTCAGCACGAAACGTGTGGGGCCTCGGTCGGTATCGACTTCCCAGATGCTGGGCGTGGAGTAGGTCGACACCGACCGGATGCGGAGAATTTCGGGGGTGAACTCGCGGCTTGCCAGTTCTTCCTCTATCAGCGCCCTCAACGGCTCGGCCAGTTGATCGAGCCTGTCCACCCAGGCCACCTCCCGACCGTCGGCATCGACCAGCGACAGGCCTTCTTGTGGCGCGGCTATCGGAAACGCACGTATCGGCACCACGCCCGCATGGCTCTCGCCGCCGGACGTGATCAGCACCAGGCGACCATGGGTGTTGCGTTGCAGCTGGAAGGGTTCACCGCTCATGCTGGCAACTCGGAGTGACTCGATGGGCCGGCCGCCACCGCAGCGATCGGCGCGTCGACGCCGTCGGAAACCGGCGACCAATCGTCGGCCGCCGCCTGGCGCAACTGCGCTTCATGCAGCCTCCAGTAGGCGCCCCGCCGCGCGATCAGCTCGTCGTGCGGACCCACTTCGGCGATCTGTCCACGGTCCATCACGACCAGACGGTCGGCCTTGCGCAGCGTCGACAGTCGGTGCGCTATCGCGATCGTCGTGCGACCCTGCACCAGGTTGTCGAGCGCGTTCTGTATTTCCTTCTCGGTCTCGGTGTCCACCGATGACGTGGCCTCGTCGAGGATCAGGATGCGCGGATCGATCAGCAGTGCGCGCGCGATGCTGATGCGCTGGCGTTCGCCGCCCGAAAGCCCCTGGCCGCGCTCGCCAACCAGCGAGTCGTACCCCTGCGGCAGCCGCAGGATGAATTCATGTGCATGCGCTGCGCGTGCGGCGGCAACGATGTCCTGCCGGCTCGCGTCGGGGCGGCCATAGGCGATGTTCTCCGCGATCGTGCCGAAAAACAGGAAGGGCTCCTGCAGGACGAGCCCGATGTGGCGACGATAGTCGGCGACGCCGTAGCGGCGGATGTCGACGCCGTCGACCTTGATCGCGCCATCGGTCACGTCGTAGAAGCGGCAGATCAGGTTCACCAGCGTGCTCTTGCCCGACCCGCTGTGTCCGACCAGCCCGATCATCTCGCCGGGGCGAATCTCGAGGTCGAGCCCGCGGATCACCGAGCGGTTGCCGTAACGAAAGCCGATGCCGTTCAGCTCGATGCGGCCCTGCGGGTGGGTCAGTGGCACGGGCGTCGCCGGTTCCGGCACGTTGGACACGTGGTCGAGGATGTCGAAGATCCGCTTCGCGCCGGCAGCGGCCTTCTGCGTCACGGAGACGATGCGGCTCATCGAATCGAGCCGGCCGTAGAAGCGGCCGATGTAGGCGATGAAGGCGGTGAGCACGCCGACAGTGATCTCGTTCCTGGAAACCTGCCAAATGCCGAAGGCCCAGACGACCAGCAGACCGATCTCGGTGAGCAGTGACACCGTGGGCGTGAACAGAGACCACGTCTTGTTGAGCCGGTCGTTGACCAGGAGGTTGCTCTGGTTGGCGGCTCTGAACCGCTCGGCCTCGCGGCCTTCCTGGGCGAACGCCTTGACGACTCGGATGCCGGGAATGGTATCGGCCAGCACGTTGGTGACTTCGGACCACACACGATCGATCTTCTCGAATCCGGTGCGCAGCCGATCCCGCACGGTGTGGATCATCCAGCCAATGAAAGGCAGCGGCAGCAGCGTGACCACCGCCAGCCAGGGGTTGATCGAGAACAGGATCACCGCCGTCATCACGATCATCAATACGTCGGTTGCGAAATCCAGCGCGTGCAGCGAAAGAAAGACGCAGATGCGGTCGGTTTCGCTGCCGATGCGTGCCATCAGGTCGCCAGTGCGCTTGCCGCCGAAGTAATCGAGCGAGAGTTGCAGCAGGTGCTCGAAGGTCGCGGTGCGCAGGTCGGCGCCGATGCGTTCGCTGACCAGGGCCAGCAGGTAGGTGCGCGCCCAGCCCAGCCCCCAGGCCAGCAGCGCGGCCAGCAACAGGCCGCTGAGGTAGATCAGGACGTGCTTCGGGTCGATCTGCTTGCCGTTCTGGAACGGGATCAGGATGTCGTCCATCAGCGGAATCGCCAGGTAGGGCGGCACCAGGGTGGCGGCAGTCGAGGCCAAGGTCAGTGCGAAACCACCGGCCAAGGGCTTTCGGTAGGGTTTGGCGAAGCGCCACAGGCGCAGCAGCACCCAGGTCGACGGCACAGCCTGAACTTCACGGATGCAAACCGGGCAGTCGTCGCTGTCCGGCGGCAGGGGGGCCCTGCACGAAGGGCACAGGGCCAGTTCGTCGACCGTCGTGCCGAGTTCGTCAGCACCTGCACGCCAGGGATGCCGGGCCTGATGCGCATCGAACAGGGTGACCAGGCGCAGTGCAAGGATGTTTTGCGCCAGCGTGAATCGCCAGATTGCCAGCCTGCAGAGGTCGTCGTGCAGTTCCAGTGCGCCGATGCCGCCGTGGTCGGTATGGCGCAGGCGAAGCCGGTCGGCTGCCGGCTCGTCCAGTCGCCAGCTGACCCACGCGGTCTCGCTCCCCGGCGCTTCGTTGCCGTCGTCGACCCTGGCGAGCAGGCGCCGGTTGGTCAGGATCAGTTCGCCACTGACGAAACGCAGATCTCCGGACAGGTCAACCAGCAGCGATCCGAGCGCGTTCTCGTCGGACTCGAGAGGAACAGGCTGCGACTTCGCGACTGACGCAGGCCGATGAGAGGGGTCTTGAACCGGATGGAGATGCTGCATATGAGTTCTGTACCGGTCGATGACCGCGATGCGGTGGCACCGAACAGAGTGCGCGATTCTCGCCGAGCAGCCCGTCCTGAGAACATCGCGAAGAAAACATGAAGAGATTCGACGACATCGGGTTGCTGCGCATCACCTACTTGCGTGGCCCCAACATCTGGACTTACCGCCCCGCGCTCGAAACCTGGCTCGACCTGGGTGAGCTCGAAGCCCATCCCAGTCACCTGCTTCCCGGCTTCAGCGACCGCCTGATCGCACTTCTGCCGGCCTTGGTGGAGCACCATTGCGGTGTCGGCGAGCGGGGTGGTTTTCTCGAGCGGCTCGAGTCGGGAACCTGGGCGGGTCACGTTCTGGAGCATGTCGTGATCGAGTTGCTGAACCTGGCGGGGATGCCCACCGGCTTTGGCCAGACTCGCAGCACCTCCCGGCGCGGCATCTACCGCATGGTGTTTCGTGCCCGTGACGAGCACGTCGCCCGCGCAGCTCTGGCGGCGGGGCACCGTCTGCTGATGTCGACGATCAACGGCGAGCCGTTCGACCTTCCGGCTGCAGTTGAAGAGGTGCGCGAGAAGATCGATGACTGCTATTTCGGTCCCAGTACCGCCAGCATCGTCGCTGCTGCCACCGAACGCGGCATCCCACACATTCGCCTCAATGCCGGCAACCTCGTGCAGCTCGGCTACGGCGCCCACCAGCGTCGCATCTGGACCGCCGAGACCGAGCAGACCAGCGCGATCGCCGAAGGCATCGCCAGCGACAAGGACCTGACCAAGACACTGCTCAGGTCCTGCGGTGTTCCGGTTCCCGAAGGTCAGGTGGTGTCCAGCGCCGAAGCGGCCTGGGATGCGGCGCAGGACATCGGCCTGCCGGTGGTCGTCAAGCCGACCGACGGCAACCACGGCCGGGGGGTCACGCTCGACCTGATGACCCGCGAGGACGTCGAGGCCGCCTACGCCGTGGCCGAGCCGGAAGGCAGCGAGGTGATCGTCGAGCGCTACATCCGCGGCCACGAGCATCGTCTGCTGGTGGTCGGCGGTCGCGTGGTCGCGGCAGCAAGGGGCGAGGCAGCCTGGGTGACCGGCGATGGGAGATCCTCGGTGGTCGAACTGATCGATGCCCAGATCAACAGCGATCCGCGCCGTGGCCTGACCGAAGATCATCCGCTCGGGCGCATCGACCTCGGCACCGACGGCGCGGTCGTCCTCGACCTTCAGCGTCAGGGACTTGAACCTCGCGCCGTGCCGGTCTCCGGGCGCCGCGTGCTGATCCAGCGCAACGGCAACGTGTCCATCGATTGCACTGACGACGTGCATCCCGAGGTGGCTCACCAGGTTTCTCTGGCGGCTCGCGTGGTCGGGCTGGACATCGCTGGCGTTGACGTGGTGGCAGAGGACATCTCCAAGCCGCTGCACTTGCAGGGCGGCGCGATCGTCGAAGTCAATGCGGGCCCGGGTCTCCTGATGCATCTCAAGCCTGCCGAAGGCATGCCGCGCCCGGTGGGGCAGGCCATCGTGGACCACCTGTTTCCGCAGGAAGACGATGGCCGAATCGACATCGTCGGCATCGCAGGTTCGATCGGATCGCACACCATGGCGCGCTTGGTCGCGTGGCTGCTGCACCTGAGCGGACGGCGCGTTGGCCTGGCCTGCCGAGACGGCTTGTTCCTTGGCAGCCGGCAGATCGATCGCAGCGACGGCGCGCGGTGGGAAGCCGGTCATCGACTGCTGCTGAATCGATCGGTGGATGCGGTGGTGATCGAAAACGGTGCTCCCTCGGTGCTGGACGACGGTTTGGCATACGACCGCTGCCATGTGGGAGTCGTCACCGACCTGGCGCTGAACGACAACGATGCCGCGGCCCTGGCCGCGCACGACGTGCACGATTCCGATCAGCTGGTGAAGGTTCTGCGGACTCAGGTCGATGTGGTGCTGGCCAGTGGAGTCGCGGTGCTGCACGCGGCGGATCCTCGCATTGCCGAGATGGCGTCCCTTTGCGATGGCGAGGTGATCCTCTACGCCCGCGACGAGGCGAATGAAGCGCTTTCGGCACATCAGGCCGCCGGTGGCCGAATCGCCTTCGTGCGCGACGGCTGGGCCGTTCTGGCCAAGGGAGCTGTCGAAACCCGTTGCACGAATGTCCTGTATGCCGCACGCCGGTTCGTGGCCCCTGCGCATCCGGCGATGCCTCCTGCCGATCCGATCGACGTGCTGCTGGCGTCGGTTGCTGCGGCCTGGGCGATGGGAATATCGCCCGAACTGATGGCCGCCGGCATCGAGACCTTTCCGGTGGCGATCGTGCCCGGTGTCGTGGTCTTGCCCGGCTCGGCTGCGGCTTCTCCATCCGGGGCTGCGGCCATCGCTGCGGCTTGACTTTTCACGCACTTCCGCCAGCAGAAAGCATCGTTGATGAAAGTTTCTCGCGTCCGTGCGTTGCGCGGACCCAATCTGTGGACCCGACACACCGCCATCGAGGCGATCGTTTCGTGCGCCGCGCCCGAGTGCATGCTCGATCACATCGCCGGTTTCGAGGCGCGCGTGCGAGCGCGCTTTCCGGCCATCGGCGCCTTGCACGCCGCCAGCCAGCAGCGTCCCAAATCGCTCGCGCATGTCCTGGAGGTGGCCGCCCTGGCATTGCAGGCTCAGGCGGGTTGTCCGGTGACGTTCAGTCGTACTTCGCTCACTGTCGATCCCGGTGTCTACCAGGTGGTCGTCGAGTACAGCGAGGAAGAGGTGGGTCGACAGGCGCTCGATCTGGCGCAGGAACTGATCAGCGCGGCGCTGCTCGATCAGGCATACGACGTGGAGGTGGCCATTGCTCGCCTGCGCGAGACCCATGAGGACGTCCGGCTGGGACCGAGCACCGGCGCCATCGTCGACGCTGCTGCTGCACGTGGGATACCGTGGCGGCGGCTGACGCAGGGCAGTCTGGTTCAGTTTGGATGGGGCTCGCGTCAACGACGCATCCAGGCTGCAGAGGTTGACGCCACCAGCGCAGTGGCCGAGGCCATTGCACAGGACAAGGACCTGACCAAGACGCTGCTTCTTGCAGCGGGTGTGCCGGTGCCTTACGGCCGGCCTGTGTCGAGTTTGGACGAAGCCTGGTCGGTCGCGCTCGAGATTGGTCTGCCGGTGGTTGTCAAGCCGCAGGATGGCAATCAGGGCAAGGGCGTCACCGTCAACATCGTGAATCGCGAACACCTGGAAATCGCCTATCGCGTTGCCGCGGAGATCGGCGACGTGATGGTCGAGCGTTTCCTGCCAGGCAGCGACTATCGGTTGCTGGTCGTGGGCGACCGCATGGTGGCGGCTGCCCGACGCGATCCTCCGCAGGTTCTGGGCGATGGCGTGCATACCGTGCGCCAGCTGGTCGATCTCGTCAATGCAGACCCGAAGCGCGGTGACGGACACTCGACCTCGCTGACGAAAATCCGCTTCGATGACATTGCCGTTGCGCGTCTCGGCGAACAGGGCTTGACGCCCGAGTCGGTGCCCGACAAGGGCCGTCGTGTCGTGCTGCGCAACAACGCCAACCTGAGCACCGGTGGCTCGGCCACCGACGTGACGGACAGCGTCCACCCCGAGATGGCTGCGCGCGCGGTGACGGCGGCGCAGACTGTCGGATTGCACATCTGCGGCGTCGACGTGGTGTGCGAAAGCGTGCTCCGGCCTATGGAGGAGCAGGGCGGCGGGGTGGTCGAGGTCAACGCGGCGCCGGGCTTGCGCATGCACTTGTCGCCGTCCTACGGCAAGGGGCGGCCGGTCGGCGAAGCGATGATCGCCAATCTCTACGCACCCGGAGACGACGGAAGGATTCCGATCGTCGCGGTCACCGGAACCAATGGCAAGACGACCACCGCGCGGCTGATCGCGCATCTGTTCTCGACCAGTGGCCTGCGTGTGGGGATGACCAATACCGACGGTGTCTACGTCGAAGGCCGGCAGATCGACAGCGGTGATTGCAGCGGTCCGAAGAGTGCGCGCAATGTCCTGATGCATCCGGACGTGGATGCTGCGGTGTTTGAGACCGCGCGTGGTGGCGTGTTGCGAGAAGGGCTCGGCTTCGACCGCTGCCAGGTTGCAGTCGTCACCAACATCGGATCCGGCGATCACCTCGGCTTGAACTACATCACCACGGTCGAGGATCTGGCGGTGCTCAAGCGGGTGATCGTGCAGAACGTTGCGACAAACGGCTACGCAGTGCTGAATGCCACCGATGCAAACGTTGTCGCCATGGCAGCCAACTGCCCGGGAGATGTCATCTATTTCGCCTCCGACCGGCAGCATCCGGTGATGGTCACACACCGTGCCCAGGGGCACCGCACGGTATGCGTTGAAGGCGAATGGCTGGTTGCAGCGCAGGGCGCGTGGCGCGAGCGTGTCGCCCTGCGTGATGTCCCGTTGACCCGCAACGGTGCGATCCGCTTCCAGGTCGAGAACGTGATGGCCGCCATGGCGGCAGCCTGGGGCACCGGGCTGGCATGGGACGCCGTGCGACGCGGGCTGGCCAGCTTCTCCGCGGACTCGGACAACGTGCCGGGTCGGTTCAACGTGTTGAGCTTTCGCGGTGCAACCGTCATCGCCGACTACGGACACAATCCCGACGCCATGCGCGCCCTGGTTGCCGCGGTCGATGCGATGCCGGCAAAGCGGCGCTCGGTGGTCATCAGCGGCGCCGGTGACCGCCGCGATGAAGACATCCGGGAGCAGACGCAGATCCTCGGCGATGCCTTCGACGACTTGTTGCTGTTCCAGGATGCGTGTCAGCGCGGGCGCGCCGACGGGGAAGTGCTCAAGTTGCTGCGCGACGGGCTGGCAGGCACGAAGCGGTGCCGCCGTGTCGACGAAATTCGCGGCGAGTTCATCGCCATCGATCAGGCGCTGGACCGACTCGAGCCGGGCGATCTGTGCCTGGTTCTCGTCGACCAGGTTCAGGAGGCGCTGGCTCACCTGGCGCGGCGAGTCACCGAGGCCTGACTGCCCCTGCGCTTCTAGGCTGACTTCACCAGCGCCCCGCGGTCTTCGGACGGACTACGCACTCCCCTCCAAAGGGGGCCATCCGCAGGTGGATTTCCGATCCGGCTCGAGGAAACGATCATCCTCCGCTCAGGGTTGACCGGATGAGCGGGGAGCGGATCATGCAATTCAACGAACGAGTCGATGGGGAATACCGGGTCTACGCCGGGGCCCTCGATGCACCCCGCGGCGAGGGCTACATCGCTGCGGTCGTCGTGAGCCGCATGCTCGGGACCGGCGTCAAGGCGCGCGAGGTGTTTCGCGACGAGAGTCTGGCGTGCGGGCACCGCTGGCAGAGTGCGGATGAAGCCTTGATGTTCTCGATGTGCAAGGCCAGCGAGTGGATCGCGGCCGATCGACAGCAGGCCGCGGATCTTTCGTCCAGCCTGTCAGGCAGACGCGAAGTCCAGTTCTGAGCCTGCAAGCGCCTGGTGGGTTCTGCCGCCGGAATCAGAGACGCAATATCTTGAGCCATTCGCGCTGTGCATCTGTCAGCTGGTCTTGCGAAGTCATCAGCGCATGCTCCAGGGCGTTGCGGATGTCCGCTTCGGGCGTGGGCAGTGCGCCCGAAAGCAAGGTTTCCAGAAGCGCGCGAGCGACAGCGATGCTTTCGCGGTAGAGCGAGAAAATCGAACTCACCGTGACATGCTTGCTGGGGTCTTCCATCCAGCAGTCGTAGTCGGTCACGATGCCTATCGTGGCGTAGCCCATCTGGGCCTCGCGCGCCAGAAAAACTTCCGGCACATTGGTCATGCCGACCAACTGGCAACCGGCGCTGCGCAAGAACAGACTCTCCGCCCGCGTGCCCAGCCGGGGTCCTTCGACGCACGCATAGGTCACGTTGCGGTGCAAGGTGATCGGTGCGCTTCCGGGGTGATGGGCCGCATGGCGCTTGACTCCTTCCTCGACCCAGTCCACCAATGCCGCACTCACCGGCCGGGCGGTTGATACGTGGGCTGCTACACCGTTCCCGAAAAAGGTGTTCTGGCGTCCGCCCCGGGTCCAGTCGAAGTACTGATCCGGTACCGCCAGATGCCCCGGCTCGATCGGCTCGGACAGGCTGCCAACCGCGGAGAAACCGAGGATCTGCGTTGCCCCCGCGCGCTTGAGCGCATAGATGTTGGCTCGGTAGTTGACCTCGTGCGGCAGCAGCCGGTGTCCTGCACCGTGGCGCGCCAGGAACAGCACACGGTGGTTTCCGATGCGGCCTTGGCTGATCAAGCCTGAAGGCGCGCCGAATGGCGTCGGATCATCAAGGTGAGATTCGATCACCATCCCCGGAAGTTCGTAGAGACCGGTCCCGCCAATGATCGCCAGCATGTTCAATCCTCTCGGTTAGGGGTGACCAGCCAGACGACCGAACGAATCGGGGTGGCACGCCGCAACTGGCACACGAGTCTCAATGTAAATGCTCCCTTGCGGGTGTTTGAACCGTGGGCTCAACCTTCGTGCCGCTGGGCTTCGGGCTGTGAGTGGGTGCGGAAGAACCGCCACATTTCGCGCGTCGCATCCGGTCCGCTTGGATCGGTGTACGAGCCCTGCTCCCTGCCTCCGGACCAGGCGTGGCCGCCGCCATGCACCAACCAGTGCTCCGCCTGCGCTGGGGCGCCCGCCGGACCCGGGTGCGTGGTGCGTGTGTAGCGTCGTCCCTTGGTTGACTCGCCTACTTCCACCACCGGACTGGCGGCGCTCGGCGCACCGGTGCCGGTCTGCCCGATCGCTACCGCGATCGCCTGTGTCCCGTTGCCAGGGTGCACGACGGCGTCGCCGTCACCGTGGAACACGATCGTCGGCACGGGACCGATGGAAGCCGAGAACCCGTCGTCCCTTGCTGCGGGTTCACCGCTTTGGGTCACAGGCGGAGGCGAGGTTGGCGAGGCAGGGCCATGCTTCATCGCCGATAGCGCAGAGATCAGGTCGTTCGCCGCTCCACTGGCGAGCCCCGAATGGATGCCGACCGCGGCGTAAAGGTCCGGGTAGGCCCGACCGAGGATGGCCGCCATGGCGCCACCGGCCGACAGCCCTGCGACGTAGACGCGACAGGGGTCGAGGTGGTGCTCGGCCACCACGGAGCGCGTCATGCCGGCGATGACAGCGGCTTCGCCACTGCCGCGACGCTGGTGGTTGTGCTTGAACCAATTCCAGCAGCGCGACGGGTTTGCACTCTGCGCCTGCGCGGGGTAGAGCACCGCGAAACCCTGTTCGCGTGCCAGCGAGTTCATGCCGGTTCCGGCGGCGAAGTCCGTCGGGTCCTGTGTGCATCCGTGCAGCATCACGACCAGGGGCATCGGCGTACCCGAGTGCTCTGCGGATGCCGTGGGCGGCAGGTACAGGAGGTAGCTTCTGGTCAATCCAGCTTCGCTGTACTCGCCTGTACGGATGGTTCCGTCGTCGATGGCTTTCGAGGTCTCGACCGGCACGGGCTCCGGGATGAGTCGCGCAGCGGATGCTGCTGCCGCGGTTTGCGAGTTCACTTCGGCAGGGGGCGCATTGAACGATCCCGTCGTCGGTTTGCGACCCAGTGCATCCTGAATTGCCCGGGTGGCATCGGCGAGACGACCGGACCGGGTCAGCCGTGTCACTTCTTTCATCCAGCGTTGAAGGGTGGAGGACATGGGCGCTTTCGTGGAAGGTCAGGAGGCGGGGGGATTTCGGGGGCGCTGAGACGGGATCATTTCAACCGGCCAGACAGGGCCCGTTTGACTTCGGCGCTGGCATGCAGAGCGCCCAGCACCTCCAGCGTGTCTATCGTGGCCAGCGCCAGTTCCGGTGTCACGTCGCTTGCGATGGTCGCCAGACCGACCACCCGCAAGGTGAGCTTCTGTCGAGCCAGTTCAAGCTGTTCCAGATCGTGACGGCTGATGTGCTGCATGCCGAACACGAACATCTTCCGCGCCACCACCTGTTTCATCACGTCGGAATGCTGCGTCAGCTGATTGCGGATGGCGGTGCGGATGAAGTCGGTGCGGTTGCCGTAGAAGCCTTCGTTGACGAGCAGGTCCACCTGTCCGAGATCGACATGACCGAGGTTGATCGTGATCTTTTCCGAGTCGGGCGTCCGGGC
>Ga0073904_10000708_pt1 | contig 24049 bp, 22 predicted proteins | sample KloWWTrecipitate_FD_66668 | JGI IMG/M metagenome (GOLD analysis project Ga0073904, IMG submission 66668) | Active sludge microbial communities from Klosterneuburg, Austria, studying microevolution and ecology of nitrifiers - Klosterneuburg... | ecosystem: Engineered > WWTP > Aerobic digester >... | reverse complement strand
TGCTGAGCCTTCACTACACGGCGCCGCACTGGCCCTGGGAGACGCGCGACGACGAGGCGCTCGCCGGCGAGGTCGCGGCCAACCTGTTCCACCTGCACGGCGGCAGCATCCACACGTACCGGCGGATGATCCACCAGATGGACGAGGGCATCGGCTGGGTCGTGCACGCGCTGCGCGAGCACGACCTGATGGACGACACGCTGGTCGTGTTCACGAGCGACAACGGCGGCGAGCGCTACTCCGACAACTGGCCGCTGGTCGGCGGCAAGATGGACCTGACCGAGGGCGGCATCCGGGTGCCGTGGATCGCTCACTGGCCGGCCGTGATCCGAGCGCGCGGTGTCAGCGCCCAGCACTGCATGACGATGGACTGGACCGCGACCCTGCTCGATGCAGCCGGCGTGGCGCCCGACCCGGGCTACCCGCTCGACGGCGCGTCGCTGATGCCGGTGTTGCGCGATTCGCGCCATGCGTTCCGTCGGCCGATGTACTGGCGGATGAACCATCGCGGCCAACGCGCCCTGCGCGACGGCAGGTGGAAGTACCTGCGCGTCAGCGGCAACGACTACCTGTTCGACCTCGACACGGACGAGCGCGAACGCGCGAACCGGGCGCCACGGGAGCCGGAACGCGCGCGCGCCATGCGCGCCGACTGGGAGGCGTGGGACGCTTCCATGCCGCCGATTCCCGCCGACGCGACGGTGAGCGTGGGCTACTCGGTCAGCGACATGCCGCAACGCTAGGGCAGGCGCGTCACGATCGGCACCGCGCACTTGTGCAGACAACCGGCGGTGACGCTGCCCAGGATCGCGGTCTCCAGCGCGTGACGACCGTGCGTGACCATCGCGAGCAGTGCGTCGCGGCGCCCGTCGAGATAGCGGGCAATCGCGTCGGCGGGCGCGCCGTGCAGCACTTCCCAGCTGGTGCGCACGCCGTAGCGAGCGGCGTACTCCTCGGCGCGCGTGCGCACATACGAGGACTCCATCACGTCGCCGGGCGGGATGTCGGGCGCGAGCCGGGGCTCGGCGGCGATCGCCTCGACCACCGTGAGCTCGGCGCCGAGCCAGAGCGCCATGCCGGCCGCCTCCGACGCCATCGCTTCCGAGACCTGCGTGCCGTCGAGCGGCAGCACGACCGTATTGACGCGCACCGGCTGCCGCCTTCCTTCGGGCGAAGCCCCCTTGGGGCGATACACGATCACGGCATTGCCGCCGGTGCGCACGACCCGCAACGCCACGCTGCCCAACATCGCCTCCATCAGGCCGCTGTGGCCGTGGGAGGTCATCGCGACCAGCGTGCCTGGCACGCGGCGCACCTCGGAGAGGATCGCGTCGGCGAGGTCGCCGCGCGAAACCAACGTCTGCCCTTCGACCGACAAGTCGGCGGCGAGCGCCCCGACGTAGCGAGCCGCTTCCGCCTTCTCGCTCTCCTGGCCGACGACGCGAAGCAGCGACAGCGCCGCCCCCGTGGCTTGCGCCATGCCGAGAGCGTGCGGGAGCACTTCTTCGGAGAACGCGGAGCCATCGACGGGAACCAGGATTCGATCGTACATGGGGTCTGCCTCCTCGGGCGATTCCTTCGGCTCCGCAAGCATAAGGCAAGTCCGGGCGAGCGGCACGCCGATCGCGCCGACGCGGCGCCTGGGCGTTGCCGCGTCTGCTGTGGCAACGCATACTCTCGCCACCTTCGGGCGGCCGGCCGCCCCGCGAGGGACGACCGCATTCGCGCACAGGGCCGAACAGGAGACCCGACCTCATGACCTGGCGCTCCCCTGCCGGTCCGACGCGTGCTTCACTGCTGGCCGCGGCAATCGCGCTGCCGGGGGCCCCGCACGCCGTCGCGCAGTCGCAGCCGACGTCGCCGCGCGGCGATCTCGACCCCGTCACGGTCACGGCCACGCGCGTCGAGCAACGCAACTTCGACGCCCCGGCGGCGATCGATTCGATCGGCGCCGATGCGATCGGCTCCCAGAAGCCCGGCGTCAACCTCTCCGAGGCGCTCGGTCGCGTGCCCGGGGTGAACGTGCTGAACCGCCAGAACTACGCGCAGGACCTGCAGGTGTCGTCGCGCGGATTCGGCGCGCGCGCCGCCTTCGGCGTGCGCGGCGTCCGATTGGCGCAGGACGGCATCCCTTTCACGATGCCCGACGGCCAGGGTCAGACCGGCCTGTTCGATCTAGACGCGGGCGCGAGGATCGAGGTGCTGCGCGGCCCGTTCGCCGCGCTGTACGGCAACTCGTCGGGCGGACTGATCGCGCTGTTCACCGAGGACCCGCCGCGCCAGCCGACGTGGCGGACGACCGCGAGCGCGGGCAGCCACGGCAGCTGGAAGCTGGGCGCAGGCTACGGCGATACGATCGGCGCGCTCGGCGCGCGGGCCGACGCGTCGCGCTTCGCCACCGACGGCTACCGCGACCACAGCCGCTCGCGGCGCGATCTCGCCGGAGCTCGCCTGGTATGGTCGCCCGACTCCGTCACCTCGCTGGCGCTGAATGCGACGCTGCTCGCGCAGCCCGACACGCAGGATCCGCTGGGATTGACGCGCCAGCAGCTCGAGCAGGATCCGCGCCAGGCCGGCACCGGCGCAGTCGCCTTCGACACCCGCAAGAGCATCGATCACCGGCAGGTCGGCCTGGCCTGGGAGCGGCGTCTCGATGCGAGCGACACGGTGCGTGCTCGCGGCTACCTGGGCGATCGCAGGGTCAAGCAGTTCCTGGCGTTCAGCGGCGCGGCGCCGACCTCGTCGGGCGGCGTCGTCGATCTCGACCGGGGTTTCGGCGGCGCGAACCTGCAGTGGTCGCGCTCGACGCGCGCCGCGGGCGGGCGCCTCGACCTGTCGCTCGGCGTCGATTACGACCGGATGGCCGAGCGCCGGCGCGGCTACGTCAACGCGTCCGACGTCGCCGGCGCGCTTCGCCGCAACGAAATGGACACGGTCTCGAGCTTCGACCAGTACGCGATCGCCGAGTGGTGGTTCGCGCCCCGATGGAAGCTATCGGGCGGCGCACGCCGCTCGAGCGTCGAGTTCGACGTCCTGGACGATTTCGTGACGGTCGTGAATCCCGACGACTCCGGCAGCAAGCGCTATTCCGCGACCAGCCCGGTGATCGGCCTGCTGCACGCGCTCAGCGACACCGTGAACCTCTACGCGTCGGCGGGGCGCGGCTTCGAGACGCCGACCTTCGCCGAGCTCGCGTACCGGCCGGACGGGCAGCCGGGCCTGAATTTCGCGCTCGAATCCAGCCGCAGCACGAACTTCGAGGCCGGAGTGAAGCTGCTGGTCGGTCGCGGCACCCGGGTGAACTTCGCCGCATTCCGGACCGCCACCCGCAGCGACATCGTGCCGGACGCCAACGTCGGCGGGCGAACCACCTTCCGCAACGCGGCGCGCACCGTGCGGCGGGGATTCGAGCTCGGGCTGGAGTCGGAGTTCGGTGCGGGCTTCGCCGGCTGGCTGGCGTGGACCTGGGTCGACGCGCGATTCCGCGATTACCTGGGCGCGACCGGCGTCGACCTCTCTGGCAATGCCATTCCCGGGGTACCGAAATCGTCGCTGTACGCCGAGCTCGCCTGGCGCCACGCCGCGAGCGGATTCGTCACCGGCATCGACGGGCGCTGGAACGCGAAGGTCGCGGTCGACGACGCGAACTCCGAGCGCGCGGGATCGTACGCGGTGTTCGGCTGGCGCGCCGGCTTCGACTGGCGCCGTGGCGGCTGGCAGCTGGCTCCGTTCGTGCGCATCGACAACCTGGCCGGCGAGCGCTACGTCGGCTCGGTGATCGTCAACGCGGCGAACGGCCGCTACTACGAGCCGGCTCCCCGGCGCAGCTTCGTGGCCGGCGTCAAGGCGAGCTACGCGTTGTAGCGCCCGGACGCGAAACAACCGGTGTCACGGCGACCGAAACGCGCTAGGCTTCTCGACCACACCGGAAGCGGACCGCCGCGGGGCACGAGTGGCGACGCGCGCCGGCAGTGCAACGGAAGAACCCATGGAGGACTCCCATGAAGCTGCTGTCGTTCCCCGGTCGGCGGCCCATCCTCGCCGCCGTCGTCTCGCTGCTGGTCGGTCTGCCGATCGCGGCGCACGCGCAGGAAGCCAAGAAGGAAGAGGAGGAGCCGTTCTGGGCCAAAGGCCGCCCGAAGACCGACACCGCCATGAAGATGGCACCGGTGCCGGCGTTCCCGATCCCGACGCCCGCCGACAAGTTGCCGCTGTCGAAGATCAAGCTGCCGCCTGGCTTCAAGGCCGAAGTCTGGGCGACCGACATCCTCGACGCTCGCGGCATGCGCCAGGGCGACAAGGGCACGGTGTTCGTCAGCTCGCTGTTCGTCGCCGGCAAGGTCTACGCGGTCACCGACAAGGGCGGCAAGCGCGAGGTGAAGACGATCCTCGAGAAGCAGATGCTTCCGAACGGCATCGAGTTCCACGAGGGCGCACTGTACGTCGCCACGCCGAAGGAGATCGTGCGCTACGACAACGTGGAGTCGAACCTCGACAAGCTGCCGGAACCGGTCAAGGTCTTCGACAAGCTGCCCGGCGAGATCCCGCACGGCTGGAAGTTCATCAAGGTCGGCCCCGACGGCAAGCTCTACGTGCCGGTCGGCGCGCCGTGCAACATCTGCGACCCGTCCGAGCAGTACGCGCGCATCTTCCGCATCAACCTCGACGGCAGCGGCGAGGAGACCGTCGCGCGCGGCGTGCGCAACACCGTCGGCTTCGACTTTCATCCGAAGACCGGCGAGTTGTGGTTCGGCGACAACCAGCGCGACTGGCTTTCCGAAGACCTGCCCAGCGACGAGCTGAACCGGGTCAGCCAGCCCGGCAAGCAGCACTTCGGCTTCCCGTATTGCCACTCGGGCGAATTCGCCGATCCCGAGCACGGCTGGGGCAAGAGCTGCAAGGACTACACCCGGCCGGCCACCCTGCTCGGCCCGCACGCCGCGCCGCTCGGCATGCGCTTCTACACCGGCAAGATGTTCCCGGCGAAGTACCGGAACGCGATCTTCCTCACGCGCCACGGCCCGTGGAATCGCTCGCAGAAATACGCCGCCGACGTGGTCGCGGTGTTCCTGGACGCGAAGGGCAACGTGTCGAAGGTCGAGCCGTTCCTCACCGGGCTGGTCGAGAACAACGGCTACCTCGGGCGGCCCGCGGACGTGATGGTGATGAAGGACGGCTCGCTGCTGGTCTCCGACGACCACAACGGCGCGATCTACCGCATCACGTACAAGCGCTGATGCCGCCCGCCGCGGCGCGATCGCGCCGTTGCAGCGCTGCGCGGATCGCGGGCCTGGCGCTCGCGATCTGCGTGTCCGGCTCGGCGCCGGCGACCTTTGCGCAGTCGCGCGCCGGGGCCTCCCCGTCGGCGCCGGCGACGTTCGAACAGCGCTTCGCCGTCTGCCTCGCGTGCCACGGCGCGAGCGGCCGGTCGCTGACCCCGCTGACGCCGTCCCTCGGCGGCCAGCCGGCCTTCTTCGCGATGACGCAGCTGTTCCTGCTGCGCGACGGTCGGCGCGGCGAGCCGGTGATGATCGAGCAGGCGAAGGGGATGAGCAACGACGACCTGCGCGCGTTCTCCGACGCGATCGCGAAGCTTCCGCCTCCGCCGCCCCCGGCCGAGCGGGCGGATCCGCTGCGCTTCGAGCGCGGCCGCTCGCTCGCCGCGCAGCATCGCTGCGGCGTCTGCCACAACCCCGACTACTCCGGGCGCGAGCAAATGCCGCGGCTGGCCAACCAGCGCGAGGACTACCTGCTGAAGGCAATGCGCGAATTCGCCAGCGGCAAGCGCCTCGGCTACGGCGCCGCGATGACGCAGGAACTGAGCGGCCTGTCGCACACCGACCTGGGGGACCTGGCGCACTTCCTCGCGCATCAGCCGGCACGCGAACCGGCGGGCGCCCGGCCGCCCCGGTGACCGCGACGATGGCCAGCGCGCGAGTGCAGGCGGACCTGGACCGCTGGGGCCACATGGTCGCCTCCGCCGCGATCGCTGGCGCGGCGAACTGTTGGCTCGTGGATCCGGCGAGGCCGGCGCCTTCGTTCGCGATCGTGCCGGTGATCGAGCGGCGGTACGTCGGCGCCGGAATTCGCGCGAACTGACAGACATACGACTTCGCGGAGGAGGGCATGGGCGCATTCTGGATCGTCGGCATCGGCATCAACGTGGTCCTGCTGGCCGCGCTGATCTACTGGGTCGTGAAGAACTGGCGGCGCTGAAGCCCCGTGTAAAATCAAGTGTTTACCCGCCCAGCGGCGGGCTACTTCCCCGAACTCCCGCGACCATGCACGAAAAGTACGACGCCGCCGCAGTCGAAGCGGCCGCCCAGGCTCACTGGGCCGCCAGCGACGCCTACCGCGCGATCGAGAACGACCCGCGCTTCCCGAAGGGCAAGTTCTACGCCTGCTCGATGCTGCCCTACCCGTCGGGCAAGCTGCACATGGGCCACGTGCGCAACTACACGATCAACGACGTGATGTACCGGCATTTGCGGATGAACGGGTTCAACGTGCTGATGCCGATGGGCTGGGACGCGTTCGGGCTGCCGGCCGAGAACGCGGCGATGAAGAACAAGGTCGCTCCGGCGAAGTGGACCTGGGACAACATCGCGCACATGAAGTCGCAAATGCAGGCGATGGGCCTGGCGATCGACTGGCGGCGCGAAGTCGCGACTTGCTCGCCCGACTACTACAAGTGGAACCAGTGGCTGTTCCTGAGGATGCTCGAGCACGGCATCGCCTACCTGAAGACCGGCACCGTGAACTGGGATCCGGTCGACCAGACGGTGCTGGCCAACGAGCAGGTGATCGACGGCCGCGGCTGGCGCTCGGGTGCATTGGTCGAGAAGCGCGAAATCCCGATGTACTACCTCGGCATCACGCGCTACGCCGAGGAACTGCTGGCCGACCTCGACGGTCTGGGCTGGCCGGAGCGCGTCAAGCTGATGCAGGAGAACTGGATCGGCCGCTCGACCGGCGTGCGCTTCGCGTTCCCGCACGCGATCCGCGACGCGCACGGTGCGCTGATCGGCGACGGGCGCATGTACGTGTTCACGACACGCGCCGACACCATCCTGGGCGTGACCTTCGTCGCGGTCGCGCCCGAGCATCCGATCGCCACCGCAGCCGCCGCAAGGGATCCGCAACTCGCGGCCTTCATCGACGAATGCAAGCGCGGCGGCGTCACCGAAGCCGAACTCGCCACGCGCGAGAAGGACGGCCGGCGCACCGGCCTGACGGTCACGCACCCGCTCACCGGCGAACCGGTCGAGGTCTGGGTCGGCAACTACGTACTGATGAGTTACGGCGACGGTGCGGTGATGGGGGTGCCGGCGCACGACGAGCGCGACTTCGCGTTCGCGCGAAAGTTCGGGCTACCGATCCGCCAGGTGATCGACGTGAAGGCCCAGGCGTTCTCGGACGAAGCCTGGCAGGGCTGGTACGAGGACAAGGCCAACGGCCGCTGCGTCAACTCCGGCCAGTACGACGGGCTGGGCCACGAAGCCGCAGTCGACGCGATCGCCGCCGACCTGGCCGCGAAGGGCCTCGGCGAGAAGCGCGTGCAGTACCGGTTGCGCGATTGGGGAATCTCGCGCCAGCGCTACTGGGGCACGCCGATCCCGATCATCCACTGCGACGCCTGCGGCGCCGTGCCCGTGCCTTACGAGGACCTGCCGGTGGTGCTGCCGGAAGACCTGGTGCCCGACGGCAGCGGCAATCCGCTGGCCAAGGACGAGCGCTTCCTGAACTGCGCCTGCCCGAAGTGCGGCAGGCCGGCGCGGCGCGAGACCGACACGATGGACACCTTCGTCGATTCGTCGTGGTACTACATGCGCTACTGCTCGCCGGACGACGACCGGGCGATGGTCGACGCGCGCAACGACTACTGGATGCCGATGGACCAGTACATCGGCGGCATCGAGCACGCGGTGCTGCACCTGCTGTACGCGCGCTTCTGGACCAAGGTGATGCGCGACGTCAGGGGCGACTTCCCCGGCGATCCGGATCGCGGCCTGGTGACGTTCGACGAACCGTTCAGCAACCTGCTGTGCCAGGGAATGGTGCTGAACCACATCTTCTCGCGCAAGGGCGACAAGGGCGGAATCGAGTACTTCTGGCCCGACGACATCGAGTGGCTGCACGACGAATCGGGCAAGCCGGCAGGCTGCCGGTCGAAATCCGACGGGTTGCCGGTGGACTACAACGGCATCGGCACGATGTCGAAGAGCAAGAACAACGGCGTCGATCCGCAGTCGCTGATCGACCAGTACGGCGCGGACACGGCGCGGCTGTTCGTGATGTTCGCGTCGCCGCCCGAGCAGACGCTCGAGTGGTCCGGCGCCGGCGTCGAAGGTGCGCAGCGCTTCCTGCGCCGGCTTTGGGCGTGCGCGTTCGAGCAGCACGCCGCGCTTGCCGCGCCGTCGACACCGCCCGACCCGTCGCGCTTCGCCGACGGACACAAGGCGCTTCGCCGGGACATCCACAACATCCTGCGCCAGGCCGACTACGACTACCAGCGCAAGCAGTACAACACGGTCGTTTCGGCCGCGATGAAGATGCTCAACGCTATCGAGGGCGCGAAGCTGGTCCCCTCGCCCGAGACGACCAGCGTGATGCGCGAGGCACTGTCGGTCCTGATCCGGGTGCTCTACCCGGTCGTCCCGCACGTCACGCATGCGCTGTGGAACGACCTCGGCTACGCCGCAACGCACGGCGACCTGCTCGACGCGCCATGGCCGAAAGTCGACGAGGCTGCGCTGGCGCAGGACGAGATCGAGCTGGTGCTGCAGATCAACGGCAAGGTGCGCGGCGCGGTGACAGTGCCTGCGGGTGCCGATCGCGCGGCAATCGAGGCCGCCGCGGTCGCCACCGACGCGTTCACCCGCCACGCCGAAGGACGCGCCGCCCGCAAGGTGATCGTGGTGCCGGGTCGGCTGGTCAACGTCGTCGTCTGAGGCGAGCGTGGGTGCTGCCCGGATGCGGCTGGCGGCCGGCTTCGGCCGTGCAGGACAGGAAGGCGCTGCGCGATCGCCAGACCGTTGCCGCCGGCGGTTCGCGGCGGCAGCCGCGTCTTTGGCAGTCGTTTCGCTGGGCGGCTGCGGGTACCAGCTGCGGCGCTCGGCGGCGCTGCCGTTTCGAACGCTGTACACCGGCTTCGCGCCGACTTCGGCAATCGGCGCCGAGTTCCGCAGGCTGGTGCGGGTCGCCGAGGACACGCGGCTGGTCGACGACCCGACCGAGGCCGAAGCTCGGCTCGAAAACATTCGCGAACTGCGCGAGAAGGAAGTCGTCGGCTTCACGAGCACCGGTCGTCCTCGCGAATACCAGCTTCGGCTGCGCTTCACGTTCCGGGTGGTCGGTCGCGACGGCCAGCCGTTGCTGCCGTTGACCGAGATCGTGCTTCGCCGCGACATCACTTCGAGCGACGTCGAACTGGTCGCCAAGCAACAGGAGGAAGAGCTGCTGTATCGCGAGATGCAGTCCGACCTGGTGCAGCAGTTGTTGCGGCGACTCGCCGCGATCCGGCGATGACGCAGGTCCGCGCCGAAGGCCTCGCGGCGGCACTCGCGCGCAGCGTGCCGCCGCTGGTCTGGATTCACGGCGACGAACCGCTGCTCGTCCAGGAAGCGGCGCAGGCGGTCCGCGATGCGCTGCGCGCGGCGGGTTTCGCCGAACGGCAGGTCTTCGATGGCGGGCGCGGATTTCGCCCCGACGCGTTCGCCGCGGAGGCGGATGCGCTGTCGCTGTTTGCGAGCCGCAAGCTGATCGAGCTGAGGCTGGCCGGCAGGCCGACGAAGGAGACCGGACAGCTGCTCGCCGACACCGGCGCACGAGCGTCCGACGACACGCGCCTGCTGGTCAGCGGGCCCCGGCTCGATCGCGCGACGACCGAATCCGCGTGGTTCGCGGCTCTCGACCGGATCGCGCTGATCGTGCCGATCTGGCCGATCGAGCGCGCTCAGCTCCCGCAGTGGATCGGGGCCCGGCTCGCCCGCCAACACCAGCGGGCCGACCGTGCAACGCTCGAGTTGATCGCCGAACGCGTCGAGGGCAACCTGCTCGCCGCCCACCAGGAGATCGGCAAGCTGGCGCTGCTGTTCCCCGACGGCGAGCTGCCGCCCGACGAGACGCGCGCCGCCGTGCTCGACGTGGCACGTTACGACGCGTTCGACCTCGTGGGCGCGGCACTGGCCGGCGACGCGCCGCGCGCGTTGAGGAGCCTCGACGGCCTTCGCGCCGAAGGCGTGGCCGAACCGCTGGTCCTCTGGGCGCTGGCCGACGCGCTGCGCACGCTGCTGAGGCTGTTCGAGGCGCGTCGCGCCGGTCGGCCGCTGGCGCAAGCGATGCGCGAAGCACGCGTGTTCGGTCCGCGGGAACGGTTGTTCGAGCAGGCGCTTCGACGGCTCGACGAAGCGCGAATCCGCGGCGCGCTGCAGCACGCGGCCCGCACCGATAGAATGATCAAGGGGCTCGACGGAACCGACGCCTGGCAGGGGCTCGCAGGCCTGGCCATGACGGTTGCAGGCGCCCCGACGCTCGCAGGGAACTGACGTGGACATCCAGCGCATCGATATCGACGCTTACATGGCCGACGTGGGCAGGCGCGCCCGGGCGGCGAGCCGGGAGACCGCACGCGCGACCACCGCGGCCAAGGATCGCGCGCTGGTCGCGACCGCCGCCGCGATCCGCCGTGACGCCGCGGCGCTGAAGGCGGCCAACGCGAAGGACCTCGCCGCCGCGCGTGCGGCGGGGCACGACGCCGCCTTCGTCGACCGGCTGGCGCTGACCGACACGGTGATCGAGTCGATGGCCGCCGGGCTCGAACAGATTGCTGCCCTGCCCGACCCGGTCGGCGAGATCCTGAACCTGCGCTTCCGGCCGACCGGCATCCAGGTCGGGCAGATGCGCGTTCCGCTGGGCGTGATCGGCATCGTCTACGAGTCGCGCCCGAACGTCACGGTCGATGCCGCGGGACTGTGCATCAAGTCCGGCAACGCCACGATCCTGCGCGGCGGCTCGGAGGCGATCCACAGCAACCAGGCGCTCGCGGCGCTCGTCCGCGAAGGGCTGCGCGACGCCGGCCTGCCGGAAGACGCGGTGCAGGTGATCGAGACCACCGACCGTGCCGCGGTCGGCGCGCTGATCACGCACCCGGAGTGGGTCGACGTGATCGTTCCGCGAGGCGGCAAGTCGCTGATCGAGCGCATCTCGCGCGAGTCCAGAGTGCCGACGATCAAGCACCTGGACGGCATCTGCCACGTCTACATCGACGACGACGCCGACGTCGAGCAGGCCATCCGGATCGCCGACAACGCCAAGACCCAGCGCTACTCGCCGTGCAACACGATGGAGACGCTGCTGGTCGCGGCGGGAATCGCCGAAGCGGTGCTGCCGCGCCTCGGCCGCATCTACGCGGACAAGCAGGTCGAATTGCGCGGCGACGCGCGCACCCGAGAGATCCTCTCGGCGTGCGGCGTCGCCTGCAATGCGGCCACCGACGAAGACTGGCACACCGAATACCTCGCACCCATCCTGTCGATCCGCGTGGTCGCCGGCATCGACGAGGCGATCGAGCACATCGCGACGTATGGGTCGCAGCACACCGACGCGATCGTGACCGAGAACCACAGCCGCGCGATGCGCTTCATCCGCGAGGTCGACTCCGCGTCGGTGATGATCAACGCGTCGACGCGCTTCGCCGACGGCTTCGAGTACGGGCTCGGTGCCGAGATCGGCATCTCGACCGACAAGCTGCACGCCCGCGGCCCGGTCGGCCTCGAAGGCCTGACGTCGCTCAAGTACGTCGTGTTCGGGCACGGCGAGATCCGCGGCTGAGCGATGGGCGCACCGACACGCGGCACCGGCCGCGAAGCCCGATCTCGCGCGCGCCACGACTCGATGCAGCGCGACCGAAGCGGGGCTTGCGCCGGTTTCGCGCGCGGAGGCTGCGGCCCCGCTTCGCGGGGCTTCCGCCGTCTACCTCGCAATTCCGCACCCGCGGCCGACGCGCTGCGCGCGACGGCGACGGGTCCCGCGGAATTGCTTTCGGTAGCACGGCGCTTGCCTACGCGCGCGAAACCGGCGCAAGCCCCGCTTCGGTCGCGCTGCATCGCGCACGCCACCCGGCAGGCGACGAGCGGTTCGCGGCCGGTGCCGCGCATCGGCGCGCCCATCGCCCTGCTGTGGGTCCGCTGATGTCGACGGGCTACTTGTGGGTCAAGGCGCTGCACATCGTCTTCGTGACCAGCTGGTTCGCGGGTCTGTTCTACCTGCCGCGGATCTTCGTGAACCTCGCGATGGTCGAGGCGCCGGGCGCCGAACGCGACCGGCTGCTGCTGATGGCGCGCAAGCTGTGGCGCTTCATGCAGCCGCTGATGTGGCTCGCGATCGTCGCCGGACTGTGGCTGTGGCTGGGCTATGGCGTCGGTGGCGGCTGGATGCACGCCAAGCTGGCGGTCGTCGTGCTGCTGCTCGGCTACCACCATGCGTGCGGGCGAATGCTGAAGCGATTCGAGGGCGGGCGCAGCCGGTACTCGCACGTGTGGTTTCGCTGGTTCAACGAGTTGCCGGTGATCGCGCTGCTGGCCGCCGTCGTGCTGGTCGTGGTCAAGCCCTTCTGATCGCCATGGCCCGCGCCGCGGCGTCCGGGCGGGCATCCGCCGACTGACGCACCCCCACGACGATGCCCGCTGCACGCGGCCCGGCGCCCGACGCCGACGTCCCGGACCTGTTCGCCGCCTGCCCGCGCGGGCTCGAAGTCGCGCTCGCCGCGGAGCTTGCAGGGCTGGGGGCGCACGATTGCCGCACGGTCGCCGGCGGCGTGCTCTTCGACGGCGACCGCGAGGTCGCCTACCGTGCGAACCTGTGGTCGCGGCTCGCCAGCCGCGTACTGCGCCGCGTCGGCCAGCGACGCTACCGCGACGACGACGACCTGTACCGGCTCGCGCTCGGCATCGACTGGGAACGCCTGTTCGACGCCCGGCACGGGCTGCGCGTCGACGTCAGCGCGGTGCGTTCGCCGCTGCGCAGCCTGAACTTCGCGACGCTGCGCGTGAAGGACGGCATCGTCGACCGCTTGCGCGAGCGCACCGGGACCCGCCCGTCCATCGACACCCGGGCGCCCGACGTGCGCGTGTTCGCGTTCCTCGAGGACCGGCAGGCCACGCTCTACGTGGACCTGAGCGGCGAGCCGCTGTTCAAGCGAGGCTGGCGTTCGGGACGCGACGACAAGGGCGAAGCGCCGCTCAAGGAGAACCTCGCCGCCGGGCTGCTCGCGCTTTGCGGCTGGACGCCGGCGACGCCGCTGTACGATCCGTTCTGCGGCTCCGGCACGATCGTGATCGAGGCCGCCCAGATCGCGCTCGACGTGGCACCCGGCGTATTCCGGGCGTTCGGGCTCGAGAAGCTGCTCGACCACGATCGCGCGCTATGGTCGTCGCTGCGCGCCGAGGCGATCCGGAGGACCCAGGCGGCGGGCCGGGTCGCGGGACCCACGCTGCGCATCGCCGCTTCCGACATCGACCCGCGCGCCGTCGAGCAGACGCGTCGCAACCTCGAGCGCGCCGGGCTGCCCGCCCGGGCGATCGGCATCGACGTCGTCGACGCGGCGCGCGGGCGGCCCCCCTTCGATGCCCCCGGATTCATCGTCGCCAATCCGCCCTACGGCGAGCGCGTCGAAGCCAACCGCGAAGCCCCACCGTCGCGCGGCCGGCCGCGCGACGCCGCTCGACACGATCAGGCGATGCGCGCGTTCGGGACGAACCTGCGCACCGCCTTCACCGGGTGGCAGGCGTGGCTGCTGACCAGCGATCGCGAGTTGCCGCGACAACTCGGCATGAAGGAGCGACGCCGCACGCCGCTCTACAACGGCGCGATCGAATGCCGCTTCTTCGGTTTCGAGATCTTCGGGCGCGCCGGGCCGGTCAATGCGGCCGGCGAGGCGCCACCAACGCCAGCCACGCCAGGCAAGCCCAGCCGGCAATGAACGCCGCGCCGCCGACCGGCGCCACCATCGCCGCCGCGCGCAGGCCGGTCAGCGCGTAGACGTAGAGTCCGCCGCTGAAGAGCAGCGTGCCGAGCGCGAACAGCGCTCCGGCCAGCTGCGACGCGCGCCCCTCGAAGCGGCCCACCGCCCACGCGACGATGCACAGCGCGACGGCGTGGAACATCTGGTAGCGCACCGCGGTCTCGAACACCGCCAGCCGGTCCGGCGTCAGCGTCGACTGCAGTGCGTGCGCGCCGAGCGCCCCGGCCGCGACCGCGATGAGCGCGAACACCGCGCCGACGAACAGGAACAGGCGGTCGGCACTCACGGCTTCCTGGGCACGACGTCTTCGCAGCGCCCGTCGCGCATCGCGCGCTCGAACGCCACCACGACCAGCGCTTCCTTCTCGGGACTCCCCGGCGGCGCGACGCGCGGCACGAGGTAGCCCCGCACGACGGCGAGCACGGGATCGCCGGGAGCGAGACTCACTGCCCGGTGCGCGGCATCCAGCGCCGACCGCGCATCCGCGAGCATCTGCGCGGCCCGTGGCGCGCCGCTCGCAGGTGTCCCGGCAGCGAGCGACAGGCGACGTCCCGTCAGGCACTCGACGAACACCGCCTCCTCGCCCTCCCGTCGATAGCTGCCGACGAGCCGCAACGGCCCCGCCAGCGGGTCCACCCCGGGCGCGCGAGGCAGCGTCGTGCCGTCGAGGCCGCGGATCTCCCGCCCGTCGTTGTCGACGGCCGCCAGGCCATCCGGGAGCACGCGCCGGAAGAGCCGCGCGCCCTGCGTGTCGCCTTGCAGCACGATCATGTCGGCCGACTCGCGCGACGTGCTCCAGCGGCCGATGTCGTACCGCGGCGCGCCGACGCCGTCCGCGACGCCGCCCTCGCGGAGCCGGAACGTGCCGTCTGCGAAGATCGTCAGCGTCAGGCGCTGTGGCGTGCAACCGGCGCACGACAGTACGCCCGAATAGGTTCTCGCTCCGCTGTAGGCAACCGCCGCCGCGGCCGCGTCGATTCGCGGCGTCGCCGCAGCCCACGCCGACGCGTCCGCGGCCGGCGTCGAGCCCGCCGCCGCACCGACGCCGCCTTGCTGGGGCGCCCCGGCCGGCAGCGGAGCGCACGCCTGCGCCGCGACGAGCAACGCCATCACCGCTATCGCGCCACGAAACGGCATGTCACCACCCATAGCCGAGTCCGATCAGCCAGGTGGCATCGGTGCCTCGCCGTCCCGGCGCCGGTTCGCTTTCCCAGTCGAGGTTCAGCTGCAGCGACGCAGTCAGGCCCGAAACGAACGGTATCCGCAGGCCGGTGCGACTGCGGATGGTCACTTGCGAGGGGTCCTCGAGGTTGAGGAAGCCCTGCTGGTCGTGGAACAGTTCGGCCGACAGCGTGTCGAGCCTGTGACCGAGATTGACGCCCCAGCCGAGTGCCGGCCAGGTGTCGTCGGCACCTGCGGTGCGTCGCACGTCGATCAGGTCGAGGCCGCCGCGCATCGAAAGCTTGGTCCTCTCCGTCTGCACGAGCTGCAGGCCATAACCCGCTCCCGCCGCCGCGCGCGACGAGATGTCCCGAAAGCGATCGCGCTCGAGCGAGCCGCGCACGTAGGCGAATCGCCGGTCGCTCAGGAAGCGGTCGAAGTTCCCGCCGGCGAGCCAGTTCGACGCGGTCGTGGCCTCCCCGTCGCGTTCGCGCCGCAGCTTTCCGGTCAGCGCATAGCGCCAGTCCTTCGCGCGCGCCGCCAGATCGCTCTCCACGTAGGCGCGATCGACCGTGCTGTTGCCACGCACGATCGCCCCCGACACCGTGACCCTGCCTTCGTAAGAGACCCCTTCGCCGCTCTCCTCCGGCTTGGGATTGATGTACCGCAAGCGTGCGAGCGGCACGACCGGCGCCGGCGGCGCCGAGGGTTTCGGCGCGGCGGCGTCGGCCTGCGCGCCTTCCGATTGCTCGCGCGGGCCTGCGCGCTCGAGCCGCTCGGGGGTCAGCGTGACCTGTCCGGGTGCGGCTGGCGTCACGGTGACCGACTCCGTCTGCCCGACGCGCTCGCGCAGCACGTCGACCGGCTTGTCGGTCTCGATCGTGCCGACTTCGTAGCGCGGGATCCGCAACTCGCCCGCCCACGTGGTTTCGATCGTCAGTGTCGACGGCGAGAGGTGCAGGATGCGGCCCGTCAGCCGGTCGCCGTTGTGAAGGATCACCGTGTCGCCGCGCGCCTGCCCCGCGCAGAGCACGGATGCCGCGGCGATCGCGGCCAGCACGCGAGGGCTGGCGAAACCAGGAAAAAAGCAGGCCGGCATACCGGAAGGCGTGATGTCGATCGGATCGTGAAGGGCACCCATCGCGCGCGATGGGTGGCGGCGACAACGAGTATAATCGTCTCTTTTACGGCAATCCCTCCCGCTGCACCGCCGCCCGCGATCGGAGGAACCGCCAGGACGGGTCCAGGGCGCCTTCGCAGCCTGGCCCCGGGCGGGCTTGCCCCGGGTGGCATCCACGTTCCGCTGCTGCGTTCCCACGGGTCGCCAGCTACGCGGCGTGCAACCGAAACTACGTGGTCAGGACGGCGCCCGAAGACCGTCGACGTCGCCATGCCGCGCGCCCGCGCACATCGGCCGCGAACCAGGAGTCGAAATGGCCAAGGAAGAGCTGATCGAGATGGAAGGCGTCGTCGCCGAGGTGCTGCCCGACACGCGCTTTCGCGTGACGCTCAGCAACGGTGTCGAGGTCTCCGCCTATGCGGCGGGCAAGATGAAGAAGCACCGCATCCGCGTGCTGCCCGGTGACCGGGTCACGATGGAACTGTCGCCGTACGACCTGACGAAGGGCCGGATCCGGTTCCGGCACAAGGACTGAGCAATCGCGTCAGACGATGTCGAGGTGCTCGATGCCGCGCGTCAGGTCGCGTTCCGAGCGCTTGCTGTTCAGCTTGATGTTCAGGCGCAGGTCGTTGACCGAGTCCGCGTTGCGCAATGCGTCCTCGTAGCTGATGCGCCCCTCCTCGAACAGGTCGAAGAGCGCCTGGTCGAAAGTCTGCATGCCCAGTTCGCGGCTCTTCTTCATGATTTCCTTGATGGCGCCCACCTCGCCCTTGAAGACCAGGTCGGCGATCAGCGGCGAGTTCAGCAGTATCTCGACGGCCGGCACCCGCCCCTTTCCCGTCGCCATCGGGATCAGCCGCTGCGAGATGATCGCCTTCAGGTTCAGCGACAGGTCCATCAGCAGTTGCGCGCGCCGCTCCTCGGGGAAGAAGTTGATGATCCGGTCCAGCGCCTGGTTCGCGCTGTTCGAGTGCAGCGTCGCCAGGCACAGGTGACCCGTCTCGGCGAACGCGACCGCGTGCTCCATCGTCTCGCGGTCCCGGATCTCGCCGATCATGATGACGTCCGGCGCCTGGCGCAACGTGTTCTTCAGCGCCACCTCCCAGCTTTCGGTGTCGACGCCGACCTCCCGGTGCGTGACGATGCAGTTGCGGTGCGGGTGCACGAACTCGACCGGGTCTTCGATGGTCACGATGTGACCGTGTGACATCTCGTTGCGATGCCCGACGATGGCGGCGAGCGTGTTCGACTTGCCCGACCCGGTGGCGCCGACGACGATGATCATTCCGCGCTTGGTCAGCGCCAGGTCCTTCAGCACCGAGGGCAGTTGCAGATGCTCGAAAGTCGGAATCTCGGTGTTGATGGTCCGCATGACGATCCCGACGCGGTTCTGCTGCATGAACGCGTTCACGCGGAATCGGCCGATGCCCGCGGGGCTGATCGCGAAGTTGACTTCCTTGTGTGCCTCGAACTCGGCGGCCTGCTTGTCGTTCATCAGCGCGCGCGCCAGTTCGACGGTGTGCTGCGCACTGAGCGGCGCGTTCGAGACCGGCTGCACCTTGCCGTCCACCTTGAATGCAGGCGGGAACTCCGCGGTGAGGAAGAGGTCCGAGCCGTTGCGCGTCATCATCAGCCGCAACAGGTCGTGCAGGAATTTCGAGGCTTGTTCGCGTTCCATGGCCGGTCTCGGTGGTTGGCGGGGCCGTGATCAGCCCGGGAAGTTGTCTTTCACGGTCGCGACGGCGCGCGCCTCGGCCATCGAGATCTGGTTCTTGCGGACGAGGTCGGCGAGGCACTGATCGAGCGTCTGCATCCCCACCGATGCGCCGGTCTGGATCGCCGAGTTCATCTGCGCGACCTTGGCCTCGCGGATCAGGTTCCGGATCGCCGGCGTCCCGATCATGATCTCGTGCGCCGCGACCCGTCCATTGCCATCCTTGGTCTTCAGCAGCGTCTGCGAGATCACCGCGCGCAGCGATTCGGACAGCATCGACCGGACCATGTCCTTCTCGGCAGCCGGAAAGACGTCGATCACGCGGTCGATCGTCTTGGCGGCCGACGACGTGTGCAGCGTGCCGAAGACCAGGTGACCGGTCTCGGCCGCGGTCAGCGCGAGCCGGATCGTCTCCAGGTCGCGCAACTCGCCGACGAGGATGATGTCGGGATCCTCGCGCAGCGCCGAGCGAAGCGCGTTGTTGAACGACAGCGTCATCGGCCCGACCTCGCGCTGGTTGATCAGGCAGCGCTTGGACTCGTGGACGAACTCGATCGGGTCCTCGACGGTCAGGATGTGCCCGTACAGGTTCTCGTTGATCTGGTTGATCATCGCCGCGAGCGTCGTCGACTTGCCCGATCCGGTCGGCCCGGTGACGAGGACCAGGCCGCGGGGCGTCATCGAGATCTCGGTGAAGATCTTCGGTGCATTCAGGTCCTCGAGCGTGAGGATCTTCGACGGGATCGTCCGCATCACCGCGCCGGCGCCGCGCTGCTGCACGAACGCGTTCACCCGGAAGCGCGCCAGCCCTGGAATCGCGAACGAGAAGTCGCACTCGAGGCTCTCCTCGTACTGCTTCCTCTGCGAGTCGTTCATGATGTCGTAGATCATGCCGTGGACGTCCTTGTGCTCCATCGGCGGCAGGTTGATCCGGCGCACGTCGCCGTGCACGCGGATCATCGGCGGCAGTCCCGCTGACAGGTGCAGGTCGGAGGCCTTGTTCTTGACCGCAAAGGCCAGCAGTTCGGCAATGTCCATCGCACTTCCTCTTTCGGCCGGGGCGCCGCCGGGCGCGGCACCGCCGTCATTCCTGCTATCTTCGGAAAGCCCGGGTCCCCGGGCAGCCCCGCGCGGGCGAAACGGCAAATTCCGCGATGAACGGCAATCACGCGTTGCGCCAAAACTACGAGCAGGTCCTGCACCGGATCCGCGACGCCTGCGAGGCCGCAGGCCGGCCGGCCGGCTCGGTCCGCCTGCTCGCGGTCAGCAAGGCCTTCCCGGCGGCGCGCGTCCTCGAACTCGCGGCCCTGGGGCAGCGTGCGTTCGGCGAGAACTACCTGCAAGAGGCGCTGGACAAGATCGCCGCATGTCGCGACGGGCGGTCGGCGCCAGCCGCCGAGCGCCGGGCGATCGAGGGGCCCGAGCGCGATACGCGCGAGTGGTCCCAGCGCGATACGCGCGAGTGGTCCCAGCGCGATACGCGCGAGTGGTCCCAGCGCGATACGCGCGAGTTGCTCGAGTGGCACTTCATCGGTCCGATCCAGTCCAACAAGACGCGCCCGATCGCCGAGCACTTCGACTGGGTCCATTCGGTCGACCGCGAGAAGATCGCGCGCAGGCTCGCCGAGCAGCGGCCCAGGGGGCTGCCGCCGCTGAACCTTTGCCTGCAGGTGAACGTGTCCGGCGAGGAAAGCAAGAGCGGCGTCGCGCCCGGCGAGACCATGGCGCTCGCGACGGCGGTAGCCGCGCTTGCGCACGTGCGGCTGCGTGGACTGATGGCGATCCCGGAACCGTCCGCGGACGCGACGCTACAGCGCGCGCGCTTCGCCGCCCTGCGAGGGCTTCACGAGCGCATCCGGGTCGCGCTCGCCGCCGATGCGGCGCGCGATTTCGACACGCTCTCGATGGGGATGTCCGCAGACCTCGAGTCCGCGGTGATGGAAGGTGCGACGATCGTCCGGGTCGGCAGCGCGCTGTTCGGCTCGCGCCCGGCGAAACAGGCTGTCAGCCCATCGACTTGATCGCGGCGGCCAGGCGGCTCTTGTGACGCGACGCCGCGTTCTTGTGGATGATCTTCTTGTCTGCGATGCGGTCGATCACGCTTTGCGCGGACTGCAGCGTCGTCGATGCGGCAGCCTTGTCACCGGCCAGGACGGCCTTTCGAACCGACTTGATCGCGGTTCGCAGCCGCGAGCGCAGGCTGGCGTTGTGCAGGTTGCGCTTGACGGCCTGGCGGGCGCGCTTGCGGGAAGAGGCGATGTTGGCCATGAGAGAATCTCGCTGGTGTCGTCCCCGGGGCCGCGGCGGCCCCGGAAAATATTCTGGAAAGCTTTGAATAATAACCGATTTCCTGCCGCCGCCGCAACTCGGGCCGCCGGTGGACGCGGGCGGGGCATTCGGGGATGAACCTGCTGCGTGCTGCCGCCACCGTCAGCGGACTGACCCTCCTGTCGCGGATCACCGGCCTGGTCCGCGAGAACCTCACCGCCGCGATCTTCGGCGCGTCGGCCTACACCGACGCGTTCTTCGTCGCCTTCCGGCTCCCGAACCTGCTGCGGCGACTGTTCGCCGAAGGGGCTTTCTCCCAGGCCTTCGTGCCGATCCTGGCCGAATCGCGGACGCGGGCCGAGCAGGCCGGGGGCCCCGACGCGCTCGCGGCGACCCGCGAGTTGATCGACCGCATAGCGACCGCGTTGTTCTGGGCGCTGGTGGTGGTCTCGCTGATCGGCGTGCTCGCGGCGCCTGTCCTCGTCTGGGCGATCGCTGCAGGCCTGCGCGAGCGACCGGATGCTTACGCCGCGGCGGTGGTGATGACGCGCTGGATGTTCCCGTACATCCTGTTCGTGTCGATGGTCGCGCTGTCGGCGGGCATACTGAACACGTGGCGACGGTTCGCGGTGCCGGCGTTCACGCCGGTGCTGCTCAACCTGTGCTTCATCGGCGCGGCGCTCGGCCTGTCGCGCCACTTCGACCCGCCGATCTACGCGCTGGCCGCGGGCGTCGTGCTGGGCGGCATCGCGCAGCTCGCCATCCAGGTTCCGGCGCTGCGCCGGATCGGCATGCTGCCGCGCATCGGACTCAACCTGCGCCAGGCGCTCGCCGACCCGCAGACGCGCCGCGTGCTCAAGCTGATGGGGCCGGCGGTCCTGGCCGTCTCGGTGGCGCAGATCAGCCTGGTGATCAACACCCACATCGCTTCCCGCCTCGCGGCCGGCAGCGTCTCGTGGATCTCGTACGGCGACCGGCTGATGGAGTTCCCCACCGCCCTGCTCGGTGTGGCGCTGGGAACGGTCCTGCTCCCGACGCTGGCGCGCGCGCGAAGCAGCGGCGACGATCGCGAATACAGCGAGTTGCTCGACTGGGGGCTGCGGGTGTGCGTGCTGCTGGCGCTGCCCTGTACGGTGGGCCTCGCGCTGATGGCCGAACCGCTGACCGCCCTGCTCTTCCACTATGGTCGGTTCAGCGCGCACGACGTCGAGATGACCCGGCTTGCGGTCAGCGGGTACGCGGTCGGCCTGACCGGCCTGATCGCGATCAAGGTGCTGGCGCCGGGCTTCTATGCGCAGCAGGACATCCGCACGCCGGTCAGGATCGCGATCGCGGTACTGGTCGCCACGCAACTGCTCAACCTGGTCACCGTGCCATGGCTCGCGCACGCCGGCCTGGCGGTGTCGATCTCGATCGGCGCGCTCGTCAACGCGGGCTTGCTGCTCGCTGGTCTGCGGCGACGCGGCGCCTGGCGCCCGGCGCCTGGCTGGCGGAAGTTCCTCGGCCAGACGCTCGCGTCGTCCGTGCTGATGGCGGCCGCACTGGCGGCGACGGTCCCGCGCTTCGACTGGATCGCGATGCGCGCCGCGCCGTTCGAGCGCATCGGCCTGACGCTCGGACTGGTCGCACTGGGCGGACTCGTCTACCTGGTGGCGCTGCTCGTGCTCGGCGTGCGACCGGTGCAGTTCATGCGACGCCGGTCCTAGCGCAGACTGGCCCGAGGCCCTTGCGCGGCGACCGCGGCAGCAACGATCCTTTCGATTTCCCATCGGAGCGCGTGAGCATGAAGATCGGATTCATCGGCGGCGGCAACATGGCTGCGGCACTCGTCGGCGGGTTGCTCGGCCGGGGCACGCCGGCCGCATCGGTGCGCATCGTCGAACCGATGGCCGCGCAGCGCGACGCGCTGCGCGCACGCTTCGGCGTCGAGACCTTCCACGCGGCCGGCGAAGCCGCGCTGGACGGCGTCGACCTCGCGGTGATCGCCGTCAAGCCCCAGCAGATGCGCGAGGCCGTCGCGCCGCTGGGTCCGCTGCTTCGCAACGCGCTGGTCGTCAGCGTTGCCGCCGGCATCCGCGCGAGCGACCTGTCGCGCTGGCTCGGCGGACATCGGCGGATCGTGCGCGCGATGCCCAATACGCCGGCGCTGATCGGGATGGGCGTGACCGGACTCGCGGCGCTGCCGGGCACCAGCGAGGCCGACCGCCAGACTGCCGAGCGGGTTCTCGCCGCGGTCGGCCCCACGGTCTGGGTGAACGACGAGTCGCTTCTCGACGCGGTCACGGCGGTCAGCGGCAGCGGACCAGCCTACGTCTTCCTCTTCATCGAGGCCTTGCAGGACGCGGCGCTCGGCCTCGGCCTGGACGCACGCCAGGCGCGCGAGCTCGCGCTGTACACCTTCGCCGGCGCGGCGCAACTGGCGCTGCGCTCGGAAGAAGCGCCGGCGACGCTGCGCGAGCGGGTCACGTCGAAGGGCGGCACCACGGCCGCGGCGCTCGCCGTGATGGAAGCGGGCGGCCTGCGCCCGCTCGTCGCGCAGGCCGTGCAGGCGGCGTGCCGCCGCAGCGTCGAGATGGGCGAGGAGTTCGGGCGCGGCTGACGATCCGGGCCGCCCGTTGGACACCCTCACGCGGCGAGGTAGTGCGCGAGCAGCCCGCCGAACACCGCCGCGCCGAACCAGTTGTTGTGGTTGAAGGCGCGGAAACAGCCATCGCGGCCTCGGTCGCGAATCAGCGTGAAGTGGTAGACGGCGATCGCAGCCGCCACGAACAGGCCCGCGTAGTAGAGCGGACCGAGTGCCTCGATGCGTCCGACCAGCCCGAGAAGCACCAACGTGACCGCATAGCAGGCCATCACCGCCGCGACGTCGTAGCGGCCGAACGTGATCGCTGCGGTGCGGATCCCGATCTTCAGGTCGTCGTCGCGATCGACCATCGCGTACTCGGTGTCGTACGCGAGCGCCCACGACACGTTCGCGGCGAGCATCGTCCACGCCGCCGCCGGCAACTCGTGCCGGATCGCCGCGAAGGCCATCGGGATCCCGAAGCCGAACGCGATGCCGAGATAGGCCTGGGGCAATGCGAGGAAGCGCTTCGTGAAGGGATAGCTGGCTGCCAGGAACGCAGCGACCACCGCCAGCACCCAGACCAGCCGGTTCATCGGCAGGATCAGGAGCAGCGCGAGCAGCGACAGCGCGACGAAGACCGTCACGGCCTCCCATGGCTGGATGGCGCCCGCGGTCAGGGGCCGGTCGCGCGTTCGCTCGACGTGCCGGTCGAAGTCGCGATCGGCCCAGTCGTTGATTGCGCAGCCGGCCGAGCGCATCAGCAGCGTGCCCAGCACGAAGGCGAACAACGGATACGGGCCCGGCCAACCGCCCGCAGCGATGAACAGCGCAGCCAGCGTCGGCCAGAGCAGCAGCAGCGTGCCGATCGGCCGGTGCATCCGCGTCAGGCGCCAGTACAGGCCGGCGCGCCTCCGGATGGCGGCGATTCGACCTGGGGCGTCCGGAGATGACGTCACGGCGAGAGCCGGCGGCGGACGCAGCGAGCTAGCGGCGCGGCGCATCCGGCGACGCGGCGGACCTGCCGGCCACGCGCTCGCGCTTCGCGCGCGCCGGCGCCTGCCCGATGAAGGTCTGTACGCGTCCGGACGGGCCCACGGCGAGTCCGGCCTCACGCATGCGTCGCAGGTTCGCGTCGCCGATGCCGCGCACCCTCGCCTTCAGGTCGTCGAGGTCGACGAACGGCTGCGTGCGGCGCGC
>Ga0073904_10000707_pt1 | contig 24093 bp, 21 predicted proteins | sample KloWWTrecipitate_FD_66668 | JGI IMG/M metagenome (GOLD analysis project Ga0073904, IMG submission 66668) | Active sludge microbial communities from Klosterneuburg, Austria, studying microevolution and ecology of nitrifiers - Klosterneuburg... | ecosystem: Engineered > WWTP > Aerobic digester >... | reverse complement strand
GTTTCGACGACGAATCGATCTCCTTCGAGGATTTCGAAGCGGCGAAGGACCTGTTGCTCGCACAACTCGCTGTCGAGTAACTGACAACGCAATCTGTCGCCAGCCGGCGCACCGAGCAATCGGGGCGCCGGCTGGTGTCGTTTTCGGATCCGCTCCAAACAGGCCGCTACGGGTGTGTGACCAGCGTGCCGCCGCGAGCAGGCTGGTAGTGCAGCCGGCCGAGGCCGTACTTCACCATCGGGCCCATCGTGAGCGCGAACACCAGCGTTCCTGGGCCGATAGCGCCGCCGATCAGTGCACCGATGACCAGCGGTAGCCCATCACTGATCCAGCGGGCGGGGACGACGCCCAGTCCACGACGGACGAGGCCGAGCATGAACACCTCTGAGGGGCCCGCGCCAAGCTCGGTGCTGATGACGAGGCAGATGGTGACCGCGATGATCACCAGACCGGCGACGAACATGCCCAGTCGCGGGACCATTGCGTGCTGCACCGGCAGCACGCCGAGCCAGACGTTGACCATCGGGCCGATGACGACCGTGCCGGCGATGCACGCCCAGCCCAGCTTGGCACCCAACAGCCACCCGGCCAGATAGAAGACGCAGGCATCGAGCACGAACATGACGCCCAGCGACCAACCGGTGACGTGGGCGGCGCCGGTGTTCAACACGTCGAACGGCGCGACGCCGAGCTCCGCGCGGATGAGCAGCGGCACACCGAGGCCGACACCCATCCATGACCCGACGAGGCGGAGGGCTCGGGTACGAGGTGGCATAGCGCCGAGCAACCTATCTGAGGTCCTACACCAACAGCGCTGCGAGCCTCGGCGACACGATGCAACCTGGTCAGCAGCCCGGTGGCATTGATGATCGCCCGGTCCCAGGTTAGGTTCGGACATCATGTGGACTCTGATCGGGGCACTGGCGTTGCTCGGGCTCAGTGCCAACGAGCCGAGTGCCTTGCTGGTGGTGCTCGTGGTACTTCGGTCTGGGCGCAGCCGTGGTGTGGCATTCGTCGCCGGGTGGGTCACCGCGTTGACTGTCGTGGTCGCCGGCGCGGGTTTCGTGGTTCGTCTCGGCTTCGGTCACCGCGAGGGTGGGCCGCGAAGAGGCACGCTCGTGATCGAACTTGCGGCCGGCGTGGCGCTGGTCGTGTGGTCGGCGTGGTATTGGGTGCGTAGCCGGGGACGAGCGAAATCTGTCGAGGTCCCGAAGTACCTTGCTCGGTTGACATCGATCAGAATGATTCCTGCCTTCTTCGCAGGCGTGATCGCGTGTACGTACCCGCCGGCGATCATCGCCGGCACCACGCTGCTCCGCTCGCACGTCTCGATTGCGGGTCGCGCGGCGGGACTGTTGGCCTTCGTCAGTATTGGCTCACTGATGGTCGCCTTCCCCGTTGTCGCTGCCTACGCCTCGCCGGCGTGGGCCGGCCGCCATTCGGACCGGCTGTTCGACTGGACGTTGCGGCATCGACGAATACTTCTGGTCACGATCGTGGGGCTGCTCGGCCTCTTCATCGTTGGTCGTTCCGTCCTTCACCTTGCGCGTCGCTAGGGCTCGGCGAGCCACGCGATCGCGCCGTTGGCCGCGGCGACTGCTGTGCTGAACGACGCCTGCAACAGGTATCCGCCGGTGGGCGCTTCCCAGTCGAGCATCTCGCCGGCGATGAACGTGCCGGGCAGGCGGCGGATCATGAACCTGCCGTCGAGGTCATCGAATGAAACGCCACCTGCTGTCGAGATTGCTCGCTCGATCGGGGCCACGGACTGAACGGCCAGTGTTACGGCCTTGACCAGTGGGGCGAGCGTGATGGGCGCGCTGGGCAGTTCGTTGTCGGTGGCCTCGCGGAGCAGCGCAATGGCAGCGGGGGAGAGCCCCAGCGACCTCCTCAGGAAGGTGGTCATCGAATCCTTCGGTCGTCTGCTGGAGAGGCGAGCGATTACAGCGTCACGAGTCAGGTCGGGATGAAGGTCGATCGTCACGGTGCAGGTTCCGTCACGGTCCACGATGTCGCGAACCTCTGCAGAGATCATGTAAATGGGGCCCGACTCCAGCCCTCGGTCGGTGACCATGACGTCGCCGCGAGCCGTGGATGACCCCGCCGAAACTCGGACGTTCTTCAGTGGTACTCCCGCAAATTGCTCGACGAATACGCGCGACCACTCGATGTGCAGGCCGCAGTTGGCGGGCCGCAGCGCGGCGACCTCGATTCCGGCCGCGCGGAAGTGTGGAACCCAACTGCCGTCAGACCCGACTCGCGGCCAGCTTGCCCCGCCGAGCGCGAAGACGGTGACGTCGCTGCGGTGTTCCGTGACCTCACCACCGACGGTGCGGAACCGGTGCATCGTCGGGTCGGGTGTTCCGTCGGTTTCGATGCCCCAACCGAGCCAACGGTGTCGTAGGTGCATGCGGACACCGTGTTCTGCGAGGCTGGCCAGCCAGGCCCGCAACAGCGGGGTTGCTCGAAACGACGTGGGAAACACGCGTCCGCTGGAACCGATGTAGGTCGGCTCGCCGAGGCCGGCCGCCCATTCGCGCAGTGCCGTCGGTGGAAAACTGCGGACCGCGTCGCACACCGGTGAGGCGGGCCCGAAGCGTGCAACCATCTCGTCGATCGGTTCGCTGTTGGTGAGGTTCAACCCGCTGCGGCCGGCGAGCAACAGCTTGCGGCCTACGGAGGGCATGTGTTCGTAGAGGTCCACCTGCAGCCCGCTCTCGGCCAGTACTTCAGCCGCCATCAGCCCGGATGGCCCACCACCGATGACGGTGGCGGTTCGCCGCGCGGATGATTCGGACGGCAGTGACACCGCCTCAGACTACGGGGCTACGCCAGCACAGCCGCGAGCTCGCGGTGCCCCAGACGCACAGCGTGCTGCTGCGCAGTGACCCCATCACGATCGGCTAGTTCGCGAACGGCTCCGGCCGCCAACAGAATGCGCACGATCTCCTGATACGCCGCCGATCCGTCGCCGAGAATGACAGCCTCCAGTAGGGCGGTCCAGCCGAGATCGTTGACGTGATTGACGTCGATGCCCGTAGCGACAACTCTGCGGACGTATTCCACGTGGCCGCGCTCGCTGGCGGGGATGACGGCGATGCCGCCGTATCGGTTCTTGATGGACATGTCCGGGTCTGCCGGCAGCAACACCTCGAGCATTGCGACGCTGCCCGTCCTTCCAGTGGCCAACCACGGCGTGTCGAGACGGTCATCGACCGCATTTGGGTCGGCTCCATGCTCGACCAACAACTGCGCTGTCTTGATGTCGTCGCCGAGAACTGCGAGGAGCAGTGCCGACCTACCGTGCGAGTCGCGGGACTCGACATGGGCTCCGGCTGCGAGTGCACTGGTCACATCGTTCGGTGTCCCCGACGCGGCGGCGGAGAGCAACGCCGCGTCGGGAGATCCGAGGGGGTGGGTTGGTGTCATGCACCATCCTCTCATCGTGTGGTGGCGCGACGAGAGGTCCACCGTTCAGGGGTCAACCGAAAATGCTGACGCCGCCGGGGCCGACCAAGAGGCCGACGATGATCAGCACGATGCCCTGGGTCATCTGCTTACGGGTGAGTGCGATGATGCCGGAGATGACGAGCACGACTGCGATGATCCACAAGATGAATGCCATGAGTTACACCTCCTCCGCGGGAGTCGAAGAATCTGACGATGTGGGCTGTACGACGACCGTGGGGTCGATGACGGCTGTGTTCGCGAACACCGTCAGCGAATCCTCAGGGGTGGGCTTGGCCGCTGGTTTTTGACCGAGGGCCCGAAGGACCTTGGTGCGGTTCGACCAGGCTGCGGCACCGAGGCCGGCAATCCATAGTGGGCGAATTGCTCGGCGGAGTGAACGTCCGATGTTGGGCATGGCCGGATGTACCCACGGCGTCGCGGACCTAAACCTGTGACGGGATCGGCGCCCAGCGACAAATTCCCTCCTCCTGCCTACCTACCGGTCAGTAGGGAGACTAGGCTTGTTGTCGTGACGAGCTCCGACGCCGCGGTTCTAACCGTACGCACCCATTCGCTGAACGACGTTCGCGACATTATTCCCGACGAGTGCTATCAGCGCTCGACGGGTCGCGCCGCTCTCGCTCTGGCACAGTCGTGGGTCCTGTATGCACTTCCAATGGTCGGCCTCGCCCTCACCAACACGTGGTGGGCGTTGCTCATCCTGTGGGTGCTTGCCGGTCTGGCCGTGTCCGGATTGTTCGTACTGGGGCACGACGCGTCGCACATGGCTCTGGTGGAGTCGCGAAAGGCCAACCGCGTGATCGCGCAACTGTGCATGGTTCCCAGCTTCCATGTGGAGGCCGCCTGGGACCTCGGCCACAACCGCATTCACCACGGCTACACCACACGTCAGGGTTTCGATTTCGTGTGGCACCCGGCCACCGTCGAGGAGTACGCGGCCATGGGTCGGTTCGCCCGCCTACGTCACCGGTTCGAATGGTCCCGTCTCGGGTCCGGGGCCTACTTCCTGCGCACCGTGTGGTGGCAGAAGATGTGGCGCTTCAACGCTCCGGGCAAGCGTCACGATGCCATCGTGCGCGACAAGATCGTGCTCGGCGCCGTCCTGGTGTTGGCATTCGGTGGCGCGGTGACCTACGGCGCGCTGACCGCTGGCATCGTCGGGGCGTTCTGGGTGCCGTTCAAGATGCTCGTCGTGCCGTTCTTGGTGTTCGTGCAGATCATCGGCTGGACGGTGTACGTGCACCACGTGGCGCCCGATATCCGCTGGTGGCCGCGGAAGGAATGGTCGCAGTTCAAGGGCCAGATGGAGAGCACCACCATCTTGCGGTTGCCGGTCGTGGTCAACAAGTTGTGGTTCCACAACATCTTCGTGCACGTGCCCCACCACGTCGATGCTCGAATCCCGTTCCACCAGCTTCCTGCTGCTGCCGCCGCCATTGCGTCCAACTACCCCGACACGGTTCGGTCGGGCAAGCTGTCCATGCGCGAGTACGTCCGCGACGCCAAGGCATGCAAGCTGTACGACTTCGAGGCCGGCCGCTGGCTGCCCTATTCGGCCGCTGCCAACAGCTGATCTGCCTCGTTCTGCTCACGCTCGGCGCTCAGTGCTCGAATCGGATGCGGCTCCACCTGTCGGGTTGGTGCGTGTCGTAGACACCGTGACTGGTCAGTGCCGTCGCGGGATGGGGAAGTACCTCGTTCCCACTCAACTCGAGACGCTGGAACCTGCCCAGGAACATTCTCCACTCGTCGCCGTGTTGCGGCGGCACTGACCGACCGTCGGCCAGGAACGCGAGACTGCTCCAGGGGATGGCCACCTCCAAGGACCAGCCGCTATCGATGTCGGAGTCATCGTTGAGGGTGCCGTCGACCTGCACCGCGGTTCGCAGACCGGGCATGTCGAAGTTGGTGAACGCCCAGCGTGTGCCGCGGGGATGACTACCGGTCCAAAAGGTTGCCGGGGTGCGGTCGTAGTCACCGCCGAAGGTGAAGGCAGCGGGGCTGTGCACATCGAACTGCGGTTGATCGAAACGGCTACCCCGGGTGTACGCGTCGCGCCAGATGAAGAACACTTCGTACACGGTGTTGGCGGCGTTGACCTCCAACTCGTAGTAGCTGTCGCCGCCGTCGATGAAGAGCTCGAGGTCGTTCTCCTGGAAGATGATGCTGTCGCGTTCGGTCAGCTCGGCGCTCACGAACGGCTCCTCGGCCGCGACGGCGAAATAGAGGTTGGTGGTGTCCCACAAGATGGCGGCGCGGGTGTCGTACATGCCCGGTCGTCCGGATGCCATGTCGACGAATCGATGGCTCCATGTGGCGTGGGCCCACGGTGGCTTGGTGACGTCTCCGTCGATGCCGATCGGGAGGTTGATCCGATGAGCGACGTAATCGGGCTGGTTCGAGTGTGCGCGGTGATCGTCCACGGCGACAGACAGTAGCCAGCGGCCGCCGCGGTCGGGTGTTGGCACCCGGTAGGTTCACCCCATGGTTGGATCGATACTTGGCACTCGGGTTCTGCGCACTGAAGATCCTGAGCTGCTGCTCGGTGCCGCTCGTTTCGTCGACGACCTCGGGCTCGACCACCCGCTGCATGTCGTGTTCGTGCGTTCGGAGATGGCGCATGCGCGGCTGCTGAGCGTGGACACCAGCATCGCCGCGACCATGCCCGGCGTCATCGCGGTGTTCACGGCGGCCGAATTGGACGTTCGTCCGCAACACGGCATGGCCAAGGTGCATGACGACTTCGCCCGCCCGCCTTTGGCTGTCGACAAGGTGCGTTTTGTCGGTGAGGCGATCGTCGCAATTGTGGCTGAATCAGTTGTGCAGGGTCGTGACGCAGCCGACGCGGTGGTCGTCGAGTACGAGCCGTTGGTCGCACTGGTCGATCCCGAAGCAGCGTTCGACGACGATGCACCGCTGCTGTTCGAGGCGCATGGCGACAACATCGCCGTCGCGGCAACCGACGTCGAGCACCCAGACATCTTCGGCGATGCGGAGGTCATCGTTCGCGGCCGCTACGTCAACCAGCGGATGGCCGTTGCACCGATGGAACCCCACGGTGCCGCCGCAGTGATGGGTGACGACGGCCGGCTGACGTTCTACGCCAGCACACAGATGCCGCACCTGCTGCACCAGATACTGAGCCGTGCGGTGGGTATGGACACGTCGCAGGTCAGGGTCGTCACGCCCCATGTCGGTGGTGGCTTCGGCGGCAAGGCCGGTATGTACTCCGAGCAGGCCGTGGTCGCCGTGGCCGCCACCCGTCTCGGTCGACCCGTCACCTGGATGTCGACGCGTAGCGAGGACATGGTCTCCTTGGCCCACAGTCGCGGGCAGGTGCAGTACGTCGAACTCGGCTGCCGCCGCGACGGCACGTTCACCGGTTTGCGAGTGCGCTTGGTCGGTGACGGTGGCGCATACCCGGGCCTCGGTGCATTCCTGCCCGCAGGTACACGCCGTATGTCGAACGGCACCTACGCGTTCACCGGCATCCAGTTCGATGTGGTGGTCGCCGCCACCAACACGACGCCGATGGGTGCCTATCGCGGCGCCGGCCGTCCGGAGGCGACAGCGCTGCTGGAGCGAGCTGTCGACCATGCCGCGCTCACGCTGGGCATCGACCCCATCGAGATCCGGCGGCGCAACCTTTTGGCCGACGACGTGTTCCCGTTCCAGACGCTCACCGGTGTCACCTACGACAGCGGTGCGTATGGCACCCCGCTCGACGCGGTTGCCCGACTGGCCGGCTACGAGGAACTGAGGCGCGAGCAGGCGAAGCGTCGCGCTGCCGGCGATCGCATGTTGCTGGGCATCGGTGTCGCGGCCTATGTCGAGGTCACCGCCGGGGGAGGGTCCAGCGAGTACGGCTCGGTGGTCGTGCACCCCGACGGCAGTGCGACGCTGATGGCCGGCACCTCCGCTCACGGGCAGGGCCACCAGACCGCGTTCGCGATGATCGTGAGCGCACAGACGGGTATTCCGGTGGAACGCATCACACTGCTGCAGGTCGACACCGACCTCGTGCGCAGCGGCGGTGGCACGGGTGGCTCGCGTTCGTTGCAGTTGGGCGGGTCGGCCGTCCACAAGGCAACCGAAGCCATGGTCGACAAGGCCCGCAACCTTGCTGCTCGCCTGCTGGAGGCCGACGCCGCCGACATCGTGGTCGACACGGTTGCCGGCACTGTCGGGGTTGCGGGCGTGCCGTCGTCGGCGCTCGACTGGGGCGCGCTTGCACTGGCCGCAGAACGCGATGTCGATGCTGTCGATCACGACGACGGCACACTCGGGCTGGCTGCACAGCTCGACTTCGATCAGGGCGGGGCGACGTTTCCGTTCGGTGCGCACATCGCCGTCGTCGAGATCGACCGGGACACCGGCAAGGTCACGCTGCTGCGCCACATCGCAGTCGACGATTGTGGAACGGTGTTGAACCCGCTGCTCGTCGAGGGCCAACAGCACGGGGGTGTGGCCGCCGGCATCAGCCAGGCGCTGTACGAGCAGGTGCACTACGACACCGACGGCAACCCGCTGACGGCCAACTTCATGGACTACGCGCTGCCCTCTGCAGCCGAGTTCCCCAGCTTCGAAGTGCACAGCACGGAGACGCCGACTCCGCTGAACCCGCTCGGGGCTAAGGGCATCGGCGAGGCCAGCACGATCGGGGCCACTCCTGCTGTCCAGAACGCAGTCATCGACGCGCTCAGCCATCTGGGCGTTCGGCACATCGATCTGCCGTGTACCAGTGAGCGTGTGTGGCAGGCGATCCAGTCCGCCGAGGCGGGCACCCTGCCCGACCCGTGGCGCGAGCCTCCCGCAGTGTTCGCCCGTCTCGCCGCCGGGCAGGAAGTCGACGAAGCCGGTCTCAACGCGGCCGAAGGCATCTAACGCGCCACCGCGGCCGCCTTGCGTAACGTGACAGCTAACACTGCGAAGGCGACGGTGGCGACGACCGCGAACGCGAAGCGAAGGTCCTGCCACTGCGCCAGCGCGCCGGTACAGAGAGCAGTGAGCATGGCGCCGGACCGTTGGCCGAGCAGCATCGAGCCCAATCCGGCGCCCGCTGATGTGCCGGGCAGCCGGGCCGCGGTGGCATAGAGCTGTGGGAACACGACCGACAGGCCCAACCCCCACACCACCAGGCCGACGATGGCGACAGCGCTGACCGGGGCGGTGACCGTGATGAGCGTGCCCGCAGCGACCACCCACAGCGCGCCGAAGAGCAGGCGCCGCTCGCCGACCCGTTCGAGCACGTGGTCACCCGCCAGGCGACCGACCAGCATCGCGCCAGCGCAGGCGACGGTGCCCGCGCCGCTGAACCGACCTGCGTCGAACACATCGCGCATCAGCACCGAGGCCCAATCATTGGGCAGGACCTCGAGGGAGACTGCCGCCAGCGCGGCGAACGCCATTGCGGTGGTGGCGCTGACCCTGGCCGGGCGAGCCCGGGCTGCATCGTGGCCGGGCGTCGGCAACGGGTTGCTCGGTACCGCGGGAGGGTCGACGGGAACCAGCCACCGTCGTACGAACACGACGGTGGCGAGCAGCACGAACCCGACGACAGCGAGGTGCACGCGGATGTCGATGCGGGCTGCCGAGGCGACCGACCCGATGACGGCGCCACCGGTGAAGCCCAGGCTCCACATCGCGTGCAACCGGTTCATGATCGGGCGGCCGAGCTGCTGCTGGATGGTGACGCCCTGCGCGTTCATGGCGACGTCATTCCACACGTCCAGCGTGCCCAGGATGGTCAGCAGCACGAGCAGTAGTGGCGCAACCGGCACGACGGCGATCAGCGGCATGAGGATGGACAACATGGTCGCTGCAGATGCCAACAGCCGCTTGCTGCTGAAACGGTCCATCATGCGGGCCACGAGCAGCGAGCCGATGATGCCGCCAAGACCGCCGCCCAGCAGTGTTGCTCCAAGCCCTGCGTTGCCGACGCCGAGGTGATCGCGGATCTCGGGGAGCCGAGGAAGCCAGTTGGAGAAGGTGGCGCCGTTGACCAGGAAGAGCGCCGCCACTGCCGCAGCGGAATGTCGCGTGCGCGGTGCCGCTGTGTGCTCGGCGCTCACGGTTCGGAGTCGATTGGTGACCAGTCGATTGCAGGAGACTGCTGATAGAGATCACTGAGTGCTGCGTACAGCGTGGGTTTCGCGTCGGCGAGTTGGGTTGGCACACAAAAAAATGCTTCGGTTGCGACCGCGAAGAACTCGGCCGGGCTCGCCCACGCGTACGGCCGCAGTACTGCATCGGAGTCGCGACCTTCGGCTCGGTGGAACTCGTCGTCGAGCACCTGCTGCCAGTTCGTGAGAGCGGCGCCGCTCAGCGGCGGGACACCGTCGGCGAAACCGTCGTTCATGTCGATCTTGTGGGCGAACTCGTGGATCACCACGTTGCTGCCGTGTGCGGGTCGTCGGCTGTCGGCCAGCGCTGCGGCCCAGGAGAGCGAGACCGGCCCGCCATTCGGGCTGGCTTCACCGATGATGCCCATCGGATGGTCGGTGTAGGTGCCGGCGACCGGCCCGGAGCGAAGCCCGGACGACACGGTCGCGGATGGGTGGACGATGATGGACTTGACCTGACGGTACGGCCAGCTGTCGAACGCGAGGATTGGGATTGCGGCGTTGGCGGCAATGGTGACCTGCACCTCGTCGGTGAGCTCGAAACCGGCGGCCGCTTCCCAGCGCTTCGTTTCGAGAAGCTCTTGTGTGTGGGATAGCAGTCGCTCACGTAGCTCGGGGCCGAAGCGTGCGGTGATGGCCACGTTGGCGTCGATGATCGCCAAGATGTCGTCGTCGTCGATGTTGGGACCACTCGGGGTCCGTCGCCACAGCATGATGGCCGAAACCGTATCGGCATTCACTTTGGACCGATTCGATCAGTTACATGGTGAACGACAGATTGCGGGCGGCATGTGTGCCCAGTTCGTGATCCCCGCTGATGGCGATGCGCCCATCGGACAGCGGCGCGGCAGGGTCGATGCGACCACAGGCCAACAGCATGAATGTCAGCGAATCCATCGTGAGCGTGACATCGGGAGAGTCCAGCTCATCCACGCGTGCGGCGCGACCATCAACCTTCGCCAGCAGACGACGGCTGACCGGACCCGTGAGGTCGAAGGCGATGCCCTTGCCGTCGGCCAGGCCGATCTTCTTGCCGACGATGTAGCCAAGCGATGCATGCACCTCGTCGAGCGACAGCTCGGCCGTCGGCCCGCTGTCGTCCCCGCTGATGCCGAGTGGCACACGAATGTCACGTTCGTGCACCCACACGTCGAAGCAGCGGATCGTCATGAATCGGCCATAGGTGCCAGGCCCGACGGGGGTCAACGACGGCTGGGCGAACTCGTCGTCGGTCATGCCGTCGAGCTCGGTGACTCGAGAGTCGGTGACGTCGTGGTACCGCTGCGCCAGTTCCACATTCGACAGCGCCTCGAGCTCGGGCTGAATGGTTGCCATTCGCACGAACGGGTTGTCATCGCCGGGTCGCCAACCCAGCAGGGCAACCTCGATTGCCGTGATGTGCACCACGACATCGCGCATCTTCCATGTGGGGCACAGCGACTGTGCTGCCCACTGCTCGTCGGTGAGTCCGTCGACGACAGCGCCGAACGACTGGAACACGCTGCGAAGGTTGTCGATCAGCTGCAGGCGGCTGGAAGCGGTCATCGCCAGACCGTACCAGCGTCACACGATCCGTCGAATCGTTCGGTGGTGGTTGGCGTACTCTCGGCCGAGTGCAGACTGAGCTCGCTCCCGGCCCCTGGTCGCCGCTGCGAGTGAGGGTGTATCGGTGGCTGTGGATTGCCGGGCTGGCCAGCAACATCGGGACATTCATGCACCTCGTTGCTGCGAACTGGACGATGGCGACGCTCTCCAGTTCACCGACGCTGGTCAGCTTGGTGCAGGCCTCGTGGGCAGTCCCGGGCTTTCTGCTCGCGCTTCATGCCGGGGCGTTCGCGGATCTTCTCGACCGCCGCAGGTTCATCATCGCCACCCAGGTGGCAGCGCTGCTGGTCGCGGCTGCACTGGCTGTTGCTCAGGGCACAGGAATGATGACGCCGCCGGTGTTGCTGGCCGGCACGTTCCTGGAGTCGATGGCCTTGACCTTCGCCGCGCCGGCCTTCATGGCGCTGACGCCCGAACTCGTGGATGCGCAGACCCTCCCGCAGGCAATCGGGCTGGACGGGATCTCGCGCAACGCAGCACAGACGATCGGGCCGGCACTCGCAGGTGGGGTCATCGCGCTCACCGGTCCGGGGGGAGTGTTCGTGTTGAATGCAGTCTCGTTCCTCGGTGTCATCGCAGTGGTCAACGGCTACCGCGGCGGTGCGGTCCGTCCCGAACGTCCAGAGGCGATCAACGCTGCGATCCGCGAGGGGGTGCGCCATGTGAAGAGTCGGGCGGCACTTCGAAATCCGATCATCCGCCTGGCCACGATCACTGCCGCCGGGGCCGGCCTGGTGGCGGTCATGCCGTTGGTGGCCAAGGAACGTCTGCGCGTGTCGGCAACCGGGTTCGGGTTGCTGTCCGCTGCATTGGGGTTGGGCTCTGTGGGCGCCGTCTGGGTACTGCCCCGACTGCACGCTCCTCGCTTTCCAGAGCGGGCGGTGTTGATCTCGGCGTTCGTGTGGTCAGCTGGCGCCGCGCTGTTCGCCGGCGCTGAGCGGTTGTGGGTCGGAGTCGTGGCGATGCTGTTCGCCGGGGCAGGCACGATGGCAATGCTCAACGTGTTGTTCTCCAACTACACGCTGAAGCTCGAAGGTTGGGTGCGCGGTCGAGCCAGCGCGCTGGCAATGTTGATGGTCTGGCTCGGCACATCGGTCGGCGCGGTCGCATGGGGCGGAATTGCGACGGGAATCGGTATTCGTGACTCGTTGTATGTTGCCGCCGCGTTCAACGTGTTGCTGGCAGTGGTGGCACCGCTGTTCGCGCCGGTCACGCCCTATTCGAGAGACAGTGATTCGCCGGCGGCCGCGTCGGGTGACTCGTAAGGGCCGAGCTGTTGCAGGACGAGCACGGGTGCGCCTTCGTCCAGGGCAGCGGCGATGTCGACCGTTGCCACGAACCGCCAGTCACCATCACCTTCTGGGTCGACCAGTTGTTGTGTGATGACCCACTGGTCCGGCTTCTCCTCCAACGAGAAGTGGGCAGCTGCGCGAGCGGCGCCGTCGATACCGATCGAGTCGAACGTCTGCCAGTACGGCGCCATCGCGGTTACCAACCGCTCGTACGTCCAGCCCGTGCGCTCGGCCAGCACGGGATATGAACGCCGATCGAGCAGTTCGACCCAGCCGAACGCTGCCGTGCGAACAGCGGTGCGCCACGCCGGGGGAGGGCCGACGGGGCCGACGGCGGGTGCCACGGGTGCAAGGTGCTCGTGCACCGGCTTACCGGCCAGCACCGCCCACTCGTCGAGCAGCGTCGCGTCGGTGGCACGGATCAGCTGACCCAGCCACTCGACGATGTCTTCCAGCCCGTCGGTGTAGACATCGTCGGGAAGTGACCGATCGAGAGTTCGCCACGTGTCAGTGAGGTAGCGCAGGACCAGGCCCTCGCTGCGCTCCAGCCGGTAGCGACGCACGAACGTGGCGAACGTGTCGCCGCCCTCCAACATCTCGCGGGTGATCGATTTCGGTGACGGGTACTCGTGGATCCACGGGTGGTGCTGGTGGTACGCGTGGAAGCAGTTGTCCAACAGTTCGGCCAGGGGCTTGGGCCACGTGATGGTGTCGAGAATCTCCATCCGCTGCTCGTACTCCATGCCCTCGGATTTCATGCGGTTGACGGCAACGCCCTTCGCCGCGTTCTGCTGTGCGTAGAGGATCTGGCGTGGGTCGTCGAGCACTGCCTCGACGACGCTGACCACATCGAGCAGGTACGACGGGTCCTCGCGATCGAACGTCGAGATCACTTCGATGGCGAACGGGGTGAGCGGCGCCGAGAAGCGCAGTGCCGCGCGCTCGTCGCGACCCTCCACGAGTGAGCCGACGCGCACGCCGAGGCAGCGCCCGTTGGCGTCTCGCATGCGCTCGGCAACCCCGGCAGCTTCGAGGCTGCGATACACCGCGATGGCACGCTTCTTGTGCTGCCGACGCTTGGCGGGCGCATCGTGGTTGGTGGCCAGCAGGCGCTTCAGGGCGGCGGGACCGTCGGGTCGACCAAGCACGCCGGCGACCAGGTCGGCGGTCACGCGAAACCGTGACGTGAGCGGCTCGGGGCGTGCAGCGATGATTCGGTGCATCGCGGCCTCGTCGTAGTTGACGAAGCCCTCGGGCACCTTGGCCTTGCCGGCCTTGCGTCGAGCCTTGGGGTCGTCGCCGGCCTTGGCGAGCGCTCGGTTGTTCTCGATGACGTGGTCGGGCGCCTGCACCCACACGTGCCCATCGGGGTCGAAGCCGGGCCGGCCGGCGCGCCCCGCCAGTTGGTGGAACTCGCGCACACTGAACTGCCGCACGCGATTGCCGTCGAACTTGGTGAGCGCCGTCATCAGCACTGTGCGGATGGGGATGTTGACGCCCACGCCCAGAGTGTCGGTGCCACAGATGACGGGCAGCAGGCCCTCAGCGGCGAGGCGTTCCACGAGGCGCCGATAGCGGGGGAGCATGCCGGCGTGATGCACGCCGACGCCGTTGCGGATCAAGCGGTCGAGCGTCTCTCCGAAACCTCGCCCCATCTTGATGCCGCTCATCGCCGCGGCAATCGCTTCCCGCTGCGCACGGGTGGTGACGTTGGTGCTGACCAGGCCCTGCGCCCGTTCGATCGCTGCGGCCTGGTTGGCATGCACCACATACACCGGGCTGAGCCCGTCGCGTACGGCTTCCAGCACGCTGTCGGCCACCGACATCATCCGCCACTGGTGGTAGAGCGGTGTCGGCCTGTCCACCGACGTGACCTCGCTGACAGCGCGCCCCGAGCGCTCGAAGAGGTCCGTGGTGATCGCAGTCATGTCGCCGAGCGTGGCGGACGCGAGCAACATCTGGCAGTTGGTCAGTTCCAGCAGCGGTATTTGCCATGCCCATCCGCGGTCCGGGTCGGCGTAGTAGTGGAACTCGTCGAGGCAGGCAAAACCGAAGTCGCTGGCAGACCCCTGCGCAAGTGCGTTGTTGGCCAACACCTCAGCAGTGCACACCAGCACCGGTGCGTCGGAGTTGATGGATGCATCACCCGTGGCCAGGCCCACCTGTTGGGCACCCAACAGGTCGACGAGGTCGAAGAACTTCTCCGCCACTAACGCTTTGATGGGGGCCGTCCACACCGCGCGCCGACCGTCGTTCAGTGCCAGCAGAATGCCGGCGATCGCGACCAGGCTCTTGCCCGAACCGGTGGGCGTGGCGAGCACCACGTGCTCGCCCGCGGCAAGCGCCAATGCCGCTTCTTCCTGGTGTGCGTAGAGCGGGCGTCCGCCGGCGGTGGCCCACTCGGCGAACGCGTCGAGCACCAGAGAGGGGTCGCTGCCGATCGGTGGCAGTAGGTCGGTGAGTACTGACATCGTGAGTTACGCGCACTCGGCACAGGTGCCGACGATGTCCAGTCGATGACCGGACGGCTGGAAGCCGGAGTCGGCGATTGCCTGCTCGAGGACCGACTCGATGCGATGCTCGGCGGCGGCCGACACCACGAAGTCGTCGACACGGCCGCAGTCCACACAGATGAGGTGGTGGTGGTGGCCCATCAGGTCTTCGGCGAGCTCGAAGCGGGCGCGGTCGTCGGTGCTGACGACCTTCTGCACGACTCCCGCGGCCTCCAATATCGCCAGATTGCGATAGACGGAGCTCTGCGTCAGCTTGGGTCGCTCAGCGAGCAGATTGGGGATGGTCACTGGCCGACCCATCGAGGCAAGGAGATCGACCAGCTCGCGACGTCCTGTGGTGTAGAGCTGGTCCGTGCCACGCAGGCGAGTGGTGGCGGCCTCGTGAATCTGGTCGACGTCCAACGCGGCGGTGTCATGGGTGGACGTCACGCCGAGATGCTACCATGCTAGGAATGCTTCCTATTCCGAATCCCGCCAGGGGCAGGTGGCTCGTTGCGGCGGCGCTCGCTGCTGCCTCGATAGTGACCGGTTGTGGGGCAAGCCAGGGCACCGACTCCGGCGGTCGTAAGACGGTTGTCGTCACCTACTCGGTTCTGGGCTCGCTCGTTCGCGACGCGGTCGGCGAGGCCGCGAACGTGATCGTCCTGATCCCGAACGGCTCGGACCCGCACGAGTGGGAGCCATCGGCGAAGGACATCGAGCGGCTGAACAACGCTGATCTGATCGTGCGCAACGGCCTCGACCTGGAGGGTGGTGTGCTGGATGTGCTGAACAAGGCTCAAGACGACGGGGTCCCCACGTTCGTGGCGTCCGACCACATCACGGTTCGACTCGTCGGAGAGGGCGAGGGGCTTCCCGACGCCGACCCCGATCAGCAGGTCGGCGCGCAAGATCCTCACCTGTGGATGGATCCACTCACGCTGAGGGATGTGATGGTCGCACTCGGCCCGGTTCTGGCCGAGGAGGGCATCGACGTCAGCGCCGGCATCGTCTCGGTGGCTGCCGGCCTCGATGCACTGAACGCCGAGGTGGAGGGTGTGCTCGCTGCGGTCCCGGCGGCGAATCGCAAGCTGGTCACCGGCCATGAGTCGATGGGCTACTTCGCCGATCGGTACGGCTTTCAGTTGATCGGCGCGCTGATTCCCAGCCTCACCACGCAGGCAGGCGTGTCGGCCAAGGAGCTGTCGACGTTGTCCGGCGAGATCGAGGCGCAGCACGTGAAGGCCATTTTCACCGAGATCGGTACGCCCACTCAGGTGGCGGATGCGATCGGCGAGGCGGCGGATGTCGAAGTCGTCGCGCTCGCCTCTCACAACCTGCCCGCCGACGGGACCTACGCCACCTTCCTGCTCGACAACGCACGAAAGGTCGCCGCGGCCCTTGCGTAGGCTGCACACGCTCATATGTACAACTGGTTGATCGCACCTTTTTCCAACAACGAGTTCATGCGCAACGCGCTCGTCGCGGGCATTCTCGTCTCGGTGCTGTGCGCGGTGGCCGGCACGTTCGTGGTGCTGCGCGGCCTCGCTTTCATCGGTGATGCGCTGGCGCACGGCGTACTGCCGGGTGTTGCTGGCGCGCTACTGCTCGGTGTGCCGGGCATGCTCGGAGCGGCTGTTGGCTCGGCGGTGATGATCGTCGGCGTCAGTTTCGTGACCAACCGATCGGGGTTGTCCTCCGACACAGCGATCGGCCTGCTGTTCGTGGGGATGTTGGCCCTCGGCGTGATCATGGTGTCACGGACCGACTCGTTCAACGGCGACATCGTGCGCATTCTCTTCGGTGAGATCCTCGGCATCCGTTGGTCGAACATCGTGGTGCTGGCAATCGCGGCGATCGTCATTTCGGCGTGTGTCGCACTGCTCTATCGTCCGTTCCTCCTACTGTGCTTCGACCCTGAGCAGGCCGATGTCTCGGGCTTCTCGTCGCGCCGTTACCACGCGATCATGTTGGTGATGGTGGCCGCGACCGTTGTCGTCAGCTTCCAGGCCGTGGGCACGTTGCTCGTGTTCGGAATGCTGATCGCGCCGGCCAGTGCGGGAGCGCTGCTGGCGCGCCGGATCTGGGCGATGATCGCGTGGGCGATCGGTATCGGCGTCACGTCGGTGTACGTCGGGCTACTGATGAGCTACCACTACGACACCTCCGCCGGTGCCACGGTCGTCTTCGTGACGGTGTGCGCGTTCTTCGTCGTGCTGCTCGCGCAGGTGGCAGCTCGCAGTCTTGCGAACGTGCTGCGCAAGCCGGCCGCTGCCGCCCCGGTCGGTGCCGCATGAGTGCATCCCCCGTGGTCGCGACTGGGCTGACGGTTGGTTACGGCAACGACCCGGTGGTGGAGGGCATCTCGCTCACGCTGCAACCCGGTGAATCGCTGGCACTCGTGGGCACGAACGGCTCGGGCAAGTCGACGCTGCTCAAGACCATCCTGGGTCTGATTCCGCCGGTTGCCGGCTCGCTGGAAGTACTCGGCGGCAAGCCTGGCAAACGACCGCAGCAGATTGCGTATCTCGGCCAAGCACACACCGCACGGTTCGTCGTCCCGATCCGAGCAATCGAGGTGGTGCGCATGGGGCGGTTCGCCGCGCTCGGTCTGTTCGGCCGCACGACCGATCGTGACCGACAGCTGGTCGACGATGCGATGGCCCACATGGGTGTCACGAACCTCTCCGATGAGCCGTTGCGTTCGCTCTCCGGGGGGCAACAGCAGCGCGTGTACCTCGCGCAGGTGATGGCCCGCGAGGCCGACCTGCTCGTGCTCGACGAGCCGACCGGAGGCCTGGATGTAGCGGGGCGTGAGCATTATCGAGAACTCGTCGAGATGGCGCTGGCTCGCGGGGCTGCGGTCGTGACCGCTACTCACGACATCGGCGAGGCGGCGGGATGCGACCAGGTGCTGCTGCTCAACCGTCGCATCGTCGCGCAGGGCTCTCCGCGCGACGTGTTGAACACGCAGATGTTGTTGGAGACCTTTGGCATCACGCTGCAGGGAATCCAGCACGACGATCACCACGACTTCGTCATCGGCGAGATGCCCCACGGCCACGGCCACGATCACACCCACTGATCACGTCGGTTCCGGACCGTTCACGCGTACTCTGTCCGGCAATGTCGAACCCGGGCTTTCGATCCTTCAGCCCGGCGCTGCAACGGTTCTTCGTTGCCACCGTCATCAACATGGTGGGGTCAGCGGCGCTCTTCGGTTTTGTGCTCATCTACTTCCACGAGGTTCGTGGGATCTCGCTGAGCCAGGCCGGTTTCGCCGTCGGGGCGATGAGCTTCACGATGGTGCTCGGTACCCCGTTCGCCGGCTTTCTCTCCGATCGATTCGGCGCCCGTCGCATCTTGATGGCGGGCTGCCTCGTCTCCATCGCCGCCGGTTCCCTCTACGCGGCGGTGACCACGTTCGAGGCGGCGTTGGGCGTCTCGGTGCTGCTCGGGGTGGGGAATGCAATGTGGTTCCCGTCGCAGTCCGCGCTGCTGGCACTGATCGTGAAGCCACACGAGCTGCCGGCGGTGTCGGCGTTCCAGCGCGCGTCGCTGAACCTCGGAGCGGCACTCGGTGGCGCGCTCGGAGGGTTCCTGGTTGCCGGCAACTCAGTGACCTCATTTCATTGGTTGTTCGGCGTGAACGTGGCTACGTACGTCATCTTCCTGGCGGTGCTTCCGGGCATGCCATCGGGTCACGTGCCGATGCACGAGCGCAGCCCGACGCGGGTGGGTTTCGTCGATGTGTTGGCCGATCGCTTCTTCGTTCGCCTGCTGATGACCGACGTCGCCGTTGCCCTCGGTTTTGGGTTTCTCTTCGCGTTCATGCCGGCCTACGCATCATTGCTCGGTATCAGCAAGCCGACGATCGGCATTCTCTTCATGTTCGGCGCGGTGAGCGTGGTGTTCACTCAGATCCCCACGCTGCGCTGGGTTCGTGGCCGCAGCCGGGTGACCTCACTGGCCGTGATGAACCTGTGGTTCGTGGTCGCCTTTGCGCTGATGAACGTGACGCCGTACGCGCCGATCGTCGTTGCCATCGCCATGATCGGGCTCGCCCAGGTTCTCGGCGGCTTCGGCGAGGCCGTGCTGGGCGCCGTTCGCCAGCCGCTCACCGCCGACCTTGCGCCACCGAACCTGGTCGGTCGCTACTACGGGTTGGCAACCATGGTGTTCCAGGGGTCGATGGGCTTGGCCAACACGTTGGGCGGCATCGTGATGCAGCACTCGCTGAAGTTGGTGTGGCTGGTGCCCTTGGTCGCCTCGGTGGCGGGCGTCGTTGGTTCGCTGACCCTTCGCCGCCGCATCCCAGCGCACCTCGCGATCAGCGCCTAGCTGTACCCGCCCGGTCCCGCCCGCTCAGCCCGGGTCCCGCCCGGTCCCGCCCGCTCCGCCTGCCAGACCCTTCTGTGGCACACCACAGAACTACGTACTTCTGTGGTGTGCCACAGACGTGTTCAGCGCTGAACGCGTACTTCTGTGGCACGCCATAGAAGTACGTGTCTTTGTGGTGTGCCACGGACCACCGTCGAGCCACTGCAGAGAGACGGCACTCGACCACGACCCACGACTACGCTCTTGGCACTGGTGGCCGCTGTCGAGTGGTCGTCGAGCGCGCAGGATGGGTTCACGTCGATGACTACGCAGGAGATGGGCGAGCAGACCGCCAACGCGCCGGCGCGGACGCCTGCGGAGCTGTTGGCCGACGACATGCCCACCGGTTTCCGTCGCGACATCGAAGGCCTCCGCGCGATCGCGGTGCTCGCGGTCCTGCTGTACCACGCGAACCTCGGTCCGACGAGCGGCGGTTTCCTCGGTGTCGATGTGTTCTTCGTCGTCTCCGGCTACCTCATCACCTCGCTGCTGATGAAGGACCTGCTGCTGCGCGGTGGCCGCGCCCTGCCGCGGTTCTGGGGTCGTCGCGCCCGACGGCTGTTGCCGGCTTCGCTGCTGGTGGTCATCGTCACGCTGATCGCCGGGCGCTTCATGCTGGACCCGCTCTCGCAGGCGGATCTCGCCGACGATGCCCTGTGGGGCAGCGGCTTCCTGATCAACATCAAGTTCGCCATGGGCGACGGGTATGTGGTCAGCCAATCGATGCCGACGCCATTGCTGCACTTCTGGTCGCTCGCGGTCGAAGAGCAGTTCTACATGGTCTGGCCAGTGCTCATCTATGCGCTCACCCGCGTGCGGTGGCACACGCGCCGGTTCGCCCTCGCCATCATGGCCGGCTTCTTCCTCCAGTCGCTGTTGGCATTCGTGTGGTTCGCTGACTGGGCCCGCACACCGACCTTCTTCTTGCTGCCGACCCGTGCGTGGGAGCTCATCGCCGGGGCGATGCTGGCCCTCGCCGGCGGGGCCGTGTTGCGCCTGTCGCCGACGATCCGAGCGTCGGCCGCGTGGTTCGGCCTGTTCATCATCGGTTACTGCTTCGTCGCCTACGACGACACGATGAACCTCGGCTACGCCGCGCTGCTGCCGGTCCTGGGCACCGTTGCCATCGTGGCCGCGGCGGGTGGCGGCCAGCTCAACGAACCCGCTGCCTACCTCGGAATGCGGCCGATGGTCTGGGTCGGTCAGCGTTCCTACGGCATCTACCTGTGGCACTGGCCGATGCTGGTGCTGATCGACGCCAAGTTCGGCCCGCTGTCTGCTTCCGCACGTGTTGCGGTGCTGGCCGCATCGGTTGGTGCGGCCGCGCTGTCGTTCCACTACCTGGAGAATCCGGTCCGCCAGTCGCAGTGGCTGGCGGTGGCGCCGCGCCGCAGCCTGATGCTGGGTGCCTCGCTCGTGGCCGTCGGCGCGCTTGCCGCGGTCGTCATGATCAACCTGCCCAATGACATCGAAGGGGGAGGTGTCGCCGCCGCGCCGACACTGCCGCAAGCGGTCGCCGAGACGAGTGTCAGTACCACCGTGGCGACCACGGGCAACACAGCCGGTGGATCGACCACGGTTCCGGGGCCCACCACCACGACACAACCGCTGCCACCACTGGTGCCGCTCGACGAGCTGTTGGCGGCGCAGCTGATCTCCCTGAACGATGGCGCGCAGATCAACGAGGTTCCGTCGAACGTGGACCCGACCGTGCAGGGGGTCCGCTCCGACAAGCCGTGGATCTACAACGACGGCTGCATGTTGAAGGACGGCACCGTCGACCCGAAGGTGTGTGAGTACGGTGACCTGACGTCGTCCACCGTCATCGCGCTGTTCGGTGATTCGCATGCAGCGCAGTGGTTTCCAGCGCTCGAGGAGCTCTCCAACACCCGCCATTGGAAGTTGATCGTGTTCGCGAAAAGTGGCTGCCCGACGGCCGATGTTCGCATCCGGCGCACGTTCCTGGACCCGGAATGCATCGCGTGGCGGGCGAAGGTGGTGGAGCAATTGGCGATTGCGAAGCCGACGATGGTCGTGATGTCATCGGCTCCGTACGACCCGGGTGGCTCCGACGTGGGCAAGGACTCCGACGCCGTCTGGCGCCGGGGCCTCACCGCAACACTGGAGGCGGTGCGCCCCACGGCCGACAAGCTGTTGATCATCGGCGACACGCCGCTGCCGATCCACCAGATCCCCAACTGCCTGTCCAAGCAGCCGCGCAACGTCCGTGGCTGCATCGCTCCCCGTAAGGATTCAGTCGACGTGTCGCGTGTGCAGCTCGAGCGTGACATCGCTGGCGAGCACGACGCCAGCTTCGTCTCGGTCAGCAACTGGCTCTGCGGCACCAGCGAGTGCCCGGTCATCATTGGCAACATGATCCTCTATCGCGACAACAACCACATTTCGGCCACCGCCTCGGTGTACTTCGCTCCCTTCCTGGCCGCCGTGATGGTGCCGCTGCTGGCCTCATGACTGCGACGAATATGTCCCGATTCGCCATGACTCGCAATACAACTGTCACATTGGTAGTCTTTCCGTCATGATTGAAACCCGGCGGTTGACGACTCGCGTACTGGCGGCCGCGATTGCGGTCACCACCGTGTTCGCGGGCGTGCCCACTGCCAACGCCGACGGGGTGAGTGATCAAAAGCAGGTGGTCGAGCAGTTGGGCGCCGAACTGGATCGTCTCAACGAACGCATTGCAACCCTCGACGAGGAATATGGCGCAGCGCAGGACAAGCAGGTCGAACTGAACGCCGAAATCGTCATCAGTCAGGCAAAGGTCGACAGCGAGAACGCGAAGATCACGGTATTGCAGGCAGCGATGACCCAGATAGCGGTCAATCGATTCGTAGGCGGTGACTCGCTCGGTCTCAGTCCGTTGTTCTCCTCGGCAACCAGCTACAACGAGGCGCAGCAGCTCGATGCGTTGTCATCGATCGCGCTCGACACCGGAGCCGGCACCGCCGACGAACTCGACTCTGTGCTGCGCACCCTCAACACCGACGTTGCCACGCTGCAGCGGCAGGAGAAGGAAGCGGCCGATCTCATCGGGTACCTCGACGCGAAGCTCGCCGAGGGTCAGAAGCTGATCGAGGAGTACACGAAGAAGTCGGCCGACGCCAAAGCGAAGTATGGCGAAATGGTGCAGGCCGAAGCCGAGCGGCAAGCAACGCTGAGAGCGGAGAAGGCGGCCAAGGAAGCAGCAGCGGCGCAGGCCAAGGCGGCCGCCGCCGCGGCCAACGCCGCCGCCGCCAACGCCGCTGCGACTGCTGCTGCGGCTGCTGCAGCGGCACCGCGTGGCGGCGGCAATACGGGCGTCGCGACTGCTGGCGGCGGCACGACCACCGCCACCACGCCCAACACTCCCGTCGCCGCACCGAAACCGCCCATCCCGCAGCCGCCGCCGGTTTCCGGTAAGGCCGGCGCAGCCGTGGCTGCGGCATACAGCCAACTCGGTGTTCCCTACGTTGCATTCAGAGCGTCACCCAGTCAGGGTTTCGATTGCTCCGGTCTCACCATGTGGGCGTGGGCGCAGGCTGGCGTGTCGATCCCGCACCAGTCCGGCCAGCAGTTCCGGTCCAACCCGCAGGTCCCCAAAGACCAAGCGCAGCCCGGTGACCTGGTGTTCTTCTACTCACCCATCAGTCACGTCGGCATGTACGTGGGCAACGGGATGATGATCGATTCGCCGCACACCGGGGCGGTGGTTCGACTGCGGGTCCTGAACTGGAACGCAGTGGTCGGGGTCAGTCGCCCCGGCTGACCTGCCAGGTCGCCGTCAATCGATCTCGAGGTCGAACACGAGCACGCCGTCACTGCCACCTTGCGCAGCTGCGACGATCCGCGTACCAATTCGCTGGTGCTCCGCATCAGCGAGGTAGTCGTCCCGGTGCGCTGAACCGGTGAAATCGATGATGAATCCCTCCGTGAACCCCTGATCCATCCCCACCTCGGGGCTCACGTTCGCGCCGCTGTGAACGGAGACAATGCCGGCCAGATGGCTCTGCAGACCCGTGATCTCGCGGAATAACTCGTCGCGTTCGGCCCTGCTGACGGCCGTACGGAACCGGATGAAAACGCAGTGACGGATCATGTGCACACATCGTGTCACGTCGTCGGCGTCGCACGGTCATCACTGCGGCGGTTGGAGCGGGTGACGGGAATCGAACCCGCATGGCCAGCTTGGAAGGCTGGAACTCTAGCCATTGAGCTACACCCGCGAGGTGTGCGGCGAGGAGCCTACCGTCGTCATCGGCAGGCTCAGTAGGCGTTCACCGTCGATTGGAACTTCGCCATCAGGTGTGGGCCGGCCTCGATCGGTGCGTACTTCGGGGCCTCACCGGGTGCCAGGCAGGTGGGCAGGCATTCGATACTGGCGTCCCAATTGGCATTGTGGAAGAACGCAATCGACTGGCGTCGTCCCTCGGGCACCACGACACGATGCATCGTCGAGCGCCAGCGGTCGTTCGTCCACCGAGCCATCGCGTCCCCCAGGTTCACCACAAACGAACCCGGCTGGGCTTGCACGTCATGCCAGTTGCCGACGTCGTCGGTGACCTGCAACCCGCCCTGCACCGGGTCGGCCAGCAAGATGGTGAGCGTGCCGTAGTCGGTGTGAGCACTGGCACCGAGTTGGCCCGGCGCCACGTGTTCCTGTGGTGGATAGTTCAACGCTCGCATCGCGCTCGTGTGCCGACTGATCATCGGGTCGAAGTGGTGCTCGGGCAT
>Ga0073904_10000706_pt1 | contig 24128 bp, 26 predicted proteins | sample KloWWTrecipitate_FD_66668 | JGI IMG/M metagenome (GOLD analysis project Ga0073904, IMG submission 66668) | Active sludge microbial communities from Klosterneuburg, Austria, studying microevolution and ecology of nitrifiers - Klosterneuburg... | ecosystem: Engineered > WWTP > Aerobic digester >... | reverse complement strand
TTTGCTGTATGTCAGCAACACGGACGCAGGTCTACCTCACCGACGAGCAGCGCAGAAAGATCGACCAATTGGCCGACTCCGAGGGCGTTCCAATGGCCGTGATCATCCGCCGGGCTCTCGACGAGTACTTGACCGACGACGCCGATGCCACCACCGCTCTCACGGCCACGTTTGGCGCCTCACCGGCCGCGACAGCGCCCTCGCGCGACGAGTGGCAGCGTGGCTGATCTCCTCGTCGACACCGACATCTTCATCGACCACCTCCGAGGCGCAACTGCGCTCGTACCCGGTCGCCACCGGCTCCACTACTCGGTGGTCACCCGCGCAGAACTCTTCGCCGGCAACACCGCAACGAACCTCTCCATTCAACTGCTCGCGCCCTTCAGAGAAGTTGGCGTCGACCGAGCCGTGGCCGAGCGCGCCGGTCGGATCGCGCGAGAGTTCGGAGTCCGACTTCCCGATGCCCTCGTCGCCGCAACCGCGATTGAACACGGTCTCGGTCTGTTCACGAGGAACCGCAAGCACTTCGAATCGATCCGGGGATTACGGCATCGTTCGCTCTGACGGCGCCCCGACCAGGCAGTTCGATGTCGACGAGAGCAGGGCGGGGTCATGATCTCGCCCGGCGGCAACCGTGGTTGTCGCCGCGACAACCACGGTTGTCGATTCGTGAACGCGAAGACCCGCCGATGCGCCCAGAGCGGCGGATCTGCACGCAGTCATGGTTTCATGCAACCGTTGGAGTCGCCCCTTGGAGCTGGGTTGTCGTAGCCGCCGGCCGGGACGAGAAAGAAACCATCGGGGTGACAGCCACTGAGGTCGCGCTTGCCCAGCGGCGTCGGCAATTGAACAACCGTGGTCCTGGTCGCTAACGCCGTGGGGCACGTGGCACCCTCATCACCGGCGTACAAGACGACGAATCGCAGTGTCACGACGGCGGGATTGTCGTCCACTTCGACGCGGTCGAGCCCGAGCGAACAGCCGGGATCGTTGAGGTAGTAGTCCACGGTGACGCTGGTGCCGTCGACAGCGACGGCCTGCCAGTCCACGAGGGTGCAGTCTCTTCGTTGCGGGTTCTGCGATGGCGGCGGCACGACACAGGAGCGATCAGACGTCGACGTCACAGCGCCGATCGTTGAGGATGCGGGCTCAAGCACCGGAGTCGAGCTCTCAGCGGGGCCCGAACTGACGTCAGAACCACAACCGACGCACGATGCCATCGCCGCAGTTGCCACGAACACCAGCCGCATTGCGTTGGTCACCACCCGAGCAGGATGCCCGCTCTGTGCGCATAACGCAAGCCACCTGTGCGCACAGATCATCTGATCTGGGCACTGCCCCCTTCCGCCGGTTATTCGTTTGATCCACAGTTGAGCCGCACCTCGAACTCGCCACTCTGGGCGCTAAGGGCTCCCCGCAGGATTGTTTACTCGTTTGGTGTGGCGGTCACCGCGAGAGTGTAGTTCCAGTCGCCGTGCCAGTCGTGTCGGGTGAGGGGTAGTGCGGCCATTTCGGTGTCGCTGATCTTGACGCCTTTGGCGTAGTACTCCATGTCGCGTTCGGCTCGGATGGTGAGCCCGGTGTCGGTGGTGGTCGCGGTGATCAGCTCGATGATGGTGCGGTAGGAGGTGAGGGGTCGGCCGCGCCAATTCATCGTGATGAACGAGAACATGCGGTGTTCGATCCGGTTCCATTTGCTGGTGCCGGGCGGGTAGTGGCACACGGTGATGGCGAGTCCGGTCTCGGCGGCGAGCTTCGCGAGTTCAGACTTCCACAGGCGGACGCGGTGTCCGTTGGAGCCGCCGGCATCGGCGGTGATCAACAGTCGGGCCGCGTTCGGGAATCGGGCCTTGCCCATCGTTGTCCACCACGACCTGATCGCGTTGACCGCGAACTCGGCGGTGTCAGCGACATCACCGACTGAGACCCAGCCCTCGTTGTTCGTTTCGTCGTAGATCCCGTATGGGATCGCCCGACCCAACTCGGGGTCGACGAAGTCGTGGACGTTGACCCGCTCGGGTTCACCGGCCGGTTGCCATTCGACGCCACCGTTGTCGTACTCGCCGACCATCTCCTTCTTCTTCGTGTCAACACTGATCACCGGGTCACCCGACCCAACGAACTGTTCAGCCAAGCCCTGTAGATACTTGAACTGGCCGTCACGATCCGGGTGCGCCGTGCCTTCTTTGACCTTGGCCGGCGACTGCAACGAATAGCCGAGCCGTTTCAACAAGCGGCCGACCGTGTCATCAGAAACCTTGAACCCGCGACGGGTCAACTCACCGGCCAGTTTCGCGGTCGACTTCGACGTCCACTTCAGCAACGACATCGGGTTGCCGCGCGTGTCGGGATGAACCAGCTGATCCAACGCTTCCAACAAGTGCGGCTGAGTTTCAGTCAACGGCTTCGCACCTGCGCCCGGCGCGCGCAACCGGGCCCGAGGCGTGATCCCCGCAGCGACCTCACCCTGCGCCTTGATCACCGTGTTGCGCGACATGCCCGACGCGTCAGCCACCCACGACTTGCCACCCCGACCCAACATCTGCGCCGACGCACCAGCCACCACCCGCCGCTGCACCTCATTCAAATGCGGCAACACCACCTCAAAGAACCGCGCGAGCCCGTCAGGGGTGACCTCCACAACCACACCCTACACCGCGCGCACAATTCAGCGGGGGACCCTAATCACCGTGAAGGATCTATCGGCCGCCAGTGGGCAGATTCTCGCGGCCACCATCAAAGCACAATGAACCGCGCAGATCGCCGGGTTTCAACGATGGACGGAAAGAACCGGTTGGCCGCCGACCCGACGATTGTGCTGCACCCGAATTGGGTGCGACACGGATCTGCCACAGTCACTTGCGCCGACTTCAGGCGTCGACGATTCGGCGGACGGCACTGATCTTGTCGCTGCTCGGGATGGGTCGGATGCGTACCACGATGCCGGTTCCGACGGCTTGGATCCAGGTGGTGGCATCGAGGGCGATGCCGACGTGACCAATGCGAGTCGGGTCGACCGATGAGACCATGAAAATCAGGTCGCCGGCCTTGATTGGTTCATTGCGCCAGTCGACCTCGGTGCCGATCGTCGATTGCATCCGGCTTTGATGTGGCAGTGTCACGCCGATTTGGCGGTAGCCGGCGACGACGAGGCCGGAGCAGTCGAATGTTTCGGGGCCGGCGGTGAAGAACTTGTATGGCTTGCCGACCTGGCGCGCAGGTACCTGACGAGCGTGTCGATCCGTGTGCTGATGGTTGTTGTTGGTTCGGTCGTCGGTGCGGGTGTGGCGACGACGGCGGAGACGACAGGGATGCGAATCACTTGGCCGGTCAGGATGGTCGAGGTGGTCGCAAACGAGTTAGCTGCCAACAGTGCTGCGAGAGTGACGCCGTGTCGGCGGGCGATCAGGAACAGCGCGTCGCCGGCTTTCACGGTGTACGCGACCGTCGAACCGGTGTTGGCGACGACCTGTGAGGTCGGTGTTTGCGAAGTGTTCCACGGAGCTGGCGGGCTACCAGCGGGCAACGTGAGAACGCGACCAGGGTGGATGGTCGACGAGATCGAGAGATGGTTGATCGCGAGCAGGTCGGCGAGTTTGACGCCGCTCTTGCGGGCAATCGACGCCAGCGCATCGCCGGTTTGGACGGTGTAGGTCGATGCCGTCGGAGTGGCGGATGGTGGCGTGTGAGCGTGGGCCGAGGTGGCATCGATGGTGGCAATGGGTGTTGCCACAGCGAGGGCGAAGGCAAGTTGGCGGATCATTTTCACGATGAGGCATCGGCACCGACAGCGGTCGCCTTGACGATTTCCTGACGATTATCTCTACATCCTGTAGTAGCCCAGCTGCTGGTGTTATTGACCAGCTGCCGCCCACGCGTCGGTGCCACCGTCGAGTTCGAGGATGTTGGTGTACCCGAGTTCCAACAGTTGCTGCACGGCGATGGCTGACATCGTTCCGGATCGGCAGTACACCGCGAGAGGCGCGTTGCGGTCGGATGGGAGCGTTGTCACGTCGAGGTTGTCGAAGGGCATCGTCATCTCCGTGCCGTCGAGTTGAATGTCAGCTGCGGGTACGTGGACGTTGATCGTGACGGTGTTGGGGTCGACGATGGCGGCTGCGAAGTCGGCTGGGCCAATCATGCGGTGGGCGGTGGGCATCGACATGTCGGACATATCTGACATGTCGTGGGTGTCGGTGGTCGATGAGTGATCCATGCCGGGCATTCCGGTGGCGAAGTAGACGACCACCGCGATGGCAAGGATGACCATTGCCGCGATGAGCGGGGTGGCGCTACGTCCGGCAGGTTGACTGCGGCTGGCGTCGTCGATTGGGTTGGGGGTAGGTGTGTCGATCATGGTTGTCCTTGTGTCGTGGCGGCGGTCGGACCGTCGACGGGTTGCGGAGTCGGTTCAGAGATTTCGACGGCGGGGTGAGGTGTTACATCCCATTTCTTTCCCCGGGTGACGACCAGCTAGATCGCTCCCGCGGCGATTGCGGTCAAGGCGACCCATTGGTTGAGCCGTAGCCCACCGGCTGAGTTCGCGGGGTCGATGCGTCGCCCTTCGATCCAGAAGTGTCCTGTGCCATACCCGATCAGGTAGACCCCGAGGAGGCGACCGGCGGCCAGTCGGTAGCGGCGTTGGCAACAGCACCGATTGTGACGGACTGCCTCCCTGCCCACATGACTACTACGTTACGTAGTAGTCGAGGTGAATCACAACCGTAAGTGTCGACCGGCTCCGGGCGTCAGTGCGGGCAGAGCGCTGTCAGTAGGCGTTCAAGGTGGTGAAGTTGATACACGCTGAAGCCAGCAGTGACGGCGAGGCTCGACCACAGCGCCACGAGTAGCGGACGGCGTGGGGTGGGCACCGGGGGTGCCAGCAACGCGCCCATTCGCGACGCGACCCCGAGTCCCGAGAACCCAGCAACGGTCGGCGGGTTCGTCTGCAGCGCGACCTTGCCAAGGGTGATCGCGACGAGTTGGCGGTCGCCGCAGACCGCTGCTGCGGCCTCGTCGGCCCACCGCTCGATCGAATACGACACTCGCTTGGCAAGGGCACGCAAAGGCGGCAGCGCAGCAGCGGCCAACTCAGCAGTGAGCAGGTAGCGATCGTGCCGATAGCGGGCGTGAGCTTGCTCGTGAGCGACGACGATCCGCTTCTCGTCCTCATCCAGAAGGTCGACCATCGCGGTCGAGATCACGATCTGACCGGCACGGCCCGGCAGTGTGACCGCATACGGCTTGTGGCTGTGTGCGATGTGAATTGGATGCGCTTCGTCGAGGCGGAGGTCTCGGTGTTGGCGGAGCAATCTGAATGTTCGCACCGTGCCTGCGGCAATGAGCGCGACGATTGGGACACCTACCCACGCCGTCACCGAGCCGTGAAGCCCGAATGCTTGCGCACACCATTTGAAACCGAACCCGATCACCGGCGCATGCGCCAGGAACGCAATCGCTACCACCAGGGCGGTCGGAACCGCGGCCAACACCACGAGGACGAGCGCGATCGTGACGAAACGTGTGGCAAGCCGCGGCGGTAGGCGCCGGTGCGCCGAGGTCGCACTGGCTGCCAGCATTAGCGTCACCAGCAACGGAAATGCCAGCGAACTCACCGTCATCGCTTGCCTCTCGGCGAGGTGGACGCGTCGAGCAGAGCTCGGATTGCTGTGGTCTCACGCGCTGACAGGCCGCCGATGAAGCGGGTCAGCACTTGCGCTCGATCTGACGAGGAGTCGAGCAGCTCGCTGATTCGTCGAACGGCAAGATCGGGCTCATCGACGGCTGGTTCATACGCGAAGGCTCGCCCTACTGCGGTGCGTACGACCAAACCCTTCGCCTGCAGTCTGGTGAGGATGGTGGCGACGCTGGTGTAGGCGTAACCGGCGTCGAGGCACTCGTTGATCTCGCCGGGCAGCAACGGGCCGTCGGCAGTCCACAGGACGCGCAACACATCATTCTCGAATGCGCCATCAGGTCGTCGTGTCATTCACATCCTCCAGGGTGCCGCCCGTTCGCGAACGAGTTCCAATATACTCCTACACCGTGTAGTTGCTCTGATGTCGGGGCACTGCGTCTCCCGACAGCCTATGCCTCACTCACACTCCCGCCGTCTCGCCCTCGCCGCCATTGCAATCGCCATGTTCATTGGCACCGCGGTCGGCCTGTCGTCGGGCACGGTGCTGGCCCACAACACGCTGCTGTCAAGCGACCCTGCCGACGGCGCCACATTGACCGTCGCACCAACTCAGATCACCTGGGATTTCGGAAACACGGTGCCGCTGGAAACAATGACGGTCACGCTGATCGACGCCAACGGCGCCCGCAGCGACCTGACCGGATCGACACACGGCGCTGCCGGCGACACCCAGGTGGTTACCCCGCTCCCGCCACTACAGCCCGGGCCTGTGTCGCTGCGATGGCGGCTCGTCGGGCCGGATGGTCACCCAATCACCGGCCGCGTCGACTTCACGTTCACAGCCCCAGCCGCAGCCGCAGTCCCCACGACAGTTGCCGCAACAGCGACAGCGCTGCCCCCAGATGCTGCAACGATCCCGACGACTCCACCCGTCATCGAGGACTCCCCGGTCGATCAAGGTGACGGCACGTACTCGACGTCCACCTTGACGCGATGGGTGCTGCGTTACGCGTCGTATCTGGCGATCATGGCAATCGTCGGGATCCTGCTCACTGCCGCGTACGTGTGGTCAGGCGCAGGCACACATCCGATGCTGCGGCGCATCCTCAGTCGGGCGCTGCTTGCCACTGCGATCCTGGGGTTCTTGCAGTTGCTGGTGATTGCTTCTGACGTCAGCGGCAAGGCGCCGTGGGCGTCGTTCGGGTCGATCGATGCCGCCACGACCACAGACGCCGGGATGGCGTTCGCGCTGCGTATCGCGCTTGCGTTGTCGATGTGGCTGGTGCTGTTCCATGCCCGCATCGCCCAACCCGACGTGTACTGGACCGCTGTCTGTATCCCCGGTCTCGGGCTGCTCGGCACGTGGGCGTTCGCTGGTCACTCGCGTTCGATGCGATGGTCTGAGATCGGTGTGATCGCCGACGTTGCGCACCACGCTGCCGCAGCAGCGTGGATCGGCGGACTTGCGATTGCCGGCTGGATCGTCATCCCCAGAACGAAGGTCGATGTGATGGTGCCCGCCGTGCGCCGCTTCTCCAAGGTGGCGGCGACCAGCGTTGCCGTGCTCGTCGTGACCGGGCTGATTCAGACCGTTCGCCTCGTCGGCAACCCAACCGACCTCTTCGATGTCAATCACGGCCGCTTCCTCGCCGCCAAGGTCGTTGTGCTCGCCGTCATGCTCGGCATCGCCAACGTCAACCGGCGGCGCGTCGAGCACCGCCTGAACGACTCGGCGCAGCTTTCCCGTCACGTCGGCGGTCTGCGGCAGGCTGTCCTCGCCGAATTCGCGATCGGCCTCGTGATCGTCGCGATCACCGCCGCCATGGTCGTTTCGCCGCCGTCATCCAGCCAGTCCGGGACGGGCGCACCCACAGACTTCAACTCCCTTGTATACTACATTCTGTAGTAACCAATCCTGAAAAGGCCTCCTCATGCTCCTTCGTCGTCTTGCCGTACCCGGCATCGTCCTCGCTCTCGCCGTCACCCTTGCCGCCTGCGGGTCCGATGACTCATCGTCTGCCAACACCGCTGCCGGCGGCTCCGTCGCGACCGCATCACTCAACGCCGCCGACATCGAGTTCGCCCAAGGGATGATCGCCCACCACGAGCAGGCGATCGAGATGGCCGAGATCGCTCTCGATCCCAATGTCGGCGCCGGCCCCGCAGTCATCAATCTCGCCACCCGAATCAAAGGCGCCCAGGACTCTGAAGTCGAACTGATGACGGGGTGGCTCACTGCGGCCGGCGAACCCGTAGCCATGGATGCCGCCGAGGGACACGACATGTCGTCCATGGAAGGCATGATGACCGCCGAGCAGATGGACTCGATGGCAGCAATGTCCGGCACCGACTTCGACCAGATCTGGCTGCAGACGATGATTGCGCATCACAAGGGCGCCGTCAGCCAGTCCCAGGTCGTCAAGGCCAACGGCTCGAACGCCGACGTCCTCGCACTCGCCGACACCATCATGAACGCACAACAGGCCGAGATCACCGAAATGCAAGCCCTCCTTCAGGGCTGACCCACCATCGCGCAAATGGTGGGCCCCTCTTCGCCTTCGGGCACCTACGTCGCTGGCGACTCGATTCCGATTGAGCTCGCCGGCGTTCGCTGGTCCGGCGGCACTGTCGAGTGCCGGTTCCGACTGCTGCACCCAGCGGGCTCGCTGGTCGCTGCTGACGGCGACGTCGGGCAGGTGCTCACTGATCACGATGTCGAATGCACAACCTGCTCCGACGCGTGCGCCGGCTGACACCCCGAGCTACTACATTGTGACGTAGTTGGGTCCTTCTCCTCTGCCAACAGGCATTGTCACAGCGCACGATCAGGTGAGCAGACTCAACTGGGAATATACCCCCTAGGGGTATGGTTGGTGAGGTCGAGGAGATCGCCATGAACCACGCACACCACCACCCCGACACCGCTCTCGATCAGCCCATCGCAGATCCCGAACATCATGCCGCTCATGCACCGGCGTCCCACGACCATCCCACTGGCACAGGCCATGGGACCCATGCGGGCCATGACAAGCATGCCGGTCACGACCCGGAGATGTTCCGACGCCGCTTCTGGCTGACCCTCGCGCTCACGATCCCGCTCGTCGTCACCAGCCACATGGTCATGGACTGGTTCAACTACACGGTCGATCTGCCGCTGATGGCGTGGTACGGGCCGGTGCTCGGCACGATCGTGTTCTTCTGGGGAGGACGGCCGTTCCTCGCTGGCGGTGTTGCCGAAGTCCGCGACCGTCAGCCCGGGATGATGCTGCTGATCTCAATGGCGATCAGCGTTGCCTACATCGCCTCGATGGCAACGAGTCTCGATTGGCTCGATCTCGAGTTCTGGTGGGAGCTCGCCGCGCTGGTGACCATCATGCTGCTCGGCCACTGGCAAGAGATGAAGGCAATCGGCCAGGCGCAAAACGCGCTCGCCGCACTGGCAGCGTTGCTGCCCGACGAGGCAGACCTCGTCGACGGCGACACCATCCGCCCAGTCGCCGCTTCTGAGCTACGCGTCGGCGATATCGTGTTGGTTCGCCCCGGCGCGCGGGTACCCGCCGACGGCACGATCGCCGACGGCAGCGCCGAGGTCGACGAATCGATGATCACCGGCGAGTCCAAGCCCGTAAACCGGACCATCGGCGGCCGCGTGGTCGCCGGCACAGTGTCCACCGACAGTTCGATCCGAGTGCGAGTCGACGCCGTCGGCGACGACACCGCGCTCGCAGGGATCCAACGACTCGTCGCCGACGCTCAGGCCAGCCGAAGCCGTGCCCAGGCACTCGCCGACCGGTTTGCCGGGCTGCTGTTCTACGTCGCCGTAACCGCCGCCATCGCCACGTTCTTTGTGTGGTGGACGCTCGATGACCTCAACACCGCAATCACCAGTACCGTCACCGTGTTAGTGATCGCCTGCCCGCACGCCCTGGGCCTTGCGATCCCGCTCGTGATCGCCATCTCCACCGCCGTATCCGCAAAGGCAGGGATTCTCGTCAAGGACCGCCTCGCTCTCGAACGGATGCGGTCAATCGACACCGTGCTGTTCGATAAGACCGGCACGCTCACCAAGGGTGCCCACGTTGTCACCGGCGTGGCGGGAACCGACTCGTTGGACAACGAACGGGTGTTGCGCACGGCCGCCGCAGTCGAGGCCGAAAGTGAACACCCACTTGCCCGGGCGATCGTCACCGCCGCAGGCGACAACGCAGTACTCAAGGGGACGAACTTCCGGTCGATCACCGGGCGCGGCGTCACGGCCGATATTGATGGCGCCACCTACGCCGTAGGTGGGCCGGCCCTACTGCGACTTCGACAACTCGACATCCCCGAATCACTCCGCGACACAGTCACCGGATGGGAGCAGCGCGGGGCCGCGGTGCTCTACCTCGCCAACGACACTCAGATCGTTGGGGCCATGGCACTCGAGGACGAGATCCGCCCAGAAGCCCGCCAAGCCGTCGCCGAGCTGCGCGCGATGGGTGTCGATGTGGCGATGATCACCGGCGATGCCCGCCAAGTCGCCGAAGCCGTCGGACGTGACCTCGGCATCGACAACGTATTCGCCGAAGTTCTCCCAGAGGACAAGGATAAGGCCGTGTCCGAGCTCCAACAGCGCGGTCTGACCGTTGCCATGGTCGGTGACGGCGTCAACGACGCACCAGCACTCGCCCGCGCCGATGTCGGACTGGCGATCGGCGCCGGCACCGACGTCGCCATCGAATCGGCAGGAGTCGTGCTCGCCTCCAGCGACCCCCGCAGCGTCGCTAGCGTGATTCGACTCTCACGAGCCAGCTATCGCAAGATGATCCAGAACCTGGCCTGGGCTGCTGGCTACAACATCATCGCCATCCCACTCGCAGCCGGAGCATTCGCGTGGGCAGGCGTCACCCTGTCCCCCGCCATCGGCGCAGTACTGATGAGCATGTCCACAATCGTCGTCGCCCTCAACGCCCAACTACTCCGCCGCGTCCAGCTCAAGCCCACCTCTCCCGAGACAGAACGCGGGGCGTAAACGAACTCGCGACCGGATCCGCCTGACCATGCGGGAACCGACACCCGACCCAACAACTGTGTCGCGGAGAACTCAGCCGACTTCGACGACTCCACGCATCCCCGCTGCGTAGTGCCCCGGCACATGGCAGCCGAAGATGACGGTCGCGGCCGCATCGAACCGCCAGGTCAATTCTTTGGTGGCCCCGGGTGGCAGCGAAAACGCGTTGGGCTCGTCGGCCATGTCCATCATCATGTCCGCGCTCATCGACGCCATCTCCGCCTCGTGCTCAACCTGGAGCGCTGCGTCTCCCAGCGTGAAGTCATGAGCGAGGGCGCCACTGTTTGTGACCGCAAACGTGATTGTCTCGCCCGCAGCAACGGTGATCGTCGCTGGGTTGAAGGTCAGCGTGTCAAGCGCCTGAATCTTGACGACACGGTTGGCTTCACCCTGCGTCGCTGGCTCGCCGAAGTTGAACGAGTCAGCGTCATGACTGCTCATGTCCATGTTCGGGTCCATGACCGTACCCATGTCTGAGCCCACGTTCGCACCCTCGTTCGATGCTCCGGGCACATCGGAGGAGTCGGATGCGCACCCAGCCGCCACAACGGCGGCGACAAAGACTCCGGCAAACGATCTACGAATTGACATGAGCGCTTCTCCTTTGGTGAGCCGAGAAACTCGACTACCATCATTACTACACATTGTAGTTGTAACTCACAACCCCTCCAACGCTTTCGTTACACAACCGGTCACCGGATTGTGCGGCTCAGACTTCGGAGATCGCGTAGCGCACCCGACGTTCCGCCGGTGTGGCGTTGGCGCGTCCCATTCGGACCTACGGCGCAGATGCACAAGTCCATCCGAGCAAGTTGATCAACGTCTCAGCATCGTCTGCTGGGTCATCGTGATCGACCATGCCCTTGAGGACGCTGCCTCTAGCGATGCGCTGAAAAGGACACCGGTCAGCGAGGAGCGCCGTTGCGGACGCAATCGGCAACGGCCCGCAAGCAGAAAATGCCAAGACCCCGGCCTGCATTGCTGCTGACCGGGGTCTTCACTGAGCGGATGACGAGATTCGAACCCGCGACCCTCACCTTGGCAAAAAAGTTGTGGTCACCGTCCGTACAGTCCGTCTGGTGCGCTGCAGTACTCCACAGTCCGGAAAACCGTCCGGGAAATCCGTCTGTTCCGTCTAGTTCGTATACCGGTCTACCATCGCACGCGCGCTATCCGGGCCTGCGGCATGCGACCCGGATGTCATCGAGTGACCAGCGTCCTTGAACGGTCCGTTGAGTGCCCATCTCTCTACATGCGAATGCAAATTTGGCTTCGACGCGTAGGTTGACGTGGTGCCACGGCTCAGCGAGTTCTATGGAATTGTCATCTACATGTACTTCAGCGACCACAACCCTCCCCACTTCCACGCGATCTACGCAGAGCACGAAGCGATCATCGGCGTTGACGACGGGTCGATCATCCGCGGCGGCCTACCGAAGACTGCTGCGCGCCTCGTCGAGCAGTGGCGCACACTTCACGAAACCGAACTTCACCGAAACTGGCTCCTCGCACAGACGCCAGCACCGCTGTCGAGCATCGAGCCTCTGCAGTAGGATGGCAGCCATGGAGGTTCTGGTTCGCGTCACTGAGGTCAAGCATCTCGGCGCCCGCCTACTTCGCGTGGTCTTCGCTGACGGCCTAGTCCGAGAGATCGACTTCGCAGGAGCGCTCCCCGGCATCCTGTCAACTATCGATAACGACACTGCTTTCAGCCAAGTCACCGTCGACGCCACCGCCGGGACCGTCTGCTGGTCAAACGGAATCGACCTTGACCCTGATGTCCTACACGGCGATCAGGAACCCGCCAGCGGACACGCGCCGACCGTTGTGCGCGAATACCGCCTCCAACAGACCGCCTGAACGCCTCTCGCATCGCGAGACGAGGGATGCACCGGACAGTGGCACCAACCTCATCGTTGGCCGGCCCGTGAACGTTCAGCTTGCGCGTAGCAGTGTGCTGAGCATCTCTGCTGCGGCCCGGTCCCATGCTGGCATCGACGCTGCGTACACGTTGAGAGTTGTCGATGAGCGCGCATGCCCCAAACGCGCCGACACGACCGGCAGACAAACACCCGAAGCCAGCAACTGCGTCGCGACGAAATGACACAGATCATGCAACCGGAAATGTTCGACACCAGCCTGACCCAACGCAACTGCGAACCGCTTTGTCACCCAGTTCGGCTTCCACGACGTCATCACGTCCGCCGTCGAGAACAACGGACAACCCGCCACCGCCACTCCCCTGGCGGCTACACGCTTGGAACACAGCTCGCGATGCATTTGCAGCAAGGCGGCTGTTTCGGCGTCGAGATCAACACATTTGGCTTTCTTTGTTTTACGGTCCTGCAGCACTGGACCGCCAGCGGCGTCGATCAACCCGCGCACCAGCCGGACCCGTCCATGCACCAGATCAATATCCGCCCACGACAGTCCGAGGATCTCGCCGCGCCGGGCACCAGTGGTCGCAGCGAGCCGAACGAACATCATCAACGTCGGATCGGTCCTGCGCAACGACTCAAGAACCTTCGTCACCACCACAGGCTCCGGCACGACATGACAACGCGGACCAACATCAACACGCGTCGCGTTGGCCGCCGGGTTCGACCAGATCCAATCCCAGCGAACAGCCTGAGCCAGCGCCGCATGCACCACGCCGCGTATCCGACCGACCGTCGCTGCAGACAACGATGACCTGCCAAGCTCAGCAATCATCTGATCAATCTGCGCCGTGGTGATCGCGCCGACCGGTACCCCACCAAGACGAGGACGGACATGATGACCAACAATCGACTTGGTCTCGCGCAACGTGCTCTTCGACCACCCAGGCTCCTTCGCAGCGACCCACGCCTCAAGCAACGTCGCAAACGAAGCCTGAGCACCAAACGCCGGACCGGCCTGCGCCGAGGCAACCAGCTCCCGCAACGCCTTGGCAGCCTCCGTTTTCGAAGCTCACACAGTGCGTGTCCGGTAACGGACTTTGCCCGTCAACGCGTCGACCCCGCCATAGGCACGCAACTCCCACGAACCAGGCGTCCTTTGCCGCATCGACCCAGCCGGTTGAATCGCTCGCCCACGTTTTCCCATACCAAAACATCGGGCAAGCATTTCAACACCTTGAACGACGGCTTTCGGCACGTCGGCCATGGGCACGCAATGGGCATCTCATGGGCACAAACCACCGAAAACGCAAGCCAGCGGCCCTTGTAGGGCCGCTGACCTGGTGTTTCTTGGAGCGGATGACGAGATTCGAACTCGCGACCCTCACCTTGGCAAGGTTGCGGTCACCGTCCGTACAGTCCGTCTACTGCTGCGCAGTACTCCACAGTCCGCAAAACCGTCCCGGAAATCCGTCTAGTCCGTCCAGTTCGTATACCGGTCTACCATCACACACGCGCTATGTGCCTCGGGGCCGCTCGCACGACGGATCAAACGACGATCCCGAGTGCGATCAGCGCGAAGGACTGCGAGCTCGAAACCGACGATCTTCGCCCAGCGTCGGATGTTCATTGCCCACCCGTTGAGGCGTGATCGTCGAGCGGCTTCGCCTCACTTCGTTGCGGGTTGGTTTGGGACTGGCGCATCAGGAGCCACATCACGGCTCCCATCACCAGCGGGCAAATCAACAGGGCGAGGCCCACCCCGGCGAATGCAAGGCCGCCGTTCCCGGCGACGAGGAACCATACGCCCAAGCCGACAGCGGCGAACACACAGATGAGGTGGTGTCGGTGGTTCATGACCCTGCCCCTTCGTGATGCGCCTCGTGTTGCGGCTGAGCCTGTTCCGGCGTCGTCGTCATCGAGCCGGTCATCGTGGCGTGGGCCGCGTCACACGCAGCGAGCACGTCGGCATCGACGATGTCTTTCATCATCTGGTGAATCATCGAGTGCATGCCAGACATGTCGGCCGAGCCCATCCTGGCGGCCATTCCGTTCGTGTCGACGTCCATCATCGACCCCCTGTCGGGCATCTGACTCATTGGCATCGACACTGATGTCGGGGTGGCGGGAGTGGTGCTGGTGGCGGCGGAATTGCCGCCGAATCCGAGTCCGAGCACCAGGCCGGCGGTGACCACCGTTGCGCCGATGGCGCCGATTGTGCGAGTTCGTGGCTTCATGGTGTCCTCCTTGACGAGGACCATGGTGCACCCGACCTGTGGAGGACAGATGGAGACGACGTGCACGCGACGCGGTTTCCGTCGAGTGCTCGCAGCGTCTACTCCGCGGGCGCCGCCGGCATCGTGACGGCGAGTCGCGCTCCCCCGCCGGACACGTTCCCGGCAGTGACCTGCCCTGGTGCACGGAGATCAGTTCGGCGACGACAGCGAGCCCGATGCCGCTACCGCTGGCCTCGTCGCCGTTCGCACCCCGCCAAGACGCTCGGCGAACCTCGCAGCCTGTCGCGACGTCCTTGCCGTCCAACACATCCAACGGCTGGCCGCGTTGCACTTCGACACATGGGTCGACCATCGCTGGCGCCGGTTTCGCCCTTTCGCACGAAGTGCGTGAGACTCACCCCGGGCGACTGACGCCCACCACGTTGCCCCACTTCACCGTCACGAGGCGCACTACTGCTCCCGTATGCGGCGAGTCGATCATCTGCCCGCCACCGATGTACAGACCTACGTGGCTGATCGGGAAGTAGTAAAAGATGAGGTCGCCAGCCTGGGCTTGGTCGAAGGGGATGTGCGGCAGCGACTCGAACTGGGCCTTCGAATAGTGCGGAAGGGAGACCCCTGCCTGCGCCCACGCCCACATCGTCAGACCGGAACAGTCGAAGCCTGCCGAGGGCGAGGCCTGAAAGGCGACGTAGGGCGTGCCGAGAACGCTGCGGGCGGCCTCGACTGCGATACCTGCCCTTGAAGATGGCGACGGCACCGCCGCAACGGGCTCGGGTGCGGGTTCGGGTGCCGGCGCGGGTTCAGCAGGGGGCACCGCGACGCCATCGCTCGGGCCGGGAACCGTTCCGTCCGAGTTGCCTCCGCTGGCGGCGGGCGGCGGTGCGACGGTTGGCACGCTGGTAGCGGGCGCTGACGGAGTGCTTCCCCCACTGCCGCGTGGGGCGGATGCTGCGGGTTGATTGGTGGCGGGTGCCGGTGTGGCCTGCGCGTACTTCGCCGCTGCCGCTGCTGCTTCGGCTTCGGCCTGGCGGTCGGCCTCGAGTTGGACCAGCTCTCCGTACTTGGCCTTTGCCTCGACCGACTTCGCGGTGTATTCCGAAATGAGACGTTCGCCGTCGGACTTCTGCTGCTCGAGCGACGCGAGCAGGTCGACTGCAGACTGTTGTTGCTGCTGCAACTTGGCGACGTCCGCATCGTGTTGGTCGACCAGATGCTTCAAGTCGTCGGCGCTGCCGCTGCCGGTGTCGTACGCGACCGCGGTCAGTGCATCGAATTGCTGGGCCTCCATGTAGGTGACCGCAGACGAGAACAGCGGTGTCAACCCCGGCGTGTCGCCGCCTACAAAGCGGCTGACGGCGAGCTCGGTAAGCGTGGCTTGGAGCTGGTCGAGTTGTAGCTGCTCGGCGGCGACCATCGCCGACGACGTAGAGATTTCAGTGTCGAGCGTCGCCTTCTGGCCCTGCAGTTCGCCGTAGCGATCGGCGAGAGCGGCAATTCGATCGTTGAGCTTGTTGAGTTCGGCGGCAAGTTGCTCGACCACATTCTTCTGGTCGGCCGATCCATCTGCGGCGGCGATGCTCGAGGCCATGAACGGTGCGATGGCGAGGATGATCGCAATCGTCGCTCTGAAGCCATGTCGGGTTCTTCTGGGACGGGCTGATTGTTGCAATCTCATGACGAACGGAGACGTTACCTCCTACACGGTGTCGTTTCAACTCTCTCGCATGCAGCTCGGGGGTCGCCGCGCTGCTCATCACCGCCCAGCAGCGTGAGATCAGGTGGCATGGCACTTGTGACGACGAGGCCAGCAGGCGTTCGGCTCCATGCTCAGCCGTAGTCACAAGGTCAGCGCGATTTCAATCAGGTGCGGGGCGGGGTGCGGAGCGCTTCGACGCGCTGGCGGTAGTCGTCGGGTTCGATCTCGCCGCGGGCGAGGCGCTCGGCCAGGATCTCTTGAGCAGACGGAGCCGGTGCCACGACCGGCGGTGCCCCGGGCGTGTGGAGTTGCGCAGAGTGGGTGCGCTTGAGCAGGGTCACGCCGATCCAGATGATGCCGCCCCAGAAGGCGACCATCATGATCATCATCGGGATCCACCACCAGTTCCCGTTGCCCATTCCGTCGTTCCAGTTGCCGTTGTGCATGGTGCACCTCCGTGCGTTGTCCTGACAATGACGGTACGGGTGTCGACAGTGTCCCGATTGCTCGTGGATGGAACTGTGGATTACCTCCACGCGCTCTCCACAGGATCTCCACACCGGCCCGGCATCGTGTTGGCGGTCGAAACGCGGCAACAGCTGGCGCGAGCCTGGAAAGGAACTGACATGCGAATCTTGTCACGACGGGAACTGTTGATCGCCGGAGGAAGCGCTTTCGTGCTTGCCGCGTGCGGATCTGGGACGACCACGACCAGTCCCGGCGGTCGGCTCGTGGATTCGGCCGACCCTGCGATCGAACGCCGTGACGCGCTGCGCCGCAACCCGGGGGCAGCGACGGTCGCCTCGACAATCACCGCGGCACCGGTGACGGTCAACATCGGTGGCCGCGAGGTGTCGACGTGGGCGTTCGGCGACCGCCCCAGCGCGGGCGGGATCAGGGCCAAGGTCGGTGATCTGATCGAGGCGACGTTCGTGAACGATCTGACCTCGGGGAACACGTTGCATTGGCATGGCATCGCGCTGCGCAACGACATGGACGGCGTACACGACCTGACCCAGATGTCGGTGGAGCCGTCGGGCACGTTCACGTACCGTTTCACTGTGCCCGACGCCGGGACCTACTGGTTCCATCCGCACATGGGTCTCGAGCTGGACCGCGGCCTGTATGCGCCCTTGATCGTCGAGGACCCGAACGATCCCGTCGCGGCTGACGTCGATGTGACGCTGATGCTCGACGACTGGCTCGATGGCTACGGCCGCACACAGCAGCAGGTCCTCGCAGAGTTGCAGAGCAGCGGCGGCCACTCCGGTCACATGGGCTCGGGAGAGATGGGCAACATGGGCTCGTCGGGTGGCATGGGCGAAATGGGCTCGGGTGGGATGGGTTCGATGATGGGCGGCCTCACCGGCGACGTCGCATATCCGTTGCATGTGATCAACGGTCGCGCACCATCAGAGCGGGAGACGATCGACGCCAAACCGGGTCAACGGGTGCGCATACGGTTGATCAACGCCGGCTCCGACACGGCGTATCGCGTCGCCGTCGGCGGTCACCGGCTGACGGTCACGCATGCGGACGGGTTTCCGGTGCAGCCGGTGGAGGTCGACAATGTGGTGCTCGGGATGGGAGAGCGTTACGACGTGATCGTCACTGCGGGTTCGGGTTCGTTCCCGATCATCGCTGTGCCCGAGGGCAAGTCGGATCCGGCCGGCGAAGCGATTCTGCGGACCAGCAGCACCGCAACCAGCCCGGGGGTCGGGGCGCGTCCGACGGAGCTGTCGGGTCGTGAGCTCGTCTACAGCGATCTCGTCGCCACCGACGCCGCGCGACTACCTGCGAAGAGTCCGGATCGTTCGACGACCATCCAACTCACCGCCAACCCCTCCGGGTACGTGCACGGCATCGACGGCAAGAGCTTCCCCGACTCGCCACCGATCACAGTGAACCAGGGTGAACGCCTGCGGCTGAAGATCGTCAACCAAACGATGATGTTCCACCCGATTCACCTTCACGGCCACACCTTCCAGATGGTGGGCAACGGATCGGCGCGCAAGGACACCGTGAACGTGCTGCCGATGACCTCGGTCGAGGTCGACATCGCTGCTGACAATCCCGGCCAGTGGATGCTGCACTGTCACAACACTTACCACTTGGAGTCCGGGATGGCGACAGTGTTCTCATACCGGGCCTGACCCGTACGAGTACCGTCAACGACGAAGGAGCGAGGCAGGCATGGCAGTGGTGTTGGTGGTCGACGATGAGGTTCGCATCCGCGACCTCGTGCGCCGCTATCTCGAACACGAAGGCCACCAGGTCCTCACGGCCGGCAGCGGTGCCGAGGCGCTGGAGGTGGCCGGGCACACAGCCGTGGACCTCATCGTGCTGGACCTGCGGCTGCCCGACATCACCGGCGAGGAAGTGGCGGCGGAGATCCGCAAGACGAGCGACGTCCCGATCCTGATGCTCACCGCCAAGGTCGATGAACGCGACCGCATCCACGGCCTCGAGGTGGGAGCCGATGACTACGTCACCAAACCGTTCAGCCCTCGCGAACTCGTTCTCCGTGTCGGTGCCATCCTGCGTCGCGGCAGATCCTCCAGCGTCGAGGCTCCGAGCGACTCGTTCGGTGACGGATCGCTGATCATCGACGAAGCCACACGGCGGGTCACGGTCAACGGAGCGCTGGTCGAGCTGACCCCGACCGAGTGGGGTGTGCTCCTGGCATTGGCCGCACAACCGGGTCGGGTGTGCTCGCGCTACGAGCTGATCAACAGGGTTCGCGGCTACGAATTCGACGGCTACGAACGCACCGTCGACTCACACGTCAAGAACCTTCGCCGCAAGATCGAACCCGACCCGACCCAACCGGTGATCGTGCAGACCGTCACCGGTGTCGGCTACCGACTGGGCCTCGACCGTGACCGCTGATCGTCGTCACCTCGTGCGCAGCCCGCTTGCGATGCGGCTCATCGGCGGGTTCGTCGCGGTGGCGGTCGTGGCCGTGTTCGTCCTCGCCGGGCTCACGTTGTGGCGCACGAAGCACTCCGTGGGCCGACTAGCCCGCGAACGTCAACAAGCCACCGCTGCGGCGATCGCCGACACCCTCGGGCTCGCCTACCAACAAAGCGGCGGCTGGGAGACGGTCGACCCGCACCCCGCAATGATGCTCGCCGTGCAAGCCGACGCCTCGCTGACCGTGGTCGACAACAACGGCAATACCGTCGAGCTGCGCAACACGATGGGCAACATGCCCCAGATGGCCGCCAACGCCCACGGCCCCACCCGCGTGGCCTCCGTCGTTGTCGACGGCGAACAGGTCGGCATCGCACACGTCACGTTTGTTTCCGGCGAACTCGCCCAAGCAGAGATGCACGTCCGCGACGCCCTCAGCGGCACGGTCGCGATCGGCGCGCTGATCGCCGCCCTCGTCGCCGCGCTGGTGGCGGCGCCGATCGCATTGCGCATCGTCCGACCGCTGCGTTGCGTCACCGACGCCGCCCAACGCCTCGGTGACGGCGACGCCACCGCCCGCGCCGGGGAACACCGAGCACCCGGCGAGGTGGGCACGCTCAACCGCACCTTCGACGCAATGGCCGAACGGCTCCAGGCCAACGATGTCGCCCGCCGCAACCTTGCCGCCGACGTCGCCCACGAACTGCGCACACCGCTCACCCTCCTGCAGGGCGGCTGTGAGGAGATCATCGACGGGATCACCGAACCGTCGATGGAGCACTTCGTGCAGATGCACGACGACGTCCTCCGCCTCCGCCGTCTCGTCGACGACCTGGGCACTCTCGCCGAGGCAGACGCTGCGCTCGCCGGCCCGAACATCGCCGTCGAACGCTGCGACCTCGCCGATATCGCCGCCGGCGCAGCGGACGCACTCCGACCGCTTGCTGAGGCGAACCAACAACAAGTGCACCGTCAACTCGAACCTGCGATTATCAATGGCGACCCAGCCCGGCTCGCACAGATCGTCACGAACCTGCTGACCAACGCCATCAAGTTCACCCCGCCACGTAGCACCATCGCCCTCACCGTCTGCCAGAACCTGGAGCAGCGGGAAGCGACACTCACCGTCAGCGACAACGGACCCGGCATCCCCGCCGAAGACCGCCCGCACGTCTTCGAACGCTTCTACCGCAGCGACGCCACACGCCCAGTCGCCGGCAGCGGCATTGGTCTCGCCGTCGTAGCGCAACTCGTAAAGGCGCACGGCGGCACGATCGAGATTGTCGACACGAAGAGCGGCACCACGATCGCTGCCACGTTTCCGGGCGCGTAGCACACTTCACTTCGAGCCGATCGTCACAGCCCAGCTCCAAACGAATTACCAGCGAGACCACCATCGATCCCGGCCACCGCAGCGAGCACACACTGATGTACGACTCGTGATCGAATGTTTAATTCCGCCCAGCTTGGATCGTTCGAACTGATCACTGACGCCCGTTGCCTCAGTGTGGACGTCCCTTTTGCTACTACAGTTTGTAGGAGAGGGGGCGAACGCATCGTCCACGGCCGACGACTCCGAAGGGAACTCATGTCTGTGCTCCAGTTGTACACGTACTTCGCCGCTCGACCAGCAGGAAACCATCGGCAATTGCCGGCAACGGCGCTGCGCGAGGACAAATGGTGTCGTTAGACCGCACTGGCACGTTGGCATTCGGGCCGTGGTGGCTGCTGTATTGCGGTCCCATTGGCCCGACCGAGTTACACGCCCATCACGCGTTTCAGATTGTGGTCCACGGTGGCGACTCGTGCTTGGTCGATGGTGCCGGTCAAGCAATCGAGGGGCCCATTGCTGTCGTCGAGCCGGATCACCATCACGCAATTCGCGCGCACCGGGAACGGGCGGTGGTCGTGTTCGTCGAACCTGCGAGCTATGCGGCCGCGAACCTGGGTCGACGGGGCTCAGCTGCTGCGCTTCACGGCCATGACTCTGTGTCAGAAGTGATTGGCCCGTCGACTCCCGACAATTGGTCGCGCGCTGACGAGGCGGTACACCGGACGCTGGCAATGGCGGGTGTGTTGGAGCCAGCAGCCCCGTTGCGATGGTGGCGCCATCCTGCCGTCGACGATGCATTGCTGCGGCTGCCGGATCTAGTCGAGGATGACAGTGTCGACGTCTCGGAGCTGGCGGCATCGATCGGGGTGTCATCAAGCAGATTGACGCACGTGTTCTCGGCCGAGGTCGGCATACCGCTTCGGTCGTATGCCCGCTGGCTTCGTCTCGTTCGCGCGACCGAGCGTCTCGCAGACGGGGCAACCATCGCAGAGGCGGCACATGAGGCTCGATTCGCTGACGGTGCTCACTTCAGCCAAACGTTCAACGAGATGTTTGGACTGTCACCGTCGGAGATCATGCTCGCTGGCGCATGGGTACGTTGAGTGCAGTCGCTTCGTTCATGCCACAGTGACGACCGGGCGCAGCCTGGGTTCATTACTCCAGCTTTCACCGCTTTGTTCGGCGGCTCGCAATGCTGGGAAGTCGGGCGGGCAATGCGTGAGGTGCCACAGGTTCAGGTTTCGAGGATGCGACGAACGGCGCTGATCCTGTCGCTACTGGGGATTGGTCGGATCCGTACCGGGATGCCAGTGCCAACCGCTTGGATCCAAGTGTCGGCGTCGAGGGCGATGCCGACGTGACCAATGCGGGTTGGATCGACGGAGGAGACCATGAAGATCAGGTCACCGGCCTTGATTGATTCGTTGCTCAAGTCAACCGCAGTTCCGATCGTCGCTTGCATCCGGCTCTGGTGTGGCAGTGTCACGCCGATCTGGCGGTAGCCGGCGACGACGAGACCGGAGCAGTCAAATGTGTCGGGGCCGGCGGTGAAGAACTTGTAGGGCTTGCCGACCTGCTCGCGCAAGTAGGTCACGAGGGTGTCGATCGCGGCGCTGGTGCTCTTTGTCGGTCCACTCGTCGGTGCGGCTGCGGGTGCGGGCACGACGGCTGTGGCGGGGATGCGAATCACCTGACCGGGCACGATTGTCGTTGTGCTCGTGAACGAGTTGGCCGCCAGTAGTGCTGCGAGAGTGAGACCGTGTCGGCGGGCGATCAGGAACAGTGCGTCGCCAGCTTTCACGGTGTAGGGGCTTGTCGGGGCCGTGGCAGCAGCCCCCGGTGAGCTGGGTGCGGCTGGTGACGTCGTCGCTGGTACGACTGATTGGCCGACGGGCACAGTGAGGATGCGGCCAGGGTGGATGGTCGACGAGATCGTGAGGTCGTTGAGTGCGAGCAGGTCGGCCAGTTTGACGCCGAGGTCGCGGGCAATGGACGCCAGCGCGTCGCCGGGTCGCACGGTGTACGTCGCTGCGGCAGTGGTAGCTGTCGGAGGCGTGTGGGCGAATGCGGGGGTGACCTCGATGGTGGCGAGGGGTGCTGCCAGAGCCAGGGCGAGCGCGAGTTGGCGGATCATTTTCACGATGGGGTATCGACACCCACCGCGGTCACCTTGACAAATTCCTGACGAATATCTCTACATCATGTAGTAGCCAGGGGCCGGGCGTTACTGACCAGCTGCTGCCCACGCGTCGGTGCCACCGTCGAGCTCGATGATGTCGGTGTACCCCAGCGCCAACAGTCGTTCAACCGCGATCGCTGACATCGTTCCGGATCGGCAGTACACCGCGAGTGGGGTGTCTCGGTCTGATGGGAGTTGGCCCTCGTCGAGGTTGTCGAATGGCATCGTCATCTCCGTTCCGTCGAGCTGAATGTCAGCTGCGGGTACGTGGACGTTGATCGTGACAGTGTCGGGGTCGACGATGACAGCTGCGAATTCGGCCGGGTCCATCATGCGGTGAGCGGTGTTCGCCGACATGTCAGACATGTCGTGGGTTTCGGTGGTCGACGAGTGATCCATGCCGGGCATTCCTGTGGCGAAGTAGACAACCACTGCAACGACCAGGATGACCATCGCCACGATGAGCGGGGTGGCACTGCGGCCCGCAGTTTGGCCGTGGCTGGCGTCGGCGATTGTGTTGGGTGTGGGCGTGTCGGTCATGGTTGTCCTTGTGTCGTGGTGGCAGCCGTGTCGCTGCTGGGCTCGGGGGCGGATTCGAAGTTTTCGGCGGCGGCGGCGGGGTGCGGTGTTTCGTCCCATTTCTGTCCGCGGGTGGCGACCAGGTAGATCGCTCCTGCGGCGATAGCGGCCAGGGCGACCCATTGGTTGAGTCGTAGCCCGCCAGCTGAGTTCGCGGGGTCGATGCGTAGTCCTTCGATCCAGAAGCGACCGGTGCCGTAGCCGATCAGGTAGACGCCCAGGAGGCGGCCGGCAGCCAGGCGGTACCGGCGTTGAATCCACAGCAGCACACCGCACAAAGCGAGGTTCCAGAGTGATTCGTACAGGAACGTTGGGTGGAACGTCGTGCCGGGCGGGTAGCCGCGCGGGTTGTCGATCTCGAGTGCCCATGGGAGCCCGGTGGCTTTTCCGTACAGCTCTTGGTTGAACCAGTTGCCCCAGCGTCCGATCGATTGCGCGAGAGCGATCGCCGGTGCACCGAACGTGAGCACAACAGCTGGGCGGATCCCTCGCCGTTTCGCCTGCCAGGCACCGACCAGGATTCCTGCGAGGAGCCCGCCGGGGATGCCGAGGCCGCCCTTCCAGATTTTGGGGATCGCGCCGAGGTTGTCATCGAACTTCGACCAGTCGGTGATGACGTGGTA
>Ga0073904_10000703_pt1 | contig 24197 bp, 23 predicted proteins | sample KloWWTrecipitate_FD_66668 | JGI IMG/M metagenome (GOLD analysis project Ga0073904, IMG submission 66668) | Active sludge microbial communities from Klosterneuburg, Austria, studying microevolution and ecology of nitrifiers - Klosterneuburg... | ecosystem: Engineered > WWTP > Aerobic digester >... | reverse complement strand
CCGTTGCGCCCGATCAGCGCGATCCGTTCGCCGGTATCGATCGACAGGTCGACGCCATCGAGCAGCGCGACGTGGCCGTACGCGAGATGGACGTCCTGCAGCGAGATCAGCGGCATCAGGCCGCGCGTCTCCCGCGCGTGCGCGCACCCGCCTTGCCGCTCGCAGCCTTGCCGGCGGATGCCTTGCCGGCCAATGCCTTGTTCGCTGCAATGCGCAGCCGCAGCGCATTGAGCTTGATGAAGCCACCGGCGTCGGCCTGGTCGTAGGCGCCCTGGTCGTCCTCGAAGGTCGAAATGCGCGCGTCGAACAGCGAATCGGGCGACTTGCGCGACACGACGATCACGTTGCCCTTGTAAAGGCGCAGCGTGACCGTGCCGTTGACGCTCTGCTGCGTGTGGTCGATCAGCACCTGCAGCGCACGCCGCTCGGGCGACCACCAGTAGCCGTTGTAGATCAGGCTCGCGTAGCGGGGCATCAGGTCGTCCTTCAGGTGCGCCACCTCGCGGTCGAGCGTCAGCGATTCGATCGCGCGATGGGCGCGCAGCAGCACGGTGCCGCCCGGCGTCTCGTAGCAGCCGCGCGACTTCATGCCGACGTAGCGGTTCTCGACCAGGTCGAGGCGACCGACGCCGTGCCTGCCGCCGAGGCGATTGAGTTCGGCGAGCAGTTCGTGCGCCTTCATCTTCCTGCCGTTGATCGCGACCAGGTCGCCGCCGCGGAACTCGAGTTCGACATCCTCGGGCTTCGCCGGCGCCTTCTCGACCGGCACGGTCAGGCGCCACATCCCTTTCGACGGCGGTTCGGCGGCTGGATCCTCGAGCACGCCGCCTTCGTACGAGATGTGCAGCAGGTTGGCGTCCATCGAGAACGGCGCGCCGCCCTTGCGTTTCTTGAAATCGACCGGAATGCCGTGCGTGTCGGCATAGGCGAGCAGCTTGTCGCGCGACAGCAGGTCCCATTCGCGCCACGGCGCGATGATCTTCACGTTCGGCATCAGCGCGTAGGCGCCGAGCTCGAAGCGCACCTGGTCGTTGCCCTTGCCGGTCGCGCCGTGCGAAATGGCGTCGGCGCCCTCGCGCTGCGCGATCTCGACCAGGCGCTTGGCGATCAGCGGGCGCGCGATCGACGTGCCGAGCAGGTATTCGCCTTCGTAGACCGTGTTGGCGCGGAACATCGGAAACACGAAGTCGCGGACGAACTCCTCGCGCAGGTCCTCGATGTAGATCTTCTTCACGCCGAACATGCGCGCCTTCTCGCGCGCCGGCTCGAGTTCCTCGCCCTGGCCGATGTCGGCGGTGAAGGTGATGACCTCGCAACCGTAGGTGTCCTGCAACCACTTCAGGATCACCGATGTATCGAGCCCGCCCGAGTATGCGAGCACCACCTTGCTGATGTCGTTCATGAACCGCCGCCGTGTGGGTGCAAAACCCGCGGATTATAGAGCCTGCCCGAGGCTCGCCGCTCAGCCCGCGAACGGCAACTCGCCCTGGCGCGCGTGGATCCCGGGCGCTTCGGCGCGCTGCGTCGCCGGGACCGCCGGCGACGCGCCGGAGCGCGACAGGCCGCCGACGCGTACGCCGAGCAGGCGCAGCCGGCGCACCGGCGGCACGCGGCCCAGGCAGTCGAATGCCGCGCGGCGGATCGCGGCGTCGTCGGCGGTGGGAGACGGCAAGGTCTGGTCGCGGGTCACGATGCGGAAATCGTCGTAGCGCGCCTTCACGCCGATCGTGCGGCCGGCATATCCGCGGCGGCGCAGGTCGGCCGCGACATCGCGGCACAGCTCGGCCAGGCAGGCGGCGAGCGCCTGCCAGTCGCGCCGCAGGTGCAGGTCGTGCTCGAAGGTGGTCTCGCGGCTCATCGACACGGGCTCGCTGGCGGTCACGACGGGGCGATCGTCGCGGCCGTTCGCCGCGTCGTGCAGCCAGCGCCCGAAGCTCTTGCCGAACTGCGCGCACAGCATCTGCGGCGGCGCCGCCGCCAGCTGGCCGATCGTGCGCAGGCCCAGCTCCTCGAGCCGCTGGTCGGCCTTCGGCCCGATGCCGTTGATCCGGCGCACCGGCAGCGGCCAGATCAGCGTCGGCAGGTCCGGTTCGTCGACGATCGTCAGCCCGCCCGGCTTGTCGAGGTCGGAGGCGATCTTCGCCAGCAGCTTGTTCGGCGCCAGGCCGATCGAGCAGCTCAGCCCGGTCTCGTCGAGGACGCGGCGCTGGATGTCGCGGGCCACCGGTGCGCCGCGCTCGAGCCGGATGCCCTGGACCGCCGTCAGGTCGAGGTAGACCTCGTCGATGCCGCGATCCTCGATGCGGTCCGTGACCGGGGCGAGCGCCGCCTTGAACCGGCGTGAGTAGCGCCGGTACTCGTCGAAGTCGACCGGCAGGAAAACGCAGTCGGGGCACAGTTCGGCCGCCCGGCGCAGCGCCATGCCGGATCGGATCCCGAACGCCCGCGCCTCGTAGGTGGCGGTGGTGACGACGCCGCGCCGGGACGGTTCGCCTTGGCCGCCGATCGCCACCGGGCGACCGCGCAATTCCGGACGGCGCAGCAGTTCGACCGACGCGTAGAACGCGTCCATGTCGAGGTGCGCGATGCGGCGCCAGGCCATCGGAGGGGGCGCTCAGGCTGCGAGCGGCAACTCGATGAAGAACGTCGACCCGCGTCCCGGCTCGCTGCGCAGGCCGACGCTGCCGCCGTGGAGTTCGGCCACGCGCTTGACGATCGCCAGGCCCAGGCCCGAGCTGCCTCGGGTCTCGCGGTGCCGGCTGGTCTGGTAGAAGCGCTCGAAGACCTTCGGCTGGTCCTCGGCGGCGACGCCGGGGCCGGTGTCCGCGACCTCGAGGCGGATGCCGCCGGCGTCGCGCAGCGCGCGCACCGTCACCCGGCCGCCACCGGGCGTCACTCGCAGGGCGTTGTCGAGCAGGTTCGACAGCGCGCGCTCGATCAGCGCCGCGTCGGCGCGGGTCAGCGGCAAGCCGTCCGGATACTCGATCTCCAGGGCGATGCCCGCCGCCTGGGCGCTGGCGACGAAGCGCTGGACGACGTCGTCGGCGAGCTCTCCGATCGCGATCGGCTCGGGCTGAGCGCGGAACTCGGGGCTGTCGAGCCGGGCCAGCTCGGCCAGCGCGTCGGTCAGTCGCTTCAGGTGCTGTGCGTTGTGCAGCGCGCGATCGAGCAGGTGCACCTGGGCATCCCCGGGCAGGCTGTCGCCCTTCATGCGAATCGTCTCGATCTGGCCGATCAGCGCGGTCAGCGGCGTTCGCAGGTCGTGCGAGACGCTGGCGACCATCTCGCGGCGATGCGTGTCGATCGTGCGCACGCGCTCGGTCTCCTGGCGGAGCCGGTCGAAGGCCTCGCGGAAGGTGCGGCTCAGCCGGCCGATCTCGTCGTCGCGGTCGGCATCCGGGAAGAAGCCTCCGCACAGCTCGTCGGCGAACCCCGAATTGCGGATCTGCTCGGTCGCGCGGGTCAGCGCGGTGAGCGGCCGGGTCAGCAGCGAGATCATCGCGATCGTCAGCAGCACGCCGATCGCGATCGTCATCAGGCCGGCGGTCGACGCCGCGCGGATCGCGTAGCTCTTGAGCAGCGCGGGCATCGCGGTGCCGAGGTCGGCATGCCGGGCCACCACGTAAAGCCAGCCGCGCGGCCGGCCTTCGTGCAGCACCTGGCGAGCGGCGACCAGCGACGTGCCGCCTTGCGCGTCGGGGTCGTCCGCGACGATCGGCCGCGAGGGATCGCCCCGCATCGTCTCGGCAACCGGTCCGAGGTCGACCCGGTAGGTCGACCAGAAGGGCTGGCGGTCGCCGGCGGTCGCGAGCACGCGGCCTTCGAGATCGAGCAGGTACAGGCCTGTGTTCGGCGAGTACAGCGTGTACTGGCGCAGCGTTGCGCCAAAGCCGCCGGGGTTGGCAGCGTAGTCGCGCCACAGGTCGGGGTGCGCCTCGAGGATGCGCTGGGCGAAGCCGGCGTTCTTCGCGTACATCCAGTCGCTGTAGTACTGGCGAACCGATGCATGCATGATGATCGCCAGCAGGGCAGCCATGACCAGTCCGAAGCCGACGACCAGCAGCAGGACGCGGGCGCGCAGCGACTTCATCGCTGGTCCGTGAACCGGTAGCCGACGCCCCGCACCGTCAGCACACGGCGCGGATTGGCCGGGTCGGCCTCGATCTTGGCGCGCAAGCGGTTGATGTGCGTGTTGACCGTGTGCTCGTAGCCTTCGAACGTGGTGCCCCAGACCGCATCGAGCAGCTGCATCCGCGTGAAGGCGCGGCCCGGATGTCGCGCGAAGTGGGCGAGCAGGTCGAACTCCTTGGCGGTCAATGCGATCGGCTTGCCTTCGAGGCGCACCTCGCGGCTCACGCAGTCGATGAGCAGGCCGTCGACCTCGATGCGCTCGTCGCTCGCATCGGCCGCGACGGGCGCGTGCATGTCGAGCCGTCTCAGCATCGCGCGCACGCGCGCCTGCAGCTCGGGGATCGAGAACGGCTTGGTCAGGTAGTCGTCGGCGCCCAGTTCCAGGCCCAGCACACGGTCGATCTCGGTCGACCGTGCGGTGAGCATCAGCACCGGGGTGGTCACCTTGTCCATGCGCAGCGCGCGGACGATGTCCAGCCCGTCGCGTCCCGGCAGCATGACGTCGAGAACCACCAGGTCGTAGCGCCCCGAGCGCGCCGCGTCGTAGCCGCTGGCGCCGTCGTGAACGCACTCGACGCGGTGGCCGAGGTCGCGCACGTGCATCGCGATCAATTCGGCGATGTCGCGCTGGTCTTCGACGACGAGGATGCGTTTTTCCATCGAATCGAGCATAGCAAAACCCCCGCCGGCAGCGGGCACCGGCCTGCTTGTGTCAGCCGGCGCGCGGGCCGCTTACGGGGACGGCCCCGCGCCGGGGCGATTTCGTTACCGAAACGTGATCTTCGCGAGACGGCGGGGTAAGACGGGCGCGGCAGACTTCAGGCGTCTCCCAACGTACCAGAGCCCGCCGAATGATCCCTTCCGCCGCAGGTTTCGCCATGCAGGTCCCTTCGCCCTCCGAGCTGGTTGCGCACCGCGGCGCGATGCTGCGTTTCGCCCGCCGGCGGATCCGCGATGAAGACCTGGCCGAAGACGCGGTTCAGGACGCGCTGCTGGCCGCGCTGTCGAACCGCTCGTCGTTCCAGGGCCAGTCGGCGCTGCGCACCTGGCTGATCGGCATCCTGAACCACAAGATCCAGGATACCTTCCGACGCGAGGGCCGCTACGTGCCGGTCGCCGACAACTCGCGCGACGACGAGGGCACCGACGACGGGCTCGACCGCCTCGCGTACGGGCAGTCCAGCGGAGCCGACGACCCGGCTCAGCGCGTCGCCAGCGGCCGGCTCTTCGACGCGCTGCGCGACGAAATCGAGGCGCTGCCGCCGACGCTCAAGGACGTCTTCGTGATGCAGGTACTCGAGGCCCGCGAAACCAGCGACGTTTGCCGCGAACTCGGCATCACCGAGGCGAACTGCTGGGTGCGGCTGCACCGGGCCCGCAAGCGGCTCGCCGAACGGATGCGCGACCACCTGGCCTGACGGGGCGCGCGGCCGCGCGGGTCCGGCCCGCTGCCGTCCTGCGCGCGGCCCGGCCGGCCGCGCCGCAAACCGGCTATCGTTGCGGTTTCGAGCTCCTTTTCCCCGGAATCGCGACATGAAGACCCGTCGAATGGGGCGCAGCAGCCTGCTGGCGTCCGAACTGTGCCTGGGCACGATGATGTTCGGCGACCAGACCGACGCGGCCGCTGCGGCCGACATCGTGGCGCTGGCGCGCGAGCGCGGCGTCAATTTCGTCGACACCGCCGACGTCTACTCTCGCGGGGCCTCCGAGTCGATGCTGGGGCCGCTGTTGCGGCCCGACCGCGACCGCTGGGTGCTCGCGTCGAAGGTCGGCAACGCGATGTCGCGCCGGCCCAACGAATCGCGCTATTCGCGGAAGTGGCTGGTTCGCGCACTCGAAGAGAGCCTGCGGCGGCTGCAGACGGACTATCTGGACATCTGGTACCTGCATCGCGATTTCGAGGATGGCGGCGACGAGGAGATGCTGCAGGCCATCGCCGACCTCATCCGCGCCGGGCGGATCCGCTACTGGGGGCTGTCGAACTTTCGCGGCTGGCGGATCGCGACGCTGTGCGCGATGGCGCAGCGCATGGGCGTGCCGGCGCCGATCGTCTGCCAGCCGTACTACAACCTGCTGAACCGCCAGCCCGAGGTGGAGATCCTGCCGTCGTGCGCGCACCACGGGCTGGGGGTGACCCCGTACAGCCCGGTGGCGCGCGGCGTGCTGACCGGCAAGTACGCGCCGGGCGGTCCCGCACCCGAAGGCAGCCGCGCCGGGCGCGGTGACCGACGGATCCTGGAGACCGAGTGGCGCGAGGAATCGTTGGTCGTCGCGCAAAAGCTCAGGGAACATGCGGAGCCGCGCGGAATCACGCTGCTGCAGTTCGCGGTCGCGTGGCTGCTGGCCAATCGCGTGGTCAGTTCGGTCATCGCGGGTCCGAAGACGGCGGCGCAGTTCGCCGACTACTTCGGCGCGCTCGACTACGCGTGGACCGACGAGGACGAGTCGCTGGTCGACTCGCTGGTGATACCGGGCCACGCATCGACGCCGGGCTACCACGATCCCCAGTACCCGTTCCACGGCCGCCGGCGCTGACCGGGATGGACCTGACCGGACTGCTCGCCGACCCGGTGTACCGGGACATCACGGTGCGGCTGCTTGCGGCGCTGGCGGTCGGTGGCGCAATCGGTCTCGAGCGCAGCTATCATGGCCGGCCAGCAGGGTTCCGCACGCATGCACTGGTGTGCCTGTCGACCAGCCTGCTCATGCTGGTGACGGTGTACGAGACGCGCTGGTTCCCCGCCATGACGCAGGGTCGGGTCGCGCTCGATCCGACGCGGATGGCCCAGGGCATCATGACCGGCATCGGCTTCCTCGGCGCCGGCACGATCATGAAGGAAGGCCTGTCGGTGCGCGGGCTGACCACTGCGGCGTCGATCTGGATCACGGCGGCGATCGGCGTGCTGATCGGCATCGGATTCTACTTCCCGGCACTCGTGGCCACGGGCCTGACGCTGGGCACGCTGTCGGTGTTTCGCTGGATCGAGACGCGGATGCCCGCGCAGTTCTATGCGCACTTCGTGATCCGGTTCCACCGCGCGGCGACGATGACCGAGGACGCGATGCGGCAGCTGCTGAACCAGCACGGCTTCACGGTGGCCAACCTCCACTACCGGCTCGATGCCGTCGAGGATTTCTTCGAGTACCGGATGGTCATCCGCACCAGCCGGGCCGACGACCTGCAGCGACTGACCGAGTCGCTCGGGGCGCTCGAGTCGGTGCGCGAGTTCCGCCTCGCGCCGACCGGCGACTGAGCGATGCGCCACGGCCGCTGGCTGACCCGTGCGCTGATGCTGGTGGTGCTCGCCGCCGGCGCGCTGTTCATGTTCGGCCGCGGTCGCGAGGTCGACATCGTGACCGTGCAACGCGCGCCGATCGTCCAGTCGGTGGTTGCCACCGGACGCGTGTCGACGCCGGCGCGGATCGAAGTGTCGAGCCAACTGGCGGCCCGCATCGAGCGGATCGCGGTTCGCGAGGGTGAATCGGTGTCGGCTGGTGCGGTGCTGGTGCAGTTGCGCAGCGACGAGGCCGAGGCCGCGCTGGTCGCCGCTCGCGCGGCTCAGCGCGAGACGGAGGGGCGGCAGCGGCAGCTGGTGCGGGTGCAACGGCCGGTGAGCGAGCAGCAGCTCGCGCAGGCGCAGGCCAACCTGCGGCTGGCCGGGCAGGAACTGGCCCGCGCGCGCGAGCTGCTCGAACGCGGGTTCGTGGCGCAGGCCCGCGTCGACGACGCGGTGCGCAGCGAGGCCAACGCGCGGGCGGCGCTGGCCGCGGCGCAGGCGCAGGCGCAGGGAAACCGCGACGGCGGCGCCGAGGCCGAAATCGCACGCATCCGCATCGAGCAGGCGCGCGCCAATGTCGCGAGCGCGGCGGCGCGCCTGGAACTGCTGACGCTGCGCGCGCCGGTCGATGCGCTGGTGCTCACGCGTGTGGCCGAGCCGGGCGACACTGCCCAGGTCGGGCGACCGGTCCTGACGCTCGCCGAGAACGGCGAAACCCGCATCGTTGCCACGGTCGACGAGAAGAACCTGCGGCACTTGCGCGCCGGGCAGCGAGCGTCGGCGCTGGCCGACGCGTTCCCGGGAGAACCCTTCGCGGCCGAGCTGTACTACATCGCGCCGTCGGTCGACGCGCAGCGCGGCACGGTCGAGGTGCGTCTGCGCGTTCCGCAGCCGCCGGCGTTCCTCAAGCCCGAGATGACGGTCTCGGTCGAAATGGTCGTCGGGCGCCGCGATGCCGCGCTGATCGTCGCGGCCGACGCGGTCCGCGATGCCGACGCCGGTTCGGCGTCCGAAGGCGGCCCGTCGGTGCTGGTGGTGCGCGGTGGCCGCGCCGAGCGGGCGCCGATCGAGGTGGGCCTGCGCGGCGTCGGCGTCGTCGAGGTGTTCGCGGGCCTTGCCGAGGGCGACGCGGTGATCCTTCCGTCGTCGGCGGCACGACCGGGCGATCGCGTCAGGCAGCGCGCGGTGCGCGCCACCGCGAGCGCGCGGGCGGTGCCGATGATGTCCGAATAGCCGGATGCCGCGAGCCGCATTCGTGCAGCAACGACGATCGCCCGCCGTGGCCGCGCGCCGCCGATGAAGATCAAGCTGCCGTTCGAGTGGCTGGTCGCGCTGCGTTACCTGCGCGAAGGCCGAATGCAGACCGCGCTGATCCTGTCGGGCGTGGTCGGCGGCGTCGCCGTGATCGTCTTCCTGACGCACCTGATCATGCAGTTGCAGGCGTCCATCATCGAGCGCACGCTGGGCAGCCAGGCGCACATCGTGATCCGGCCGCCCGAGGAGGTCGCGTTGCGGTCGCTGTCCCCCGGCTCGACCGCCGCGATCGTGCAGCCGCGAGCGCAGCGCCTGCGTTCGGTCGACCAGTGGGAGGCGGTGGTCGGGCTCGCAGCGGCGACGCCGGGCGTGGTCGCCGTGTCGCCCGTGGTGTCGGGCGCGGGCTTCGCGCTGCGCGGCACCGCCAGCAAGGCGATCGCGCTCAATGGCGTCGACGCCGAACGCTACCGGCGCGTGGTGCGCATCGACGACCATCTGGTCGCCGGCCGATTCGAATTCTCGGGCGCGGACACCGTGATCGGCGTCGAGCTGGCCAGGGATCTCGGCGTGACCGTCGGCGACCGGATCCGGGTGCTCACCGCGGAAGGGCGCGACGACCTGCTGACGATCGTCGGGCTGTTCGACATCGGCAATCGCGACCTGAACCGGCGCTGGGTGTTCGTCAGCATCAGGCTGGCCCAATCGCTGCTCGACCTGCCGGGCGGAGTCTCGAACATCGACCTGGGCATCGACGACATCTTCGGCGCCGACCGGGTCGCGGGCCGGCTTGCCGCGCAGACCGGCCTGCAGGTGGACAGCTGGATGAAGACGAACGCGCAGCTGCTGTCCGCGCTGCGCAACCAGAGCGTGTCGAACAGCCTGATCCGCGGCTTCGTGACCGCGATCGTCGCGGTCGGCATCGCCAGCGTGCTGGTGGTGTCGGTGGTGCAGAAGCAGCGCGAAATCGGCATCCTGCGCGCGATGGGCGCCAGCCCCCGGCGGATCATGGCGATCTTCCTGCTGCAGGGCGCGATCTACGGGATGGTCGGTTCGGCACTCGGCGCGGCGCTCGCCGCCGGACTGTTGTACTTCTTCGCGAGCGTGTACCGCAACGCCGACGGCTCGCCGCTGTTCGTCGCCGACCTGGACCCGACGATCGTGTTCTGGGCCTGCGTGATTGCCATCGTCGTCGGTCTCGCAGCCGCCGCGCTGCCGGCCCGTCGCGCCGCGCACATGGATCCGGTGCAGGCGATCAGGATGTGACGCGATGGCGGCGATCGTCGAGCTCGAGGGCATCCGCAAGTCGTACGGCGTCGACACGCCGGTCGCGACCGAAGTCCTGCACGGCATCGACGTGCGGCTCGACGAAGGCGAGTTCGTCGCGCTGGTCGGACCGTCGGGATCGGGCAAGAGCACGCTGCTGAACATCATCGGCCTGCTCGAGCGGCCCAGCGCCGGTCGGCTGGTGATCGCGGGGCACGACACCGGTACGCTCGACGAAGCCGGCCTGACCGCGTTGCGCGGCCGCTCGATCGGCTTCATCTTCCAGTTCCATCACCTGTTGCCCGGATTCACCGCGCTCGAGAACGTCATGATGCCCGCGATCATCGACCGCGGCACGGCCGACGCGCAGGCCGAGGCCACCGCGCGCAGACTGCTCGGGCGCGTCGGGCTCGCGGACGCGCTGGCCAAGCGGCCGTCGCAGTTGTCGGGCGGCATGCAGCAACGGGTGGCGATCGCGCGCGCGCTGGCGCTGGCGCCGCGGCTGATCCTGGCCGACGAGCCGACCGGCAACCTCGACACGAAGAGTGCCGACGAGGTGTTCGACCTGCTGCTCGAATTCAACCGCGACACGCGGTCGGCATGCCTGATCGTCACGCACGAACCGCGGCTGGCGGCGCGCTGCCAGCGCCGGATCGAGATCGTCGACGGGGCCCTCGTCGGTGCCAGCGGACCCTCGCAGGCCTTCTGAGCGCACGGCTGGCGGCGCGAACTGTACCGGTGCGCCGCCATGACGGCGACGGCGTCCGCAGGCTCGCGCAGCCCGGGACATCCGGCCCGGCGATGCGCTACTTTGGGCTGGCGGCGCGACCTGACGCCCGCGCTTGCCGAGGAGCCGAGCATGGACCGCGAGCCCGTCCGATACAGCGCCGATACACCGTTGTCGCAGCGGGTGGCGTCGATGCGCAGTTCGGCGATCCGCGACCTGCTGCACGACGCCCAGCGTCCGGGCATGCTGTCGCTGGCCGGCGGCCTGCCGGCGGCCGAGCTGTTCGACGTCGAGGGCATCGAGCGCGCATTCGCGCAGGTGATGCGCGACGCGCCACGGCGGGCGCTGCAGTACGGCGCCACCGATGGCCAGCCGTCGCTGCGCGCCTCGCTCGCCACGTTGATGGCACAGCGGGGCGCCGACGTGCCGCCGAAGCGGATCGTGGTCACGGCAGGCTCGCAGCAGGCGATCGACCTGCTGGCGCGCGCGCTGCTCGACGCGGGCCAGCGCGTCGCTCTCGAGCGACCGAGCTACCTGGCGGCGCTGCAGGCCTTCGCGCTGAGTGGCGCGCAGTTCGTCGCGCTGCCGGCGGACGCCGAGGGCGCGCAAGTCGAGCATCTGTTCGATCCGGCGACGCCGCGGCCGAAGCTCGTTTACCTGGTCACGAACTTCGCAAATCCGACCGGCGCGACGCTGTCGCTCGAACGGCGGCGCGCGCTGCTCGACTGGGCCGTTCGCAACCGCGTCGTCGTCGTCGAAGACGATCCGTACGGCGAGCTTCGCATGGGTGGCGCCGCATGCCCGCCGCTGGTCGCGCTGGCGCGCGACGTGCCCGGCGCCGCGCATTGGTGCGTCTACGTGTCGACGTTGTCGAAGGTGCTGTCGCCGGGCCTGCGGATCGGCTTCGCCGTCTTGCCCGACTGGTTGCGCGACGCGGTCGTGCGCGTCAAGCAGGCGCTGGACCTGCAGACCGGATCGCTGGCGCAGGAGGTCGCCGATCGCTACCTGCGCTCGGGACGCCTGGCCGAGCGCCTGCCACAGTTGCGCGCAGCGTACCGCGAGCGACGCGATGCGCTGTGCGACGCGCTCGCCGCCGGTTTCGGCGACGTGCTGCGATTCCAGCGGCCCGACGGGGGGATGTTCGTCTGGGCGCGCTTCGCCGACGGCTCCGACGCGTCGGCCCTGCTGCCGCTGGCGCGCGACGAGGGCGTGATCTTCGTGCCGGGAGCGGCGTTCTACGACGAGGGGCCGGACCCGTCCACGCTGCGCCTGAGCTTCGCGACGCTGGCGCCCGCGCAGCTGTGCGAGGCCGTCGAGCGGCTGTCGCACGCGCACCGTCGGCTCGGCGCCAGCGCCGGCCGTGCGGCGCGTGCCGCCTGAAGTGCCCGCGCCGAACTAGAATCGCGGCCTGTCCGGTGATGCGCGTGGCGCGCGATGGGAGGCCCGGGATGAGCGCGTCGAAGATGGCCGGCCTGGCGGCGGCGGTGCGCGACGCGTGTGCGCGCGTCGCGATCGACGCCTACGAGGATGCCGGCACGCAGGGGCTGTGCGCGGAAGGGCGCTTCGAAGCGGCGGTCGGGGCGATCGAACGGGTCGACCTGACGGCAATCGTCGGCGCCGGAGACGCCGGGCGGGCGCCGGAGCCCGGGCCTGCTCGCGGGCCTGCTCGCGGGCCTGCTCGCGGGCCGGCGCCGGCCGCTGGCAACCCGCCCGCGCCGGTGATCCGGCGCGCGACCCGCGAGGACCTGCCGGCAATCGTCGCGCTGCTTGCCGACGACGCGCTGGGCGCGCGACGCGAGCGCGCGGAACTGCCGCTGGCCGCCGGCTACGTCGCGGCATTCGACGCGATCGAACGCGATCCGCACTGCGAGCTGCTGGTCGCCTGCGACGGCGAGCAGGTCGTCGGGACGCTGCAGCTCGATTTCACGCCGGGGCTGTCGCGGCAGGGCGCCTGGCGCGCGACGATCGAGGCGGTGCGCGTGGCGGCACCGGCGCGCTCGCGGGGGACGGGGCGCGCGATGATCGAATCGGCGATCGCGCGCGCCGAATCGCGCGGGTGCCGCCTCGTGCAGCTGACCACCGATCGTTCGCGCGTCGACGCGTACCGCTTCTACGAGCGGCTCGGCTTCGTCGCCTCGCACGTCGGGATGAAGCTCGAGCTTCCGCGGCGAGGCTAGCCGTCGATGCGTCCGAGCAGCAGGTACTCCATCAGCGCCTTCTGCGCGTGAAGCCGGTTCTCGGCTTCGTCCCAGACCACCGACTGCGGGCCGTCGATCACGTCGGCGGTCACCTCCTCGCCGCGGTGCGCCGGCAGGCAGTGCATGAACAACGCGCCCGGGCGCGCCATGCGCATCATCTCGGCGTCGACGCACCAGTCGGCGAACGCCTTGCGCCGCTCGTCGTTCTCGGCCTCGAAGCCCATGCTGGTCCAGACGTCGGTGGTGACCAGGTCGGCGCCCTCGCAGGCCTTCATCGGGTCGGTGAACTCCTCGAAGTGGCCAGTGCCGAACAGTCCGGCGCGCTCGGGCTCGACCTCGTAGCCGGGCGGCGTCGACACGTGGACGTTGAAGTCGAGCAGCTCGGCCGCCTGCAGCCAGGTGTTGCAGACGTTGTTCGAATCGCCGATCCAGGCCACGGTCTTGCCGGCGATCGGCCCGCGATGCTCGATGAAGGTGAAGATGTCGGCCAGGATCTGGCACGGGTGGTACTCGTTGGTGAGCCCGTTGATGACCGGGACCCGCGAGTGGGCCGCGAAGCGCTCGATGATGTCCTGCTCGAAGGTGCGGATCATCACGATGTCGCACATGCGCGAGATGACCTGCGCGGCATCCTCGACCGGCTCACCGCGGCCGAGCTGCGAATCGCGCGTGTTCAGGTAGATCGCCGCGCCGCCCAGTTGCTGCATTCCCGCCTCGAACGACAGCCGCGTGCGCGTGCTCGCCTTCTCGAAGATCATCACCAGCGTGCGGTCTGCGAGCGGATGGTGGGTTTCGTAGCGCTTGAAGCGGTCCTTGATCACGCGGGTGCGCGCAAAGAGGTAGTCGAGCTCGTCGCGGGTGAAATCGCGGAACTGCAGGAAGTGCTTGTGGCTCATGACGTCGGGTCAGCTCGTAGGGGTCGCCCGTCGGGCGACCCGTTGGGCCCTCAGGCGGCCTTCGCCTCGCCCTCGTCGAGGAAGCGGCGGATCATCGGAACCAGTGTCCCGACCAGTTGCTCGGCGTGCTCGGCGCGGAAGATGAGCGGCGGCAACAGCCGCACCACGCGGTCGGCGGTCACGTTGAGCACCAGCCCGGCCTCGAGCGCGCGTGCAACCAGCGCGCCGCACGGGCGATCGAGTTCGACGCCGATCATCAGGCCCTGGCCGCGCACCTCGACCAGGCCCGGCGCGTTGACCAGACCGCGCTCGATGCCCGACATGATCTGGTGGCCGAGCTTCGCGGCGTTCTCGAGCAGGCCCTCCTCTTCCATCGCCGCGATCGTGACCAGGCCCGCGCGCATCGCGAGCGGGTTGCCGCCGAACGTGGTGCCGTGATTGCCGGGCTGGAGCACTTCGGCGGCAGCGCCGCGCGCGACCACCGCGCCGATCGGCACGCCCGACGCCAGGCCCTTGGCCAGCGGCATCACGTCGGGGAGGATGCCGGCCCACTGGTGCGCGAACCACTTGCCGGTCCGGCCGGTTCCGCACTGCACCTCGTCGACCATCATCAGCCAGCCCTGGCGGTCGCACAGCCGCCGCACCGCCTGCAGGTAGTCGACCCGCGCCGGCTGGATGCCGCCCTCGCCCTGGATCGCCTCGAGGAACACCGCGACGACGTTCGGACGCTCGGCCGCGACACGCTCGAGCGCGGCCAGGTCGTTCAGCGGCACGCGCACGAAGCCCTCGACCAGCGGCTCGAACCCCTTCTGGACCTTCTCGTTGCCGGTGGCCGACAGCGTGGCGATCGAGCGGCCGTGGAACGCGCGCTCGTAGACGACGATCTCGGGAAGGGCGACGCCGCGCTCGTGGCCGTACTTGCGGGCGATCTTCAGTGCCGCCTCGTTCGCCTCGAGCCCGGTGCTGCAGAAGAACACGTTGGTCATTTCCGACAATTCGACCAGCCGGGAGCCGAGTTGGGTCTGCAGCGGCACCTCGAACAGGTTCGAACTGTGGATGATGCGCGCCACCTGTTCTCGCAGCGCCGCCACCAGCTTCGGATGGTTGTGGCCCAGCGTGTTCACCGCGATTCCCGCCAGGCAGTCGAGGTAGCGGCGCCCGTCGGTGTCGTAAAGCCATGGGCCGTCGCCGTGGCTGAAGGCCACCGGCTGCCGGGCATAGGTGTTCATCAGGGGCTGGGTCGCGGCCATTTCGGGTTTCCTGTTCGGTGCGCCGCGCGGCGACGCTCGAAAGACGCGGACGGCGACTGCGCGATTTCCCCGCCATCGGGAAACCGCCGCAGTCCACCGTCCTAATTGCTTGAATTGTAGGAGAAAGTGGCCCTTCGGCCAACGGCCCCTCGACCGCTGACAGGCTATACTCGCGGCTTCGAGCGGCGCCGTCGCGGTGCGGTGCTGCCCGCCTTCGATGATCGAACCTCCAGTCGCCAGGTCTTTCGTGATTCTCGGGCTCACCGGGGCGGGGCGACCGTTCCGCCCGAGCGACTGGGCCGAGCGCCTGTGCGGCGTGATGGCGGGCTTCCGCCCCCCGGGCGGCTCGGTGGCCGCGCACCTGGCCTATTCGCCGTACGTGATGCCGGGCTGGCGCGACGGCGTCAGGTGCGTGACCGTCGACGCGCGGCTGTACGAACTCGATCCGCTGGCCTACCGCTTCGTCGCCGGGTTCGCCGCCGACAACGGGCTGCAAGTCGTCTGGAGCAACTGAGTCGCACGTAGAATCCCTGCAATCCTTACGGGGCGGGATGAAGATTCCCGGCTAAGTGACCGGCGTGATTCGCTTTTTCTGCAACCATCGACTTGCAGGAAGCGGCTTGGGCGTGGTTAGAATCCGCGTGGGGAGATGAGTGTGCCGCAGGAGAACAACGACATGACCGAGGCATCCGATACCAGGCCCGAGTTCCGCGTGGCCGTCTTCGGCCTGGCCGCGAGACTCCAGAGCATGCTGGAGATCGTGCTGCGACACGCGCGGCACAACCGCTATCGCTTCGCGCTGTCGCCGACGCGCGGGCCGGGCGAATTCGACATCGCGCTGGTCGACATGACCGTGATCGGGGGCCCGGAGGTCGCGAGCACGCTGCGCCGCGTGCTCGAGGAGGATGCCGTGCTGCGGGTAGGCCGCCGAGCCGATCCCGACCGTCCCCGCGACGACCTGCTGCAGAGCACCTTCGTTGCCCAGGTGTTGTTCTCGCTGAACAAGGTCGTCGATGCACTGGTCGACCGGCGCCGCGAGGCGCAGGCCGAGCAGGCGATCGCTGCGGGAATGATCGTGTCGGAGCACGGCGAGCGGCGGCGGCCGCGCGCGCTGATCGTCGACGACAGCCCGACCGTGCGCCGCCAGCTGTCGCTGGCCCTGCACCAGATCGGTCTCGACAGCGAGGCGGTGGCCAGTGCGCGCGAAGCGCTCGACGTGCTGGCGATGCGCCGGTACGAGATGGTTCTCGCGGACGTGGTGATGCCGGACATGGACGGGTACAAGCTGACCCGCACCATCAAGCGCAACAAGGCGCTGCGCGGCATGCCGGTGATCATCCTGACCAGTCGCTCGTCGCCGTTCGACCTCGCGCGTGGCGCGCTGGCCGGCTGCAACAGCTACCTGGTCAAGCCGGTGTCGATGCAGTCGCTGCGGGACACGGTGCAACGGCACCTGAAGAAGCTCGCCCACCGGCGGCGAGCCGACAGCGAGTACAGCTTCGCCTGAACGGGCGCCTGGTCAGGCGCCCGGGCGTTTCAAGCCTTCACGCGGCTGCGGTATTCGCCGGTCCGCGTGTCGATCTCGATGCGGTCGCCGATCTCGACGAAGGCGGGCACCGGGATCTCGAAGCCGGTCGGCTTGATGCGGGCCGGCTTCATCACCTTGCCCGACGTGTCGCCCTTGACGGCCGGTTCGGTGTACTCGACCTCGCGCACGACGCTGTTGTCCATCTCGACCGAGATCGCACGGCCTTCGTAGAACGTGACCTGGCACGGCATGCCGTCGTCGAGGTAGTTGAGCACGTCGCCCATGCTCTCGGCCTCGATCTCGTACTGGTTGTAGTCGCCGTCGACGAACACGTACATCGGGTCGGCGAAGTACGAGTAGGTGACTTCCTTCTTGTCCAGCACCAGCACGTCGAATTTCTCGTCGGCCTTGTAGACCGACTCGGTCGCCGACCCGTTCAGCAGGTTCTTCAACTTCATCTTCACGACCGCGGCGTTGCGGCCGGACTTGTTGAATTCGGCCTTCTGGACGACCATCGGGTCCTTCCCGATCATGACGACGTTGCCGGTGCGCAGTTCCTGGGCGATTTTCATGAGGCGTGCTGTCGGTTCGGGGCCCCGGTCGGCGCGGCTTCGGCGAGGATGCGCGCGGCGTCGGGGGGCCGGTTTCTACGACCGGACGTGCGGACCGCCAGGCTGGCAAGCCGGACTCCGGGTAACCGCCGATTATAGCCGCTCGGCGCAGTACGCGACCAGCCGCGTCGCCAGATCGGTCTGTCCGCAGAGCTGCGTGGACCAGTCTCGATAGCGCGGCGCCAGCCCGGCAAGCCCCGCGTCGAACGCGTGCCAGGCCGGGACCAGCGCGCCGGCGCCGCTCCATGCCCGCATCATCGCGTCGGCCGCCGGGCCCGCACCGAGCCGCTCGAGGAACGCCTTCAGCTTGACGTGATGGGTGCCGTCGGCCTGCACGTACGGCTGCCAGACGAACGGGCGCGCCGCCCAGTGCGCGCGGATCCACGAGTCCTCGCCGCGCACGAAGTTCAGGTCGGCGCTCCACAGCAGGCGATCGTAGTCGTCGTGGCTCAGGAACGGGATCCGCTGCACCAGCACGCGGCCGCGGCGCAGCGCCCGGCCGGGCGACAACGAATCGCCCAGGAAGGCGGCCAGCGCGTCGTCGGCGCCGGCCTCGGGAACGAGCACCCGGCAGGACCGCTCGCCCTCGGCGACCGCCGCCAGCCACTCGGCGACCGGCGCGTCGCGGTAGCAGAACATCGTGACCAGGCGTTCGCCCGCCACGCGGTCGATGCCGAGGCGCGCGAGCCAGTCGCGCTGCGCGGGCGAGCCGACGAAGGCGTCGCGGCGCTCGAGCAGCGTGCGCTCGCGCAGCAGGCCGCCGCTGCGCTCGGTGAATCCCGGATAGAAGAAGTGCTCGAGCGCGCCGTCGTCGGGACGCGTCGACCGCAGCCCGTGGCAACCGTCGATCCAGGCCTCGGCGCTCAGGTATTCGAGGTGGACCCAGAGCGGGCGGGCAGGGCCGCCGGCCAGCGCGGCGCGCAGCGCCGGCGGCGGTTCGCAGCCGAATGCGCTGATCAGCACGTCGTCCTGCGCAGCGGTCCCCGGCGCGACGTTCCCGGCGGGCCAGGGCTCGACCCGGACCGCCTCGCGCGGATCCGCGCCGAAGCGCCCGAGCAGTTCGGGCCGGTCGATCGTCAGCGTGACGCGCCAGCCGAAGTCGCCCGCCAGCTGCCGGGCCAGGCGCCAGCACACGCCGGCGTCGCCGAGGTTGTCGACGACCCGGCACAGGATGCGGACCGCGCGGGTCAAGCGTCGCCTTCGCCGGGTCCGAACAACGCGTCGAGACTCGAGCGCGCGCCGCCGCTGCCGTCGGCGCGGGCACGCACGACCGCATACTCTTCCTCGATGCGATCGGCGTAGAACGATGCCGGGTTGGGCGCCGCGACGAGCCTGCGCCAGACCTCCGGCGGCACGGCCTTGTAGATGCGCCGCTCGCCGTCGACGAAGTCGATCTCGAGGCGCTGCTCGCGCGCGTCGTAGCCTGCGGCCTTCAGGCGGCCGCCGCGCAGTGGGCGACGTTCCATGCTCGCTCTCCATCCGGCAGCGCCGGCAACGGACCGATGTTGCACGGTCCGCGCAGCGCCGGCAACGTCAGCGGCCCAGTGCGAGGCCTTCGCGCCTCGGATCGACGCCGCCCTCGAGCCGGCAGTGGCCGGCGGCGCAGCGGCGTGCGATGCCGTGCAGGCCGCTGGTCATCTCGACCAGCTCGACCGGGTGGCCGCGTCGCGCGAGCGCCTCCGCGAGCGACGGCTCGGCGCGGCCGCGCTCGAGTTCGGTCGGCCCGTTGCGGCTGCCGACGTTCGGCAGCGAGATCGCGCGCTGGAGGTCGAGCCCGTCGTCCAGGACGGCGACCAGCACGCGCGCGACGTGCGACACGATCGAAGGGCCGCCCGGCGAGCCGATCGCCAGCACCAGCGCGCCGGTTGCACGGTCGAGCACGATCGTCGGCGACATCGCGCTGCGCGGTCGCTTGCCGGGTTGCACGCGATTGGCCACCGGCGCGCCGGCCTCTTCGGGTTCGAACGAGAAGTCGGTCAGCTGGTTGTTCAGCAGGAAGCCGCGCACCATCACCCGCGCGCCGAAAGCGTTCTCGATCGAACTGGTCATCGACACGGCATCGCCGCGTGCGTCGACGATCGACAGGTGGGTGGTCGCGGCGAGTTCCGGACTGCGACCCTGCGCGCCCGTCGGCGCCGGGCCGCCGGGCGCGCCCGGCGCGGCGCGCACCATCGAGCGCTCGCCGATCAGCGCCGCGCGCGCCGCGAGGTAGCGCGGGTCGAGCAGCGATCCGCGCACCTCGCCGGGTGGATCTCCGGCGCGGCCTGGCAGCGCGGCGAAGGCCGGATCGGCGACGTAGCGGTCGCGGTCCGCGAACGCGAGGCGAGCCGCTTCCGTGAAGCGATGCACGCCGTCCTCGTCGAGGCGGCCGTCCGGCGTCGCCAGGCGCAGGGGGGCGGGCGTCGCACGCCAGTACGCGAGCATCTGCGCGATCGCGATCCCCCCCGACGAAGGCGGCGGCATGCCGCAGACGCGATAGCGGCGGTGGTCGGTGCACAGGGCCGCGCGCTCCAGCGGCCGGTAGAAGGCCAGGTCGTGCTCGCCGAGCAGCCCGGGATTGCGCGGATGCGCGCGCACCGCCTCGACGATGTCGCGCGCCACCTCGCCGGCGTGAAGGGCGAGGCTGCCCGAGGTCGCGATGCGCGACAGCGTGTCGGCCAGCGCCGGGTTGCGCAGGCGGTGGCCGACCGGCCAGGCGCGGCCGCGTGCATCGTAGAAGAGGGCGGCTGCGGCGGGGTCCTCGCGCAGGTGCGGGTCGCGCGCCAGCAACGCGTGCAAGCGCGGGCTGAGATCGAAGCCGTCGCGCGCCAGCCGGATCGCCGGCTCGAAAAGGCGCTGCCACGGCAGCCGGCCGTGGCGGCGGTGTGCCAGCTCCAGCATCCGGACCAGTCCGGGCACGCCGACCGAGCGGCCGCCGACCAGCGCGTCGAAGAACGCCATCGGCTCCCCGTCGCGGGCGACGAACAGCGATGGCGTCGCGGCCGACGGCGCGGTCTCGCGGCCGTCGAAGGCGCGCACCGTGCGCGTGCCGGCGTCGTAGTACAGCAGGAACGCGCCGCCGCCGATCCCCGAGGACTGGGGTTCGACCAACGTCAGCACCATCTGCGCCGCGATCGCCGCGTCGACCGCGCTGCCCCCGGCCGCGAGCACGTCTCGCGCGGCGCGCGAGGCGTGCGGGTTCGCCGTCACGGCCATGAACTGGCGGGCCCGTGCCGCGCTGCGCTCGGTGAAGCCGCTCGAGGCCTCGGGTTGCGCCGGCCCCCGTGCGGCCGCCGGCGCGATCGACAGGGCCGCGGCGATCGTCGCGAAGACCACGACCCGGCCGGGCACGAGCCGGCCGGGGGCGAGCCGACCGGGCACGAAGTTCGCGCTCATCGGTTCATGATAACGTCGGTGTCGATCACCCACCGCGCCGACGTTCATGCCCACGATCATCGAGACCGCCGACGCGATCGCGTGCCAGAGCACCACCGCGCAGGCGATGATCGAATCGGCGCAGCGTCAGGCCGCGCGTGCGGCCGACCTGAATCCGATCGCCTACGTCGATTGGCCGGCGGCACTCGACGAAGCGCGGCGCCTGGACGCCGACGCGAAGGCCGGTCGCCGCCGAGGGCCGTTGCACGGCGTTCCGGTGTCCGTCAAGGACTTGTTCGCGGTGCGCGGGATGCCGACGCAAGCCGGCACGCGCGCGCCGCTTCCACCGCTGGGCCGCGACGAGGCCGAGGCGGTGTCGCGGTTGCGCGCGGCCGGTGCGCTGGTGTTCGCCAAGACCAACATGCACGAGATCGCGCTGGGCGCCACCGGCGAAAATCGCTGGACCGGGGACGTGAAGAATCCGTTCGACCCGGAGCGCCAGTCGGGCGGCTCGTCCAGTGGTGCGGCGGTTGCCGTGGCCACCGGCATCGGGGCGGCAGGCATCGGCAGCGACACCGGCGGCTCGGTGCGCATTCCGGCGGCGTTCTGCGGCGTCACCGGATACAAACCCAGCTTCGGAGCGATCCCGCTCGACGGCGCGCTGTACCTGTCGTGGACCTGCGATCACGCCGGTCCTCTGGCGCGCTGCGTCGACGACTGCGCGGCGCTGTTCGAGGTCATGGCGCGTCGCCGCGTCGCGCACGGCGCGGTTGGTCGCCGCCCCAGGCTCGCGGTGCCGGCGAAATGGCTCGCCGGTCGCCTGCAGCCGGCGGTGCGCGAACGATTCGCGCTCGTGCTCGCGACGCTGGCGAAGGAGCATGCGGAGATTGCCGAGGTCGTTGCGCCGGAACTCGCGCTCGCCTGGCAGTGCTACACGCCGATCGTGCGTGCCGAGGCGGCCTGGGTGCATCGAGCGGCGCTCTCGGTTGGCGGCCCCGGCTTCTCCGACCTCGTGCTGCCGGCGCTCGAGGCCGGGCGCGTGCTGCCGGCCGCCGACTACATCGACGCGCTGAAGGCTCGGGATCGCGCCTGCACCGGGCTCGACGCGCTGCTCGCCAGCGTCGACGCGATGATCCTGCCGACCAGCGCGGTGCTGCCGCCGCTGCGCGGCCAGGCCGAGATCGAGGTCGAGGGCGGGCGCATCACGGTGCGCGAGGCCGTGCTCGGACAGACGCTGCCGTTCTCGCTGTGCGGACTGCCGACGCTCAGCATCCCGGTCGGCCTGGTCGAGGGCTTGCCCGTCGGCTTGCAGGTCGTGGGGCGCCGCAACGGCGACGCGGCCTTGCTGGCCCTCGGGCGCTGGCTCGAAGCCACCGTTGGCGTGGCGACGATGCCGCCCGAGGACCTTTGACGCCGGCGAACGACGCGTCCGGCTCAGCGCGGCGCCATCCGGATCGCGCCATCGAGGCGAATGGTCTCGCCGTTGAGCATCGTGTTGGCGAAGATGTGCGCGACCATCTGCGCATACTCGTCGGGCCGGCCGAGCCGCGGCGGGAACGGCACCTGCCGCCCGAGCGACTCCTGGACGTCCTTGGGCATGCCTGCGAGCAGCGGCGTCAGGAACAGGCCAGGCGCGATGGTGACGACGCGAACACCGTCGCGAGACAGGTCGCGCGCGATCGGCAGCGTCATGCCGACGATGCCGCCCTTCGAGGCGGAATAGGCGGCCTGTCCGACTTGTCCGTCGAAGGCGGCGACCGACGCCGTGTTGACGATCACGCCGCGCTCTCCCTCGTCGTTCGGCTCGTTCTTCGTCATCGCGGCGGCGGCGAGGCGGATCATGTTGAAGGTGCCGATCAGGTTGATGCCGATCACCCTGGAGAACATGTCCAGCGGGTGAGGCCCGTCCTTGCCGACCGTCTTGGCCGCCGGCCCGATGCCGGCGCAATTGACCAGCCCGACCAGCCGCCCCATCGACTGCGCGGCGTCGACCGCCGCCTTCGCGTCGGGCTCGCCGGTGACGTCGCAGCGCACGAACTTCGCCTTCGAGCCGAGTTGCGCGGCGAACTTCTCGCCGAGCTCGGCGTTGACGTCGGCGACCAGCACCTTGCCGCCGGCTTCGACGACCATCCTCGCCGTCGCGCCGCCCAGTCCGGATGCGCCTCCGGTGACCAGCACCACGTTGTCCGTGATCTTCATCGTTTCCTCTCCGATCGCTTCGCCGAGAAGCCATCATTCTAGACACGCGCGTGGCGCGCGCCCTAAGATCGGCGCCAGCCCGTGACGATCCTCCTATGGACGCAACGCTCGATTACTGGCGCGCCCTGGTGCGAAGCGACGATTCGCTGCCGCTGTTCGAGGCGGCACTGGCGATCGCGCAGGACGCCTACCCCGATCTGCCGATGGCCGAGCTGCTGGCTCGCGTCGACGGCTTCGCGCTCACGCTGAGGCGCCGGCTCGAGGTGTTCAGGCAGCCGGCGGCGAGGGTCGACGCGCTGCGCGAGTACTTCGCCGACCAGCTCGGGTTTCGCGGCAATGCCAACGACTACTACGACCCGGACAACAGCTACCTGAACCGCGTGATCGAGCGCCGCCTCGGGATCCCGATCAGCCTGTCGGTGCTCTACATCGAACTGGCCGAACAGGTCGGGCTGCCGGCGAGCGGGATCGGCTTCCCCGGGCACTTCCTGGTGCGCCACGACCTTGCAGATGGCGCAATCGTCGTCGACGTGTTCGCCGGCGCGCGCGCGCTGTCGCAGGAGGAACTCGAATACCGGCTGCTGCCGTACGCGGCCGGCGATCGCGCCCACGCGGGCCGGCTGCTTGCGGCACGACTGGACGCCGCGACGCCGCGGGCAATCCTGGCGCGCATGCTGCGCAACCTGCAGGCGATCCACGCCGAGCGCGGCGATACGGCGCGGCTGCGCGCCGTCGAGCGTCGGCTGGCGGTGCTGGCCGACCCGCAGCGCTGACCTGCGACGCCGGCCCCGGCGAAAGGAAAACGGGCGCGGGCGCGGTGCCCGCGCCCGGTCGCGGCCGCGCGCGAAGAGGTCGCCTACGGGTCAGTGCGTCCCGTAGAGCGTCCCCATCAGCGGCACGATCAGCAGCGCCACGATGTTGATGATCTTGATCAGCGGATTGACCGCGGGACCCGCAGTGTCCTTGTACGGGTCGCCGACGGTGTCGCCGGTCACCGCCGCCTTGTGCGCGTCCGAGCCCTTGCCGCCGTGGTGGCCTTCCTCGATGTACTTCTTCGCGTTGTCCCAGGCACCGCCGCCGGTGCACATCGAGATCGCGACGAACAGGCCGGTGACGATCGTGCCCATCAGCATCCCGCCCAGCGCCGCCGGACCGAGCAACAGGCCGACCAGCACCGGCACGACCACCGGCAGCAGCGACGGGACGATCATCTCGCGGATCGCCGAACTGGTCAGCAGGTCGACCGCGCGCGAGTAGTCGGGCTTGGCCGTGCCTTCCATGATGCCCTTGATCTCGCGGAACTGGCGGCGCACCTCCTCGACCACCGAGCCGGCAGCGCGGCCGACCGCCTCCATCGCCATCGCGCCGAACAGGTAGGGCACCATGCCGCCGATGAACAGGCCGACGATCACCATGTGGTTCGACAGGTCGAAACTGACCGCGACGTGCTCGGCTTCGAGCGCGTGCGTGTAGTCGGCGAACAGCACGAGCGCCGCGAGGCCCGCCGA
>Ga0073904_10000701_pt1 | contig 24241 bp, 19 predicted proteins | sample KloWWTrecipitate_FD_66668 | JGI IMG/M metagenome (GOLD analysis project Ga0073904, IMG submission 66668) | Active sludge microbial communities from Klosterneuburg, Austria, studying microevolution and ecology of nitrifiers - Klosterneuburg... | ecosystem: Engineered > WWTP > Aerobic digester >... | reverse complement strand
CTGTTCAGGAAATAAAGGCGCCAGAGCGAGTAATAGGTCGGCTGAAATTTAGGCTCGAAGTCGGCAAGATGAAGCAAGCCGGCGATGCCCTCGTCCGGGGAACCGGCGGCGGCCTCGTAGCTCGCGAGAAACCACTTGTCCCAGCGTCCGGTCGGGTTGAGATCGACCGCCTTTTTACCTTCCGCAACCGCCTCAGCGAACCTTGCATCCTGGTAGTACGCTCCCGCAAGGATGCGGTGTGCGAGCGCGGAACTCGGGTCTAGCTCGATCGCACGATCCAGATCGCGATATGCGGCCGGCGTATTCCAATAGTAATCGCGATTGATCATACCGCGAATGGTCAGGGCGACCGCATTATTGTTATCGATAACAAGAGCCTTTTCGAGATTCGGCTCCGCTTTCGCGAATACCTCAATTGGAGTGCCGCCGCCCGTGTGTGCGAACAGGCAGTATGCTTGCGCCTTTGCGGCCCAAGCGGCTGCGTAATCAGGATCCATACCGACGGCTTGATCCAAGAGATCGATCGCCTTTACGGAATCATCGCGATTGTTTTTATCCAAGAGGAAGAGAGCTTCGTTGTAGAGCGTGTACGCTTTCTCGTTCTCCGTTGCGCGTTTTGGGTTAGCAAAATTAGCGGGCGTTCCGAATTTGGCAAACAGCCCGCTGCTTATCTCGCCCGAAACAAAATCCTGCACGGCGAAGACATTGCCCGTGTCCGTCTCCGCTCGGAATGTTTGATCCGCAAGCCCCGTCTCCACATTGATCAACTGAGACGTTACGCGAATTCGCCCGTCGAAGATCTGATACGTCGATGAGAGGACGTAATTGACCTCAAGCTCGCGGCCTGCGGCGACCGGATCGGTGGTCAGTTCGGTGAATTTGCGGACCGCGAAAAGACGCTTTACGTTCAGGTTCTTTGCCTCGCTGATCTTTAGGATCAGCGAATCGACGATCGCGAATTCAAGAGCCTGATCGCGGTTGTCGGCGACCACAGGCTTCAATGGCAGAATGGCGAGCGTCGCAATATTCGTCGGTGCGGAAGAAGTCGGCTTCCGATAGAAAAAATAGACAAATGCCGTTGCAACGGCGACCGCGACGAGCCCTGCGGCCAGATAGACCGGTAAGTGCGATCTGCGCCCCGTCGGAACCTCAACGATAGGACGTGCCGGCGACGCCTGAATAACATCATCATCGTCCGGCCTCGGCGGATCTGACACCAAAACGATCGGCGCGGCTTCACTGCTCAGCGCCAATGCTGATGGGGTTTCAGTCGGTAGATCGGCGGCATCTATCGACCGTTCGTCGCCATTTGCGATATTCACATCCGCGACGAAGCGATAGCCGTGCTTCGGCACCGTTTGGATATAGCGTCCGTCCTTTGATTTATCCTCAAGTGCCGCTCGGATCTCCCAGATACACTTCGACACGGACGCTTCTTCCACGAAAGCGCCGTTCCACACATGATCCAGCAGGTCGGATTTTTCCACCAAACGGCCGTGATTACCGACAAGATACACCAAGGCTGCGAACGCTTTTGGTTTCAGAGAGATGACGTTTCCACCTCTTTCTAGGATGTTTTCGGTGGGAAGAAGGCGAAATTCGCCGAATTCGTAAATATTCCGATCTTTGTGAGTCATTTTTTAACGCTGGTAAGAAAAAGATGAAGAAAATGAGAACTTTTGTCAAGGATTTCCGCGGGATCTGACGGTTATTATCGGAACCTATCGGAGCGAATTACACGCGGGGCCTTGCTGTGCCGGGTCGAAAAGAACTGCCGAGGCCCCTATTTTTAGACCGAACCGCCAACCGAAGAACAACTATGAATAACAAGCTCATTCTCAGATCGCTGATCTTTGCGATCAGCCTTATTTCAGCCTTTTTTATGCTAGGTCCGTTGCTCTCGGAACACGCGAATGCAGCGGGAGCCACCTCAGACATCCGGTTGACGGCCAGAGTCTCAGACCTGTCTGTCAGCACTTCGTCGTTGGCGCCCTAAGAAACGGATATATCCACGCGTCAATACTCCCGGACGCCGTCAAGAAGAAGATCCTCGCTCATCTAAAGTCGCTTTCGCCCGGAACGCACGCCGGCAACTGGGGCAGGACCGAACAGATAACTTACGTTATCGAACTCGCTGCCGCCGGAAGGAAAGCGCATTTCTTCAAATAACAAAGGAGGATCGTCTCGCGACGACACATTTGATCCGCAATGAGAAAAAACAGATCCATCGATGTAGTAGTTATCTTTTGTGCTTTATGGCTTGGGTGCGGCGGCGAGAACATTCCGCCAGAGAATGCCCGTGTTTACAAGGTGATGCAGGATAAGGCGAATGAACTTGGACGCCCACGCGGCGTGGTAAAACTCGATTCGTCCGCCGCGATCAAGGGCAAGACCGCCATCGTCGTCCATTGGCATGACAGCATTCTAGACAAGCCGGAGGATTTTAGAATAGAAGGATTTACACAGTACTTTGACGGTATCGCGAAGGCGAAGGTACTCGACCTTTGGGGGCTAACGCCGGAAACAGTTCCGACGAAACCGAGTGAGATCGAGACGCTTGTTCAGGTAACGTGCAGACAGGGGAACAAGGTCGGGACATTCCCCGTGGAAAAACGCGCTCCCGTTCCGGCGTATGAGATGGACTGTCTCGTTGATATCATCAACTACAAGACCACAACTATCTTTTCGGAGAAGGCATTTCACAACTCAGAGATCGATCCGCACACCAGAGTCCTGCCGATCGACAAAGAGGTCATCGCATCCCCGCCCTATGAAGAGATCAGAGGCTACGTAAAGAACTTCAAGAGAGAGTAGAAAGAGAGGAAGTTCGTGTTCTTCCGCTTCTTCGCGTCGGAATGCGCTCAATGCTGAGTTTACGCGCCGCGCGCGAAGCAATACGCATTGGAATCCCTATTCGCGTACCCCTTTATGTGGTAGGTCCGACGACGGTGAATAATCCCTGACTCGGGAGACTATCTCGCCCCGGCGATGCATCGCTCAATCTTTCGCTTTAAGTTTTTCGGCTTGTGAGCATCTTCGGCAAGGAGTTTGCCCGCTTGCTGCATTTCATTCCAAACCGCAAGGCTCTGTTCATATCTGGTTTTCGCTTCGCTAAAGCTTTCTATGGACTTATCAATTTTCGCCTGTGAAAAATAGTAATCGCCCAGACTTTGGTAGATTTCCGCCGACACCGCACGGTCCTCACCGGATTCCTGTGCTAGCGAGCGAATCTTTTCCCTCATGCTCAATGCCTTCAAATATCCTGCGAGAGCCTCCGCCCGATTACCAAGCTTCATTGCTAGATCGCCCACCTTTAAATAATCTTCGGACAAAACGCTGAGTGCCGACATGTTGGTTGGGTCGGCGTCCGACATCGCTTCTTCGATAGCGGTTGCCTTTTTATAATTTTCCAATGCCGCTTGGAGACTTCCATTTTTTTCATGCATCGCACCGAAATAGTAGAGAGCGACCCCCAAATCTCCTCGTGCTTCGGAACTTTCAGGATTTGCCGATACGGCTGCCTCGCATAGATCGATGCATTTCTGTTGGCTGATCAGCGCGGCTTTCATATCGCCCAGTTCCGATTGATTCCTGGCAATTTTGTAGTAATCAACCTGAACGTCGCGCCGAGCCCGAGCGTTCGACGGATCCGCCCGCAGCAATGCCTCACTGACAACAAGCACCTTTAATTGCACGGCCAATGCCTCTCGATATTTGCCCAACTTGAACAGGGCGTCTCCGATGCGCCCGTGGGCCGAGTTAGCATCACGTTTCGATTGGGCGTTGGTTTCGATTACAAGTGGTTCGAGCGTGGCAAATGCCGTCTGTTGCGCCGCCAGAGATTCGTTCATATCACCCGCTTCTTCGTGGGCGTCGCCAAGCAAGCTGTAGGCGATCCCAAGATCTCGTTTTAGATCGCTATTCGAAGGCTGCGACGACAACAACTCACTGAGGATCGAGACGGCACGGCGAAAAGTTTCGACGGCCTTCGGATGGTCCCCGCTTGCCGACAAAGCGGCGGCGAAGCGCGTATGCAGCGTCGCCAATTCCCTTATTGCCTCCACGCTTTGTAGCGGCATTGAATCGAAAATCGCAAACGCCTTCTGAAAGTTTTCAAGCGCGGCGGGAACATTGTCGGTTGCTTGTGAAAGCGTTCCGACCATTCGGTAGCTGCGTGCCAAATCAAGCTTCGTTACGTCATTTTGAGAATCTTCAAAATGCAGTCTTTGCCGGATCGCCAAAGATTTCTTAAAGCTTTCGAGTGCTCCGCCGTAATCACCGAGACTCGCCTGAGTGGGAACACCCTGAACTTCACCTACCTTAAAATAAGCTGTTGCGAGCTCGCCCTGAAGTAGCGGATCGTTGATATTATCCGCCGCTAAAGTATCCAGATACTTCAGTGCATCACCGACCATTCTTTCACGCAGCGGAGTCGAACCGGCAAGGTTAGCGACCCCGTCGTGATAGTCAAACAATACTGTATTGGCAAGTTCACGCACTTGATCAAACCGTTTTTCGGCTCGATCACGTTCGCGATTTGCGACAACGGCTTGCCAGCTTGTGATCGCGGTGGCTGTAGTGAGCGTTAAAAAGATCAGGACGCCGGCGAACACACCGGCACGGTGACGCCGAACAAATTTCGAGACGCGATAGGAAACTGTGTCAGCCGTTGCGGTCACGGGCAAGCCCGAAAGATGACGCCGAATATCTTCGGAAAATTCCTGTACGCTTGCATAGCGGCGCTCAGGTTCCTTGCGCAGGGCCTTTAAGATAATGTTGTCGAGGTCACCGCGCAAGGCTTTTACGACCTGGATCTTCGATCTCGGACTCGTTTGGCCTTCGTCAGCGGTCTCACGGCGTGTGCCGGCTGTTGAGATCGATGGCCGCGAACTCAGCATAACCGATGGCGGCACCGGTTCGGAGGCTAGAATATGCTCGGCGATCTCCTCGGGCAGTCGGCCTTCGATCTTGTAAGGTCGTTCACCGGTCAGCAGTTCGTATAAAACTACACCGAGTGAATAGACATCGCTCGCCGTTGTTATTGGCAGCCCACGGATCTGTTCCGGGCTGGCGTATTCGGGAGTCATAACGCGAAACATCGTCGCTGTGGCCTCGGTCGAATCCAGAGACCAATCCGGGTGCAGCAATTTGGCAATGCCGAAGTCGAGCAGTTTCGGAGTCCCGTCTTCGGTGACAAGGATATTTGAGGGTTTGATGTCGCGGTGAATTACAAGATTGGTATGTGCATAGGAAATGGCTGAACAGATCTTTTGAAAAAGATCGAGACGTTCGTTTATCGAACGAGAAGCACAGAACTTAGTGACCGGCAGGCCATCGACATACTCCATCACAAAATACGGCAAGCCTTCGGGTGTTGTTCCGCCATCGATCAGACCGGCAATATTCGGATGTTCGAGCTGAGACAGAATGCTTCGCTCCATCGCAAAACGCTTTAGAACGGCGTTCGTATCCATTCCGCGTTTTACAAGCTTGACCGCCGCTTCTTTTATAAAAGATTCGTCGGAGTGTCTCGCAAGGTAAACCGTGCCCATGCCGCCGTGCCCGATCTCACGCACAATTCTATAATCGCCGATCATTCTGCCGAGGATCGGATCGTCATCATCGTTTTCAGTGGGGAATCCGGCATCGAGAAAAGCAGGTTCGACAATAAAACCGCGGGCGTCATCGTTTGCGACCAGCAGCTTTTCGACTTCTTCGCGAACCTTGCTTTCGCACGTGGCGAGAAAATCGGCGCGTTTCGCATCCGGCAGGTCAAGAGCCGTCGCAAAGGCCTTCTTTATCTCCTGCCATTCAGTGGATCGCATATTTGTCCTTAAACACTACGCGGAAGCCTGCGGTAAACCGGCTCAAATGCCCGGTCGTCGTCTCACTGGATCTTTCTATAGAGCCAAGCCCGGGCCATCGTCCATTCGCGCTTTACCGTGGCGGGAGAAATATTCATAACCTCAGCAGTTTCTTCTATGGTCATGCCACCGAAGTATCGCAACTCGATCACGCGTGCCTGGGTCGGGTCGAATTTCGCCAGCTCGTCCAACGCCAGATCAAGTTCTATTAACTGTTGATCCATTTCGATCGGCGTTTCAGCGACGTCGTCGAGCGAAACCTTGCCGCCCTTACCGCGTTTCTCCGCCATCCTGCTGCGTGCATTGTCGAGAAGAATTCGCCGCATAGCCTGAGCCGAAAGCGCAAAGAATTGTGCCCGGTTCTGAAAACTGACCGAATGCTGATCGATCAGTTTCATATACGCTTCGTGAACAAGCGCCGTTGTCTGCAGTGTGATCTCTTGCCTTTCGTGTCGCAGATAGCTGTGAGCAAGCCGGCGAAGCTCGCTGTAAACGATGGGCAGCAACTGATCGAGGGCCCCGCGATTCCCATTCGAATAATCGTCCAGCAATCTAGTGACCTCACTCATAACCTCATTCTCGAACTAACTGAGACGGCTAAAAAACGGATGAAATATTAAATTGAGCTAATTCTACTCCAGTCGTCGCGTTATAGACAGGAGAAAAATCAACGTCCGCAAAGAAACTCTCGTTTTCATTGTTTTGCCGCAGTACGGCGTTTCGTTCACAAAAGGAGTCATCATGAAAAATCAGAAAATAGTTTATGCCCTCAAAACAGCAGTTTTGCTCTTACTCATTAACCTTTTTCATTCACAACCTTATGGCCAGACCATCAGCCTTCAACTGCAGACCGACTACTCGAACGAGGGAACGACCTACACTCCGTCATTGGCAGTTGGTGATGTCAACAACGACGGACTGCCTGATCTGGTGGCTACCAATCGCCCCGCCGCCGGAGGCGATTTTATAGCGGTTTATCTGAACAACGGCGCGGGCGGTTATAACACAACGCCCTTGCCGGCCGGAAGCAGTCTGGGCGCGAGAGTCGTGACGCTCGGCGACTTTAACGAGGATGGCAATCTCGATATGGTCATCGGAACGGACAGTTTGACCGCCGGACTGAACATTCGCTTGGGCAACGGCACGGGCAATTTCGCAACCGGAACGCCGACCGGCTCGGCGATCATCGAGAGTGTCTCGGACTTAGTCAACGCCGATTTTAACGGCGACGGCCATCTCGATCTGGCGATGACGAAAGTCGGCGGCTATAATACCACGCCATCAAACGCTGTGAAGGTTTGGCTGGGCAACGGGACGGGCGGTTTCTCGGGGTTTGTAACGTCTTCGTTGCTGTTTGGCGGGGCGCAAGACCTCGAAGTGTCTGATTTCAATGTTGACGGCAGACCGGACATCGCGGCCACCGCTCCCAATTCGAACGTCATTCAAATTCTCATCAACAATGGCGCCGGCGGCTTTAACGCTCCTGTCAATACGACTTCAAACGGAGCGCGCAAGATCGTCTCGGCAGATTTTAATCGCGACTGCATTCCCGATTTAGCCGTTACCCGCAGCGGCACGAACGTTGTTTCGGTATTTTTGGGCAATGGCGCGGGTGCCTTTGGCGCGCCATTTCTAATTGCCGTTGCTTCCACGCAAACCGACGGCATTACCGCCGGAGATTTCAATCGCGACAAAAAGGTTGACGTTGCCTTCAGAAGCCTCGACGGAACTTTCACAATTTTTTCAGGCAACGGCTCGGGCACTTTCTTCGCGGATTTCAATTTGACGCTTTCGGCATCTCAGTCCGCCGCCGCCTCGCTTGTCGTCACGGACGCGAACAAGGACGGCAAAGCTGATATTGTCATCAATCGGAACGGCGGCTTTGCTCTTTACCACGGCAACAGCGCGCTTTTTACCCGCACAGAAAACGATTTCGATGGCGACCTGCGAACCGATCTCAGCATATTTCGTCCATCGACCGGCAATTGGTTCGTTGATCGTTCAACACAAGGATATTTCCAGACACAATTCGGACTCGCTACAGACAAACTCACACCGGCCGATTTCGACGGTGACGGGAAATCCGATGTCGCCGTCTGGCGCGAGGGTGCTCCATCTGAGGCCGCATTCTGGATCCTACAAAGTTCTGACAATACCGTTCGCGTCGAACAATTCGGGCAGACCGGCGACGATTCGCGGCTTGTCGGGGATTGGGACGGCGACGGCAAAGCCGACCCGGCGATCTATCGAAACGGAGCAGGACCGGGTTCTCAAAGCTTCTTCTACTATCGAGGCAGTCTCAGCAACCCAAATGGAAATATCACATATGTAACTTGGGGAACAAATGGAGACGCCCCGGTACGCGGCGATTTTGACGGTGATGGTGAAATGGATGCGGCTGTATTTCGCGCGTCAAATGCGGTTTGGTACGTCCTGCAAAGTTCCAATCTGCAAGTTCGTTATCAATATTGGGGTTTGGCTTCTGATAGGCGAGTAACCGCCGATTACGACGGCGACGGGAAGACGGATTTCGCCGTTTTTAGACCATCTAGCAATACTTGGTATGTCCTAAACAGCGCAACCGGCACTGCGAGCTACAGGCAGTGGGGAACAACGGGCGATGCTCTCGCACCGGCCGATTACAATGGCGACGGCAAGGCCGATCCTGCGGTCTATCGTCCCTCAGACCAGCGTTGGTATGTTCCGCAATGTGCCGATTTTAAACTAATCGGCACAAAATACGGCTCCAGTGGCGATATCGCCGTGCCATCGGTTTTTGTCCCGTAAACGGTCGGCAAAGAAGCTTTGGAAGCAGTATTTTTTCGGCTTCCACTTGCAACCTTGAGGGCTTGGCCCTCCGGCACTCAAGGTTGCCTTTTATCGATGGCCCGATATCGATCCCTCACCCGCAAGCAGGTTGGGTCAAGCCACACCTTCATCGTTCTCAGCGAATTGAACGTACTTGTGCCGACATTCCTGCCATTTATTTAGGATCTTTGCGGCGCCGACCGGTGCCGCATGCTCCGCGCATTCAGGTGTTGAAACCGAGCCGCGGCAGTATCACGAGTTGGAGCAGCAACCAGAGACCGATCATAACGACAAGAATGATAAGTTCGCGCATAAATCTACGTGTTGCCTCGCAAAGCATCGTTGCCGATGCCAAAAGCAGGGTTTTCGAATGGGCGGATTTCTATTTCGAAGTCCCTTCCATCGGGAGTTCCGCATCGGCCCAAGCACGCGTGCCGCCGGGAATGTTGATCACGCGGTCAAACCCGGCGTTGCTCAGCATTTCAGCAGCCTGCAGCGAGCGGCGTCCCGTTTCGCAGATCACGTAGGTCGGCTCGTTCTTATTCAACGAAGACATATTCGCCTCAAGCGTGTCGAGCGGGATATTCTTTGCGCCCTTTGCGTGTCCCGCCGCGTATTCCTCAGGCGTGCGGACATCGACGAACTGTGATCCCGGACCGTCGATGCCCGGCCTTGCCTCGATCGGCGACATATTCGTTACGGGCAAAGATTTCTTTTCGACGGGCGTCTGCGGCGTCCTAGCCTCATTACACGCGGCGAGCGCGAGCGCAAATACGGCGAGTATCAAAACTTTCTTCATTGTGTCCTACCTCCTTTCACATGCGGTTGCCGAGGCGGCGAGTTCGGTATCGAGTCCGGCGTCGATCCACGCTTTCGTGCCGCCGGTAACATTACTGATCTCCTTCACGCCGGCATTTTCTAGGATACCGCTTGCGAGGCTCGAACGATAACCGCTCTGGCATATGACGAAGGTCGGACGTTTCGGATCGACGCGATCCAATTCTCGCGAAAGTGCGTCGAGCGGAATATTTATCGCACCCTTCGCATGGCCTGCGGCATATTCAGCAGGACGGCGTACATCGATGAGCTGAGCGTTCCCGTCGCTCGCGGCGATCCTCGCGGCATCCTCGACCGAAACTTGCGGCGTGCTCGTCAAAGAACCGCTTCCGCCAACGATCACGTACTTCGCGGCCGTCTCAAAACCTACACGCGCGAGTCGCATCACGGCTTCCTCGACCTGTTCGTAATTCGCCGCCGCGATTGCGATCTGCGTACCGACCGGCACCATCTGTCCGGCCCATGACGCGAACTGTCCGCCAAGCCCGATGTTGATCGAGTTCGGAATGTGCCCGCTGCCGTATTCCGTATTGGTTCGAACGTCGAGGACAACGCCGTCGAAGTCTCTCGCTTCTTCGGCAGTTAATTCCAGCGGTGACGCGATCTCGGAAAGGGAAGACGCGCCGGCGAGATTCATCGCCGCGCTTTCGGCAAAATATGCCGGTGCAGGAGGTTGGTCTGCCGTTACAATGCGGACGAACTCATCCTTTGCCATCGGCTGAAGCGCATAGTTGAACTTTCGCTGCTCGCCGAGCGTCGAGAACGTCTCTTTTGAGAGTGAACGCCCGCAAAGGCTTCCGGCGCCGTGCGCAGGGAAGACAACGGTGTTGTCGTCGAGCGGCAGTATCTTTTCGTGGAGCGAATCGTATAGCATCGCGGCCATCTGCTCGGCTGTAAAGCCTTTAGAACCAATGAGATCTGGGCGGCCCACGTCGCCGATGAATAGCGTATCTCCCGTAAAGAGACGGTCGGGTTCGCCCTCGCTAACGGCAAGTATCGTAATGCCTTCAGGCGTATGCCCGGGCGTTTCATATACGTGCAGGCGAATATGTCCGACATTAAGGGTGTCGCCGTCCTTGACCTTGAGTGTCTCAAAGCCTGTCTCGGCCTTTTGCCCGAAGACGATCTGTGCGCCGGTCTTTGCGGCAAGCTCTTTGTGGCCGCTCACGAAATCAGCGTGTGAGTGCGTTTCGATAATGTACTTGATCTTCGCGCCGTCGGTCGCCGCTTCGTCCAGGTATTGTTGGACGTCACGCTGCGGATCGATCACGACGGCCTCGCCGTTCGAACCAAGATAGTAAGACGCGTGTGATAGACACCCAAGGTAGAATTGTTTGAAATGCATTAGTTTGCCTCCACATTACAGCACGTATTTCCGCGTGCTTTGTTCCATGGCATACGTGCCAAAACCATCGCCATCCCGCACCAATCGGTCGCGCCTGCAAAAGTCAGGCCGGCTCCGAAAAGCCCCGAGATAACAAAAAAATACTGCGAAACCGTAAAGCCGAGAATGACGCTCGTTACGATCAGGAGTCCGGCAGTGAATCGAACCTGACGTTCGAGCGACCAAACCTTCGAGTCGCCTTTGATGACCGGAAGATCCGCCGCTTCCCATGCCTGCATTCCGCCCTTGATGACGTGAATGTCTGTGAATCCCTTTGCAGAGAGGCTCTCGGCCGCCTTCGCCGCGCGCGCCCCCGAACGGCACATCAGATACACGGGTTTTGAATGGTCGATGTCGGCGGCATGCTTCTCGAAGTTCGAGAGCGGCATCAACTGTGCTTCCGCGATGCGCTCGCTGTTGAATTCCGAAAATTCACGCACGTCTATCACCTGACATTCGCCCGCTCCATTTAATAACGAATTGATCTCTTCGACCGTTGCTTGTTTGACCATAGTGGAATATACTCTGACTTAATATAAGTATATAACTATGCAGTTATATCGTCAAATGCAAGATGGCAAATAACGGAACACTGTCGCCCGAAGCTCTAATTCTCGTCGCTGCACGCTTCAAAGTGCTCGCAGAACCGACGCGTCTGCAAATATTGCAGATATTGAGGAACGGCGAGGCAAGCGTCAATGAATTGACCGATGCCGTCGTATCGACGCAACCGAACGTGAGCAAACATCTGCGCGTTCTCCAAGAAGCCGACCTCGTCGCGCGGCGCCAAGACGGCAACAACGTCTTCTATCGCATTTCGGACAAGACCGTCTTCAAGCTTTGCGATGTTGTCTGCGGAAGCCTCAAAAATAGATTCAAAGAGCAGGCCGCGATCTTTGCCTGATCAAAAACGTAAACAGTTTCTGACGACACTCCTAGAAACCTCTCCCTCTGTATTCGAACGCCTAGCCCGTCTTGCTTTGCGTGGGCGACCTTCTTATATCTTCGATCGTTCACGGCACACCTTCTTGTCTATTGACCGGTCTCGACGCTTAGAGCGAAGTGGCGGACGATCTCGTTCCCGCATTCGGCGGCTATCGCATCCTGCATTGCGAACAGGTTTGCGGTGTGCTCTTCGATCTTTAGGCTTTCTTCGACGTGACCGTCCGCAACGGAGATCAACTGCGCAGTAACCCGAATTCGGCCGTCGGCAAGTTGGTACTTGGACACAAGCACGAAGTCGGCATTTTGTTCGCGTCCGATCGCGACAGGGTCATGATCGCCGTTGCTGTACTTTCGAACCGAATTTAACGGACGTATGACGAGGGGCGCTGTCGAGTTGAGGTGATGAATAAGAGCTTCGGTAATTCCGATCTCGTACATCCTGCCGCTATCGGCGGCGTTGATTGCTTCGAACGGCAGGATAGCAATTGATATCTTCCGGGTTCCCACTACTCCCGAGGTTCGAAGATAGTAAAACCCCGAAATAGCAATAAACAATATCAGCAGGACGCCGAGACTTGCGTAGCCCGCCTTTCGCCGGTTCAAGCGCGACGGTATGTCCGCCTTGATGGCTTCCGCCTCCAAAACACTCGGACCTTTTGACGCGACCTGCCGCACGTCTCCGACGAATCGGTAGCCGTGTTTCCGTACCGTTTCGATGTATTTTTGCTCGCCGGGTTTTTCGTTAAGGGCGTGGCGGATCGCGTGGATGCATTTGTCAAGGTTGTTTTCCTCGACGAATGAATCGGGCCAGATCTGAGCGAAGAGTTCTTGTTTGGTTAAGAGACGACCGCGGTTACGGACGAGTACACAAAGAGTTTGGAACGCTTTTTCAGGAAGCGAGTCGTTCGAGGCGCCGTCTGAACGCTCGAATATATGCTCCTGAACGTCAAGGCGAAACGGGCCGAATTCGTATAACTCTTTTTCTTCCAGCGACATAACGTCACGAATACTTGCGGAAGAAAAACCGAAGAAAACTTTCAGCGAAACCGAAGTCCAGAAAAGCGCTTCGTCTCTACGATCGAAACACAGTCAAAAGGGTCCGCAACTCCAGACGTCAACCAAATGCCAAATAGGGATTGACGCGAATTCTAACACTGTTCGTTCCGGGAAACAACAATTAGTTCCTTCTCGGTGTGTTTGCCTCAAAACGTGAGGCGGGAGATCAAAGAAGTTATCGGCAGGCAAACTGTCTCAAAGGAGTCGCAAAATGAGAATAAGAATAGGAAGAGCGAGGATTCATAGTGTAATTACAACAATTACAATGATATTAGCGTTGACCGCATTTTCCGTCGTGGCAAGGGCGGACGCGGTCGCAGACTGGAATCTGATCGCGCAGCAGGCAACTATTACCGCCGGGGCCGCACGTCCTGGGCCGACAGGCGTCATCGACGTCGCAATGGTTCACGCCGCGATCTACGATGCCGTGCAGGCTCTAGAAGGGAAATATCAGCCGTATTATGTTGACATCCCGGGTGCTGACGGGTCGTCGATCGCCGCGACCGCAAAGGCCGCGCACGACGTCCTTGTCAACCGGTTTCCGTCGCAGGCTGCCTCGCTCGATATCGTTTATCAAAACTATCTGTCGGCAAACGGCATTCTGCCGACCGATCCGGGAATCGCGGTCGGAGCGCGAGCGGCCGCCGGGATAATTGCGTTGCGGGCCTGCGACGGGGCTTTTCCGAATCCTGCGCCGCCGCCGTTCATTGGCGGCACGGGGATCGGCGTGTGGCGCCCGACTCCGCCGGCTAATTCGCCGATGAATCCTGGGCCGTGGCTGGGCCAAGTTACTCCGTTTTTGTTGACAAGGCCTTTCCAGTTTCGAGCTTCTCCGCCGCCGGAGGTCACGAGTCGAAAATATGCGCGGGATTACAACGAGGTGAAACGGCTAGGAGGAGCGTTGGGCACAGGCGACCGCACGCCCGAACAGACGGACTTGGGATACTTCTGGGCGGGAAATTTCGGTGTGATGCTGAACGCTCTTGTCCGAGAACTTTCGAATCAGCACGTGGACAACATCGCCGACAGTTCGCGGCTGTTTGCGCTGACCTCGATGTCACAGGCCGATGCAATTATCGCCGTTTGGAACGACAAAGCGTATTACGTGTATTGGCGACCGATAACGGCCATTCACAATGGCGACCTTGACGGCAATCCGCGCACCGAAGGCGACCCGACATGGGCTGCGCTGATCGCCACACCTCCATACCCTGACTATACATCCGGGGCGAACGGAATAACCGGAGCAACCATGCGTGCGCTAAGGAATTTTTTCCGCACGGATCACATTGATTTTTCCGTCACGACAACGAACACCGGCCCGACTACACTGGACACGCGCGAATTCAAACGCTTCTCGGACGCCGCGCAGGAAGTGGTCGAGGCGCGTATATATCTGGGCATTCACTTCCGGTTTGCCGACGAAGCGGCGAGAACTCTGGGGTTCAGGATCGCCGATTACGGCTACCGGAATCACCTGAGGCCGGCCGGTAAACACGATCACGACGACTTTGATGACGTGATTAATGACGTGAATGCTCGCCGGTGAGCTTGTTTGCGGTATTGGCGGTCGGCGGAGACGTCGGCCGCCTCTTTCGGGCTTCGTCGTACTTAGGAAAAGATGTGACGGCGCGCTGCGGTCGGTTTGATCAGCGCATATTGTATTTGACCACCCAACGATCGGCTTCGCCTTCGTTTTCGGGCGGGCAGACAACAAGATTCGCTTGCTTTAGGCCGTTCGCTTCGAAACGCGAGAGGTCTTTTCGCGATAAGGGCCATGGCACGGCGTCGAGCGGTTCGTCATCTTCGCGGCCGCGTGTGACGACGACGACCTCGCCGCTATCGTTGACGAAACGCGAGACAGCGTCGATCGCATCTTCGCGCATTTCGATCGGCAAAGGCTGGATCGTGTAGATCTCAAGCACGAAGTCAAAAGCGGCAAGCCATCCGCGCGGCGATTCAAAAAGGTTTGCGACCTCGAACGTGATCTCGTCGCTCGGATAGAGTTTTTTCGCCCATTCGATCGCCGTCGGAGAGAGATCGAACGCAGTTACTTTGAACCCAAGTTCGTGCAGGTAGTTCGCATCATCGCCAAGCCCGCATCCGACGACAAGAGCCTTTCGACCGCCGCCTTTAAGCTCGTTCGCCTCGGCCCACCGCTTGAAATACGGATTTGGTTCGAGATCCGCCCAAGGGATCTTCTCCGGGTCGCCCGCAGATTCTTTATAAAGAGCGTCAAACCAGCCGGTCGCATCGCCGCGTTCGGCGAATTCTGTTTGTATCTGTTGTACCCGTTCGCGAGGGTCGAGAGCGTTTTCTGACATAATGCAAGATTCTACGCCTGAACCGGAGCCTTATGCTAACGAAAAAAAATGGCACTGAGGAAAGGCCTCAGTGCCGAATTCAGCAGGCTGTGGAGAAAACTATTAAGGAGCCGTTACGGCGCGGGCTGCATAGCCGCCGTATCGTCACCGAGGATGGTATGCGCAACGTAGGCTCCGCCGTCGCCGACTAGAACGCCGTCGCTGACAAGCACGCCGTCGCTCACGAGGACGCCGTCGCTTACGAGCACGCCGTCTCGATTGAATCTCGGCGTCGGACTGCCGCCCATCGAATCAGAACTCAAGAAGAGAGATCCGTCGCTGACGAGGACGCCGCTGCTGCTGATAGCGCCTTGGAACAGATTCAGATCACCGTACGTCAGGGTGCGTGAGCGCGTGATCGACACCCCTGAGAATGGAGTGCTGTCGCTAACAAGAACGCCGTTTGCGTACATTCCCTGCCAACGCGTCATTAGATCGTCGCCATAGATCAAACCGTAATTCGTTATGACGCCTTTGCCCCAATAGACGGTCGTTCCCCAAAAGTTGCTGGACTGGCTCGCGGGCAGATGGCCGAGAAGCATCGGGCTACCGTTTCCGTTGAATCTGCCCGGCCGGATCAGCCGCGTGATCCGGATCGCGCCTTCTGCGTTGAGAAGGCCCGCGCCCTGCTCGAGAGAATTGGCTCCCTGCAGCGGCTGTGCGGAATACATTATGATCGCCTTGACGAGGTTCGGCGTGAGCAAAGGATTCAGCTGCAGGAGCATCATCGCCGTTCCGGCAACCATCGGAGCCGCCATCGACGTCCCCGACATATACATTACCTTGTCGCCGTTCACCGGATCGTCACCGACCCGAAGTGATGAGTACGTGCGCGCGAGAGCATTCTCTCGCCCGTTGTAATAGGCGCGTGCTCCGATGATCTTGTTGCCGGGCGCAACAACATCGGGCTTGATAAGGTTGTCGTACTTTCGTGCGCCGTTCGGAAGCGTGCGGTAGCCGCGCGTCGGCCCGCGTGAACTATAAGATGCGACCTGATCGTCCAGCCGAGAATCCGTACCGAAAGTGTTTGCGGCTCCGACCGTGATAACCGAAGGTTCGATACCGGGCGAACCGATCGTACCGTAGAGTTTGTTGCCTTCCTCGTCCTTGCCGTAGTTGCCGGCGGATGCGACGACAACGACGCCGGCATTGACGGCCCGTCGTGCGGCGATGCAGAGCGGGTCGTTAAGATAACTGTCGCGTGCCGGCGTGCCGAGGCTCATATTAACGACGCGAATGTCCCAGATCGTCTTGTTTGCAACGATCCAATCGAGCGCGGCGATCAGGCTGCTTGCCCTTCCCGTGCCGACGCTGTTGAGCACGCGTACGTTCAGGATCCTCGCGCCGTCCGCGACGCCGCGATAAGCGCCGTTCTTGAATGTCGAATCGCCATCGAACATCGATGCGACGTGCGTTCCGTGTCCATACGGGTCGCCGGTGATATTTTCGCCGGTGAAATCCCTGCTTAGATCGACCTTGCCGATGAACTGACCATACCAATTCTGGTTTATCATCCGGTGCGAAGTATCGATGCCGCTGTCGATGACGGCAAGGCGTCCCGCGTTTCCGTTCAGCCAAGTAAGATCATTGTTGTCGCCGAGATCAATGCCCGCCGACGGCAAGTTTATGCCGGTCGTGTTGCCGATGTGCTGAAAAGACGATACTTCGCGATCCGGCGAAATATATAAGACATTCGGATCCTCGGAAAGTTCGCGGACCTTTGCGAGCGGAAGTTCTGCCGCGACCAAACCGATATTATTGAGAGCTTTGCTGACACGGCCGCCCATCGCGCCAACCTTCGACCCGACTACGGATGCGAGCTTGCGATTGGTTCGATTTTCGCGGGCAAGGGTCGAGGAGCGTGCGTCAAGGGAAAGCGCGCTGAACTGTTCATTCAGCCCGCCCTCGCTCCTTAACTGAATGATCACTTGGCGAGTCTCGTTAGGGATCCTTTGTGACAAGGCGTTCGTCGCATCTTCTTCCAGATCGGGTGCGATCTTCGTTTTGGACACGGTCTCGTCAAACGCTGCGGATTCTGTGGCGGCGGGAACTTCGAGCGGAGCCGAAGGAACCACAAGCCGTTTTTCCCCGCGCAGACTCTGGCCGAGCACCGAAACGGAAAGTGTCTGCAGCAGGAGAGCAGACAGAACGAGCAGATGAGCGAAGTATTTCATTGAATTATGTCTATTGCCGGATCGCATTAAATTGTTAGGACGCGCACGAATACTTCTGCGGGCGTACAAAATATCCTCGGAGGGCAACATCTGTGCCAAACGCCAAACCCCGCAAGGCCAAGCTTTTGTTGAAATATCGCGATCGTCCAACGCGTCCTGTTCGGTCAAATTGGCGTGGCCTTCATTCTTTTTGACGGATGGGGGTCGTGAGTGTTCGCTTGTATTGGTCCGGAAGCGCGAAAGATGCCCGAGGTCCGCAGGGTGGACGGCTAGCTTCGAAGGGCGTCAAGCAATATAATGATTAGTTTGGTCAGTAATCAGATAATCGAGAGGAAAATACTCTGTGGCGGAACAATTTGACGTAACTATCATCGGTTCGGGGCCCGGCGGCTATGTCGCGGCGGTTCGAGCGGGGCAATTGGGTTTGAAGGTCGCGATCATCGAGAAAGAAAAAGACGCGCGGCTCGGCGGCACGTGCGGACTGCGCGGCTGCATCCCTACCAAAGCGTTGCTCAACGCGGCTCATTTATATGACAAGGCTTCGCATTTTGAGAATTTCGGCTTGAAGGTCAAAGGCCTCGAATACGATTGGTCCGGCGTTCAGAAGTATAAATCGGACATCGTTGCGAAGAACTCGGCGGGCGTAACCTATCTGATGAAAAAGAATAAGGTTGCGGTATTTAACGGTTTCGGCAAGATCGTCGGGAAAGGCAAGGTCGAGGTCGCTCTCGCCGACGGCAAGAAAGAGACGATCGACACCAAGAACATCATAATCGCAACCGGCTCGGTCGTGCGGCCGATCCCCGGCTTTGAGACCGACGGCAAAACGGTCGTCAATTCCGATCACATTCTCGAACTCACAAAGGTGCCGAAGTCGCTGATCGTGATGGGTTCGGGCGCGGTCGGTTCGGAATTTGCGAGCGTTTACCATCGCTTCGGAACCGAGACGACGCTCGTCGAACTGCTCGATAGGATCGTCCCGCTCGAAGACGCCGAGGTTTCCAAAGAACTTGCGAGAGCCTTCAAAAAACAGGGCATCAAGGTCGAGACGGGACTAAAGCTCGATAAGATGGAAAAGACCAAGTCGGGCGTTAAAGTTTCTGGCAAGAACGCCAAAGGCGAAACCGTAACGCTCGAGGCCGAAATGCTGCTCGTCGCCGTCGGACGTATGGCGTATCTCGAAGGTCTGGGGATCGAGAACACAAAGGTGAAGGTCAGCCCGAAAGGCACCGTCGAGGTCAACGAATTTTACGAGACGGCCGAACCCGGCATCTACGCGATCGGCGACGTCGTTCCGACCGCGCAACTCGCTCACCTCGCGTCAAAAGAGGGCATTCTAGTCGTCGAGAAGATCGCGGGCAAAAAGGTCGAACCGATCAAACTCAACCTCGTCCCGAATTGCACATACTGCGACCCCGAAGTCGCAAGCGTCGGCCTCACCGAAGCAAAGGCGAAAGAGGCGGGCTACGACGTGAAGGTCGGCAAGTTCCCGTTCTCGGCCTCCGGCAAAGCCCGCATCCTCGGTGAAACCGACGGCTTCGTCAAGATCGTCGCCGAAAAGAAATACGACGAGGTTCTCGGCGTCCACATCATCGGCCCGCATGCCACAGAACTGCTCGCGGAAGCTTGCGTCGGCATGGCTTTGGAAACCACGGCCGACGAACTAGGCAGAATCATCCACGCCCACCCGACCGTCTCCGAATCCATTATGGAAGCCGCCGAAGGTGTGCACGATCTGACGATTCATATCTAAAAGATTGGAGTGTCGCCTTCAGTCGACTAGTATCTGATATATGCGACCGGCAAAACTACTGTCGGTCGTTTTTTTTGTATATTATTCCAAGGAAAACCAATGGCTATTAAATGTTTGGATTTACTTCGACCTACTAATCAGTCCGTTGGTCTTTATATCGACCAATTTTCCAATAACAGCCGTTATTACTTAGCTGATCGGGCGCTGGTTAGCCTCGTTGAGCATTTTCCTGAAAATAAGAAATTGGAGGATATCCTTTTAAAGATTAGTGTTATAAACGATCTGTACAGCACACAAATTTATGCCACTTTCTTAATGGCAGAGCATATTCAACGAATTGATATTGATGCCAAGCTTCGACGCGGCGATCCTGATGCCGTCATAATGATTTCAGGCGGTCATAATATTTGTTCTAAAAAGACAAAAAGAGAGATAAGTTTCTATTCCTTTGCCACGAAGTATTGTAGTTGGCATAACAAGGACGCTTACCCAATACGATAGTTTTGTTCATAGGATTTTAGCGGCATATCAAAAAAGCGATCATTTCTCAGAATTCCAGGAGAGCGATCTTAAGGATTACAGGCGATTCAAGGAGATAATCACGGATTTTGTTAACCATTATTCTCTGACCGACTATGACTTGAAACAGATCGACAAATTTCTTTGGGTCTACGGCAAGAAAGCATTTCAACAGAAAGTTGATAAAACCTAACGGTTAGATTATTATAATTATGCCGACTATTTTTTGACATGATGGATTTCGTTATGTGATATGGCCGAACGATCATTTAGCGCCGCACGTTCATGTTTTTAGAGCCGGTAGTGAGGCGATAATAGAACTTGGTTCGGACGAAAGTTTGCCGTTCGTAAAGCTAAATTATGGTATGAATAGACGCGAACTGAGCATTGCTTTGGTGGTGGTTGCCAGCAACAAAAATGAATTCTTGAAGCACTGGGAAGAAACGCATGGAAAGATCGACGACGACAATTAAAGAGTTGGAAAAACTCGGATATTCGAAAGCCGACCTTGAACGACAGTTTCGCGAAGCTGAAAAGCTCGGTAACGAATCGTTGAAACAGGACCCGCGCGCCGTTTCCGCGAAGTATGATAAAGGAATCGTGACCGTCGGGCTTATGAGCGGCTGGAGTTTTTCCTTTGACCCGCGAAAGTACAAAGGTCTTAATAAAGCAACGGATAAAGAGCTGGCCGAAGTTAAACCCATGGGGCAAGGCTTTGTGTTGGAATGGGAAACACTTGACCAGCATCTCGGAGTCGGGCCGCTGATCCTTGATCTGATCGGCGAGAAATATCTTTCTTCAGCGGTCAGCCGACGCAATGGTTCGGCGAAAAGCGAGAAGAAAAAAACCGCATCGCGTTCGAACGGCAAGCTCGGTGGGCGGCCAAAGAAAACGGCGTGATGTTTCCGGAAGATACTGACAGACCGCAAATCCATAATGGAAGCCGCCGGAGGCGTGCACGATCTGACGATACATATGTAGATGGCAAAAGTTCAGATCGTCGTCGAACAAACGTCCTAGTTGCCGCTTTGCGTTCCAAACGCGGAGCGGCAAACAGTTTGCTTCGCGGCTTGCTTCAAAGTCGTTGGCAGATCGGCCGTGTCCGGCCAGAACAAGTCCCATTGATTTTGCTATACTCGGCTTTTCAATGGCAATACAACACACATCATATCCTCGCGATAAAATTAAGATCCTGCTGCTTGAGAATATCTCTGAGGCGGCGGTTGCGGAGTTGCGTTCTGGCGGATATGCCGACGTCGAGCAGATCAAGGGCGCGTTGAGCGAGGCGGAGTTGGTCAAGACCGTCAAAGGCGTTCATCTGATCGGCATACGCTCAAAGACGAAGGTTACGCGCGACGTGATCGAGGCGGCCGAAAAGCTGCTCGCGATCGGGTGTTTTTGCATCGGCGTAAATCAGGTCGATCTTGCGGCCGCGACGGAAAAGGGAATTGCGGTATTCAACGCGCCGTATTCGAACACGCGTTCGGTCGCCGAACTTGTGATCGGGCTGTGCGTGATGCTGATACGCAAGATCGCGGACAAGAACGCTGCGGCACACAACGGAATTTGGCTCAAGGAAGCGAAGGGAAGCTACGAGCTTCGCGGCAAAACGCTCGGCATCATCGGCTACGGCAACATCGGTTCGCAGGTCTCGACCATGGCCGAGGCGATGGGAATGCAGGTGATCTATTACGACGCGGCGACGAAATTGCCGCTCGGCAACGCACAGCAAACGCGCGAGCTTCGGGATCTTCTGCGAAAGTCCGACATCGTAACCTTGCACGTCCCTTCGGATGCGACGACGCGAAATATGATCGACGCCGAAGCGATCAAAACGATGCGACGGGGCGCGATCCTAATCAACTACAGCCGCGGCGACGTCGTCGATCTGAATGCGGTCGCCAAAGCGTTAAAGAGCGGCAAACTCGCCGGAGCGGCCGTCGATGTCTTCCCGGAAGAACCCGAACGCTCGGGCGACGAATTCGCGACCGTTTTGCAGAATCTGCCGAACGTGATCCTGACGCCGCACATCGGCGGTTCGACCGAAGAAGCTCAGGCGAACATCGGTACGGACGTTACCGCAAAGCTCATAAATTATCTCGAATTCGGCACGTCGGAAGGCTCGCACACCGTGCCGCCCGTCAACCTCCCGCCGCAGGCCGGAACGCATCGCATTTTGCACATCCATCGAAACATTCCCGGCGTCCTCGGCGAGATAAACTCAAGATTGTCGAGCCACAATATCAACATCGCCGGCCAGTATCTCAAGACGAACGACGCCATCGGCTACGTCATCCTCGACATCGAATCAAAGCTCTCAAAAGAAGCCTTCGATATACTGAAGCAGATAAAGGGCACTATTCGCTCCAGAATGGTCTATTAAGTTAACCCTTTTGTATTCTACATGTCTGAAAAAGAGGCCACTGCGCGAATCAAAATAAATAAACTGCTCGAGGCGGCCGGTTGGCGCCTGCTCGATGAAGAAACCGGCCGAGCAAATGTAAAGCTTGAGCCAAATATAAAGATAGTCGAGCGATACGGAGAGACCTTTGCGAAACTCAAAAGCGGTTTTGCGGATTATCTATTGTATGACGAGCAAAATTTCCCGATCTGCGTTTTAGAGGCAAAAGCCCCAGGCATTCATCCGCTCGTCGGAAAGGAGCAGGCGAGGACGTATGCGCAGAACCAGAACTGCCGATTTGTAATTCTATCCAACGGCGATCTTCATTATTTCTGGGATTTGCTTTTAGGAAATCCACGGGTTATCACAAAGTTTCCTGAGTTGGGCGAGATTCGCCACTTTGATGAATTTCGTCCAACGGCCAAATCCTTGGTGGGCGAGAATATAGATAAAGACTATATTGTTCGTACGCAAAAGCCGGATTACTCCCAAGATCCGAATTGGAAAGACGAATCGACGCGCGGCGAATTTATCGAAAGAAATAAGCTGCGGTTTCTTCGCCCATATCAGCTTCGGGCGATGAATGCTATCCAAAAAGCGGTGAACGAAGGAAAAGACCGTTTTCTTTTCGAAATGGCGACCGGAACCGGAAAGACGCTGACCTCGGCTGCGGTTATCAAACTCTTCCTGCGTTCCGGGAACGCCCGACGCGTTTTGTTTCTGGTAGATAGATTGGAATTGGAAGATCAGGCAAATAGAGCTTTCAACGAATACATTAAAAATGATTTCCGAAGCGTTATTTTTAAGGAAAATCCCGACGGGTGGAACTCGGCGGAGATCGTCGTTTCCACGATCCAAACCTTGCTCGCCGGAAATAAATATAAACGCATATTCAGGCCGGATGACTTTCAGCTTGTAATTTCTGATGAATCGCACCGTTCCATCGGCGGCAACAGCCGCACCGTTTTTGAGTATTTCATCGGTTACAAACTCGGGCTTACCGCGACGCCGAAAGACTATCTCAAAAAGTTCGATGCGGATGATCCGAATCCTAAAGATCCCCGCGAGATGGAACGGCGGATGCTTTTGGATACTTACACGACCTTCGGATGCGAGAATGGCGAACCAACTTTCCGATATTCTCTAATCGACGGCGTGAACGACGGATTTTTGATCAATCCTTATGTTTTGGACGCCAGGACCGAGATAACGACGCAGCTTTTATCCGATAAAGGCTACAGCGTTTCCGCGGTGGTTGTTGGAACAGACGGTGAAGCCGTAGAGCAGGACGAGGAAACTTTTTTTACGCGGGATTTTGAGCGACGTTTCTTTTCCGATGTTACGAACCGCATTGTTTGCAAAACATTTCTTGATAACGCATTGCGCGATCCGATCACGGGCGAAATAGGAAAAACGATCGCTTTCGCGGTAAGCCAAAACCATGCCGCAAAGATCGTCCAGATACTTAATGAATTCGCCGATAAGATGTTTCCGTGCAAATACAATTCTGATTTTGCAATGCAGGTGACTTCCAGCATTCAGGGAGCCCAGCAGATGACGATCAACTTCACGAATAACAATCTCGGCGGAACGGGAAACTTTGATCCGGTTTATAAAACTTCGAAAACGCGCGTTTGCGTTACGGTCGGGATGATGACGACCGGATATGACTGCCCGGACATTTTGAATCTGTGCATGATGCGTCCGATTTTTTCCCCGACTGATTTTGTTCAGATAAAAGGCCGTGGAACGCGCAAGTATAATTTCGCCTTCGATCTTATCGACGAATATCGTAAGAAAGAATTCGGCAATGTAGAGAAACAAATTTTCCGACTTTTTGACTTTTTTGCTAATTATGAATATTTCGAGGAAACATTTGATTATGACGAAAAATTAAAACTTCCAAAACCTAGATCGATAGGCGACGGCGAAAACGACGGCGTTGATACGGGCGGCGGCGGTGTGATTGATGAGTATGAGAACTTTAATCCTGATCCGCTGAAATCACTGGACGAGATTGAGATCGGCCTTGAAGGAATGAAGATCGACCGCCGATTGTTCGAACAGTTCGAAGAAAAGGTCAAGACCGACGAAGAGATTCAAAAAATGGTCGAAGGCAGAGATTTCGAAGGGATCG
>Ga0073904_10000694_pt1 | contig 24346 bp, 22 predicted proteins | sample KloWWTrecipitate_FD_66668 | JGI IMG/M metagenome (GOLD analysis project Ga0073904, IMG submission 66668) | Active sludge microbial communities from Klosterneuburg, Austria, studying microevolution and ecology of nitrifiers - Klosterneuburg... | ecosystem: Engineered > WWTP > Aerobic digester >... | reverse complement strand
GGTAGTAGGCGTCGTAATAGCCGGCACTGAGCGCGTAGGTGCCGAGCATGATGCGGCGCTTCACTTCGTTGCCGAAGCCCTGCGCGCGCGTCTGCTCCATGTTCTCCCACATGCTGGCGCTGCTGCGGTCGCTGAAGCCGTACTTGACGCCGTCGTAGCGGGCCAGGTTCGCCGAGGCCTCGCTCGGGGCGATGATGTAGTACACGGCGAGCGCGTGGTCGGTGCTCGGCAGCGAAAGCGAGCGGTCGACCGTCGCCCCCAGCGATTCGAGCGTCGCCAGCGCCTCCTCGATGCGGGCGGTCACGCCCGGCTCCATCCCGGAGATGAAGTACTCCTTCGGGACGCCGATCTTCATTCCCTTGATGTCGCGTCCGAGGTAGTGGCGGACGTCAGGCATGGGCTCGGGGTTGGTGGTCGAATCGCGCGGGTCGTGCCCGCCGATGCACTGCAGCATGGTGGCCACGTCCTCGACGTCGCGCCCGATGGGGCCGACCTGGTCGAGCGAGCTGCCGAAGGCGACGATGCCGAAGCGGCTGACACGCCCGTAGGTCGGGTCCAGGCCGACGTTGCCGCAGAGGGCGGCTGGCTGGCGGATCGAGCCGCCGGTGTCGCTGCCGAGAGCGACGAGGCATTCGCCCGCGGCAACCGCCGCCGCCGACCCGCCGGAACTCCCGCCGGGCACGAGGCCGTGCCGCCACGGGTTGTGGGTCGGGCCATAGGCCGAATGCTCGGTCGATGAGCCCATGGCGAACTCATCCATGTTGCACTTGCCAACCATCACGGCGCCCGCGCGGCGCAGCGCTTCGTACACGTGGCTGCTGTACGGGGGGATGAAGTTCTCCAGGATCTTCGAGCCGGCGGTGGTGCGGACCCCTTCGGTGACGATCAGGTCCTTCACGCCGATGGGGATGCCGGTCAGTGGCGTGGCGGTGCCCGCGGCGTACTTCGCATCGGCCTCTTTCGCCTGGGCGAGGGCAAGATCCGCGGTCACGGTGATGTAGGCGTGTACCGCCGGTTCGACCGCGGCGACCCGGTCGAGCACCGACTCCGTCAATTCGACGCTGGTGAACTCCTTGTTGCGGAGCGCCTCGTGGGCTTCGTGGGCGGTCAGCCGCCAGAGATCGCTCATTCGAGCACCGCCCGCACGCGGAAGTAGCCGTCTTCGGTCCGGGGCGCGTTGGCGAGCACTTCGGCCTGGGGAAGCGAGGATGCAACCAGATCGTCTCGCATGACGTTAGAAAGAGGGAGGGGGTGCGCGGTTGGTTCGACGCCTTTGGTATCGACTGCAGCAAGCGCGGCGAAGTGATCGAGGATGCCTGAGAGCTGTGCTGTGAACCGTTCGACATCGGCGGGGCTGAGGGCGATGCGCGCCAGCCGGGCGATATGGAGGACTTCTGCGGACGTGAGCGCCATGCCCAAGAGGGTACAGGAACGGGTCCTTAACCGCGCTGGTTCACCGGGTGATTCAGCTTTGTTACCCTCCATGGCGATGCTCCATGCAGCGGCGTTCGCCGCGGGCAAAGTCCGGGGGGCGGCACGGTGAGCGCCCTCATCATGCGGAGGCGTTTGCGCGAGCGGCGCGCATCCAGGCCCAACCGCGCGCGGCCGCTGCTGATCGCCCTCCTGGGGTTGGTGGGGCTGGCGGCTGTGGGCGCGGCGGCTGCCCTGGGCGCGGTCTTTGCGGTCTACAACTCCTACGCCCGGGATTACGTGCCGATCGAAGAGAAGCTGCTCCAGGTGAGCAACGTGGCAACGCAGGTCTACGACCGCGGTGGCCCCGATGCCGGCGTGCTCCTCGGCACGCTTTCGAACCCGAACGCGCAGCTCCTGGACCCGGTGCCGCTGGAGGAGATCTCACCGTGGCTCGTCGAGGCCACGATCTCGACCGAGGATGACGGCTTCTGGGACCACCCGGGGGTGAACTTGCGGGGCCTGGTGCGCGCGGCGTACGAGAACTACATCGAGGATGAGTTCGGTTCGGGGACAGGTGGTTCGTCCATTACTCAGCAGCTCATCAAGAACGTGTACATCTGCCCCAGCATCAGCGCCGGTGACGAGGAGGCGCCCTGCCTTGCCGCCGAGCGCAGCGTGGACCGCAAGTTACGCGAGATCGCCTACGCGATCGAACTGGAGAAGGACTACTCGAAGGAAGAGATCCTCACCTGGTACCTGAACCAGATCTCCTACGCCGACCGCTACATCGGGGCTGAAGCGGCTGCACAGGGATACTTCCGCAAGGCAGCGGCGGACCTGACGCTGGCCGAGGCGGCACTCCTGGCGGGCATCCCCCAGGCCCCGACCCAGTACCATCCGCGGCTCAACTGCGTCACCGGCGATGACGGCCAGTGCATCATGGATGAACTCGGCCGGGCCACCGTTGGCGGGGATGCGAAAGTCCGCCAGGAAGATGTGCTCGAGCTGATGGTCCGCCACGAACGCGCCACGCGGGAAGAGGCCGATGCCGCGAAAGCGGAGGAGTTGAGAGTCTACCTTGCCTCGAATCCGCAGCGGGCCGAGGCGTTCATTGACAACCAGGTGGAGCCGCGACTCGTCCGGATGTGCGAAGCCGGGCTCTTGCCGAAGATGGACGGCGCACCAGATTGCAAGGCCAGCGTCCACGCGGCGGGCTACCAGGTGACGACCACGCTCGACTGGGAGGCGACAAGCACGGCACTTGAAATGGCTCGCGAGTTCATCGCCGTGGGCCTTGCCAATGGCTGTGAATGCAACAACGCCGCAATTGTCACGATCGAGCCATCGACGGGCGAAGTGATTGTCTATGCGCCCAACCGGGACCCGTCCTACCGGTCGGACCGCCGCGTCGCCGGCGAGATCGACCAGCTGGTGGAGATTAACCAGCCCGGCTCATCATTCAAGCCAGCCGTGTACCTGACCTGGTTCGATACGCAGGACAAGGCGCCCATGAGTATCTTCTGGGATACCAGCCCGCTGACCGTCGAGGGGACGGCGATTACCAATCCGCGCAACGACGGCAAGAAGACGGAGAACGGATTGATCTCCGCGCGGGCGGCGCTCGGCGGGTCGCAGAACGTCGGTGCGTTCCGGGCCGCGCAAGAAGGCGGCGTCGACAACGTCATCGAGATGGCGAAGAACCTCGGAATTACCACCCTGGACCAGAATTTCGATCCGACGTTCCGCGCGCATTCCGATGTCACCTACGGCGCCTCCATCGCCACAGGCGGAGCGAACATCCGGGCGATAGACCTGGCTTACATGGATGCGACGATCGCGAACATGGGGAAGATGATTGGCACACCGCACCTGGCGGAATACGTGGAGATCAAGAACCTCAAGAGCACCGCGATCGACACCGGGGCGAGCTACGACCTGGCGCTGGAGCAGCGGCTCGATTTCGCGCGCGGCAACATACGCATCCCCGGAACACGGGAACTCGACCCGATCGTGGTCCTCCAGGTTCGCGATAAGGACGGTGGCGTGCTCTACACCCAGCCGAAGCCAACCGAGATCCAGGTGGTCGATGGCGGCTCCGTATGGTTGCTCCACTCGATCATGTCGGATTGCACCGCGCGCTTCATCATCTGGGGGTGTGGCGGTGCGAACAGCGACCTCGGGCTCGACTTCTATTCCGATGGCGTGAAGATTCCCTCCGGCGTGAAGACCGGCACCCAGCAGGGATCGCTCAGCGCCAGCGACACGCTGGAGACGTGGATGACCGGCTACTCGAGGCACGCGGCAACCGCTGTCTGGGTTGGGAATGCGACCAATGAGCTGGTGAACGACCGCCAGTTCGCATCGGCCAACACCACCGTCCGGCTGTGGAAGACGTGGATGGGCACCTACCACTCGCTGTTGGTGCAAAAGGGCGTGGGCGATGTCGGCAAGGGTTTCGAAGACTTGCGCCCGGCGAACGTTGCCCAGCGCGAATTCGATACCCCCGCTACCGACCGGACTATGGAGCAGCCCTTCAAATACTGCGACCAGAAAGTGACGGCGTGGGTGCGGACCGACGTGACGTATGAGTCGCAGTGCGAAGAGAAGGAGGTCGATACGCGGAACGGCTATCTTGCCACGGATGAGACGCCTGCCCAGTTCCGCGAGAAGAAGAAGTTCGTGAAACTGCCCGAGTTCAAGAAAGACCTCGCGGAGGAGCTGGCGAAGGAGTTGAGCATCCCGATTGCGCCGACGGAGAAGAGCACGGGGCAGGTGGCGCTCGCAATCACGAACCTGACGAACGGGCGAACGATTGGCGCAACCACGCAGGTGGTGGGCAGCGTCCAGCCGCCCAAGTTGAAGAACTGGAAGCTGGAAATCGGCGAATCATCGAAGCCTGAAAAGTGGCTGACGATTGGCTCGGGCACGGCCCCGGTGAACAACGGTGTCCTGGGCACCATCGATCTGAAGGACCTCAAGGACGGCGTCTACACGGTCAAGCTATCCACGGACGACGGCAAGGGGCTTTCGACGTCCGTCGTCATTAACGTGAAAAAGGGCGCGCAGACTCCGGTGACGGGGACACCCGGGCCGGGCGGAACACCCACCCCGACGCCGTTTACCGGTGCTCCGCCGCCGCCGCCACCGACGGCAGTCCTGCCACGGCAGAACTGACCCGCCGTGGCGGGTGAGGTAGACTCCGTGCACACAACGCGGAGAGAGTATGGAAGCCTACACGCACCCGGAGCTCCTCATCGAGCCGGAATGGCTCGCCCGTCACCTCGATGACCCCGGCGTCCGGGTGATAGATTGCGCCGTCCTCGAAGCCTACCGGCGCGCCCACATCCCGGGCGCGGTCCACCTGCCGGTGCACTACTACATCAAGGAAGATGGCCCGCCGGGCGCCGATCACGGCACCTTCGTGATGCCGCCACGGCAGTTCGAGGATCTGATGGGCAGGCTCGGCGTGAGCAACGACACGCTGGTTGTGCCCTACGACGACAACAACCACATGGTTTCGGCACGTCTGTGGTGGGTATTGAAGTACTACGGCCACACCAACGTGAAGGTGCTCAACGGGGGGTGGCACCGCTGGCTGACGGAGGGCCGGCCGATCACCTTCCATGCCGCCCGGCCGCCGCGGGGGGCGTTCACCGCTACGCCGCACCCCCAACTGGTTGCCGATGCCGAGTACCTGAAGGCGAAGCACACCGATCCCGCCTGCCAGGTGCTGGATGCGCGCACCGATGCCGAGTGGGACGGTACCAATGACCGCGGCAACCGGCGCAGGGGCCGGGTGCCCGGCGCGCGCCACCTGGAGTGGTTGCGCTTTGTCGAGACGGCCGATACGCGGCAGTTCCTCCCCGCCGCCGAGCTGGAACGGCTCCTTGCCGAGGCCGGCTTCGTGCGTGGCAAGGAGACCATCACCTATTGCCAGGGGGGAGTACGCGCGGCGCATGCCGCCCTGGTGATGGAGCTGCTCGGCTGGGAGAACGTGCGCGTCTACGACGGTTCGATGCGCGATTGGGCGAATCGCGAGGACACGCCGCTGACCCTCGAATGATCGGCCGCGCCCGGGGCAACGAAAGAGGGCCGCGTAACTCACGCGGCCCTCTTGGTCGTGGCTGGCGGCCGGGGTTAGACGGCCGGGGCGGTTGTCTCCACCGGCTCGACGGGTTTTTCACTGCGTTCGTAGCGGAGAAGCGCTTCGAGGGTGAAACCGAGGTCGGCCTTTTCGCAGAGTGAACTACAGTACGTCATCTTCATCGAGCTGGGAGACTTCCGCCAGTCATAGCGGAGGTTGCACCGCGCGCAGACTTTGATGTGGTTGAGGTTCATCCCGGCAGGGCCGGGGCCGATTGGTGTTTCCATGGTGTGCCCTCCCTATCCCGGCTTCCCCGCCCCCGAAAGCGGGGGTCGAGTGCCGGTTCCACATCCAGCGTAGAGCCCAACGGTCAGTTGCGCAAAGCGACTTACATCACACTGCATGGCGATTGCCCGGTTCGGGTGCCGCCGGGCGGCCGTCTTAACCGTGAACGGACATAATGCCGCAAGCCGGTTCCGTTGCGACTTAGGTCACTGCCGCTATGCCGTGCCTGCGCGACATTCTGTTGCAAACACAAGAAGCGTGCGGGCGCCCGGCCGGGCGCCCGCACTGAATGGGGAGCCACTGATGGACACCGGCTTTGTTGCTGGCGAAGTACTGGAGCACGACCACCACGAGCTCGATGCCGAGTTCACACGTTTTCGAGCGGGGCTCGAACGGGGCGAATGGCTGGCCGGGCCGCTGCAGCGAGCCGCGGAAGGACTGCGCCATCACATCTTCGTGGAGGAAGAGGCGCTCTTCCCGATCCTTCGGGAGGCGGGGCTCATTGGGCCCGTCTACGTCATGTTGCAGGAGCACGGCGAGATCTGGCAGGCACTCGACCAGATCGAGGTGTGCGCTGGCGGTGATTTCGGGAGCGCCCGGGCCGCCTTCGGTGTGATGCGATCGGTCCTCGAACCACACAACGACAAAGAGGAGCAGATCCTCTACCCGGCGAGCGGACAGGTGCTGGATGAGGCCGGGACGGAGACGGTGCGGGCTGCTTTTCAGGAAGGCAAGAGGCCCGAAGGCTGGCTGCCGCAGGCGTTGCGCCAGGGGCGGTAAGGGCGCCATGGTTGGTAGCAGGGGGGAGACTTGAACTCCCGACCTCACGATTATGAGTCGTGCGCTCTGACCAGCTGAGCTACCCTGCCACGGGCTTTCTACTGTATCACGCGGCCCGTTTTGGGGAACGAGGTGCGCTCAGGAAGCGGGCTCAGCCGGGGGGCGCGGGTCAACCCGGTGCATCCGCCACGAGACGCCGCGGTCGTCGAAATCGACGATTGCCGCCAGGCCGGCCCGCCGGTTGGCGTCGCTCAACGGCATTGGCGCGCCCGAATAGATGGCGGTGACACCGCCGCTGCTGACATCGGCGTGGGGCTCCCAGTGCCCGAAAGCCATGTAGTCCCAGTGCCCGGCTGCCGCGGCAATCTCGGCCTCGCGGATCGGCAGCGAACGGTGCGAATCTCCGCCTTCCGGCACATAGTGGCCGTGGCCGAGCGCGATGTGCCAGCGCCCGTCCAGCCGCTCGGGCAGGCCATCGAGCGGTTTGAAGTGCCAGTCGCTATCGAGGTATCCCCGGCCCCAGAAGACGGCATCGAGCCCATCGGGCTCGATCAATTCGCCCTGGTGCGCCCGCACGATGGTAAGGCGGCTGGCGATCGCCTCCATGTCGTGCCGCCAGTAGATGCTGCCGGGGTCCATCGGGTCGTGATTGCCGGGGAGGAGGAAGGTGCTGCCCTCGAACCGGTGGATCTCGCGAGCCGCGAAGGTGATGGTCTCTTCGGGCACACGGTCGTTATCGAAGAAATCCCCGGCGATGACGAGCGCCTGCGCGCCCACCTCGTTGGCCAGGTCGATCACCCGGCAGAAGGTGTCTTCCATGAGCTGTCGCCGTTCGGCCCACTTCGGCTCGCTGCTGCCGGCATAAGCGCCGAGGTGGACATCGGAGGTGTGGACGATGCGCAGTGGCCGCGCTTCAGGCACCGAGCGACTCGCGCATGGCATCCAGCTGGCGGGCATGGTCCTTCGCGTGGATGCGGAGGAAGAGGAGCCACTCGCGCCAGTTGAGCTGGCCGAAGAAGGGGTGTTCCCAGGTGAGCCCGGTGTGGGCCGCGGGATCGGCCTCGCTCACGTGGGCCCAGAGGGACTCCAGCGAGGCCGTTTGCGCGGCGATGAGCGCATCGCGATCGGGCGCGAACTGCGGTTCCGGGTCCGCGGAGCGGGCCCCGCTCAGCGCGACATGCAGGACATCGCTGGCGACATGGGCGTTGGATTGAACGGCGTGCTGCAAGCACTCGATGGGAGACCACTCATCGCCCGCGGGGTTGGTCGTGAGGAGCGCGCCGGGAATTGCCCGCGCCGCGGTGATCAGATCGTCCATGCCCTCGCGCACTCGTTCAAAAAGCTCGGCCACGGTCTTCTGGGCAGCCTGTTGCTGGAGGTAGGTGCGGATGCGCTGAAACTCGGCGTCGCGCGGGTCGGTCATGGTGTGGCTCCTGTATCGCGGGATTCGAGCCGCTCGAAGACCTGCAGCTTAATGAGGCCAGACGCGTGACGCGAGGCATGGCGCAGCGCCAGGAGCGCGTGGCCCGGCCATGGGTGCCATGCGTGGTCTGCCACGACGACCTGCCCACCGGGACGGACAAGGCGCGCCAGTTCCTGGACTGCCCGCGGGCGCAGGGATTCGGGCAGGTGACCAATGTAATGGGCAGCGACGGCAGCATCGAACGCTCCATCCGGTTCGGGGGTCTCGGTCGCATCGGCGTGCATGAGGGTGACATCGCATGGACCGAGGCGGTGCTGGGCGCGTTCGAGCAGGTAGGGGCTGAGATCGACGCCGACGATGCGGCGCGCGACCCGTGAATCGGCGAGTGCCGTCAGCAGCCGGCCCGGGCCGCAGCCGAGCTCGATTACGGATGGCGGGCGCGCAGCCGCGATGCGGTGCGTCAGCTTCTTGATGAGTTCTTGTTCGACCCCGGCGTTGTAGAGCTGGCGGATGCCCCGGTCGTAGCCGGCTGCGCTTCGGCGGGAGAGGTAGCCTTCGGGGAGGAAGTGCCAGCGATGGAGGTACCAGGCTGGATACCGCGTGGCGGGATCGCTCTGCGGCAGGCGGCGCGCCTCGGCGATGAGCCGGGCTGCGCGCTCCCGAGGAATCCGCTTGAGCATCGTCATTGATCGTATCGGCACTGGCAGCCATGCGCACGCGCCGCCCGGGGCGGGTAGAATCGCACCATCCTCGAATGGGAGCACCACACTTGATTACTGTTGTCGCGAAGCTCCAGGCCGCGCCTGGCAAGGAAGATCAGCTCCGGGCGGTCCTGGCGGAGATGGTGGCGAATGTGAAGAAGCACGAAGGGGCGAGCGTGCCCGCCTATACGCTCCACGTTGCCGATTCGGACCCAGCACTCTTCATGTTCTACGAACAGTACGTGGATGCCGAGGCCTTTGCCGCGCACAGCCAGACGGATCACATGAAGGCAATGGGCGCGCAATTGGCCGGGCTGCTCGGCGGGCGGCCGATCATCGAGCGCTTCAGCAGCATCGCCAGCGTTTCCTGATTCACCGCCGGGGCCGCCATGAGCGGCGGCCCCGGTTGCCCGTACCCGTGCGGCACCGGACCGTTGGCGGTCTATGGACTTTCTCCGCGCGGCAATTCTCGGCATCGTCCAGGGGCTCGCCGAATTCCTGCCGATCTCATCCTCCGGCCACCTAATTCTCGTTCCGGCGCTCTTCGGCTGGGAGGACCAGGGGCTGGCATTCGATGTGGGGCTGCATGTCGGCACGCTCGTGGTCCTGCTGGTTTACTTCTGGCGCGATTGGGCGCGCATGTTCGGGAAGGGCCTGCGTGATTTCGCGCGGCACCGCTTCGCCTTTCGCGAACACGAACAGGAGAGCCGCCTGCTCTGGCTGATTGCGTTCGGTTCGATCCCGGCGGGTGTGGTGGGCCTGCTCTTCGATGACTGGATCGAGGCGAACGTCCGGCAGCCGTGGGTGGTGGCGATCATGCTCGCGGTGTTCGGCCTGGTGATGCTGTATGCCGACCGCCGGACGAGGAATCACCGCACGATGGAGGGGATCGGGCTGGCCGATGCGGCATTCATCGGGGCCGCCCAGGCGCTCGCGCTCATCCCCGGGGTTTCGCGATCGGGCGCAACGCTCTGCGCCGGGCTCTTCCGGGATATCCGCCGTGATGATGCCGCTCGCTTCGCCTTCCTGCTGGGGACCCCGGCCTTCGTGGGCGCCGCTGCCCTCACCGCCAGGGACCTGAGTGGGCTTTCGGGGCACGAGTATGCCGAACTCGCTACCGGGCTGGTCCTCTCGGCAGCGGTCGGCTTCGCGGTCATCCACCTGTTGCTCCGGTATCTGCGGACGCAAACGCTGGCGCCGTTCGTCATCTACCGGTTCGCGGTGGCCGCGATGACGTTGGTCATCGGTGGCATCCGGATGGCCTGAGCGGCCCGGAGCGGCCGGCCGTATGATTCGGGCCACAACTTCCTGGAGGGTCACCGTGGTGCTCGAAAAACTGCGGCTCGATGGGCCGCCGCGCAAGGTGATCATCGTGACTGGCGGCAGCCGTGGGCTCGGCAAGGCCATGTCCATCGCGCTCGCCGAAGCCGGTGCCGAAATCTGCATCGCCAGCCGGACGGTCAGCCAGCTCGAATCGGCCGCGGCCGAGATCAAGGCCGCCTGCGGGCGCGAACCGCTGATCGTCCCGACCAACGTCCAGTCGCGCGCCGAGTGCGATGCGCTCATCGAGAAGACCGTCGCTCACTTCGGGCGGCTCGATGTGATGCTGAACAATGCCGGCATCGGCGATGCGCGCGGGGCGGGCGCCCGCATCCACGACCTGGACGACGCTGACTGGCACGACACCATCGAAGTGAATCTTCACAGCACGTTCTACTGCTCGAGGGCAGCGGTCCGCCAGTTCCTCAAGCAAGACCAGGGCGGCGTCATCCTGAATGTCGCGAGCGGGACCGCACTCCGGTCGTCGCCGCAGTCGATCGGCTACGCGGCGGCCAAAGCCGGCGTGATCTCACTCACCAAAAGCCTGGCCGCACAGCTCAGCGGCGAGTACATCCGCGTGAACTGCATTGTGCCCGGGTACGTTTCGCAGCGGCCCCCGCGGGATGAGCAGGAAGAGGGCATGCGCAAGCAGCGGGGGCGGTTTATCACCGTGCGGCGGCTCGGCGAAGCGTGGGAGCTCGGCCCGCTGGCCGTGTTCCTCTGCTCCGGTGCGTCGAGCTATATCACTGGCGAGTCGTTTGTGATCGATGGCGGGGGGCTTGCCGGCGGGATTGCCCCGACGGGCATGGCCGTCACCGAGCCGGCGGAGGTGTTCCGTGGCTGATTGGAGCCGGAAGCCCGGATTCGATCTGAGCGGGAAGCGCGCGCTGGTCATCGGGTTTGGCAACCCGGCGGGCCGCGCAATTGCGCTGGGCCTTGCTGAGGCGGGCGCCCATGTGGCCGCTGCTTCGGCCACGCTCGATGGCGACGAGGTGATGGAGGCCAAGCGTACGGCGAAGGCCGTCGGCGAGCTTGGCCGCGAAACCCTCGCCCAGGGCTGGGATGTGACGCTGCCAACCAATGTGCAGGTCGGGCTGAAGCAGGTGATCAAGGAGTTCGGCGCGCCGACGATCCTCGTCTACAACGCCGATGCGGCCCTCGCGAAGCCGATCGAGAAGGTGACGGATGCGGAGTTCGCGCGCGTGCAGGCGGTTAACCAGAGTGGGGCCTTCTACGCGGCGCGCTCGTTTCTCCGCGAGTTCCCGGGAGGAGATGCGGCCGGGCGGTTGATTTTCGTGAGCAACGTCTTCGCGGAGCGGGGGCTGGAGGGGCTCAGCGCCTATACCACCGCGAAGGCTGGCATGGTGGGGCTTTCCACCGCCCTGAGCCAGGAACTCGGCGCGCGGAACATGACCTCGAACTGCATCTCCAGCGGCTGGATGGACTGGACGCCCGGGCGCGGGCCGGACGAAATCGGAGCGAACCTGCTGTTGCGGTTCATCCCGATGCGCCGCTTCGGGAAGGCGGAGGAGCTGGCGGCACTGTCTGTGCTGCTCGCTTCGGACGCTTCCGGATACCTGAACGGCCAGGTGTTCCACGTCGATGGTGGCGTGGGCCAGCACCTCTAGCCCATGACCGCGCGGAAACCGCTGGCGGTGCGCATGCTCGAACAGCGCGGGGTGCCGCACGAGCTGTTCCAGTTCGATGACCGCATCCGCTCGGCGCGGGAGGTCGCCCGGGTAGCCGGTGTGCCGCCCGGTCAGGTGCTGAAGACGCTGGTGGTGGAACCCGATCCGCCGAAGGGCAGGCCGCTGCTGGTGATGATGCCCGCCTCTCAGGACATCGACCTGAAGGTGCTGGCGGCTTCGCTGGGGGTGAAGAAACTGCGGATGGCTTCACACCGCGATGCAGAGGCGCAAACGGGGCTGAAGGTTGGCGGCATCAGCGCCCTGGCACTCCCGGGCAAGGGCTTCGCGGTCCACATCGAGGTGTCGGTGCTGCAGTTTGATGTGGTGCTGGTGAGCGCCGGTGAGCGGGGCTGGGATGTGCGCCTGCGGGTCGCGGACCTGGTGGAGCTGACCGGCGCGCGCCCTATCCGTGCCGTGTAGCCGGCGCCGTGAGCGCGGCGATATCCCCTTCTTCGGCGAGCACGATGATGATGTCGCCTTCGGCGAGAACGGTTTCCGGCTGGGGGCCGATCGTCAGCTCGCCATCCCGCCGGCGGATGCCGAGGAGCGATGCGTTGCGCGTGGCGCCCAGCAGGCTGGCAATGGACTGGCCGGGAAGCCCGTTGAGCCCGGTCGCCTCGAACTCGGCCAGCACCAGCTCGCCGTGGCGGCCGCGCGCGAGCGTATCCATGAATTCGGCGGCGAGCGGCTGGAGTGCCGCGAGGACCATCCGGCGGCCACCCATGCTGTAGAGCGAGAGGACCCGGTCGGCGCCGGCAAGCCGCAGCTTCTCCTCGTTCTGGGGATAGGCGACCCGGGCGACCACGTAGCACGAGCGGTTGACTGACTTTGCGGTGAGCGTGATGTAGGTGTTGCCGGCATCGCTATCGGAGGCGGCCAGCAGGCAGCGGGCGCGGGCGATGTTTGCGCGGTTGAGGGCCCGTTCATCGGAGGCGTCGCCTTCGATGACGAGGTAGCCGAATGCGCGCGCGCGTTCGGCCTGCTCGGGGGTCTGTTCGATAACGACGAAGGGGGCGCCCCGCTCCCGGAGCTCGCGGGCGATCTCCTGGCCGACGCGCCCGAAGCCGCAGAGGATGTAGTGGTTCTCAAGCCGTTCTATCTGCATGTGCATCCTCCGCAGGTAAAATCCGCTTCTGATATCGCCGCTGAGCGTCTGCTCGATGAGCAGGGTAAGGGTGTAGAGGACTGTGCCCACACCTACGAGTATCAGGACAATGGTGAAGATCTTGGTCTTCGTATCGAACGGCGTGACTTCGCGGAATCCGACCGTGCTGAGCGTCGTCACGGTCTGGTAGACCGCGTCGACGTACGACATGTCGGTCAGTAGAAGGTAGCCAGCGGTGCCGCTCAGCGTGACCGCCAGGAACACGCCGAGCGCGAGCTGGAGCCGTCGCGGCATCACCTCGGCGAGCCAGTTCAACTGCATCCCGCGAATTATAGCCACGGTCCCGCACGGCCCGTTCCGGTGCAAAGCGCTCAGCGCAGAAAGGCAGCGTACTGGCGCTTCATCCAATCGCCCTTGTGGTGGTATTCCGCGGGGGTCGAGAGGGTGCCCTTGCGCCCGGTCTCGCGGGCGTAGGCGAGGTTGAGGGCGGCGTGGTGGTTCTCCGCGCTGCCGTGGCGGCGGGCGCGTTCGCGGGCGGCGCGGTTCGTCCAGCTGCGGCAGTACTCAATCGCCTCCTGGAGTTCGCCGGCGATGTCGACGACTTCGACCTGCGCGCCAGCCGCGGGGATTGGGGCCTTCGGCGGTGGGGCCGCCACTCCGAACATGGTGAGTTGCTGGCCTTCGACGAACCGGCCGGTCTCATCGAGGTAGGCATCGCCAGCCTCGACCACGTCCAGGATCTCCGCCCCGGGCCGGTCGTCCTCCTCGGCCGGGTCGTCCTCTTCATCCCATTCGTCGGCGCCCAGGGTGTCGGGGTCGGGTTCGCCCGGCCCGGGGCGGAGCGCCACAGGCGGGGATTCACGTTCGAGGTGCTCGATAATTGAGGCGAGCCGCGGGTCACGGCCGATGAAGACGTTGAGCACGTTCTCCGAAGATGGCAGCGCGTGGTTGTAGCGCAGGCCGCGCCCGAGCTGCTGGATCACCGGCTCGCGGCTGAACACGGCGTCGAGTTTGAGGAGCACGCTGACCGAGGGCGCATCGAAGCCCTCGCTCGCTTTCTTGACCTGGATGAGCACGTCGTACTCGCCGTTGTGGAAGCCGCGCAGGCGGCGGCCGTTCTCGGCATCGCCCACGTCCTCACCGCTGTGGACAACCGCGCAGCGGAGCGATGGATGCGAGCGCCCGAACAGGCGGTGGAGATGGTTGGCGTGCTCGGTGGTTGCGGCAAACACGAGCCCCTGGTGCCGGCCCGGCGCGGATTCGTTCTTGCGCAGCAGGGTGAGGGCGAACTCGCGCACAAGCGGCTGTACATAATCTTCGTTCCAGCGAAGCTGCTGGCGGACGCAGCGCTGGTCGAAATCGGGGAGCTCGGCCATCTCCGAGGCGGTGAACTCGTACACCTCACCCTCGGCGCTGCGGAGCTCGACCGCGTAGTCCTTCATCTGCATATTCAGGCGCTTGAGGATGCGCCCCTCCTTCCACGCCTGGCGCATGGTGATGTGGAGAAGCGGGTCGATGACCTGGCCCTCCGCCTCATCGTCGAAAACGTATCTCGCGCCCGCGAGGGGATCGCGATCCAGCCGGACGGGCGTGGCGGAAAGGAGGAGAGTGCTCTGGACCGGGAGCTGGGCCAGCGCCTGGGCCCACTGGCCGCGTTCGCCAAGGTGGTGCGCCTCATCACAAACCAGGTGGACGCGGCGGCCCCGGCAGAGCCGTGCGTAGCGTTGCGGTGCGGCCGCTACCTGCTGGTAGCTCGCGACGATGAAGTTCGCGGCGGTCGCGCCGATCCGGTCGAGCGAGGCGTTTTCGGCGAGGATCTTGCGGATGGCGCGCGAGCTGCCAATGACGGTGACCGCCTTCTCGACGCCGTTGTAGACCTGCGTTCGGAGGACATCCGTCGGCGTGAGATAGAGGCAGGTGTCGGCGCCGAGGACCCCCGCGGCGACTTCGAACGAGCCCACGCCGATAATCGTCTTGCCATAGCCAACCGGCACCACGACAAGCTCCTGGCGCGAGTCCTGGCGGAGGGCTTCAGCAAAGCGTTGGAGTGCCTCGGCCTGGCCAGGGCGAAGCCGGGGATGGGTCGCGTGGGCAGCGCTCAAAGCGTGGTCCGGTGGTTCGGAAGAGGATGATCTCAGCCTAGGCGGGCGAGCGCCCCAGTGTCACCACCGGGTGCTCGACAAGTCGTCATCGGCGATAGCGGCTCAGTCGTTCGAAGCCTGGGGGATGAAGGCGCGGAACTGGAACACGGGCTTGGCCGTGCCTGTGCCGGTCTTTTCGGCCGTGGCCGAAGGCTCCTTCTGCAGGTACTGGGAAGCGACCCAGCCAGCACCGCTCGCCGCCTGGACCTTTACCCAGCTGAGGCCGTTCGCGGTCATCGGGTTGGCGATGATGGTGAGCCCGGCACTGTGGGGCAGACAGCTGATGACCGGGCCGAAGGGCTCAGCGCGGAGATTGAGGCATTCGCCGGGCGTATTCACGGTCGCGCGGTCCCCGGTCACGAGGGAGGCGGGGGGTGTCGGCGCCGGCGTCGCCGTTTTCGTGAGATTGGTGGGAACGGAGCCGGAGGTGAACCGGTAGATGTGGAAGTTCAGGCCTCGCTCGGCCGCAATCACGCGGGGGTTATACCCGGTGCGGAGACGGACCATGCCATCCCACTGCTGGTTGGAATCGATGACGTCGAACGAGCCATCGGTGTTCTTGCGGAGGATGATCGCCGTGTGGAGCCCGGAGTAGTCGGCATTGGGCGAGGTCCACGAATCGCGCACGATCTGGACGATATCGCCGGGTCCGGCCTGGTCGAGGCTGACTTCGGCGGCGCCCGCTTCGAGGTAGCCAAGGCGGTAATCAAAGCCGACCTGGCGGCCGGTTGCCTCGGCGACGATCTTCTTCATCCACTGCCAGCATTCGCCCTGCCATGTGCCGAGATCGCGCATGGCACGCTCGGCGATCGCTTCGGATGGCGTCGCGGCATCAGCCGGGCGCGAAAGCCCGATCGCGGTGAAGGCGACAATGGCGACCAGGATGGCTGCCAGGGTTGGCCGGTGCGGGGACAGCGGCATAAACCACTTGCTCCAGTTTCCTGAGGGCTCTGAGCACCCTAACCGACGTTTTCGGATGGGACAACCCCGGCTTTCCCGAACGTTGCCCTTCGAAAGCCCCAGTTTGGCTCAGGATTTCAGTCGGCACCCGGTCTCCCGGTCAACAGGGCGAGGCCCTCGTTTGCCTGTTTGGCGGGGGCGGGAAGTATGATCCGCCGGATGACCGATGGGCCGCCGCTTCATGGATTGCGCGTTGTTGAATGTGGCGGGTTGACGCCCGCATTTGCGGGCCGGCTCCTTGCCGATGGCGGCGCGGATGTCGTCCGGGTGGCGCCGGCGCCGGGTGATCCGCTGGCCGCCGAGCCGCCGTTTTTCGGAACGGGCGGGCCATCGATCCAGGATACCTGGTACAACGCCGGCAAGCGGACCATCACCATCGCGCTGGAGGAAGAGGCGGGCCGCAAGGAGTTCCTTGCGCTCATCGCCGGCGCCGGCATCCTGATCGAGGACTGGCGGGCCGGGGCCCCGCCTATCGCCGATGGGGACATCGTCGCGGCGAACCCGGGGCTCGTTCGCGTCTCGGTGACGCCGATGGGGCTTGATGGCCCGCTGGCGAACGACGTGGTGAACGACCTGGTCGCGAACGCGCTCTGCGGCTCGGCATCCGTCACGGGGGCCCCGCATACGGCGCCCATCTCGGGCTACGGCAACCAGACGCACCACACGGCCGGCCTGTACGCGGCCGTGTGCGCCCTTGCCGCTCTGCGCGCCGCACGGGCGAGCGGGGAATTCCAGCGCGTGGACCTTTCCGCGCACGAGGCCCTGGTCAGCTGCACCGAGCAGCTCCTGATGGAATGGTTCTTCCCGAAGGGCGTCTGGAAGACGAACCTTGCCCCGCGGCAGGGGAGCCGCCACTGGAGCGGCGCCTACGAGGTGTACACGGCAGCCGATGGCCATGGCGTGATGGTGACTGCCTCGTTGAAGCTCACCGAGGTGCTGGTCCCCTGGCTGATCGAAGACGGTGCGGCCGGCGAACTGTCCGACCCGGAGAAGTACCCCGGCGTCGTCGCGATGGTGAAAAAAATGCCGTATGTGATGAGCATCCTGCGCCAGTGGGTGGCCACGAAAGACGGGGAGGCGCTCTTCTACGAGGCCCAGCGGCGCCACCAGCCGTTTGGCGTGGTGTGGGATGTGCGCGAGGCGCTAACCAGAAGCCCGCAGATCGCCGCACGGAGCTATCTGCGCGAACAACAAGTGGAAGGCTTCGGCACGGTAGCGTTTCCGGGGCGCCTGATCCGGACCTCGGCGGATGGCCCGCCCCCCGCGCCCGGGACACATGCCGACGGGATTGACTGGCCCCGGAGGAGGAGCAACATCGCGGGTAGGGCAGTGCGCTCATCGCGGCCGCTGGAGGGTGTGCGGGTGATGGACTTCACGCATGTGCTCGCGGGGCCGTTTGGTACACGCGTACTGGCCGACCTGGGGGCCGATGTGATCAAGGTGGGAACGGCTGCCCGGGCCGGCGGAGCCAACTCGCCGGACCACCCGTACTACATCTGCTGGAACCGCAACAAGCGCAGCGTGAGCATCAACATGGCCTCGGATGCCGGGCGCGCGGTGGCTCGCCGGCTGGCGGCGAAGTCGGACATCATCATCGAGAACTTCAGTGCGGGGGTTCTGAAACGGTGGGGCCTCGACCGTGATTCGTTGAAGGGGGAGCAGCCGGGGATTAGCGTCATCTCGATGGGCGGCATGGGCCAGGATGGCCCCTGGAAAGACTTCGTGACCTATGCGCCGACGATTCACGCACTCACCGGGCTGACCTACCTGACGAACCCGCCGGGGGAGCACACGCTCGGCTACGGGTTCTCGCTGACCGACCACCTGAGCGGGCTGGCCGGCTCGCTTGCCGCCCTGCAGGCGATCGAACACCGCGACCGGACGGGACAGGGGATCGCTGTCGACCTTTCGCAGTACGAACTTGGCCTCGGGATCATGGCTCCCGCGCTCCTGGACCACATCGCGAACGGCGTGAATCCCGAGCCGGTGGGCAACCGCCATCCCTTTGGCGCTTGGGCGCCCCACGGGATCTATCGCTGTTCGGGCGAGGATGAGTGGGTGGCGATCGCGGTCCGGGGAGACGGGCAGTGGCGCGCCTTTGCGAACATGACCGGCGAGCCGGGGCTTGCGAGCGACGCGAGGTTCGCGACGCATCCCGCGCGGCTGGCTCACCAGGACGAGCTTGACGCCGCGGTGGAGGCCTGGACGAGCACCATGGACCGCTACGAAGTCGCGCGGCGCTGCCAGGCGAACGGCATCGCGGCAGGGCCAGTCCAGGATGCGGAAGACCTGACCATGCGAGATACGCAGCTGGCGGCGCGTGGTTTCTTCACCACAGCGCGCACGGAGACACGCGGCGAGTACGGCCTTGAACGGTTCCCGGCGCGATTCAATGGCGAATGCCCGCCCATCTACGAAGGGGTCCGGGAGATCGGCCACGACACGTTCGACGTGGTGACGGGACTGCTTGGCTACGCTGATGATGAGCTGGCGGAGCTGATGGCGGGCGGCGCCCTCGCCTGACGCGGCGGTCAGGATCCCGCCGCGGGCTCCTCTGCCGGGGCGAAAAGCCCGGCAACCTGGTCGGCAAGGTCCGGGTGCTCGCGCAGCCGCGCGGTCGCCCCGTGGAACACCTGGTCGATGAGCGAGCGGGTGATGGTGTCGATCGCATCAGCGGGCAGGTCCGGGTGGAGCCGCTGGATGCGGCCGAGCTCGCGCTGGCGGGTGGCCTCGATATCCGCGCGCAGCCGCCCAATGGCGGACCTTCTATCGGTAGCGGCGTGGGCCAAACGTTCGGAAAGGATCGAATCGAGGCGTGAGCCCAGGGCGGCGCGGCGGGCACGGGCGTGAGGACGGCGCTCTTCGCTCTCGAGCAGGTCGGCGATAGTGAGGAGACCCGGTGCGGGCGGCTCGACGAAGTTCCTCGGCGTGCCGAGATCGAGCACGAGGCGGGCGGCGGGAAGGACCCGGAGCGTGATCTCACCCGCACCTGAGCCGAGACACCCCGCGATGACATCGACCCGGTGGAGACTGATGGCCGAGCCGAGTTCGACGAACCGCCACGGGAATAGCCCGGTGGGCTGACGCCGGCCAGCGACGATCACATCGAAGCCGAGCTCCTGGCCCCTCGCGGCGATGAGCCTGCCCATGGCGCCTGCGCCGAGGACGAGGAGCGTGCCGCCAGGCTGGACAGTCGAAAGGCGGAGTCCTTTATCGAGCAGGTGGCCGGCGTGGCTTTCGAACTCCGTTTCGGCGCGGAGTGCGCGGGCGGCGCCGATGGCAAGGTCTCCCGTGCGGCGAAGGTTGGGCTGCGCGCCGGCGAAGGCGCCCCGCACCTGGCCCATGATCTGGTCTTCACCCAGGACGACTGAATCGAGGCCCGTGGCGACGGCCGCCAGCCGGGCGAGTGCATCCCGGCCCTGGAGGCGCACCGGGGCGCCGCAATCACACGCCCCGAAGCCATAGGATTCGAGCCGCTGGCAGCTCATCACCACCGCATCGTCATGGTGGGCCGCGCCGATTGCCGCGCGGGCCGCGGCCATCTCGACGGCACGAAACGAAACGGTGCGCCACGCGCAACAGCGGAAATCCTCGAGAGTCGCGGTCTCAAGCATAATGTTGAGTGAGTCTATCAACTTAATCTCGTGATGCCAAGCATCAGGCCTGCAGGCGCTGCCACCGGAGGAGGTTGGCGAGGGCGATGCCCGCGCGGGCGATACTCGGATAAGTGGCCAGCCCCGCGCGCCAGCAGAGCTCCTGGAACTCGGAAGCCTGGTCGAAGGCATCGGCGGTGACCGATGGTCTGATGCAAACAACGACCGGCTTGCCGGACTGCTCCTGGATCCGGGCGAGGGTCTCCGCCTGGCGGCGCATGCGGTCGCGGATACCAATCTGGCGGGAGCCGGGGCCAGAGCCGAAGCTGGTGTGGTAGAGGAGCACGTCGATGTTCGGGGCCTCGGCACAGGGCTGCAGCGTCGCTTCGAAGCCCTGGTCTTCCCAGAGGCTCGTCGTATCGATGGGGTTGCGGATACTCGTTCCCGCCTCGTGCGTCACTTTCGCGAGGGCATCCTGCGTCTCGGGCAGAAGCGGCGGCAGCTTCAGGCCGGCGGCATCCAGGTCATCGGCGGCGAGCACGCTGGCGCCGCCACCACCTCCAACGACGACGACGTTGGGCCCGGCGAGCTTTTTGACGAAGCGGAAGGTGACGGCCATGTCGACGAGCTCTTCGAGGCTTTCGACGCGGAGTGCGCCTGCCTGCCTGCAAAGGCCATCGAAGATCTGGAGCGACCCGGCGAGCGAGGCGGTGTGGGAGTTCGCGGCGCGCGAGCCGGCCTCGGTGCGGCCGCTCTTCAGGATGGCGACCGGCTTGCGGCTTCCCGCTTTGCGGATGGCGTCGGCAAGGCGCGGTCCGTCCTGGATTCCCTCAATGTAGGCCATGATGATCTCGGTGTTCGGGTCATCGGCCAGGTAGTCGAAGAAGTCGGCCGCCTTGAGGTCGGCGCCGTTGCCGAAGCTGATGACTTTCGAGCAGCGGATGCCCCGAGGCGTCGAATAGCGAATGAATTCGCTGGCATTCATGCCCGATTGGGAAACCATGCCGACGGGGCCTGCTTCCGGGAGCTGGCCAGCCATCATCGCCAGTCGCGATTCCGGCACGTAGAGGCCCATGCAGTTTGGTCCGATGAGCCGGAGGCCGGCCTCGCGGGCGCGGGCCACCACCTGTTGCTCCATCTGCGCGCGGCCGGCATCGCCCGTTTCGGTGAACCCGGCAGTGAACAGGTGGAGCACGCGCACGCCCTTGGCGATGCAGTCTTCGAGGAGCTCGGGCACGTGGCGGGCGTTGACCGAGGAGATCACGTAGTCCACTTCATCAGGGATGTCGCCGATGCTCCTGTAGCACTTGAGGCCGCGGATGGCGGGTGCTGTGGGGTGGATCAGGTAGATCGGCCCCCTGAAGCCAATCTCCTGGAGCGACGAGACGAATCCACCGCCGCCAAAGACGGCGGTCTCTTTCGCCGAAACTCCGGCGACTGCGATCGAGCGGGGGTGAAATATGAAGTCGAGCTGGGGGGCCTGGGCGGTCATGGTCGCGTCTCCCTCGGGTTCGTGCCGCACGAAAAGCCCGGCCACTGCCGGGTAGTTCGAGTCTACCAGAGCAACTTGCTTCGATCCGGCCGGGTTGACCGGGTGGGGGGTACGACCCACGATCCACTCGCGGACTCCGGTCCGTGGCGCCCCCATGACCATCCTTTCACGCTTTGCCGCGGCATTGTTCGTTGTTGCGCTGCCGGTCTTCCTCGTTTCAGCGAACGTGCGGTTCCTGGCGAGCGACGCCGGTTACTACCAGCACGGGTTCCGCGAATTCGATTCCTCGGGCCGCAGCGGGCTGCCCCTGGCCGACCTCGACCGGGCGGCGCAGGCAATCATCGACTACTTCGAAGACGATGCGACGACGCTCCGCATCCTCGTGACGGTCGACGGCCAGGAGGCATCCCTCTACAGCGCGAAGGAAACCGGCCACATGCGGGATGTGAAGTCGCTGATGCGAGTGGTCTACCGGGCGAACGAGGTTTCGCTGGCAATCGTGCTCGCCTACGTGGCCTGCGTGGTGTTGTGGACCGGTGAACGGTCAATTGCCGGGCTGGCCCGGCTATCGCTGGCTGGCGTCGGGTGCGGCGTAGCCGTGGTTGGAATTATCGGTGTGTTTGCGCTGACCGGGTTCGACCAGGCGTGGACCACGTTCCACGAAATCGCCTTCCGCAACGACCTCTGGCGGCTCGATCCCGAGACGGACCGGCTGATCCAGATGTTCCCCGAGCCGTTCTGGGAAGAAGCGACGCTCATCGTCGGAGGACTTACGCTGGTGCAGGCGGTGCTCGTGGTGGCGTTGAGCGTGGGCTACCTGGTGTTCACACGGGCGGGGCGTGGCGAAGGGCAAACGTCTTCGCCGGTTTAGTTCGCACAGGCACAGCCACCGCCGCCCCCACCGCAGCAGCCGCCCGCAGCGGGCACGTCCATGAGCGCGGCGCCGGCGCCTTTTGTGGTTGCGAATGTGGAGATGGTTCGCTCAGCGCGGTGTCCCTTGTGGCAATTCGCGGCGGCGGAGGCTTCGGCCATGGGCCGGCGCGTTTCGAACTTCTCGCGGCAGGTGGGGCAGTAATACTCGTAGATGGCCATGAGCCGAGTATAGCGAAGCGGGAATCGATCAGGCAGCCCGGCCAGCGCGCCGGCGGCGGCTGCGCCGGGACGTTCGGGTCGCGGGCTGTTCGCGCTGCGGCAGGATGACAACCTCCGCGGGAACGGTGGTGGGCGAGGCGTCACTGATCGCGAGGCCAATCGGCTCGCTCCCGAGGACCGTCCGCGTGATCGCATTGGATGGCTCGACCCAGCCCGACTCTCCGCCGCGCAACGACAGGTGCGGCAACAGTGCGGCCAGCCAGCGGAACATCCACGACATAGGAGGTAGACGATAACCCCGGAATTTCCCTAATTGCAACCTTCTCTCAACCATCAACCCCCGCAAGGAAATCCCCGACCACCTGGTTCCATTCCCCCGCCCGTTCGAAATAGCACGAATGGCCAGCGCCGCGCATTTCGTGGAAGTGTGCGCCGGGAACGAGTGAGCGGGCCCTTCGAATCATCTCCGGCGAGGTGATCAGGTCGTGTTCGCCGGCGATGTAGAGGACGGGCACGCCGAGCCCGGCGATCATCTCGTGGGTGCTGCCCCGATAGGTTGGTGGCGGCCGGCCGAGGATGCCGCGCGGGCGCGGAGGGTTGAGTGCGTTGATCTGGCGATAGAGCAGCGCGAGTCCGGGTTCCTCCTCTTCGAAGCCGGGGGCCAGGGCGTGTTCGCGGAGGCCCTCGCCCCCGCGCTCATCGCGCAGCTCGTCCTGGATCTCACGGATACGGTCATCGGTGGCGCCGGCGGTCGTGCCGCAGAGGACCAGCGAGCGGGCTTTCCGGGGCGCAAGCCGCGCGAGCCCGGCGACCGCCCGGCCCCCCATGGACTGGGCGACGATGTGGGCGCTTTCGATTCCGAGGTGATCGAGCAGCGCGACAAAGTCGGTGCCGAGAGCCCAGCGGCCGACGGCCATATCTCCCTGCGAGCGGCCCCAGCCGCGGGCATCGAACGTGGTGCAGCGGTAGCGCTCCGAGAACGCCGCGACCTGCTGCCACCAGCTGAGGTGGTTTCCGCCCGCGCCATGGAGGAAGACGAGATCCCGCCCGCTGCCGTGCTGCTCGTAATACAGGCGGGCGGCGTTCACACGGGCAAAGGGCATGGGGGCAGTCTAGCGCGCTCGCTTATCGAGTGTCCGCCCGGTAGCCTGCAGGCGAAGCGAGAGATGCGAAGAGGAGCCAGGGCATGAGGATAGGCATTGGACTGGGACTGGGCGGAGTGCGCGAGGGCGACCTGGCGGGCTCGATTTCCGAATTTGTCCGGGCAGAGCAGGCGGGCTTCGATGCCGCCTGGGTCACGCACATTTTCGGCTTCGATGCGCTGATGCTGCTCGCCATGGCGGGCCGCGAGACGAGCCGGATCGAGCTCGGGACGTTCGTCGTGCCCACCTATCCGCGCCACCCGGTTGCGCTCGCCCAGCAGGCGCTCACGGCGGCGGCGGCTTCGGGCGGGCGGCTCACACTCGGGATCGGGCTGAGCCACCGGGTGGTTATCGAGAACATGTACGGCCTCGACTTTTCGAAGCCGGCGCGGCACATGCGGGAGTACCTCTCGGTGCTGGGGCCGCTGCTCGATGGGAAGCCGGCGGCCTTCCAGGGCGATGAGTACCGGGTGATGGCGCGCCTTTCCGTGCCCGGAGCTTCCCGTCCGGGGCTGCTTGTGGCCGGCCTGGGGCCGCGCATGCTCAAGCTGGCCGGGGGCATGGCCGATGGCACGGCCACCTGGATGGGCGGCCCCGCCTATCTGCGCGATACGGCCATCCCCGCCGTCCGGGCTGCCGCCGCCGCCGCCGGGCGCGGCGCTCCGCGGATTGCGGCCGGCCTGCCAATCGTGGCCACATCGCGCGCGGATGATGCGCGCGAGGCGGCCGCGAAGGTCTTTGCCACGTACGGCACCCTGCCCTCCTACCGGGCTGTCCTGGACCAGGAAGGCGCCTCCGGCCCGGCCGATGTCGCCATCATCGGCACCGAGGCAGAAGTCGAGGCGCGCCTGCGTGAGCTCAGTGCCAGCGGAGTGACCGATTTCAATGCGGCCCTCTTCCCGGTCGAGGGCGACCCGGGTGCGGTGGACCGCACCTACGAGTTGCTGGCGCAGCTTGCCGGGGCCGGCATGTAGAGGCGGGCCGGGCCTTTCCCTGTTCCTCACCAGCACGAAGGAAAGGCACCGTGCGGCCCGGGGCCGATGCTGGTGAACCCGCGTGCTACCGCCGATAGATAGGGTAGAAACGGGCGCATTTCGTAGCCCCCGGCGAGGCCATGCACTTCGTAA
>Ga0073904_10000693_pt1 | contig 24362 bp, 24 predicted proteins | sample KloWWTrecipitate_FD_66668 | JGI IMG/M metagenome (GOLD analysis project Ga0073904, IMG submission 66668) | Active sludge microbial communities from Klosterneuburg, Austria, studying microevolution and ecology of nitrifiers - Klosterneuburg... | ecosystem: Engineered > WWTP > Aerobic digester >... | reverse complement strand
GTCGCTGAAACAATGACGCTTGTCTATCAGGAAGAACGGAAGGGACGGAAGGACTCGAGATCCTGCGGTGGAAGCCCGGGGCGGCGAAGAACGTAGAGCATGTGCGTGCGAAAGAGTGGAACGGCGGCGAGGGGACCATAGAGCCAGGGGGCCCAGGCGCCAACGCGGCGGGCGGCGGGCGGCGCGAGCGTTATCGCGTGGGCTTTCATGGGGCAGCGAGGGAACCAGCGGCGGATGTCCTCGCGGGTGATGGGGTGGACATCCGGGTTGCGGGGGTTCCGGCGGCGCATATCGTAGATGAGGATGAGGCCGCCCGGCCGGGTAATGCGATAAAGCTCGCGCGAGATGCTGTGCGCCACATCCTCATCCGGCACGGAGCTGTAGAGGGTGAAGGCGAGGGAGAGATCGAAGCGGCCATCGGGCTCGGGGATCGACGCGGCGCTGCCTGCGTGGACGCGGATATCGGAGGCGTGGGCGCGGCAGTAATCCACGGCGGCGCCATCCAGGTCCATGCCTGCGAGGTTTTCAGGCCGGGCCCCCCACTGCACGAGCAGGCGGAGGTTGTAGCCGGTGGAGCAGCCGGCCTCGAAGGCGCGCAGGTCGGAAAGCGACGTCCAGCCGGCCCTGCGGAGGAGGCGGGCGATCAGTCGCTCCCGCTCCTGCACCATCAGGAGGTTGCCCGGTTGGAGGATCGTGTGGTCTGCCACCACGCGCCACTGTATCGAGGGGGCAGGTTTGACGAAAGGACGAACGGCCCGCAAAGGCGGTCCGGGCCGGTATCATTCGGGCGAACGGAGTGAGCATGACGATCGAGCAGTCCTATATCGAACGGCACCCCCGGTCCGCGGCGCTGTACGAGCGTGCGGCCCGGGTCCTTCCCAGCGGGGTCACCCACGATAGCCGGTTCTTGCGGCCATTTCCCATTTATGCGGAGCGAGCCGCGGGATCGCGGAAGTGGGATGTGGATGGGCGCGAACACATCGACTACGTGATGGGGCACGGCGCGCTATTGCTGGGTCACAACCACCCGGCGGTGGCCGGGGCCGCCGCGGCGCAGCTGGCGCTGGGTACTCACTACGGAGCGAGCCACGAGCTGGAGATCGAGTGGGCAGAGGAGGTCTGCCGGATCATTCCCTCGGCGGAAGTGGTGCGCTTCACGAGTTCCGGGACGGAGGCGACGCTGATGGCCCTGCGGCTCGCGCGGAGCTTTAGCGGCAAGCCGGGGGTGATCAAGTTCGATCGGCATTTCCACGGCTGGCACGACTATGTGGTGGCGTCCTCGAAGTACTCGGGCGCGTTGCCGCCCGGGGTGCCCCAGGCCACGCTCGATTCGGTCGCCGTCCTCCCGCTCGATTTGGGAGAGGTGCGCGGAACAGTCGCGGGGCGGGGAGACATCGGCGCCATCATCGTGGAATCGGCTGGCGCTTCGAGCGGGCAGCTGCCGGTCCCGCGCGGCTTCCTCCACGATCTGCAGGCATTCTGCAGGGCCGAAGGCATCGTCTTCATCATGGATGAGGTGGTGACTGGTTTTCGCTGGGCCCCGGGGGGGGTGCAGGAAGTGGAAGGCCTTCGCCCGGACCTGACGACCCTGGCGAAGATCCTGGCAGGCGGATTCCCGGGTGGCGCGGTGGCCGGACGGCGCGAAGTGATGGAGCGGCTGCAATTCCCGGAGCCGGGCGTGAAGGCGGCGAAGATCGGTCATCCCGGGACATTCAATGCCAATCCGCTGTCATCGGCCGCGGGGGTGGCCTGCCTGCGTGAGATTGCGGGCGGCGAACACCAGCGGCGCGCGGCCAGCCTGGCAGCCCAGCTGCGCGCGGGGATGAACTCGGTGCTGTGCGAGCTGGGGATCCCCGGTTTCGTCTACGGCCAGTCTTCGGAGTTCCGCATCATCCTCGCGGGTGCGACCGTACCCGAAGCGCAAGACTACGACGCGCGGGAGCTGGATTTCGCCTTCCTCGCCGGGGGCATGCCAGAAGCCCGTACGCGCCTCCTCCAGCTGGCGATGATCAACCGGGGAGCGCACCTTTTCGGTGGCGGGGGCATGACGAGTTCCGTGCATACGGAGGACGACATCGCCCGGACGATCGAGATGTGGCGCGGCTCCATGCTCGACCTCCGGGCCGAAGGCGTGCTTGACGGCTAGTCCAGCGGCCTGGCCGCCATCAGGAAGACGATGACGAGCAGCGCCGCCGCATCCATGTGGGCGATGTTCAGGTAGCGCCTCATGCGTTGGGTGGTGCCGGTGTCCTCTGCTGCCGGGTCGCTATCGAGCAGCCGGACGATGCGCTTGCTCTCGGGCCCGAAAAACAGCATGCCGACGAGGAAGGCGGCCGCGTAGATGGCGAGCGCCAGGAGCAGCCACGGACTGTCGCGATAGCTCCAGTCGCCCTCGGACGTGAGCCAGAACCCGAAGACGAGCGTCAGCAGCGAAACCGGCAGAAAGTAGCGTTCGCCGAACCAGGCAAGCGTGCGGAACAGTGCGGCGAGCTGCGTACCATCGCCGCTGGTGCGGGCCCTGATGGCGATCAGGTTGATCATGACGTTCCCGCCAACCCAGAGGATGGCGAAACTGACGTGCAGCCAGACCAGGATGTCGTACGTACTCACAGTGTTCTCCTTCAGTCCGCCTGTTGGCGGGTTCTTCGAGACACTGTGGAAAGGGCGGGAGCCAGAATCCGTGATGGGTTTCACAGAATCCGGCGCGATGGGGAGCCGGGTAACCCGAAAGGAGGAGGCTGAAGGACTTCCCCGGCTGGCGTAGGATGAGTGTGTGATACAGACCATCGTCTTCTTCCTGGTGCTGGGCTTCCCCCTCATCATCTACCTGATTAACGCCGCGCAGGCGCAACGGGAATCGCGCGGCATTGCGGCGGGGATCCCGAAACCGAAGGAGGCGAAGGCGCCGCGGCGGTCGTCGCGGCCAGCCAGGGTGCGGCCGCTGCGCGTGCAATCGTGCGGGCGGCATGGCACGCACATGGTGCTCGCCCTGCTCGGTTCGGCCGAAAGCTGCCGCTTGTGCGCCTTCGCCGCCGGCGAACGGCCAGGCGCGGACGCGAGCGATGATGAGCGCGAGGCGGCGATCCGGGCGGCCGAAGAGATCATCGATAGCGCAAACCAGTGAGCGCGTTGGCGCCGGGTATACTCTGGGCACCAAATTCCCGGAGTAGACCGTGAAACACGTTCGCCTGGGCCGCACCGGCCTCCAGGTTTCGCGACTGTGCCTTGGCACGATGACCTTTGGCTTCCAGTGCGAAGAGCGCACGTCGATCGCCATCATGGACCGCGCGTTTGATGCCGGTGTGACCTTCTTCGATACGGCGGATGTGTACCCGCTTGGAGCGCCAGCAGGCACGCAAGGGCGCACCGAGGAGATTGTCGGCAAGTGGCTCGCCGGGCGGCGCGATCGTGTGATCCTGGCGACGAAGTGCTTCGGCAGGGTGGGCCCGAACCGCTGGGACCAGGGCAATTCGCGCAAGCACATCCTCGATGCCGTCGATGCATCGCTGCGGCGCCTGGGAACGGATTACATCGACCTGTACCAGTTGCACGGGCCGGACCCGGAGACTCCCATCGATGAGACGCTGAAGGCGCTGGATGACCTGGTGCGCTGGGGGAAGGTGCGCTACGTCGGTTGTTCGAACTTCCTGGCCTACCAGGTGGCGCGTTCGCTGGGCCGCGCCGAGGCGCTGGGGACGGTGCGTTTCGATTCGGTGCAGCCGCGCTACAACCTGCTCTTCCGCGAGATTGAACGCGAACTCCTTCCGCTGGCCGCCGAAGAAGGGATCGGCGTCATCCCCTACAACCCGATCGCGGGCGGCCTGTTGAGCGGGAAGCACAATCCGCAGGCCGGGCCGGAGGAGGGTTCGCGCTTCACGCTGGGCACCGCGGCGGAGCGCTACCAGGACCGTTACTGGCACGAAGGAATGTTCGAGACGGTGGAGAAGCTGCGCCCAATGGCGGCCGATGCGGGCATGACACTGCCACAGATGGCGGTCGCCTGGGTTCTCGCCAACCCGGCAGTTACCGCCCCGATCATCGGGGCAAGCAGGCCCGAGCAGTTGGAGGACACGCTCAAGGCGGCTGAGACGCCGCTCATCCCCGAGCTGAAGCAGAGCCTGGATGTGCTGACGGCCCAATACCGGAAGGGTGACGCGGCACGCTGATGAGTGAACTCGAAGACTTGCTGGGTATCGCGCGGCGCGCGGCCGAGGTGGCCCGCGAGGTGATCATGCCGCTGTATGCGGGCGGCACGGCGGTCGAACTGAAGGCGGACCGGACCCCGGTAACGGTCGCCGATCGGAATGCCGAGGTGGCGCTGCGGGAGTTTCTCGCGCGGGAATGCCCGGGCCACGGGATCCTCGGCGAGGAGTTTGGGGAGACGCCCGGAGATGGGCGCTACCGCTGGATTCTCGACCCCATCGATGGGACCAAGTCGTTCATCCACCGCGTGCCGCTCTTTGGCACGCTGATTGCGCTCGAACGCGATGGAGAGCCCGTTGTGGGAGTGATCGCCTGCCACGCGGCGGGAGAGACCGCCTGGGCAGCCCGGGGGCTCGGTGCGTGGCTGAACGGCGAGCGTGCGGCCGTCTCGCGGGTGAACCGGATCGAGGATGCGACCGTGACGATGACTTCGTATGGGCGGGCCGCGGCGATGCACCCGGCAGGGTTCCAGCGGCTCGTATCGCGGTGCGGGCTGGCGCGCGCCTGGGGCGATTGCTACGGCTACCTGATGGTCGCCAGCGGCCGGGCGGAGGTGATGCTCGATCCGGAGATGAGCATCTGGGATGCGGCCGCGCTCTATCCGGTGGTGACGGAGGCCGGGGGAGGCTTCAGCCAGTGGGATGGGACCCCCGGAGTCGGGTCATCGGTGGTCGCGACGAACGGGCTGTTGCAGTCCGCGGTCCTGGCCCTGCTGCGGGAAGATGAACGGGCGTGAAAAAGGGCCCGCATGTTGCGGGCCCTCTCCCATTGCTCGGTAAAGCAGTGCGGGTCTGGCGATCAGGCTTTGCCGATCTTGAACATCCTGGTGCTGCACACGGGGCAGGCACCCTCCGTGGCCGGCTTACCGTTTTTCATCGTGATGGGCTTGGGATTCTTCATCTCCCGTTTTTCCCGGCACTTCAGGCAGTAGGCTTCCAACGGATCCCTCCTTCCTTCGTCCCGCCCGCGGGTCGGGCGGGTTGCTGGCAAATTGCTAGAGTGCCTATGCGGATACACAGGCTTGCCAGTTCCTCAGGCATGATCCGAGCGCGCCGCCGTGATGTCAATACCGCAAATGAGTCTGGAAGCGACATAAGTGATGATAATTCGCTAATTTGACCGGCTCAAGACCTTCGATGGCCGGATTTCCCCGGAATTCGACACTTCGGCGACGCCCAGGAAGCTGCCGCCGGCGGTATAGATACGGGCCGCCGCGGAGGGCCGTTCGCAGGCGCCGGCGCCGCGATGCATGAGCCCGTGGCAGAAGCGCCGCGCGCCATCCGGGCCGATGATGGCCGCGTCGTAGTCTGCCATGCCCGCATCCGGAGGGAGCAGGGCACGCTCGATTTGCCCATCCCCGCTGAGCTGTTCGACCTGTTCGAGCGTCAGCGCACCGCCCACCTGGAACGGCCCGGCCGCGTGACGCCGAAGGGCGCCGAGGTGGGCCCCGCAGCCAAGTTCTTCCCCGATGTCGCGGGCGAGGCTGCGAATGTACGTCCCTGCGCCGCAATCGACCTCCACCGAGAGCCGGCCCGGGGCCATGATGCGAAGAGCGAGCCGATGGATGACGACGGGGCGGGATTCGAGCGCGGGCGCTTCGCCCTGGCGTGCCAGGTCGTAGGCGCGGCGGCCGCCGACCTTGATCGCGCTGAAGGCCGGCGGCACCTGCCGAAGATCGCCGGTGAATTGCGTTTCGAGCGTTCGGAGGCGCGCATCAGCAAGTGAGGGGAACGGAAGGGTGACCAGTGGCTCGCCCTCGGCATCGCAGGTTGCCGTGGTCTGTCCGAGCACGATTTCGCCGGAATAGCGCTTCGCGTGCCCTACGAGGTATTCCACGAGCCGCGTGGCGTTGCCCAGGCAGAGGACGAGCAGGCCGGTGGCCATCGGATCGAGGGTACCGGTGTGGCCAATGCGGCGCTGGCCGGTGAGCCGGCGCGCCCGCGCGACAACGTCGTGGCTGGTCCAGCCGGGCGGCTTGTCGATCAGGAGAATGCCGTGCAGCGGCGATTCAGGGCGTTTCGTGCTCACGCCGTTCGGTCCCGACCTGGTTGATCAATCCGGCGAGGCGGGCGCCGCGCTCGATCGAAGGGTCGAACTTGAAAACAAGCTCGGGGACGTTGCGGAGGGAGAGCCGGTGGACGAGCTCGCGGTGGAGGAAGTGGGCGCTGCGCTGAAGGCCTTCGAGTGCTTCTTTGCGCTCGGATTCGGTCCCGAGGTGCGAGAAGAAGACCACGGCGTGGCGAAGGTCGGGCGAGGTTTGTACCTCGGTGATCGTGACCATGCCGCGAGAGACGCGCGGATCCTTGACCTCGCGCAGGAGGAGCTCGCTGATCTCCGCGCGAAGGAGTTCGTTGACGCGGGTGGTGCGCAGGCTCACCGGGGAAGGCCTCCCACCGGGGCTAGTTGACCCGTTCTTCGTGATAGAACTCGATGACGTCGCCTTCGGTGTACTTGTCGAAACCGCTGAGGACGACGCCGCATTCGTAGCCGGTTTGCACTTCGCGAACGTCTTCCTGGAAGCGCTTCAGCCCTTCACACCTGCCGCGGCCGATCTCCTCCTTGTTACGGAGGACGCGCGTGTGCGATCCGCGCTTGATGGAGCCATCGAGCACATGGCAGCCGGCGATCTGGCCGAGGCGGCTTGACTTGAAGACCTGGCGCACTTCGGCATGGCCGTCGGTGACCATCTGGTACTTCGGTTCGAGCATGCCCGTCAGCGCCTTATCGACGTCTTCGAGGACCTGGTAAATGATGGTGTAGCTTCGGATCTCGACGCCGGTTGCATCGGCCCGCTTCCTGGCAGAGGGGTCGATGCGGGTATTGAAGGCGATGATGATGCCGTTCGATGCCTCGGCGAGCATGACATCGCTGTCGCTCACCGGCCCGGTGGCCGAGTGGATAATCTTGAGTTTGACCTCGGGATTACTGAGGCGTTCGAGGGCCCCCTTGAGCGCCTCACCGCTGCCGCGGACGTCGGTCTTGAGGATGATGATCAGCTCCTTGAGCTTGCCGGCGCTGATCTCGTTGAAGAGGGTATCGAGGTTGACGTGGGCGTGTTCGGTCTGCTCGGCGGCTTCACGGCGGCGGCGGCGCTCATCCACGATTTGGCGGGCGAGGCGCTCATCCGCGACGGAGCGGATGCGCTCGCCGGCTTCCGGCACGGCTTCCAGGCCCATGATGACGACCGGGGTGGCGGGCCCGGCTTCGCGCACGCGCTTGCCCTGGTCATCGAACATCGCCTTGATCTTGCCGCTGGTTTCCCCGACCACGACGGCATCGCCCTGTCGGAGCGTGCCCGCCTGGACGAGGACGGTGGCGATTGGGCCGCGGTTGGGATCGAGTTCGGCTTCGACGACGACAGCGGAGGCCGGCCGGTCGGGGTTGGCCTTCAGTTCGCCGATTTCGGCGACGAGGTTGATGGATTCGAGGAGGTCATCCAGGCCCTGCCCGGTTGTCGCGGAGACCGGGACGGCTACGACGTCGCCGCCGTAATCCTCCACGACGATGCTGTGTTCGGTGAGCTGCTGCTTGACGCGGTCCGGGTTTGCGGAGGGCAGGTCTATCTTGTTGATGGCGACGATGATGGGCACGCCGGCGGCGAGGGCATGGTTGATCGCTTCGATGGTCTGGGGCATCACGCCATCGTTGGCGGCGACCACGAGGATGGCGATATCGGTCACCTGGGCGCCGCGTGCGCGCATGGCGGTGAAAGCAGCGTGGCCGGGGGTATCGATGAAGGTGATGAGCTTGCCATCGCGTTCGACCTGGTAGGCGCCGATGTGCTGGGTGATGCCTCCCGCTTCGCCCGCGGCGACTTTCGTCTTGCGGATGGCATCCAGCAGGCTGGTCTTCCCGTGGTCGACGTGGCCCAGGATGGTGACGATGGGCGAGCGCGGCTTGAGCGTCGCAGGGTCGTCGATGACTTCTTCTTCTTCGATCGAAACAGTGGCGACGGTGGGCTCGGGCGCTGAGTCAGGTTCGGGTTCGAGACCGAGATCGACCGCGATGATGGCAGCCGTGTCGTAATCGATCGTCTGGTTCACGTTCGCCATGACGCCGTTGGTCATGAGCCGCTTGATGACTTCGATCGCGGAGACGGAGAGGATGTCCCCGAGTTCCTTGACCGTGAGCGCGGCCGGGATCTTCACTGCAGTGGATGATGGATTAGGCGTCATAACAAGTCGCTTTCTCTTGCCGGCAATGCCATCCCGAAAGCGCGCAGGGCTTCGATATCGTCTATGGCCGGGGTGATTTTGAGTGCGCTCCTTATGGTAGCGCCTTTGAGCGCTTTCTCCCAACAGGAGCGGACCGGGTGGAGGTAGGCGCCGCGTCCATTCGCCTTGCCCGTGGGATCGGCGATGACGCGGCTATCGGGTGTGCGGACAATGCGAATCAGTTCGCGCTTGCCCTGTTCCTGGCGGCAGGCGATGCAGGTGCGCTGCGGGACATGGCGTGGTCTGGCGCCAGGCATGGCGGCCGGCCTCCCGTCAGTGGATGCGCCCCGCATAGTCGATATCATCCATTTCGTCGTCACCTTCATCGATGAAGCGTGGGGCGCGGCGAGCCTTCTTCGCAGCAGCCTTCTTTGGCTCCTCGGTCTCTTCGGGCCGCCTGGGCAGGACGTCCTCGGCGAAGCGAATGGCAGAAGGCTTGGCTTCGGCCACGACGGTGGTCGGGATTTCGTATTCCTCGTCCTCGTCCTCGCCGTAGTCCTCCGCTTCGCGTTCCTCACGGTCGGGCATGTCCATGTGCTCGACGACGGCGGCGAAGGAGATCTCTTCCTCCTGCTGCTCTTCCGTGGGCGAAGCGGAAGCGGCGGCCGGGGCTGCCGGGCGCCGGGGCTCGATGGCCGGCGTCTCCGCGGCAATCTCCTCGGTTGCTTCGATGACGTCGATATCGGGGGTTTCGCCGGGAGCAAAGGGGGCGAAGGCGAGAGGCGCTTCGGCTTCGCCGCTTTCGGCGCGCTCCTTCGATGCCTGGCTGTGGATGTTGATCCGCCACCCGGTGAGTTTGGCGGCCAGGCGGGCATTCTGGCCTTCCTTGCCGATGGCCAGCGAGAGCATCTTATCGGGCACCACGACGGTCGCGAGGTGCTCCGATTCGTCGATTTCAACTTCGAGGACCTGGGCGGGGCTCAGCGCATTTGAAACGAAGTTGCCCGGGTCGGGATCCCACTTGATGACATCGATGCGTTCGCCAGCGAGCTCGTTCACGATGTTCTGGATGCGCGTGCCGCGCATGCCCACGCACGCGCCGATTGGGTCGATGTTGGTGTTGCGGGCGTGGACGGCGACCTTGCTCCGGTGGCCGCCTTCGCGGGCGATGCTCTTGATCTCGACTGTCCCGCTCTTAATCTCCGGGACTTCCATTTCGAAAAGGCGCCGCAGGAGGTTGCGGTGTCCGCGGCTGACCACGATCTGGGGGCCTTTGACGGCCTTGAGCACTTCGAGGACGAGGACCTTGGCGCGCTGGCCGGGGCGCAGGTGCTCGTTGCGCACCTGTTCGCTGAACGGCAGAACAGCCTCCGTGCCCCGCCCGAGCTCAATGATCATCTGCCGGGCTTCGACGCGCTGAACCGTGCCAACGAGGAGTTCGCCTTCCTTGCCGGTGTACTCGTCGAAGACTGCATCCCGTTCCGCTTCGCGGAGGCGCTGCAGGACGACCTGCTTGGCCGTCTGCGCCGCGATCCGGCCTGCGTTGGGCGGGAGTTGCTCTTCGAAATCGAGGACATCGCCGATACGGACATCGGGCTTCCAGCGGCGCGCCTCGGCGAGGGGCATCTCGACGGCGGGTTCTTCGACGTCCTCGACGACCACCATCTGGCGGTACGCGCGGATATCGCCGCTGCCCGTATCAATCTTGACGTTGATGTTCGGGGCGTTCTCGCCTTCGCGACGGAAGGCTGAGGTCAGCGCCGCTTCGACCGCATCGAAGACAACCTCGCGAGGGAGGTTCTTTTCGGCGGCCAGGTGACCGAGTGCCAGCAACAGTTCGTTCTTCATAGTTCCAAAAAAAGAAGTGGGCTGGTGCCCACTCCTGTGAGGAATTGCCGACGCTCAGTATAGCACTCCGCGGCAACGGGGCCATCTGGGTGGTGGAAGGGCCGCCCCGGGGAGGCTACGCTGGCTCCATGGCACGGATCTATCTCGACCACGCGGCAACGACGCAGCCAGACCCCCGGGTGGTTGCCGCCATGATGCCGCTGTTCACCACCTGTTGGGGCAACCCTTCGAGCATTTACCTGGAGGGCCAGGAGGCGCGGCGCGCGCTGGATGCCGCCCGCAAGCTCATTGCCGATCTCCTGGAGGCGCAGCCCCGGGAGATCGTGCTCACCAGCGGTGGCACCGAATCCGCCAACGCTGCCATCCGCGGGGCGGCGCTTGCCCAGCGGGAACGCGGGCGGGGCAACCACATAGTGACCACGCAGGTGGAGCACCACGCCGTCCTGCACACCGTCGAACAACTCGAGCGCGAGGGCTTCCGCGCTACCTACCTGCCCGTGGATGGTGAGGGTGTAGTCGACCTCGTGGCCCTCGAATCGGCCGTCGGGGCCGAAACGGCCGTCGTTTCGATCATGGCAGCCAACAATGAGGTGGGCACGATTGAGCCGGTCGCGGCGGCGGCGCGGATCGCCCGGGAAAGGAATCCTCGCGTCGTGGTCCATAGCGATGCGGTGCAGGCGGCGGGAGCGCTGGATATCACTCCGGCCCGGCTGGGCGTCGATCTGCTGACGATTGCGGGGCACAAGTTCTACGGGCCGCGGGGCGCTGGCCTGCTCTACATAAAGAATCGCACCCCGTGGCAGGCGAGCATTCTCGGCGGCGGTCAGGAGAAGGAGCGGCGCTCGGGCACGGAAAACGTCGCCGGTGCGGTTGGGCTGGCCACCGCGATGAAGCTGGCCTGGGATGAAATGAACGCGCGCGTGGCGCATGCTCGGCGGCTGCGCGATCGGCTGCTTGCCGAGGTCCCGGAACGCATTCCCGATGCGGTGATCACGGGGCCAACCGGCCCGGAGCGGCGGCTGGCCAACAACTTCAGCTGTTGTTTCCGGAATGTCGAAGGAGAGAGCGTGCTCCTGGCGCTCGACCTGGCCGGGATTGCGGCCAGCTCCGGGAGCGCCTGCACAACGGGCGCGCTCGAACCATCGCACGTGCTCACGGCAATGGGGATCGACCGGGACCTTGCCCACGCGTCGCTGCGCCTGACCGTGGGGAAAGACACCACGGACGAAGAGATTGACCGGCTTCTGGAAGTGCTTCCGGACGTCGTGGCCAGGCTGCGGGCGCTGGCGGGCCCGGGCTAACCGGCGCTTGTCATCGCCCGCAGCCCGGCCGCCGTATCAGCGTTGCCTGTTCCAGAGTGGGGCGATGCGTGGCCCCTCTGCCTGGCCCTGGGCATAACCCGCCTCGGCTGCGCCCGCCCTCCTGCCGAAGTCCATCAGGTTCATGCCGAACGCCTGGAGCGATGCCTCATCTGGCTGGACCAGGATCGCCTCGCCGCCGGCTTCCCGGATCGCCGCCAGTTCGCCATCGAGCCGCGCGCGTGATGCCTCGGCCATCGGGCCCTGGGCGGCGGCTGTCACTGCGACGACGAGCGCGATATCGCAACCGCGGGCGAGGTCGGCATTCGTGGCCGAACGCATCCCGCCATCGATGAAGCGGCGGCCGTTGATCGTGATCGGCGGATAGATGCCGGGGACGCTGCAGCTTGAGGCGACGGCGCGGCTCAGAGGCACGCCCGAGGCTGCCGTCCAGGTAACGAATTCGCCAGTCAGCGCATCGACGGCCGTGCACTGGTAGCCGGGATGCGGCCAGGCCTCGGCACTGGCCAGCACCTGTCCGAAGGTGGCAATGAAGGCGTCCTCGCTGATCGTCTGAGCAGAGAGCGCGAATGACCCAATCTCCTTGCGGAGCGACTCGGGGTCGGAGTTTCCGCTGGAGGCGCGCTGCATGAGCTCGATCAACGGCGCCAGGTTGGGTGCGGGTGCCCCGCTGGCGTTGCCGCGTGTTGGCGATGGCGCCGAACTGGCCGCATCGGCGGAGACAGCCGCGTACATCTGCCGCGGCGACCGGCCCATGGCGATTTGTGCGCCGACCGCGCTCCCTGCCGATGTCCCGGTGATCGAGCTGGCATTGGAGACATCGACCCCGGCTTCAGCGAGGCCGGCCAGCAGGCCCGATTCCCAGGCAATTCCCACGGGGCCGCCCCCGCCCAGAACCAGCGCGCGTGTTGTCATGCTTGCTCCAATTGCTTGCGGTCCCTCTCCCGTGGAGGCGGCCCCGGCATCCTCGCCGCTAACGGGTCACGAGAGGCCCTGCTGACCGAGGAAATCGAGGATGTCCTGGACGGTCCGGATGTTTTCGGCGTCTTCGTCGCGGATTTCGAACTCCGCGTCATCGGCGAAAGCTTCTTCGATGGCGATGGTGAGGTCCACGATGTCGAGCGAATCGGCCCGGAGGTCATCGATCAGGCTCGCTTCGGGGGTGACTTCGTCGGGTTTGACCTTGAGCTGTTTGACGACGACGTCTCGCACTCGTTCGAACAGGGTTGCCATGCTCGTTCTCCCTCGGGGCAGTGTATGCGCAGTGTGATGGGCGCCTGATTGGCGCGGGGTTGGCGATGAAACGCGGCCTAGGCTACTTCATGGCCGGTACTTGCGGAAGATCACGCTGCCATTCTGGCCGCCAAAGCCGAATCCGTTTGCGGCGGCGGCCCGGACGGTCATCTTGCGCGCCTTCAGGGGCGTGTAGTCGAGATCGCACTCGGGGTCCGGCGTTTCGAGGTTGATGGTAGGCGGCACGAGATCGTGGTGGATGGCGAGCACGGCGGCGAGTGCGCCGATCGCGCCGGCGCCGCCAATCAGGTGGCCGACCATCGATTTCGGCGAGCTGATGGCGAGTTTGGATGCGTGCGCCCCGAAGGCGAGCTTGATAGCGCGCGTCTCCGCGGCATCGTTGAGCGGCGTGCCCGTGCCGTGGGCGGCGATGTAGTCGACATCCTCGGGCTGGAGGCCGGAGGCAGCGAGCGCCTCGCTCATCGCATCCTGGGCGCCAGAGCCATCTTCGAGCGGCGCGGTGATGTGGTAGGCATCGCAGCTGAGGCCGCCCCCGGCGAGCTCGGCATAGATGCGCGCGCCGCGGGCCTTCGCGCGGGCTTCGGATTCGATGACCATAACGGCGGCGCCTTCGCCGAAAACGAACCCGTCGCGGTCGCGGTCGAAGGGCCGGCTGGCGCGCGCGGGCTCATCGTTGCGGCGGCTGAGCGCCTTCATGTTCGCGAGCGCGGCGATTGGGAGCGGGTGGAGTGCAGCCTCGGTCCCGCCGGCAAGCACGACATCGCAGCGGCCGGAATCGATGAGCTGTTTCGCTTCGAGGTACGAGTAGAGGCCGCTTGCGCAGGCGGCGACGCTGGCAAGGGCGGGGCCGCGCAACCCCAGGTGCATCGAAACCTGGCAGGCGCCCATATTCGGGGCCATGGTGGGCACGTAGAACGGGCTCACGCGGCTGGGCCCGCGCTCCTTCAGGATGAGGATCTCTTCCATGGTATCGATTGCGCCGCCGGAGCCGGTGGCGATTGCCGAGGCGGCGCGCCTGCGTTCGCTCTCAGCGAGGACGAGTCCCGCATCATCGGCGGCGAGCTGGGCCGCGGCCACGGCGAACTGGGCGAAGCGGGACATGCGGCGCGCGCCCTTGCCATCCATATAGCGGCCGGGTTCGAAGTCCTTCACCTCGGCGGAGATCTTGACGGGCATGTCGGTGGTATCAAAACGGGTGGTGAGGCCCACGCCGGAGACACCCGCGACGAGGTTTTCCCAGAATTCGCTGGCGGTCAGGCCGATGGGCGTGATGGCTCCCACGCCGGTGACAAGTGCTCGGGTCACGCGTTACTCCGCTGGGTTAGTCGACCTTCCGGAAGATCAGGGCGGAATTGTGCCCGCCCAGGCCAACCGAAGTGGTCATGGCGATGTTCACCGGCATATCCCGGGCGACGTTCGGCACGTAGTCGAGGTCGCATTCAGGATCCGGCGTGGTGTAGTTGATGGTGGGTGCGACCTTCTGATCGCGGATGGCCATCACGCAGGCGAGAGCTTCGACGGAGCCGCTGGCGCCCATGCAGTGCCCCGTGATCGGTTTCACGGATGAGATGGCCGTCCTGTAGGCAGCCTCGCCCAATACCTCCTTGAACACCAGCGTCTCGACGCGATCGTTCAGCGGCGTAGCGCTGCCGTGGGGGTTGATGTAGTTGATCGCGGCTGGTTCGATGCCAGCCCGGCGGATCGCGGCGTTCACGGCGCGTTTCAGCCCGCGCCCGGTCTCGTGGAGGGAGATCATGTCGTAGGCATCGTTCGATGAGCCGAAGCCGGCGACTTCGCAGTAGATGCGGGCGCCCCGCGCTTTCGCCGTTTCGTAGTCTTCGAGGATCATCGAGCAGGCGCCTTCGCCGGCGATGAAGCCATCGCGGTTCAGGTCGAACGGTTTGAGGGCTTTCCCGGGGTGTTCGTTGTCACCCGCGAGGGCGCGCATCGAACACCAGGTGGCGTGGTAGATGGGGAGGAGGACGGCCTCCGCGCTCCCCGCGATGACCATATCGGCGGCGCCGCGGCTGATGGTTTCGAAGGCCTCGCCAAGGGCAACGCCCCCGGTGGCGCAGGCTGCGACGGGCGAGTAGTTCGGCCCGCGCGCGCCCGTGTGGATGGCGATGTGTCCGCTGCACGCATCGGGGATGAAGTTTGCGACGAGGAACGGGGTGACCCGGCGGGGGCCTTTTTCATCGAGGATGCGCTGGTGTTCGAGGATCATGTCCGTGCCGCCGGCGCCCGATCCGAAGATCACCCCGGCCATGTCGGCGTTCGATTCGGTGATCTGGAAACCGCTGTCTTCGAGCGCTTCGAGCGCGGCCGACATGCCGAAGGTGACGCTGCGGTTCATGTAGCGCTGCTGTTTCGCATCGACGCGGTCGCCGAGTTCGAAATCCTTCACTTCTGCCTGGATGCGGACCGGGTACGGCTCCGCATCAAAGAGGGTGATCGGACCGATGCCGCTGCGCCCGGCGGCCATCGCCTGCCAGGTCTCCTCGGCTGTGTGACCTACGGCGGTAACCGCGCCAACTCCGGTGACAACGACGCGGCGGCTCATCGGGCGGCCGCCTCAACGTTCCGGAAGTTATCGCCCAGGAGTCCCTCGTACTCGTCGCTGAGCGCGAGGCTGTTGACTTCGTAGTTGATACGGCGGACGAGGCGTGTGAGGACGTTGCCCGGGCCGACTTCCATGAACATGTCGATTCCCTCCTCGCCCATGCGCTCGACCGACTTCTGCCACCGAACGCCGTGGGTCAGCTGGTCGCGCAGTTCGGCATAGACCTGGTCCCCGGTGATGAGGATTTCGGCGTTGACGTTGCCGACCATCGGGTGGGCGGGATCGCGCAGGGCGGCTTTCTGCAAGAGCCGGTTCATGCCTTCGCTGGCTTTGAGCATGAGGGGCGAATGCGAGCCGATGGAGATAGAGAGGCGGACGACCTTGCGGGCGCGAGCTTTTTCGGCCAGTTCCATGGCCAGCTGGAGGGGCTTGAGGTAGCCGGAGATGACGTTCTGGCCTTCGCAATTGGAGGTAGCGAGGCCGACGTAGCCCTCCTTCGATGCTTCTGCGCAGATGTCGATGATGGTCTGCTCGGTGAGGCCGATTATCGATGCCATGCCGCCGGGGTTTTCCTGGCCCGCCTGCTCCATCAACACGCCGCGCTCGTTGACGAGGTAAAGTCCCTGGTCGAAATCGAGCGCGCCCGAGGCGACGGCGGCCGTGAATTCGCCCATCGAGTGGCCGGCGACGAGGTGGGGGTTGAGCGTGCGGCCGAGTTCAGCCCAGCGTTCGCGCAGCGCTTCGAGCCATGCAATCGAAGTGACGAACGATGCGGGCTGCTGATTCGCCGTGGATTCCAGCTCGTCTTCGGGGCCCTCCCAGCAAAGCCGGGAAAGGTTCCGTTCGAGGATGTCATCGGCGCGTTTGAAGACATCGCGCGCGGCCTTCGAGACCTGTGCGAGGCGTTGGCCCATGCCCACATGCTGGGAGCCCTGGCCTGGAAAGATGAGCGCGAGGCGGCTCCACGGTTTGACTTCCTGGTCCATGGGGAGCGGTTGCCCTCCGATGGGCGCGGTGGCGCCCGTGTGCGTGGGAGGATAGCAGCATGGTGCGCGTGGGGCGACGATTCGTGCGATGCGAATCAACGGGCGGAGACACTTAGAGGAGGCTGGCGGGATCCACGTCCACGTGCCAGCGCTCGCCAAGGCGCATATCGGCCAGGAGCGTGGCTGGGTTGCGGCCGCGCAGGAGCACCTGCCAGCGGTATTCGCCGCGCATGCGGGCGATATAGGCGGCGGCCGGCCCGAGGATATCCGGTTCGGCACGGCCGGCCGCATCGCGCTTCACCCGCAGCTCCGAAGCGACCCGTGAGGCTTCCTCCAGGCCGCGCTCCTCGTTCCCATCGCGATGCACCAGCCGCACGATGCGCGTGAACGGCGGATACCCCGCCCGCCGGCGGTGCGCGATCTCCTCTTCGTAGAACGCGCGGTAATCGTGGTTGGCGGCCGCGAGGATGGGCGCGGCTTCGGGCTCATAGGTCTGGATGTAGACCCATCCCGGCTTGCCGCGCCGTCCTGCCCGCCCGGCGACCTGCGAGAGGAGCTGGAACGTGCGCTCGTGGGCGTGGAAATCGGGCAGGCTCAGGCCGACGTCCGCATCGACCACCCCCACGACAGTCATCTCCGGGAGGTCAAGGCCCTTGGCCAGCATCTGGGTGCCCACGAGGATGTCGATATCGCCCCGCTCGAGTGCCTGGACCATGCGCTCGTGGCTGCCCTTCTGGCGCGAGACATCGCTATCCCAGCGGGCTACGCGGGCAGATGGGAACTGCGTCTTCGCCTCCTGTTCTATCCGCTGCGTACCGGCGCCGAATGGCCGGTACCTGGCGCTATTGCACTTCGGGCAGCGGTCTTCGAGGCGGCGCTGCCTGCCGCAATGGTGGCAGCGCAACAGTGCATGCACGGGCATCGAAAGGTCGAGGCTCATCGCGATTTCGCAGGAAGCGCAGCGGGGCATGAATCCGCAATCGCGGCAGAGCACGAAGCGGGCCGACCCGCGCCGGTTGACGAAGAGGATGGATTGCTCGCCCGCCTGCAGCGCCAGGTGCACGGCCCGGCGCAGGGGCCGGCTGAAAACGCTCCGGTTACCGTCGCGCAGCTCCTCGCGCATGTCGATGACCTGGACGGTGGGCAGGTTCCCCACCTCGGCGCCGCCATCGGCGGTCGGGGCCAGGCGCTGGTGCAGCTCGACGCGGCCCAGGGCGCCCATTTCGCTCCGGTGATAGGTCACGACATCTGGCGTGGCGCTTCCCAGGACCAGCCGTGCGCCGGTGAGTGAACAGAGCCTTTCCGCCGCCTCGCGGGCGTGGTAGCGCGGCTGGGGGTCTGCCTGCTTGTAGCTCCATTCGTGTTCCTCATCGAGCACGACAAGTTGGAGATTGCGGGCGGGGGCGAACACGGCGCTGCGCGAGCCGACCACGAGCCGCGACTCGCCTCGCTGGATGCGGAACCACTGGTCGAAGAGCTCGCCGGTTGAAAGCTGCGAATGGAGGACGGTGAGCGTTTCGCCGAAGCGCTCGCCGTAGCGGCGGATGGCCTGGGGAGTGAGCGAGATCTCCGGGACCAGCACGATGGCACTGCCGCCGGCTTCGAGCGCCCGTCCCACAAGGTCGAGGTAGACCTCCGTCTTCCCCGATCCGGTGACCCCGTGGATGAGGGTCGCCTGTCCTTCCCATGCGGCATCGGCGGCCGCCTGTTGTTCGGGGCTCAGCCGGGCCGCCGCCCTGGCGATGAAGGTGTGCTGCGCGAGGGGATCGCGCTCGACCTGCCGTTCGAAAGCGCGCAGCCAGCCTTCATCTTCAAGCCTGCGGAGGTGGGCCGGGGTGGCGCCGAGGTCGCGCAGTTCGGCGAGCGGGCAATCCGGGTGGCCGGCGAGGTGTGCCAGGATGCGCGCCTCGATTGAGTTGGGCCGCCTGGCGGCGAGGCTGCCCGCGTGGGTGGCGGCCTTTGCGGGGCCGGCGGCGAGTGCGATGCGACGTTCGAAACGCGCCCGGCCGGTGGGGCGCGCGAGCCCCTGGGCGACCGTGAGATGGCCGCCTTCCTGGAGCCGTTTCAGGGTGGTGAGCGAAACGCTGCCGACGGCATCCTTCAGCGCATCGATGGTGACCCGGCCGTGGGTGGCGATGAACTGGAGGATGCGCTGGTCTTTCGGGTAGACGGGGAGGAGCGGCGGGATCTCGACCGGCGAGACCATCGTCACGGGTTTCTGGCCGTAGCCGGAGGGAAGGCAGCAGGCGACACACTCCCAGAGTGGCGCCAGGTACTCCCCGCTCATCCAGCGGGCGAGCCCCAGGTGCGCCTCATCGAGAACGGGTTCGGGGTCGGCAATGGCCGCGATCGGGCGGACCGCATCGAGGGTTGTGGTTTCGGAAAGGGCCATGACGATGCCCTGCAGGATCCGCTGTCCGAAAGGGATGAAGACCGCCTGGCCCGGCGCCACGGCCATGCCTTCCGGGATGGAATACGTGAACGGGACCCTGGCGGGCTGCCCGGTGTTGACCGCGACCTCGGCAAAGGCGGAGCCGGGGACGGGATGCCCGGGTGGGTCGTTTAACGGAGACGGGGATGTCACGAGTGGATATTACGGCGGGGAGGGCAATCAACCCCCACATGCCGCGGGCGCTGGCCCCGCGTCGGTGGCGAGCACGGCGGGCGGGGGCGTATCGGTGGTCGCCTCGCCGCGGGTGAGAAAGAGGAAGAGCGGGACCCCGAGTGCCATGACTGATCCGCCGAACACGAACGCCGCCGCGATGCCGAAGACATCGACGATGAGGCCGGAGGCAACCGAGCCGATGACGATGCCCGCGCCGTTCGCGGCCGAGCCGATGCCCAGGACGGTGCCCATGCCCACGCGCCGCCCGGCGACGACCTGGATTGCGCCCGCGGCTACCTGGGAAATGGCTCCGGAAGCGCCCATGCTCATGAGCACCGCGACCATCAGCCAGTACTCGGGGATGAAGCCGATGCAGGCGAGAAGCGATGCATTGATGAGGAGCCCGATCGCGACCAGCACGCGCCGATCGTAGGCATCGGCCAGCCTCCCGAAGAGGGGCTGGGCCAGGCCGCCGGTGATGTCCTGCGTGGCAAAGGCGACGCCGATGAGCAACGGGCCGATTCCCAGGCCGTCTTCGAGTCGGAGGGCAAGGAAACTGAGCGAGGAACCGAAGGAGAGCGACAGCAGCCCCTGGTGGGTGGTGACCGCCAGTACAAGGCGATCCTGGAGGGCGGTGCCAAAAGGAATAGGTGCGGGCGCCCCGTGGAGTTGGCGCTCGGCGCGGCGGAGGATCTCCTGCGGGCTGTGACGCGGGAGCCAGAACAGCAGGATGGTGGCAGAGAGGATCATCATCGCCGCCATGGCGACGAAGACGGACTTGAAGCCGATGAATTCGCGAAGAAAACCGGCGACAAGTGGCCCCGTGCCGAAGCCGATGATATCGGCCGTGGCGAACACGCCCAGCCAGCGGCCTTCCTGTCCCCGGGGAGTCATATCGCCGACGTAGGCGCGCGCCACCGAGAAGATCAGGCTGGTGCCAAGGCCGCTGAAGGCGCGGAAGGCGATGACCTGGTAGAAGCTTCCGGAGGTGAGGTAGCCGAGTGCGGCGATGAGGTAGATGAGCAGCCCGGTGACGATGAACGGCTTGCGCCCGTAGCGATCGGAAAGGCGCCCGGCGAAAGGCCCGACGAAGGTCTGGACAATGGCGAAGACGGAGAATGTGAGGCCCAGCCAGACGCCGCTCGCGCCGAGTTCTTTCGCGTAAACCGGCAGGAGAGGGCTCACCATCGAAATGCCCATCGTCGCCACGAAAACGGCGATATAGAGGGCGATGAAGGGACGGGAGCGCATGGGATCGAGCCTACCGTACGGTAGGCTTAAGAGGGGCGGGTGAGCGCCGCCGTGGCGGGTGTTACACTCGGATGAACGCCAAGAGTCCACAGGCAGCCATGAAGATCTTTGATGTCCACATCCACTTCCCGCGCAACTGGGAAAACCCCGGCGAAGACCCCGCGCCCATGGTGGAGCGCCTTGCCGAAGTAGCCGCGCGGGCCGGGATCACAAAAGGGTGCATGCTTACCGGGGGGAGGTTTGGCCCCAGCTACGAACGGGGCATGGAGATCCTCCAGGACTACCTGGAGCTGTTTATCCCCGTGGCCGTGATCGACCCGGAAGAGATCGACGCGGAGGGTGTGCAGCGCCTGTACAACATGGGCTACCGGGGGCTCAAGCTCATCGGCGTCCAGCGGCAGTACGACGAGCCGGATTACCTGCCCACGTACGGCAAGGCGCAGGACCTGGATATGCCGATTCTCTTCCACATGGGCGTGATTGGCGGCGGGCTCGACTACTCGATTACCCACCCGCGGCGCGAAGCAGCTGCCGCCGCGGCCTACCAGCGGATGATGGCGATGCAGGATCGCATGCCCCCGCGGAATGTCTCGGCGACGCGGATGGCGCCGCTCCACCTCGATACGATCGCCAACCGGTTCCCACGGCTCAAGATCATTGGCGCGCATGTGGGCAACCAGGGCAACTACGATTACGCGGCTTCCGTCGCGCGCTGGCGCCATAACGTGTATTTCGATATGAGCGGTGGCGAAACCATCGAGCGCCACCTGGTGGATCGCAAGCTCCTGGCGGCCAACTCCCGCGGCGAGTTCGGCGTTGAGAAGCTGGTCTTCGGGAGCGATTGCGGGATGGACGAGATCCGCGAACATATCGACCGGTTCGAGGCGATGTTTGAAGAGCTCGGCCTGGCGGAGGACGAGCAGGAACGGCTGTGGTGGCGGAACGCGGCCGAGATTTACGGCCTCGAAACGCCGGTCCTGGCGGGAGAATAGCGGCTGACCGCTGAGGCCCGGCCCGTAGCCGGCACTGTCAACCTGTCCGCCCGGACCGTCCTCCTCACGGGGGTGGCGGCGCTTGGCCTTGGGGCGTGGGTGACCATGCGGCCCGGGCAGCCGTGGATCCTCTGGCTGACGGCTCTGCTCGTCGCCCTTGCCACCGATGGCCTGGTGCGGCGGCATCCCCGCTGGGAAGATGAGGGCATCCTTGGCTCCGTGGTGTACACGTTCCTGCCGGCACTTGGCGTGCTGGGAGCGGGACTGTTCATCGATCACGCGGTCGATGGGTACACGCGCCCACTGCTTGCCACCGGTGCGGCGCTAACCGTCGGCGCGGTGGCCTTCGGCGAATACCAGACGGTGGATTTCGGCTCGCGCCTCTATGGCGTATTTCGTCTGGTGATGGCGGTCGCAACCTACCTGGTCGCGTTCTCCTTCTTTGCCGTCATCTACACGCGCGATTACGATTTGCCGGTCGCTTCGCTGATGGTGGGCATGGTGGCGGCACTGCTGGCGATGGAGCTGCTGCGGGAAAGCCGCCTGACGGGGCCGGGCTCGCTGCTGGTGGGCATCGCAATCGGGATTTCGCTGGCGGAGCTGCGCCTGGCGCTCTATTTCTTCCCGCTCGATGGCCTGCTCGCCGGGGCCCTGCTGATCATCGCCTTTTACCTGGCAACGGGGCTGGTACACCACCTGCTCGATCACGACCTCGAGTGGGGAACCACGGCGGAGTATGTGCTGGTGACGGCCGTAGCCACGGCGGCCGTCGTGTTCACGCGTTCGTTTGTCTAGGCGGCGGGATGGAGTTCCCGGCGGGCATCGGGCGCCTGGCTATCTGCCACGCGCTTCATCCGATTGATACCGTGGCTGCGGCCGATATGCCGCGAAAGCCACTGGCGCTCATCGTCTGGAGCTGCCGAGAACCGTGCCGCGCAATGCGGGCAAGCGGTCATGTGTGTTTCCTTCATTTGTGTCATCGTTAGTATCGTCGGGCTTTGTGAACATTCGGATAAGGGTTCACCCGTGTTCGTGTGCCATCTTTCCCCGCGTGGCGATGCGCCCACAGCGGGTAGCCAGTCTGACCAATTGCCTGTTGCCTGACCGTGAAGTGCGACCTGCCTGCCCGTCAGCCCGGGTGCGAGGTTGCACGGCTCGCTCGTTCAGTTTCAACTTGCGCCGTGGGAACGTTGAAGATCTGTTCGTGGAACATCAACGGCCTTCGGGCCACTATCAAGAGCGGGAACTTGCAGGCGTGGCTGGAGGCTTCATCACCCGACATCGTCGGGTTGCAAGAAGTGAAGGCGCTCCCCGCGCAAGTCCCGGATGAACCGTGGACAGCAATGGGTTACCGGTGCTGGTGGCACCCGGCCCTGAAAGCAGGATACAGCGGCGCGCTGCTTTTGTCGAAGGTCGAGCCGCTCGATGTGCGGCTGGGGATGGGGATCGACCGCTTCGATGAGGAAGGCCGCGTCATCGAGGCCGACTTTCCCGGCTTCACGCTCATCACCACCTACTACCCGAATGCAGGGCGCGGCGATGACCGCCTCAGGTTCAAGCTCGATTTCTACGCCGCCTTCCTCGCCCGCCTGGATGAGCTGCGCGCCGATGGCAGGGGACTGGTTTTCATGGGCGATTTCAACATCGCGCATACGGAGATTGACCTCGCACGCCCCGCCGAGGCCGCGAAGGGCACCGGCTTCCTCCCGGTCGAGCGGGAGTGGATCACGCGCATCATCGAAGCGGGCTATGCCGATACGTTCCGCGAACTGCACCCCGATGCGCGCGACCAGTACAGCTACTGGGACGCCTGGCGCGAGCGCCGCGCGCGGAACATCGGCTGGCGGATTGACTACGTGTTCGTCTCGCGCGAGCTGCTGCCGCGAGTGCGAGGCGCCTTCATCCAGCAGGAGGTGATGGGCTCGGACCATTGCCCCGTGGGGATCGATCTGGAGATCGATCTGCTAAACTGAGTACACCCCTATCGGTTTAGGTGTCGCGATGACGAGACCCTACTACTCAGCCCGGACCGGTACCGACGCCAACCTTTCGTTGGAGTCACTTAAGGTTCTGGTATACGCCACATTTTGCGATTTCTCGGAACTTGGCTACTTTGATGAGTACCTCCTCGGCACTCGGTGCGTGGACGGTGACGTGCCTGGCAGGCTGAGGTCGGTGGAACGCGCCCTGCTTCAGGCAATTCGGCGGCCCCTCCCATGGCCACTTCCGGAGAACCTTAGCGCGTTCACTGAGGAAGATCTGTTTGACATCATCGAGTTCCTTCACGACCACACCTCAAAGCCGACCGAAGGGCAATACCACACCTATGGGGACTGCGGCCAACACTGGGTCGAATTCGACGCTGCGGCTGGCCGCGGCGATTGGCGCCACCGACTCAATTCGCTCCTTCGGGACTATCGAACCGGATTCGAGCTTTCTGCGGCCGGCGAGGTGTTCCACGCACAACCGAAAGGCATGGAGAACCTCGGCGAGCAGCCACTTCCGAGCCTTGACGCTGCAGTGGCTGCTCGGATCGATGCCTCTTTGCTGAAGTTCCGGCGCCGGGGATCGACTCTCGACGACAGACGGGGCGCTGTTCGTGATCTCGTTGACGTCCTGGAGTTTGTGAGGCCCAAGCTGCATTTGGTGCTGTCGCACCAGGACGAGTCCGATCTGTTCAATCTCGCCAACAACTTTGGGATTCGGCACTTCAACGACCGTCAAAAAGTTGGTTATGAGGCAGAGATATGGACGACGTGGATGTTCTACTTCTACCTGGCCACGCTCCATGTGGCCCTTCGGCTCGTAAAACGAGCCGAGGCGAGCGAACCAGCATCATCGTGAGAGGGTCATTGCCCGTTGGTATCGAACATAATACCGAATCGTAGCGAGCGATCGGTGGCCCTAACGTTCGCGTCAGGGTACAGTGCCGGGTATGCGCTCACGTTTCTCTGCGAGTGCCAGTCAGACGTTCCGAGCGCTCCGCCACCGCAACTACCGGCTCCTCTGGTTCGGTCAGACAGGCCATTCGGCGACGCTCTGGATGGACCAGGTTGCGCGGGCCGTACTGATCCTTCAGCTGACCGATTCCGCGGTGATGCTCTCCCTTGTCATCGCGACGCGGCTGGCCCCCATCCTCTTCTTCGGGCTCATCGCGGGCGCTTTCGCGGACCGCTACGACAAGAAGCGC
>Ga0073904_10000692_pt1 | contig 24371 bp, 20 predicted proteins | sample KloWWTrecipitate_FD_66668 | JGI IMG/M metagenome (GOLD analysis project Ga0073904, IMG submission 66668) | Active sludge microbial communities from Klosterneuburg, Austria, studying microevolution and ecology of nitrifiers - Klosterneuburg... | ecosystem: Engineered > WWTP > Aerobic digester >... | reverse complement strand
GTCCTGCTGGCGCTCGTCGCATCGTTTGCCTGGTCGCTCTTCGATCTCGAGCGAAGATTCCTGTCGATGCGCATCGAGGCGATGGCTCTGGTCGCCGGCGTCACGCTCGGCGCGGTGCCGCCGCTCGCGATCTGGGCATGGTTCAGCGGTCCGCAGCAGGCGCAGGCGGCCTACTGGCTGCCGGCGACCGGGTCGGTGCTGCTCAACCTGTGGGCCAATTTCGCCTACTTCCGGTCGCTCCAGCTCTCGCCGCTTTCACAGACCCTGCCGATGCTCTCCTTCACGCCGGCCTTCGCCGCCGTGCTGTCGGCGATCTTCCTCGGCGAGCGGCTGGGGCTGCGTCCGGTGTGCGGGCTCTTCCTGGTCGTCGGCGGGGCGCTCCTGCTGACTCTGCGCTCGGGCAGCGGACTGCGCGGTTTCTTCGTCGGTCTGCTCGAGGATCGCGGTTGCCGCCTCATGGTTGGCGTCGCCTTCCTCTGGTCGGCGGCGCTCCTGCTGGACAAGCAGGCGCTCGCACTGGCGACACCTCATCTGCACGCGCTCTACCTGAACGGCGGCGTCGCCGCCGGCGCGCTGATCGCGCTCGCCGCGCAGCGCGACCTCGGCAAGCTCGGCGCCCTGCGCGGCAGCGGCTGGCTCCTGCTGCTGGCGATCGCCACCGGCGCGGTTGCGATCGCCAGCCAGCTGGTCGCGCTAGGCAGCGTCGGCGTCGGGTTTCTCGAGACCGTCAAGCGCGGTGTCGGCGGCGTTCTCGCGGTCATCTGGGGGCGTGCGCTCCTCGCCGAACCGGTGACACTGGCCAAGGTCGTCGCGGTCGGCCTGATGTCGCTCGGCGTCGGCCTGGTGGTGCTCTGAACTTCGGGCGTCGAGCTGCCGCTCTTCTATAATCCGTCGATTCCGTGCGTCGCCAACCCTTCCACATCGGCAGCCCCTGCGGGCCAGGAGCAAGACTGCCAATCGGCGGCAGTCACGGCCCATCTCCGCGACGCCAGACCTCTGCGGTCGCAGCGGCGCTGATCCTTGCTCTGGCGGCCTTCGCTGCGTCCGCCGCGTCCGCCGCGCCGGCGCTCCAGGCTCCGGACCTCGATCCGATGAGCGCCGGCCGGCCCTACTGCAAGCTCTTCCTCGATGTCGACGGCCTGCCGCAGAACACGGTGCACGCCCTCTTGGTCGACCGCGAGGGTTCGCTCTGGGTCGGCACCCAGGACGGAGCAGCGGCCTACGACGGCAGCAGCTGGAAGACGCTCGATCTGCCGAATCCGGATCTGTCGAACTTCGTGCGCGCGATGCTCGAGTCGCGCGATGGCTCGCTGTGGATCGGCAGCCAGGCCGGCGGGCTTTCACGCTATCGCGACGGAGAGTGGCTCGAGGTCGACTTCGGCGCCAGCGGTCTCGCCGACGAACGGGTGAATGCGCTGCTCGAGACTCAAGGGCCGGACGGTCGTCCCGTGCTCTGGGTGGGGACGGCAAACAGCGGCCTGCTGCGCTTCGATGGGCAGAACTGGACCGGGTTCGGGCCCGCCGCCGGCCTGCCGAGCGCGCAGGTCTGGTCGCTGCTCGAGACCGACGGTCCCGAGGGACGCCAGCTGTGGATTGGCACGACCGCCGGACCGGCGACGCTGCGCCTCGCGGACGGCCGAATCGAAGTCCCGGCGGGTGCGCCGAAGGACTCCGTCAGCAGCCTTCTGCAGACGACCTCGCCCGAGGGGGTGGCGACGGTCTGGGTCGGAACCTACGGCGGCGGCCTGCTGCGCTGGAACGGCGGCTCCTGGAGTCGACTGGGATCCGCCGAAGGCCTGCCCAGCCTGTTCGTGACCGACTTGGCTGCCAGCCCTTCGGGCGGACCGGACACGCTTTGGATCGCGACCGACGGCGGCGGCATCGCCAAGTGGAGTGACGGCCGGATTCAGGCGATCGAGCTCGGCGCCCTGCTTGCTTCGCGCGCTGTCTACAAGATCCTCGAAACGCGCGCCGAGCAGGGGGCGCAAGCGGTCTGGCTCGGCACGCGCAACAACGGCCTGATCCGGATGACCGAGGGACTCTGGCGGGCGTTCCAGCCCTTCCCGGAGACCCCCAACGTGCCGGTGACGGCGATTCTGCAGCGCGCCGAACCCGATGGCTCGACCTCGCTCTGGCTCGGCACCGACGGCTACGGCGTCGCAGTCTGGCGGGCGGGCGCCTGGAAGCGCGTCGACACCTCATCTGGCGCGATCGGCAACAACACGGTGTTGGCGCTCGCCGAGTCGCGCGCCGTCGGCGGGCGACGCCAGGTCTGGGTCGGCTCGCGCAACGGCGGCCTCGCGAGCTTCGACGGCGAGCGCTGGCAGCGCTTCGATCAGGCCGGCGGAGCGCTGCAGTCCGACCTCGTTCAAGTCGTGCTCGAGACTGTCGACGAGCGCGGCCGGGGGACTCTCTGGGTGGGCACCCGCACGGGCCTCGCCGCTTTCGACGGCGCGCGCTGGCGCAACGGCAGCGACGAGCCGGACTATCCTGCAGTGTCGATTCTCTCGCTGCTCGGATCGCGTGCTCCCGACGGAAGTCAAGAGCTGTGGGTCGGGACGACCAACGGCCTCTATCGCTTCGCCGGCGGGAGCTGGCGAAACTGGAACGAGCATTCGGGCCTGCGCAACCGGTCGGTGCAGTCGCTGCACGAGAACGTCGCCCAGGACGGCCGACGGACGCTGTGGATCGGCACCGACGGCGGCGGCATCGCGCTTCTTGCCATGGACGAAGCGGAGCCGGCGCCGCGGCCGCTGTCCGATTTCGGCTCTCCGGCGCTGCCCAACGGCTCGATCTATTCGATCCTCGCCGATCGCGAAGGGCGCATCTATGCCTCGACCAACGAGGGCGTCTCCCGCCTGACGCCGACCTCCAGCGGCTTCCGCAAGGAGGAGTTCAGCTCCGAGCACGGCCTGCCGCTCAACCAGGGCAACCGTGGCGCCGGACTGGTCGACGACAAGGGGCGGCTCTGGTTCGGCACGATCGCCGGCGCTGCAGCCTTCGATCCGGCGGCGGAGTTCCGCGACCAGCGGCCGAAGCGCCTCCGCCTCTACGGCAACCCGGTGGGCTGCGCCGACTGCGCGCTGTTCGACCGCGGCGTCCTTTCTCACGACCAGAACCGGGTCCAGTTTCACTACGCGCTGCTGAGCTTTTTCGGCGAGAGTCTCACCCGCTACCGCACCCAGCTCGTCGGCTATGAGGAGAGCCCGTCGGCGTGGTCGTCGGCGGCGAGCCGCGAGGTCGCGGCGCTCGCGCCGGGCAGCTACGTCTTCCGGGTCTGGGGGCGCGACGCTGCGGGCAACATTTCGGGGCCGGAAGAGCTCGCCTTCGCGGTGCGGCCGGCGCCGTGGCAAACCCGCTGGGCGCAGCTCTTCCTGCTCTGCGCGGTGGCGTTTGCGGTGCTCCTCGTCGCCCGGGCGCGGTCGCGGGCGCACCAGCGTCGCGAGCACGCGCTCGAAGAGCTCGTCGACGCCCGGACGCGTCAGCTGAAGCGCGCCAACGAGCTGCTGGTCGATCTCTCCTACGTCGATGCGCTGACCGCGGTGCCCAATCGCCGCCGCTTCGATGACCTCTTCGCCGAGGAGTGGAAGCGCTGCCTGCGCGCGGGCTCGCCGATCTCGCTGCTGATGCTCGACATCGACAGTTTCAAAGGCTTCAACGACACCTACGGCCATCTCGCCGGCGACGGCTGCCTGAAGTCGGTGGCGCTGTGTCTGGCCGACGGCCTGGTGCGCAGCGGCGACGCCATCGCGCGCTACGGCGGAGAAGAGTTCGCCGTCATTCTGCCGGCGACCGAGGTGGCGGGGGCGTTGCTGGTCGCCGAGCACCTGCGCCGGCGCGTCGAGCGTCTGGGCATCGCGACCACGGCGTCGAAGACCGGGCGTGTCGTGACGGTGAGCTGCGGCGTCGCTTCGACCACTCCGACCGTCGATCAGGACCCGGCCGAGCTCTTCCGCCGCGCCGACGAAGCGCTCTACCGCGCTAAACGCGCCGGCGGCAACGCCACCCAGACCGGCTAGCCGGGCGCGAAGAAACCGGGGAGCGGCGGGGGTCAGCCCAGCGGCCAGCGGCGGGCGAGGGCGCGGCTGGCTTCGAAGTGCGCCAGCAGTTCGGCCATCGAATCGCCGCCGAATTTCTCGAGGCAGGCGTCGGCGAGCACCAGGGCGAGCATCGACTCGCCGATGACTCCGGCAGCCGGGAGCGCGGTGACGTCGCTGCGCTCGTATTGCGAGAGGTGCGGCTCGGGGCTTTCGAGGTCGTCGAGGTCGACGCTCGGCAGGCCATCGCGCAGGGTGGCGATCGGCTTCTTGTAGAGCGTCACCACGACGTCTTCGCCGTTGGTGATGCCGCCTTCGAGGCCGCCGGCGCGGTTGCTGGCGCGCGGAAACCGGCCGTCGGCTTGGCGGCGCAGGATGGCGTCGTGCGCGGCGCTCCCCGGGCCGCGGCTCGCCTCCACGCCCGAACCGAGCTCGACCGCCTTCACCGCCGGCACCGACATCATCGCCTGCGCGATCCGGCCGTCGAGCTTGTCGCTCCAGGCGACGTGCGAGCCGAGCCCCACCGGCACGCCGTGGGCGATGACTGTCACGGCCCCGCCCAGCGTGTCCCCCTGCGCCTTGGCGGCATCGACGGAGTGCATCATTTCGGCTTCGAGGGCGGCGTCGACGGCGCGAAGAGGCGACGTTTCGTCGACTCCGCGGAGTTCCTCCCAGGTCGGCGTCGCACGACCCGCACCCACCGGACCGAGGGCCACGACACCGCTGCCGATCTCGACGCCGAGCCGGGCGAGCAGCATCTTCGCGAAGGCGCCGGCGGCGACGCGCGCCGTGGTCTCGCGCGCCGAGGCGCGCTCGAGGATGTCGCGCAGGTCGCGACGCAGGTACTTCTCGCCGCCCGCGAGATCGGCGTGTCCGGGGCGCGGGCTCTTGAGGCGCCGCAACTCGGCGAACGAGGCGTCGATCGCCGACGGGTCGGCGGACATCGCGCGCTGCCAGTTCACCCAATCCCGATTCTCGATCCACAGGGCGAGCGGCGATCCCAGGGTTTCGCCGGCGCGGACGCCGCCGCGGATCTCAGCGATGTCGCGCTCGATCTGCATCCGCCGGCCGCGGCCGTAGCCGTGCTGGCGGCGGGCAAGGTCGCGCGCCAGAAGCTCGAGATCGACGACGAGACCGGCGGGCAGACCGGAGAGGATCGCGGTCAGGCCCGGTCCGTGGCTCTCGCCGGCGGTGGTGAGGCCGAGGCGGCGCAGCAAGGTGCGGTCAGTCTACCGCGGCGAGAGCGCCGGCGGCGGGCAGGAAGCGCTCGAAGGGGGCCTTGAGCTCCTCGGGAAAGCGCACCGGCCGCCGCGTGCCGGCATCGACCCAGACGTGCTCGGTCGAGGCCGCGGCGAGCAGTGTCGGCGGCACGAGGCCCGCCGGGTCGGCGCGCTCGATCCGGTACTCGAAGGTGACCCCGCGGCTGCTGACGCGCTCGACCCAGCAGGCGGCGCGCACGGTATCGCCGTAGCGGGCGGGTGCGCGGTAGGAAAGGTGCACGCCGGTCACCAGCAGCAACAGGCCGCGCTTCTCGATCTCGGCATAGTGGAAACCGGCCTCGAGGCAGAGGCGGGTGCGCGCCAGCTCGCACCAGACGATGTAGTTGGCGTGGTGGACCACGCCCATCTGGTCGGTCTCGAAATAGCGCACCTCGACATCGACATCGACGTGGTGCGGCGGCAGCCGGTGGCTCAGAAAGGCCTCACCGCGGCGGATAGGCCGCGAGGTAGAAGTAGGCCGCCTTGAGCTCCTGATCGCGCAGGTAGGTGAGCTCGGGTCCCTTGCCGTTCAAGCCGTGCTGCCCGCGGTGGCGAGCGCCGGCGACGAACAGACCGACTGGATCGGAAGCCGTCATGCCCGCGAGCGGCGGAATCTGCGAGCTCGTCGCGCGAACGCCTCTGGACGAGGCGGCCTCGTGGCAGGTCTGGCAGGTACCTTTGACGATGACCTCGCCGATCCGGTCGACCGGCAGTTGAAGCGTGTTGTCGGCATGCTTCGGGTCGGCGACGCCGGCGAAGTGCTCGAGGTAACCGAGCAGCGCCTCCGATTCGTCGCTGGAGAGGAAGTCGAAGCCCGGCATCGATCGCCCGCCGGCGGTGAGTTGGTGTTGCAGGAGCTTTTCGGCGAGCTGGGCGCGCCCTGCCGCGCCCTCGCCCTGTTGCTTCTGCCATTCGGCGGAGGTCGCCTGGACGAGCGGCGTGAGCGGCAGGATCTCCGGCGGCATGCCGCGGCCGGCGGCGCCGTGGCAGGAGCGGCAGGTGAAGCGGAAGAGGTCGGCGCCGCGTACGGCGAATCCGTTCCGCAGCCAGCTGCCGTCTCGCGGCGCCGGCGCGGCGAGCTCGGGATCCTGCTCGTTGGGACCCAGCGCGCCGACCCGTCCGAGCGAGGACTTGTCGAAATTCCGCCCGAGCTTGTCGAGCCAGGAAGGGCCGGTTGCCGCAGTCGAGGGCGCGATCTCGGCGGCGCGAGCGGAATTGCCCAAAGCAACGGCGGCGAGCAGTGCGAGCAGGGAAGGCCGCAGCAAGGCGCTGAATCCGTGCACGGAGGTCATGCTGAAAATCTAGCACGCTCCGAGAGCGTCAGCGACGGCGGGGAAGGCGTACGGTCTGATTCGAAGCCTCTTGCAGCGGAGTTGGTCGACATCGGCCTCGCGGGAGAGGCGGCGCACGGGGGCGACCGGCGCTGGTGGAATTCGGTATTCTTCCTGTTTCTGGCCACCTGCGCCAACCGATCCGAGCTGCCCATGCCCATCTACCCCTACAAGGACAAGCTGCCGACCCTCGGCTCCGGGGTCTTTCTCGCCCCATCGGCCGATCTCGCCGGGGAGATCGAAGTCGGTCCCGACAGCTCCTTCTGGTTCCACACCGCCGCGCGCGGCGACGTCAACTGGATCCGGATCGGGGCGCGGACCAGCGTTCAGGACGGGACCGTCCTGCACGTCACGCACGAGCGCTACCCGCTCGTCATCGGCTCCGACGTCGTCATCGGACACAGCTGCATGATTCACGGCTGCACGCTCAAGGATGCCTGTCTGATCGGCATCGGCGCGCGCATTCTGGACGGCGCTGTGGTCGAGAGTGGCGCGCAGGTCGGCGCCGGAGCTGTCGTGCCGCCGGGGATGAGGGTGCCGTCTGGCCAGCTCGCTCTCGGAGTGCCGGCGAAGGTCGTGCGGTCGCTCTCCGACGCCGAGCGCGACGGCATTCGCGAGATCGCCAGGCGCTACGTGCGGGTCAAGAACGACTATCTCGCGACGATGGGGAAGGGGTACTGACGATGGCGCCGCGCCTGCAGGCACCGAAAGGGACGCGCGACATTCTGCCCCCCGATACCGCGCTCTGGGCCGCCGTCGAGTCGGCGGCGCGGGCAGTCTTCGGCCGCTACGGCTTCCGCGAGATTCGCACTCCGATCTTCGAGGAGACCGAGCTCTTCGCACGCGGTGTCGGCGAGTCTTCCGACATCGTCGGCAAGGAGATGTACTCGTTCGTCGACAAGGGGGAGCGGCACCTCACGCTGCGCCCCGAGAACACCGCCTCGGTGGTGCGCGCCTTCGTCGAGCACGGCATGCATCGCCAGCCGCAGCCGGTGAAACTGTTCTACATCGGTCCCCAGTTCCGCTACGAGCGGCCGCAGAAGGGACGTTACCGCCAGTTCCATCAGATCGGCGCCGAGCTCCTGGGCGGCAAGGGAGCGGAGTCGGACGCCGAAGTCCTGCTCATGCTGGTCGCCTTCTTCCGCGAGCTCGGTTTTCGCGACCTGAAGGTCCTGTTGAACACCGTCGGCGACGGTCCGTCGCGCGCGGCCTATCGCGAGACCCTCTTGCGGTACCTTGAATTGCATCGCGAAAAGCTCAGTGAAGATAGCGTTCGCCGGCTGGCGACGAATCCGCTGCGGGTCCTCGACAGCAAGAGCCCGCAGGAGCAGGAACTGCTCGGCGCGGCACCGAAGCTGCGCGATGCTCTGACCGACCAGAGCCGGGCCCACTTCGCGGCGGTCTGCGCGGCCCTGGAGCAGTTCGAGGTCGCCTACGAGGTCTCGCCGCGCCTGGTGCGCGGGCTCGACTACTACACCAACACGGTTTTCGAGATCGTCTCCACGGGGCTGGGCTCGCAGAACGCGATCTGCGGCGGCGGCGCCTACGAAGGGCTGGTGGAGGAGCTGGGCGGCCCGCCGACCTACGGCGTCGGCTTCGCGATCGGCGAGGACCGCCTGCTCGACGTGCTGCCCGCCGACTCGCCAGCCCGCCGGGCCGGCCTGTTTCTCTCCGTCGGGCCGGTCGTGGTCACCGGATCGGAAAGGCTTCCGGTAAAGGAAGGGGAACTTGCGCCGCTGTTTGGTCTGGTCGAGCGCTTGCGCCGGCTCGGCATTCCAGCTGTCGAAGGCGCGGGCAAGCAGGAGAAGGTCTACGAGCGCGCCGTGGCGATGCAGGCACCCGCCATTGTCTATCTCGGCGAACGCGGCGCCGGCGACGGGACCTGCAATGTTCGCATTCTGGGCAGCGGTGAGCGCCTCCAGCTCGACGAGTCCGAGCTCGGGGAGACGCTGAAGGGACTCTTTTCCTTCACTGGAGCTTTTTGAGCGCGTTTCGCCTGCGAAACCGTTGCCCGCGAATGCGGTCGGAGCGGTGCAGGACGGGGAAAACCAGGAGCTTTGGCCCTACGGGCACGAGGTGAAGTCATGAAGCGCAGAGGAGCGGGGACGCTGTCCCGGGCGGATATCGGAACGAAAGTCCTGCTGCAGGCATGGGTGCAGAGACGGCGCGATCACGGCGGCGTGCTGTTCCTCGACCTGCGCGATCGAAGCGGCGTGGCTCAGGTGGTCGCCAAGCCCGACGAATCGCCAGCGGCACTCGCCGCGCTCGATCCGGTGCGCTCGGAGTGGGTGGTCGAGGTCGAGGGGACGGTCATCGCCCGCGAAGCGGAAGCGGTGAATCCGAAGATGGCGACCGGCGAGGTCGAGGTGCTGGCGGAGCGCGCCGTCGTGCTGTCCAAGGCCGACCCGCTGCCCTTCGCGGTCGATTCGCGCGCCGACGTCGCCGAAGAGACGCGGCTCAAATACCGCTTCCTCGACCTGCGGCGCCCCGAACTGGCGAAGAACTTCATTCTTCGCCACGAGATCACCCACGCGGTCCGCGGGTACTTCCACGAGCAGGGCTTCCTCGACATCGAGACGCCGATCCTGACCAAGTCCACGCCCGAAGGGGCGCGGGACTACCTGGTTCCCTCGCGCGTCCATCGCGGCGAGTTCTATGCCCTGCCGCAGTCGCCGCAGCTGTTCAAGCAGCTGCTGATGATCGCCGGTTTCGAGAAGTACATGCAGATCGCGCGCTGCTTCCGCGACGAGGATCTGCGCGCCGACCGCCAACCCGAGTTCACGCAGATCGACCTCGAGATGTCGTTTCCGACGGAAGAGGACATTTTCGCGTTGATCGAAGGCCTTTTCGCGCGCATCTTTCCGATGGTCGGCATCGCTGTCGCCACGCCGTTCCGCCGCCTGACGTACGACGATGCGATGGCGCGCTACGGCAGCGACAAACCCGACCTGCGCTTCGGTGTCGAGATCCGGGACATCACGGCGGTCGCCGCGGCCTCCTCCTTCAAGGTCTTCCAGAAGGTGTCGAGCGAGGGTGGCGTGGTGCGGGCCATCGTGGTGCCCAAGGGCGCTTCGATCAGCCGCTCGCAGACCGACCTGTGGAGCGACTTCGTCAAGAAGCAGGGCCTGCCGGGCGTCCTGCTGCTCAAGCGCACCAACGGCGAGCTCACCTTCTCGGTCAAGCAGGGGCTTCTGCCCGAAGAGCTCGAGGCGATATCGGCGGCGCTCGGCCTGCAGGAAGGGGAAATCGCGGTCCTCGCTGCGGGCAAGCCGATGACGGTCTCGCCGGCCCTGGGGGCGCTGCGCCTCGAGCTTGCGCGGCAGTACGATTGGATTCCGGCCGACCGCTACGAGTTCCTCTGGGTCACCGGCTTCCCGCTGCTCGAATGGGGCGAACAGGAGCAGCGCTGGTTCTCGATGCACCATCCGTTCACCAGCCCCGATCTGGCCGGCGTCGAGTCGTTGGCCGCCGACCCTGGCGCGCTGCGGGCGCGCGCCTACGACGTCGTGCTCAACGGCACGGAGCTCGGCGGCGGCTCGATCCGGATCCACGACCGCGAGGTGCAGGAACAGGTCTTCCGCCTTCTTGGTATCGGCGAAGAGGAGGCGCGCGAGCGCTTCGGTTTCCTCCTCGACGCACTCCGCCTGGGAGCTCCGCCGCACGGCGGACTCGCCCTCGGGCTCGATCGCATCGTCATGCTGATGACCGGAGCGCTTTCGTTGCGCGACGTCATCGCCTTCCCGAAGACCGCCTCGGCCTCCTGTCTGTTGACCGCGGCACCGTCGGCGGTCGACGCGCGCCAGCTGCGCGAGCTCGGCCTGCTGCTCGCGCCGACGGTTCCGACGTCGCCGTCCGCAGCCTCCGGACCGACCCCGCCGACCTCGCCGGCACCCAAGGTCTGAGGCTGCGATGAGCGGCTCCGGCGGACCGCTGCGGCTGCGCCACGCCGGCGGCGAGACGCGGATCGTCGTCGGCGAAGGCTGTCTGGCAGCGGCGCTGGCGGGGTGTCCGGAGCTCTGGCAGCGGCGCCAGGTCTTTCTGGTCTCGAGCCCCGAAGTCATGCGCCTCCAGGGAGCCGAGCTCGCGCCGCTGCGCGAGCTGGCGCCGGGGCTCGTCGAGCTCGAGGTTCCCGACGGCGAGGCAGCCAAGAACCTCGAGGTCTCGGGCCGGCTCTGGGAGGCGATGGCGCGCGCCGGCGGCAAGCGCGACAGCGTCATCGTCGCCTTCGGTGGCGGCACGGTGGGCGATCTCGCCGGCTTCGTCGCTGCGACGTTTCTGCGCGGCGTAGCCTTCGTGCAGTTGCCGACCACACTGCTGGCGCAGGTCGATGCCGCGATCGGCGGCAAGACGGCCATCGATATCGCCGCCGGCAAGAACCTCGTCGGCGCCTTTCATCACCCGGCGCTGGTGGTGGCGGAGAGCCGGACGCTCTCGACGCTGCCGCGGGCGGAGCTGCGCTCCGGCCTGGTCGAAGCGATCAAGATGGCGGCGCTGCTCGATCTGGAGCTGCTCGGCCGCATCGAGCGCGATCTCGAGCGCCTGCTTGCAGGCGACCCGGAGGCGCTCGCTCCGGTCGTCCGCGCTGCGGCCGCGGCCAAAGTCGGCGTCGTCGAGCGCGACCCGTTCGAGAGCGCCGAGCGCCAACTTCTGAACTACGGCCACACCCTCGGGCACGCCCTCGAGGCCGCTGCCGGGTATGGCGCCATGCTCCACGGCGACGCGGTCGCCTGGGGCATGCGCTTCAGTCATCGGCTGGCCCGGCGACGGGGCGCCGATGGCGCGTTTCTGGCGCGCGTCGACCGCCTCCTCGACCGGCTCGGCCTGCCGCTTCCGCCAGCCGTGGCGCTGGAGGCGGTGATCGGCAACCTGGCGCGCGACAAGAAAGCGCGTGAGTCCGGGCTGATCTGGATCCTGCCCATGGCGCCTGGAAGAGGCGAGCGGGTGGCCGGGATCGGGGCGGCCGAAGTCGCCGCCGAGGCCGGGTCGTTCCTCGCCGATCTCGCTGCCCCCGAAGGGCCCGTATAATGCGCCCGGGAGACCCGTGCGGCCGAGGCCGTCCGGGCCCGACCATGCCATGGGCGCCCTACCGCATCTGACGCGACGACTGAAGCTCCGGCATGTGGCGTTCCTGCTTCTGCTGCTCTCCGGCGCCATTCCCCTCGCGATCACCAACTGGCTGCTGATCGCTCAGAATCGCGAGCTCCTGGTCACGGAAGAGAAGAGCTTCCTGACCTCCTCGGCGCAGTCGTTGTCGCGCGAGCTCGACGACTACCTCGCCGGAGCACGCCGGGAGCTCGAGCAACTGGGCGCCGGAGCGCTCGCCCCGCCCGGCTCCGAGCGAGTGGAGGAGCGCCTGCGCGAGCCTTGGGTCACGACCTACCTGCAGCGCTTCGTGCGCGGCGCGCGGCAGCCGCTGGCGCTGCGGGTGCTCGATCTCGAGGGGACCGGCTGGCGCTTCTCGCTGCCCGACCTCGGCGAGTCGCCCGAGCACGCGCTCGACGCGGCGTTCGACGCCGCGCTGGGGAAGAAGTCCGCGATCTATCGTTTCGCCGTTCTGCCGCGCTCGAACGAGCCGATCGCCGCGCTCGCGGTGCCGATCCGCGACGATCGCGGCGAGATCTCCATGGTCGTCGAGGGCCTCATTCGCCTGCGGCTCACCGAGGCGGTTCTCGAACGCGACGCCAAGGGACAGGGCCAGGCACAGATCTTCCTCGTCGACCGCGACGGCAGCCTCCTCTGGTCGGAGGGTGCCAGCACCTCGGTACAGCAGGCGCTCGCGCGGTCGAACCTGGTGCGCGACTTCGCCAAGAAGCCGCTCAACCTGACGGCGGAGTACACCCTCGAGAGCGAGCGCGGCTCGGTGGCGATGCTCGGCATGGTGAGCCCGGTGGTCGAAAGCGGCTGGGGAGTCGTCGTCCACCGGCCGGTGGCGGCGGCGTTCGAGTCGGCCCGCCGGATGGTGATCAGCGCGCTGCTCGCGACTCTGCTCCTGCTCCTGCTGGCGGTGCTCTTCGCGCTCTACGCCTCGCGCTGGCTCGGGCAACCGATCCGCCAGCTCTCCGAGACCGCGCACAGCATGGCCTCGGGCAACTTCGGCGAGCGCCTGCCCGAACAGCGGGTGGTCGCGGAGCTCGCCGACCTGTCGGCCGACTTCAACCTCATGGCGGGCTACGTCGAGGACCACGTCGCGAAGCTCAACGAGGCGGCGCGCCAGAACCGCGAGCTGTTCATCAGCTCGATCCGCGCGTTCGCCGCAGCGATCGATGCCAAAGATCCCTATACCCGCGGCCATTCGGAGCGCGTCGCCGAGCTCTCGCGCCAGATCGCCAAGTCGCTCGGGCAGAACGAAGAGTTCCAGCACAAGCTGTGGATCGGCGCCCTGCTGCACGACGTCGGCAAGATCGGTATCGAGGACCGGGTGCTCAACAAGAGCGGCGTGCTGAGCCCGGAGGAGTTCGAACAGATGAAGGCTCACCCGGCGATCGGCGCGGAGATCCTGCAGTCGATCGAGCCGCTCAAGGAGATGCTGCCGGCGGTGCGTTGGCATCACGAGAACTGGAACGGCAAGGGCTATCCCGACGGCCTGCGTGGCGCCGCGATTCCGCTCATGGCGCGGATCGTCGCTGTTGCCGACTGTTTCGACGCGATTACGACCAACCGGCCCTACCAGAAGGCCTATGAAGCGCGGTACGCCGCGGAGCTGATCACCCAGCTCGCCGGCTCGCGGTTCGACGCCAAGGTGGTGACCGCATTCCTGCGCGCTTTCGAAGGTGGCTCGCTGGTGGAAGAGATGAACGACCGCACCCGCCCGGGGCTCGATGTCGAGCTGCCGATCGCGGCCTATATCTGAAGCGATCCTGAATCGACCGGGAGACGACCTTGCCCTTTCAGTACATCCTCGCCAACCTGCTCGCCCAGAACGACGGCGCCGTCGGCGTGCTCTTCCTCGACGACACCGGCGAGACGGTCGACTTCGCCTGCTCGGAGTACAGCCCCTACCAGATGCGGGTCGTCGGCGCCTACGTCGGCATCTATCTGCGCCAGAGCGAGAGCTTCCTCGCCTCCACCAATCTCGGGGCGGCGAAGTTTCTGCATGTCGAGAAGGAAGGGCTGCACCTCTATTCGATGCCGCTGCCGGACGGCTACTACCTGGTCCTGGTGCAACGTCGCCCGGCGCTCGCCGGCCTCGCCAGGCGCACGATGGAGGAGGCCTGCGACCAACTGCAGCGCGCCCTCTTCGTGCAGGGCTGAGGCGGCATGAGCGAGGGCAAGTCGGAAGGGTCGCCGGCGGCACCGGGGCTCTGGCAAAAGCTGCGGAGCGGTCTCGCGCGCACCCAGGCGCGGCTCTCCGAGCGCGTCGGAGCGGCGCTCGATCTCAAGCCGAAGCTGGACGAAGTCACGCTGGCGGACCTCGAGGAGGCGCTGATCGGAGCCGATCTCGGCCTCGGCACGGTCGAGCTCCTGCTCGCACGTCTGCGCGAGAGAGTGCGCCGGGCCGATCTCGGCACCGAGGGACGCCTGCGCGAGCTGCTCGCGGAAGAGGTCGAGAGGCTGTTGCGCGAAGGCACCGAAGAGGCGGCCCGGGCGGGAACCGGCACCGGCGCGAGGGAACGCTTCGAAGCCCTGCCCGGGCCGCGCCTCACCCTCGTGGTGGGAGTGAACGGCGCCGGCAAGACGACCTCGATCGCCAAGCTCGCACGCCGCGGGCAGCTGCGCGGCGAGAAGGTCCTGCTCGCCGCGGCCGACACCTTCCGCGCCGCGGCGATCGAGCAACTGGTGATCTGGGGGGAGCGCCTCGGCGTCGATGTCGTGCGCCAGGCCGCCGGGGCCGATCCGGCGGCGGTGGTCTACGACGCGATCATGGCGGCCCGGTCGCGCCGGGTCGATCATCTGATCGTCGACACCGCCGGCCGGCTGCACAACAAGGAGCACCTGATGAACGAGCTGGCGAAGATCCGGCGGATCGTCGAGCGCGAAGCCGCCGGCTGGCCGGTCCGGACGCTGCTGGTGCTCGATGCCACCACCGGGCAGAACGCCCTCGTTCAGGCGCGCGAGTTTCTTCGCGTCGCCTCGGTCGACGCCGTGTTGCTGTCGAAACTCGACGGCACGGCGCGCGGAGGGATGGTCGTCGCCGTGGTCCGTGAGCTCAAGGTGCCGGTGCTCTACCTCGGAGTCGGCGAGGCGCCGGAAGACCTGGTCGATTTCGAGCCGCGGGAGTTCGCCTCTGCGCTCGTCGCCTGATCGGCTGCGCCGGGCGCTCGCGCTCGCCGCGCGCGGCCGCGCCACCACGGCGCCGAATCCGCTGGTCGGCGCGGTGCTGGAGCGCGACGGCGAAATCGTGGGAGAGGGCTTTCATCTCCGCGCCGGCGAGCCGCACGCCGAGATTCTGGCGCTCGCCGCTGCCGGCGAGCGGGCGAGGGGGGCGACGCTGTTCGTCAACCTCGAACCCTGCAGTCACCACGGGCGCACGCCGCCCTGCGCCGAGGCGCTCGTCGCCGCCGGGATCGCCCGCGTGGTGGCCTGCCACCGCGATCCCGACAGCCGGGTGTCGGGGCGTGGATTCGAACGGCTGCGGCGGGCCGGAATCGCGGTCGAGGTGGGGGACCGGTTGGCGGAGGCGGTCGAGCTCAATCTCCGGTTCCTGGTCAACCGCGTGCTGTCGCGGCCCGCGGTGACGCTCAAGTGGGCGATGAGCCTCGACGGCAAGATCGCCACCGCCGCAGGCGAGAGCCAGTGGATCTCGGGTCCGGCGGCGCGCCGCTGGGCGCTCGCCCTGCGCGAGGAGCACGACGCGATCCTGGTCGGTGTCGGCACGGTGCTCGCCGACGATCCGCGCCTCGACCGGCGGCTGGGGAAGGCGGAGTCGCCGATCCTGCGGGTGGTGCTCGACCGTCGTCTGCGCACGCCGCCTGCAGCACGTCTGTTCGGCGTGCCCGGACCGGTGGTGATCTACTCCGAGTCGCACGACGCGGCGCGGTTCCGGGAGCTCAGCGGGCGCGGTGCCGAAGTCGTGCGTCTGCCCGAGGTCACGCCGGCGACCGTGCTCGCCGACCTCGGCGGCCGCGAAGTCTCGAGTCTGCTGGTCGAAGGCGGCCGCGAAGTCGCGACCGCCTTCTTCGCCACCGAGCACTACGATCGCCTCGAGGTCGCTGTAGCGGGCCGGCTGCTGGCCGGCCAATCAGCTCCGGGTCCTCTCGGGGGAAGCGGCGTGGAACGACTTGTCGATGCGCCTTCGGTCGAGCGACTGAAGGCCCGGACGTGTGGATCAGATCTGGTGCTGTCAGGATTCAACTCGAAATGTTTACGGGCATTGTTCGCGAACTTGGAACTCTGATCGCCGCGCCTGCCGACTCGGGCCAGGGCGGCGTTCGTCTGCGCATCGGTCATTCGCCGGAGCTCGGGGCGCTACTCGCTCCCGGGGCGAGCCTGGGGGTCTCCGGTGTATGTCTGACGGTGATCGAAACCGTCCACCGATCGGCGACCGAGTCGGAGGTGGAGCTGTCGCGCGAGACCCTGGCGCGCACCCGGCTCGGCCGGCTTCGCCAGGCTGACCGGGTGAACCTCGAGCCCGCGCTGCGGGCCGGCGATCCGCTCGGCGGGCATTGGGTGCAGGGGCACGTCGACGGCCTGGCGACGTTGATGCGGCGCGACGACCGCGAGGCGCACAGCGAGTTCACCGTTGCCATTCCGCGTGGCCTGGAGGGCTACGTCGTCGAGAAAGGCTCGGTCGCGCTCGACGGCGTCAGCCTGACGGTGGCCTCGTGCAATCTCGACAGCTTCACCGTCGCGCTGATCCCGCACACGCTCGCGGTCACGACCCTCGGCGCCGCGCGGCCCGGCAGCCGTTTCCACTTCGAAGCCGATGTCCTCGCCAAGTACGTCGAGCGCATGCTGCTGGTGCGCGGACTGGTCCGCGCCGCCGAGGGAAGCGGGAAGGGCAGTTGACCTGGCGAGAAGTGGTGCCGCTGCCGTCGCGGTTCTGGATCCACCACCTGCCGCGCCGCTGGCCCGAGGCCGACGAGCCGCGGCTGGATCTCTTCGAGCATCGGATCGTCTGGCCGCCCGCCGCGGGCCAACGGCAACCGGCGGGAGAGAGGTTCCCCGGCGTGGCGGCGCTCGCCGACGTCGCCTGGGTGCCCCCGGCGCGAAAAGATCGGACGAGAGAAAAGTCCAATCTGGTCCTCGATCTCGTCGCCGCCCGCGTGCCGGTCCTCGACCAGTTTTCCGCTCGCGACGAAGAGACGCCGGCGGCGGGCACGACGCTGGTGGCCGATCTGCTCGCCTGCATGCTGGACGACAATCTGGCGATGGTCGACGATCTCCCCGAGCAGGCGTGGATCGTCGTGCCACTCCTGCCGGGACTCTCCAGCGAGCCGGCCTCATGGGACGAGCCGTTGCGTCGCGCCTCGGAGCGGAGGCCGCTCGCCGTCGTCGGGGTCGCTCCCGAGCTTTCGCCGCTCGATCGCCGAAAGCTGGTGGAACGGCTGGGGGAGGACCGGTTCGAGGCGGTGCATCACTCACCGGGCGAAGAGGGGGCCCGCCGGCGGTTGGAGCGCGCCTTCGCCGGCGCCGTCGCGCGTGCCGGCCTGCCGGCGTTCCTCGAGCGTCCGGCGGCCGAGCTGCCGCCGCGTCTCGCCCGCAACCGCGCGCTGGCGACGCTGCTCGCCGAGTGCGGCGAGCTCTGGCTGCGCGTCGGGCGCAGCGAGTCGGAAGGCGCCGCGCTCCTCGCGGCCGCGCGGCATCTCGAGAGCTCGGCGGTGGCCGGGCTCGACCTCGCGGCACTGTCGCGTGAGGGAAATCTCGCTCACCTCGGATTCCTCTCGCCGCTGGCGCTGGCGGTGATCGACGGCGCCGCCGGCCGTTTGCCGCACCCGGCGCCGCTGCTCGCCGAGCTGCGCGCGGAGTATCTCGCCGGAGGGGCCGCGACGTGAACGCAGTCGCCGCCGACCTGGGGATCTACCTTCACGTCCCCTTCTGCCGCACGAAGTGCCGCTACTGCGACTTCTACCGTGTCGGCGAGAACCGCCTCAAGATCGACCTGTTCCTCGCCGCACTGCACCGCGAGATCGACGCCTGGGAGGCTCTCCATGGGCGGGCAGTGGCGACGATCTTCCTCGGCGGCGGGACGCCCTCGCTGCTCTCGGGCGCGGAGATCGGCGCCATTGTCCGCCATCTCGGGGAGCGTTTCGCGATCGCTGCCGATGCCGAGATCACCGCCGAAGCGAATCCGTCCGACCTCGATCCGCAGGTGCTCGCGGCGCTGCGCGCGGCCGGCGTCAACCGGCTGTCGATCGGCGTGCAGTCGTTCTCGGATCGCGAGCTCCAACTCGTCGGGCGTCGGCATGACGCCGCGCGCGCCGAGCGGGTGGTGCGCGAGGCGCGGCAGGAGGGTTTCGACAACCTGTCGATCGATCTCATGCTGGCGATCCCCGGTCAGACCGAGGCGGGTTTCCGCCGCTCGCTCGACAAGGCGATCGCGCTCGAAACCGACCATCTGAGCCTCTACCTGCTGGAGGTCCACGAGAGCTCGGAGATGGACTTCCTGCGCCGCGAGCGGCCGCGCCTGTTTCCCGGCGAGGAGGCCGAGCGGCGACGCTATCTCGCCATGCACGAGCGCCTCGTCGCCGCCGGCTACGAGCACTACGAGATCTCCAACTTCGCGCGCCCGGGAAAGCAGGGCCGCCACAATCTGCGCTACTGGCACCTCGAGCCCTGGCTCGGCCTGGGGCCTGCGGCCCACTCCTTCGTCGACGGCCGGCGTTTCCAGCATCCGGCCGATCTCGGAGCCTGGCTCGCTGATCCGCTCGCCACCGCCCCCCTGGAGCACGATCTCGCGCAAGAGCGCGCGATGCTCGGTCTGCGGCTCGAGGAGGGGGTCGATCTCGAAACGCTGCGCGCCGCCTCGGGCGCGACCGACGTCGAGCTGGCCGAGCGGCTCCGTCGGTTGCGCTCCTTCGTCGTCGAGTCCGCCGGCCGGGTCCGACTGACCACCGAAGGCCGCGTAGTCTCGAATCCTGTCCTTACCGAGCTTTTTTTCTAGGGAGATTGAGATGCCGCCGGAGCTCGAAGCCGTGCGCCCCATCGAGATGGCCGAGATCCTGGCGGCGCGCGAGCGCATCGCCGGGACGATTCTCCGGACGCCGCTCGTGCGCCTCGAACTGGGGCCGGAGTTTCCCGATATCCGTCTCAAGCTCGAGAACCTGCAGCCGATCAACGCCTACAAGCTGCGCGGTGCGGCCAATGCCGTCGCCATGCTGTCGGAGGCCGAGCGCCAGCGCGGCGTATGGACGATCAGCGCCGGCAACGCCGGACAGGGCGTCGCCTACTCCGCCCGCAAGGCGGGTGTGCCATGCACGGTCGTGGCGATCGAGACGGCGCCGCAGGCGAAGCTCGAGCGTATGCGGGCACTAGGTGCCACCCTGATCCCGGTCTCCTATACCGACGCCTGGAAGGCGCTCGACGCGCGTTCGTTTCCGGGCGTCGACGCGACGTTCATTCACCCGTTCGACGATCACGCTTTCATCGCCGGCCACGCGACGATCGGCCTCGAGATCCTCGAAGATGCCCCCGATACCGCTGCAGTCATCGCCAGTGTCGGGGGCGGCGGGCTACTCACTGGCGTGGGAAGCGCGCTCAAGGCGCTGCGGCCGGAGATCCGCGTCTGGGCTGCCGAGCCCGAGACGGCGGCGCCGCTGGCGCTCTCGCTGGCGCAGGGCTCGCCGCAACGCTTCGAAGGCTGGCAGGCGTCGTTCGTCGACGGCGCCGGCGGCCAGAGCGTCTTCCCGCGCATGTGGGAGCGGATGAAGCCGGTGGTCGATGGCAGCATCGTCGTCACCCTCGACGAGACGCGGGCCGCGATGCGGCTGCTGGCGGAGAAGAGCCGGGTCATCGCCGAGGGCGCCGGCGCCCTCACCGTGGCCGCCGCCCTGACCGGCAAGGCCGGCCCGGGCCCGATTGTCGCCATCGTCTCCGGCGGCAACATCGACCTCGAGAAGTTCTGCGAGCTCGTCCGCCAGGCCTGAACGCTCCTGGGACGCGCCGGTCTGAGGCGTTTCGGCCTGCGCCTCAGGAGGGCAGGCGGGCGACGAGGTCGATTTCGACCAGGGCGTTTTTCGGCAGGGCGGCGGCCTGCACGGTCGAACGTGCCGGCTTGTGGTCGCCGAAGGCGGCGGAGTAGATCCGGTTGAGGACCGGGAAGTCGGCCATGCTGGCGAGGTAGACCGTGGCCTTCAGCACGTCCGGAAAGCCGGCTCCGGCGCTCGCCAGCACCTGCTTCAGATTGCGGAAGACCTGCTCGGCCTGGGCCTCGAAGCCGCCAGGGACGAGCTCGCCGGTCGCCGGGTCGATGGCCACCTGGCCCGAGGTGTAGAGGATGCCGGCATGCGAGACCGACTGGCTGTAGGGGCCGATGGCTGCCGGCGCCGCTTCCGTGTGGTGGCTGGTGATCTTCTGGGCGCTCACTTGGCGTTCATCTCCACGACCCCGATGTAGGGAAGGTTGCGATAGCGCTCGTTGAAATCGAGTCCGTAGCCGACGACGAATTCCTTGCCGATGCGGAAGCCGCAGTAGTCGATCGGCACCTCGACCTCGCGCGACTCGTGCTTGTCGAGCAGGGCGCAGAGCTTGACGCTCTTGGCGCCGCGGAAGCGGAAGAGGTCGAGGATCGTGCGCAGCGTCCAGCCGGTATCGATGATGTCCTCGACCAGGATGACGTCCTTGCCGCGGATCGACAGGTCGATGTCCCGTTTGATCCGGACTTCGCCGGCGGTCGTCCCGGTGCCGTAGCTGGTGGTCTGGAAGAAGTCGATCCGCAGCGGCGTCTCGAGCCGCTTGACCAGATCGGTGAAGAAGAAGACCGAACCCTTGAGCACCCCGATGGCGACGAGATCTTCGCTGCCGGCAAAGTCGGCGTCGATCTGGCGCGCCAACTCGAGCACCCGCTTCTCGATCGTCTGCTCGTCGAGCAGGACGCGGATTCTGTGGCTATCCTTCTGGCTCTCCATGCTTTAGAATCCTCGCTCTATAAACCCAGGCAACTGTGACGACCCCCGACATCGCCGTTCTGCATCGACGCTATGTCGACCTGGCGAGCCGTTTCAAGTCGGCTTGGACCTTCCATCAATTTCTGCAGGGTATCCAGAAATTCTTCACCGAAGTCGAAATCGGACGCTATCCGTCCGACTTCCAGGAGATTCACGGCACCCTCAAGGCCATCGCCGATAACCTGAACAGCGGTGATGGCGACCGCCTCGCCCGACAGCTCGACCAGGTGGAGCGCCAGCTGGCGCAGATGACCGGGATCCTCTCGGCGACCGATTCCCGGGTCTCGGCTTCGCTGCTGCGGCAGTTCTTCGACCGCGTCAAGAATTTCGACGAGCAGATCCTAGCCCAGATGGTGAGGTTCTACCTCGCCAACTCCTCCGAGAGCAGCCTCGGCGGTGAGCGCCAGGACAAGCTCGATTTCCTGGTCTCGAAGCTCTCGGAGGAGCTCGATCGGGTGACCGGCCTCTACGTTCTGCGCGACCGCACCCGCCTCCGCGAGCTCTTCGAGGGCTTCTGGGCGGCCCTGCCGGAGGTCCAGATCGAGCCGCCGATGCTCGCCTCGCGGCGCGCCCAGCTCGAGGAGCTCCGCCGCGAGCTCGGAGGCCTCGGGAGCTTCGAGGCGCTGACCGGGAGCGGTTTCATTCAGCGCTACCGCGAGCTCAAGCACGAGATGGGACGGTACCTCTTCCATCCCGAACTGATGGCGGCGGTCGTCGAGACGAATCTGGCGGTCAAGAACAAGGTGCGGCAGTACTACCGTTCCGAGGAGCAGCGCATCCTCGACGAGTCGAACCGGATTCTCGAGCTCGAGAGCGAGGTCGGCAGCGATCCGCCGCTCGCCGCCGAGATCTCGGATCTCCGCCAGTCGATGGAGCAGCTCGAGCGCAGCCAGCAGCGCGACAACGTCAAGCTCGGCGATCTCGATCTGCTGCGGCGGCAGGTGGTCGAGCTCGCCCCGCGGCTGGCGGCGCGGCGCGAGCAGCGGGCGTCGACGGCGGATCTGGCGGCGCCGGGCAGGGTTGCCCAGGACCGTCGACCGTCGCAGGGCGAGATCGCGACCGCCCAGGCGCGCAGCGTCTCGGCGACGCACCTGCAGGAGATCATCGAGGCGCTGGACTCGACCGACAGCAAGGACGATCCGAAGGCGGTGGCGCTGGCGCGCGACATCTACCATCTGCGGCTCGAGCCGCGCGAAATCGTCGCCTACCGCAGCCTCTATGTCTCGCACAGCGGCGACTCCGAGGTCGAGACCTTTCTGCTCGAGGCGGCGGCGCTGCGCCTGCGCATCAACCAGGAAGCGGCCGAGATCGCCGAGCTCCTCGACGAGACCGCGGTGACCAAGGATGCGCCGGTGTTCGAGCGTGCGCGGGCCACCACGCGGGCCGCCGACGCCGTCGTCCAGCGGTTCAGCAGCGTCATCGACGTCGCGGTCCAGGACGGCAATTTCATCGAAGCGCAGCAACTGCAGCTGCTGCGCATGCGGCTGATCCGCGACTATTCGGGGCTCTGGCTGCTGGTCAACCGGCCGGCTTCGACCTGAAGCCCGCCGCCAGCGGGCGAGAGGGCGCGCCGACGGCTCAGCGCAGGTTGGAATCGGCGAGCAACGCAGCGATCAGGCCGCGCACCCGTACGGCTGCCGCCTGACCGGCTTCCAGGACTTCTTCGTGGTTGAGCGGGGCGTCGGTGACGCCGGCACCGGGGTTGGCCACCAGCGACAGCACCAGGCAGCGCATACCGAGATGGCGGGCGGCGATCACCTCGTGGACGGTGGACATGCCGACGAGGTCGGCGCCGAGGATGCGCAGCATCCGGACCTCGGCGGGCGTCTCGTAGCTCGGCCCGTTGAGTCCGGCATAGACCCCTTCGGCGAGCTCGAAACCGAGCTCTTGCGCGTGCCGTCGCGCGATCTCGCGGAAGGCGGGCTCGTACGCATCGAGCATGTCGGGGAAGCGCGCCCCCCATTCCGCCGGAGGTTCGCCCGCGAGCGGGTTGGTGCCGGTCAGATTCAACTGGTCGGAGACCGCGGCGATCGTCCCGGCTGGCCAGTCGGCACGGACGCCGCCGGCGGCGTTGGTCATCAGCAGCACTTTGGCTCCGAGGAGCGCCGCGAAGCGGACCGGAAAGACGACGTCCGCCGGCGAGTAGCCCTGGTAGCCGTGAATGCGGCCGCGGAAGTAGAGCACCCGCCGGCCGCCCGCGACCTCGAGCAGCTCGATCTCGTGCCGGTGACCGGCGACCGAGTGCACCGGAAAGGGCAGCCATTGCGCGAGCGGCTCGGGGCCTGCCACGGGCGCGCCGAGATCGACGGAGAGACCCGAGCCGGCGACCAGCGCGATGTCGGGCGCGGGACGTCCGAGCTCCCGCCAGCGGGCGACGGCCTGAGTGAGCTCTTCTTGCCAGTGGCGCATGAGAATGATCCTAGCAGCAGGCTTCGCCGGCGGCTTTCGCGCGGCGCCCGCGCCGCTTTCGCGCGGCGCTCGTGCCGCTTTCGCGCGGCGCTCGTGCCGCTTTCGCGCGGCGCTCGTGCCGCTTTCGCGCGGCGCCCGCGCCGCTTTCGGATATTCTTCGCCTCCCATGTCGGAGCTCGACGATCAGATCGCCAACCGAAGGAAGAAGCGCGCCGACCTCGCCGCGCGCGGGGTGGAGGCTTTCCCGGCGCGCTGCGAGTTCGATCTCGAGCCGTCCGCGGTTCAGGAGCAGTTCGGCGGCCGCTCGGCGGACGAGCTCGCGGCGGAGAAGCGCCGCCTGCGCGTTCCGGGGCGGATCCGCGCCATCCGCGAGCAGGGGAAGCTGGTCTTCATCGACATCCACGACGGCATCGGCAAGCTGCAGCTGTTCGTCCGCCGGAATCTGCTCGACGCGGCCTCGAACGAGCTCCTCGACGGGCTCGACCTCGGCGACTATCTGCTCGCCGAGGGCGATCTGCTGCGGACGAGGGTCGGGGAGCTGTCGATCGCGCCGGAGCGCCTGACGCTCCTCGCCAAGGCGCTGCGGCCGTTGCCGGAGAAGTGGCACGGGCTCGCCGACACCGAGATCCGCTACCGCCAGCGTTATCTCGACCTGGTGGCGAACCCGGAGTCGCGCCGGGTGTTCGAGATCCGCGCCGGCATCGTCAGCGGCATGCGTGCATTCTTCGACCGGCACGGCTTTCTCGAGGTCGAGACGCCGATGATGCAGGCTGTTCCCGGCGGCGCCTCGGCGCGGCCGTTCGTCACCCATCACAACGCCCTCGACATCGATCTCTACCTGCGCATCGCGCCGGAGCTCTATCTCAAGCGTCTGCTCGTCGGCGGCATGCACCGGGTCTACGAGATCAACCGCAACTTCCGCAACGAGGGGCTGTCGACGCAGCACAACCCCGAGTTCACCATGCTCGAGTTCTATTGGGCGTACAGCAACTACGAGCACCTGATGGATGTCACCGAGGAGCTGCTGGTCGGACTGGCGGAACGGATTCTCGGGACGAAGAAGCTTCTCTACAAAGGGAAAGAGCTGGATCTGACGCCGCCGTGGCCCCGGTTGAGCATGGGTGCCGCGCTGCAGCGCTTCGCGAACCTGCCAGAGGACCAGACGTCGACTCCTGAGGGGCTGCTGGCAGCCTTTCGGGCCCGCGGGCTCGAAGCGCCGAAAGCGGCGCTCGCTGCCGGAGGAGCCAACTACGGTCTTCTCTTGAGTGCGCTGTTCGAAGAGCTGTGCGAGGA
>Ga0073904_10000691_pt1 | contig 24389 bp, 22 predicted proteins | sample KloWWTrecipitate_FD_66668 | JGI IMG/M metagenome (GOLD analysis project Ga0073904, IMG submission 66668) | Active sludge microbial communities from Klosterneuburg, Austria, studying microevolution and ecology of nitrifiers - Klosterneuburg... | ecosystem: Engineered > WWTP > Aerobic digester >... | reverse complement strand
GCGACGCTGCAATCCACGTCGCGTCGGGCGCCTGCACAAGGATGCCGTCGGCAAACGCTGCGACCGCCGAGACGACTTCGGCAAAGCCGACCGGCAGATCCTCGCTCTGGCGTCCGAGGCTCCGCCGGTAGGCGGCCCAGGAGCCGGCGCGCGAGGTGGCCAGCGCACCGACCGAGGCGCTCAGGGGTGCGAGGGCGACCTCACGATGGGCTGCGGTGGCATCGATCGCCTGCCGGACGGCGGCCCGGTCGAGGTCGTGGGCTCCGGTGATCGAGTAGATGTCGGCGTAGTCGCGCACCCGGGTGTTGGCCGCGCCGAGTTCGAGGGCCGTGACGATCTTCTCGGCCAGCACCGTCTCGATCGGGTACCCGAGCACGGCTACGGGCGCCATGCTCGGGCGAAGGGCGGGTAGCAGGATCGTGCGCGGTGGCGGGGTCACCGGGTCGCCGAAGCTCACGTCGAGCCGCAGCGTGATGCTCGCTGTGGCGATCCGCGCCTCCATGGACACCCGCACGCCTGCATACAGCGACTCCTCGCGGATCGCCTGAGCCTTGACCGTGCCGGTTAGGAACACCACGCCGTCATCGCCGGGAAGCGCGGCGATCTCGGCGACACGTGCCGCCACCGCGTCCAGGTCGTTGGACAGGTTCCGAGCCAGGGTGTCGGCGTCAACGGTCGGGCGACGCTGGCCGAAGGCCGCGAGCAGCATCCCGCCCTTGAGCACGAAGTCCTCGGCGTAGGCGGACTCCGCCAGTCGCGCGAGCCACCGCTCGACGACGTACAGCGTCAACAGCTCCTGGGTACCGCGGCCCTCGCGACGCGCCCGGTTCTGCAGATCCAGGTAGGCGCGCCCGGCACCATCACCCCGCGTGGGTCGGCTCACGACGCGCTCGCCACATCCAGGGCTCGGGCCACCGGCCCCGCAGCGTCCAACCGCTCTGCGTACTCCAGCAGCCGGCCCGGGCGCGCCCCACGCAACCGCAGGTAGCGGTGCAGCGCGCCGAAGGCGACCGGCTCCCCCAGTCGGTGGCGCAGGCGAATCAGGTCGACCACCGTGCGCGCTGGGTCATAGATCCGCACCTGCTCACCGGGTGCGGCATCGACATGCGACAGGCCCAGCTCGAACGTGTGCTCCTCGAAGCGGAACACCGACGTCGGCGGGTAGGTGATCTTCGGCGGATGCGCACGCGCCACAACGGCGATCTGCACCGCCACCGGGAGTTCATCGGTCAACCCATGGACCGCGGCCGCAGAGATGCAGCACACGATCGCCCGCGGCGCCCGGTAGGCGACGGCCAGCAGGTCCGGCCACGACACGGCAGCAGCGTCGGCCCGACGGAACACCCCGCGCGACAGCTCGATCACGGTCCCGCTGTCCCGCCAGGCATACAGGTCACGCGGATGCACCCCATACGAGCGCGCCGTGCCCGTCGTGAAGGTGTCGGGCAACGTGAGCAAGGACGACGACATGGATACAATCCTTACAGACGCAATTCACTAGTGCAAGGAATCTATCCTGCCGCCCGCGCCGTCGGCGGGTCTGCGCCGGGGGCGTTGCCTGGACCCTCTCGCTGTGTCGCGGGCCGAGTGGGCAGCAGTGCCCGGTGGTGATCGTGCAACGATGCCGTGATGGCAGGGGTGGGGTCCGACGATGTCCAGCAGCTGCGGCGGGAGCTGGACGCGCTGCGGGCTGAGAACGCGCGACTGGCGCGTCTGCTCGATCTGCGGGGCGAGGTCACTCCCCCACCCGAGCAGCCCGCTGCCCCGTTGACGCGGCCGGGACCGGTCACCCTTGGGTCGTCTCCGGCGGACAAGCTCGCGCTGTACCGGACCTTCTTCCGCGCGCGAGGCGACGTCTACGCGCTGCGATGGGAGAACCAGCGCGCTGGAACCGCAGGCTGGATGCCCGCCGTCGCGGGTGGCTGGCGCAAGGGTATGGACCGCTCCTTGGTCACCCACCTTCCCCTGACCGACGAGGTCATCGCCGCCCACCTGGTCGGCGATGTCTTCATCGGTCTGTACCCGCTCCTGGCGGACAGCACCTGCTCGTTCCTGGCCGCGGACTTCGACGGCTCCGGAGCCATGCTCGACGCCCTCGCGTACGTCAAGGCGGCCCGGGCGGCCGGGGTCCCGGCCGCCCTCGAGATCTCCCAGTCCGGCCGTGGCGCCCACACCTGGGTGTTCTTCACCGAGCCGATCCCCGCCGCCATCGCCAGGGCGCTGGGCACCGCGATCCTGCGCGAGGCGATCGCGTTGCGTGGGGAGATGGACCTTCGGTCCTACGACCGGCTCTTCCCGAGCCAAGACGTCCTGCCAGACGGCGGCTTGGGCAACCTGATCGCCGCGCCGCTGCAGGGGCGACGTCGCAAGGACGGGCTGTCCCTCTTCCTCGACCTGGCGACCCTCGAACCGTGGGACGACCAGTGGGCGTTCCTCTCCACCCAGGACAGGCTCAGCCCCAGCGAGGCCCGTCGCGTCGCGCGCACTGCCCGAAAGGTCCTCGTGGGTAGCGAGGTCACCACCGTTGAGCGACCACGGGCGACCAAGGTGAGACCACAGCTGCCGCCCGTCGTTCACGCGAGCCTGGGGGCGGGCTTCGTCCTTCGGGCAGCCGAGCTGACCCCGGCGACCCTTGCCGCGTTCAAGCACGCGGCCTCCATGGCCAATCCGAAGTTCCACGAGCTGCAGCGACTGCGCAGGTCCACCTGGGACACACCCCGATTCGTCCGGGGCTACGACATCACGCTCGACGGCGACCTGGTCCTTCCCCGCGGACTACGCCACCTTGTGGCCGACATCGTGGCCGGCGCAGGGACACGACTCGAGGTCTCCGACGCACGCGACTTCGGCCACGAGATCGATGTCACCTTCCGGGCCGAGCTCCGTGAGCGTCAGTCACGAGCCGTCAACACCATGCTCGCCCACGACGACGGGATCCTCGTCGCCCCGCCCGGGGCTGGAAAGACCGTGATGGCCTGCTCGATCATCGCCGAACGAGCGGTCTCGACACTGGTGCTGGTGGACCGCAAGGCCCTGGCAGAGCAGTGGCGCACCCGGATCACCGAGCTGCTCGGCACCAAGCCCGGCCAGGTCGGCGGCGGTCGCACCAAGCTCACCGGCGAGGTGGACATCGCGATGCTCCCGACCCTAGCCCGACGCGAGGACATCGAGGCCCTGACCACCGGCTACGGCCAGGTGATCGTCGACGAGTGCCACCACCTCGCGGCCGGCGCCTACGACCACAGCGTCAAACGGATCCGCGCCCAGCTGTGGCTCGGCCTGACCGCGACACCCCGACGACGCGACGGCCTGGACGACCTGGTCCGCTGGCAGCTCGGCCCGATCCGCCACACACTCACCGAGACAGACACCGGCACCCTGGAGGACGTCGCCGCCGACCTCTCGGGCCCGGGGCGCGAGCTCCACCTGCACCAGACCTCGTTCCGCTACGACGGAACGGCCGACCCCAACGCACCCGGCGGCATGGCCGAGATCTACCGGACGATGATCGAAGACGAACCGCGCAACCACACCATCATCGAAGACGTGCGCGAGGCACTGGGCCGCCGACGCAACTGCCTGGTCCTGACCCGGCGCACCGCCCACCTGGAGAACCTCGTCGCCACCCTCGCTGCCCACGGCCATCAGGCCATCGTGCTTCGCGGAGGCATCTCCGCCGCGGAGCGCCGAGCCGCCATGGCCCAGCTCGCGACGACGGAGGCAGGGGCCGGGGTGCTGGTGATCGGCACCGTGCCGTACATCGGGGAGGGCTTCGATGCACCCGCACTGGACACCCTGTTCCTCGCCTCGCCGATCGCGTTCGACGGGCTCCTCGTCCAGTGCGCGGGGCGCGTGCTCCGCACCTTCCCCGGCAAGGACATCGCCGAGGTCCACGACTACCACGACCCGGCCACGCCAGCACTGGCCGCATCGCTCCAGCGACGCATGCCCGGCTATCGCGCACTCGGATTCACTCAACGCTAGCCACGACGATCCACACGCAGCGGGTGATCGACCCCTTGACGCGTCCAAGGGAGCACGAGCCCCTCCTCCCCCAGCGCCGTCGCGGCCCTACGCAGGGCCTCGCGCCGGTGCCAGCCGTCAGCGTCCGCCAGGGTCCGCGCGACTTAGCGTCCAGGAGTTAGGGTCCAGGAGTTAGGGTCCAGCAAGATCACCCAGAGAGGTCAGGGCCCTGCCGACGATGATCGACAAGGCCCTGACCTGCAGTGATACACGTCGGGATGACAGGATTTGAACCTGCGACCCCTTGACCCCCAGTCAAGTGCGCTACCAAGCTGCGCCACATCCCGTGCCGGCTCAACGAGCCTCGGACACTTTACCGCACGCCCCCGGTCCCCTCCGCACACCGTCCGCCGACTGTGCGGGGCGCCCACGTCAGACCACTGCCGAGCTCGACTCCCCCGCCCTGGCCTCGCCGCGCACGCGCCGCGCCCGGGCCTGCGCCTGGTGGATCTGGTCCAGCTCCGCCGTGACGAGCCCGAGCACGGCGAGATCGAGCAGCAACCCGAAGACGGCCGACCACTCGTCGAGCCGGAAGACGAAGACCTGCGTGACGAGCAGGCTGATGACGACGGCGCGCCGGAACAGCAGGTAGCCGCGCAGACGGTCCGCGCGGACGACGACGAGCCCGGCGACGGCCGTGCCCGTCGAGGCGAGCGCACCCGAGAGCAACCCGGCCACCACCCACCACGCCGCGTCGGTCCCGGCGATCCACGCGCCCAGCCCGCGCACCACCCCGCCCAGCGTGATGAGCACGAGCACCGCGACCGTGGCCAGCGGGACCCAGCGCGCCGTGACGATCCGCGCCGTGGCGCGCACCACCGCCGCGCTGACGATGTCGATGATGTTGGGCACCTCGGCCGCGTCGTCGTCGACCGCCCGCAGCACGGCGCCGACCTCGGCCGCGCCGCGCACGTCCCCCGCGGCGGCGAGCAGCTCCTGCGCCTGGGCCCGCGCGCGCGGCGTGAACCCGCCGGCCAACCCCGCGACCGCCTGGTCCGCCGCGCCGGCGAGGTACTCCACGGGGTGGTGCGGCCGGCGGCCGTGCAGTGCCTCGGCGAGCAGGAGGAGCACCACGACGACGAGGTAGACGAGGAACGCCGTCGGTTCGTAGAAGTAGTCGTTGTCCGCCGTGACGAACTTGCCGATCTCGTCGATGAAGAGGCCGAAGCCGACCCCGCCGACGACGGCGCCGAGCGGCCGGGCCACGGGCCCGGCGAAGGACAGCAGCACCACGAGCGACAGCGCCATGAGCAGGCCGCCCCACAGCACGTGCGCGACGTGCAGCGCACCGCCGCCGAGCTGCGGGAAGCCGGTTGCGGCGAGGAGGCCACGGGTGAGGATGACCGTCGTCATCGTCGCGACGAGGAACCCCGCCAGGTGCGAGGACGCCGCGGGGTCGCGCGGCAGCCCCCACCGCAGCAGGGGGCTACGCGCCGGCGCCGTGCCCGTGCTCACCGCCGACGCTTCTCCCGCACCCGCACCGAGATCGAGATCGGGGAGCCGTCGAAGCCGAAGGTCTCGCGCAGGCGACGCTCGATGTAGCGGCGGTAGCCGGCCTCGAGGAACCCGGTGGCGAAGATGACGAACCGCGGCGGGCGCGTGTCCGCCTGCGTCGCGAAGAGGATGCGCGGCTGCTTGCCACCGCGCAACGGGTGCGGGTGGGCCGCGACCAGCTCGCCGAGGAAGGCGTTGAGCCGGCCGGTGGGGATCCGCATGTCCCACGACGCGAGGGACTTCTCGATCGCCGGGACCAGCTTGTCCCGGTGCCAGCCGGTCTTGGCGGAGATGTTGACCCGCGGCGCCCACTGGACCTGGACCAGGTCCTGCTCGATCTCGCGCTCGAGGTACGGGCGGCGGTCCTCGTCCATGAGGTCCCACTTGTTGTACGCGATGACGAGCGCCCGCCCGGCCTCGACCACCTGGGAGATGACGCGCGTGTCCTGCTCCGTCATCGGCACGCTCGCGTCGACGAGGACCACGGCGACCTCGGCCTTCTCGATCGCGGCCTGCGTGCGCAGCGATGCGTAGAAGTCCGCACCGGTGGTCTGGTGCACACGGCGGCGGATGCCGGCGGTGTCGACGAACCAGTACGGCTTGCCGCCCAGCTCGACGAGCTCGTCGACCGGGTCGCGCGTGGTACCGGCGACGGAGTCGACCACGACGCGCTCGGTGCCGAGCACCACGTTGAGCAGGCTCGACTTGCCGACGTTGGGCCGGCCGACGAGCGCGACCCGCCGGGGCCCGGCCTCGCGCAGCGCGCCGCCCTGGGCGGAGACCGCCGGCAGCTCGGCGGTCATGGCGTCCAGCAGGTCGCCGATCCCGCGTCCGTGCAGCGCGGACACCGGGTGCGGCTGGCCGAGGCCGAGGCTCCACAGGTCGGCGGCATCCGACTCGGCGCGCGGGCCGTCGACCTTGTTGGCCGCCAGCACCACGGGCTTGCCGGACTTGCGGAGCAGCTTGACGACGGCCTCGTCGGTGGACGTGGGACCCACGGTCGCGTCGACCACGAACATCACGACGTCGGCGAGCTCGATGGCGATCTCGGCCTGCTCGGCGACGCGCGCGTGGATCCCTGCCACGTCGACCTCCCAGCCGCCGGTGTCGACGAGCGTGAAGGAGCGGCCGGCCCACTCGGCCGGGTAGGAGACCCGGTCCCTCGTGACGCCGGGCTTGTCCTCGACGACTGCCTCGCGGCGGCCGAGGACACGGTTGACCAGGGTCGACTTGCCGACGTTGGGGCGCCCGACGACGGCGAGCACCGGCAGGGGCCCGCGAGGGGCCGACTCGGCACCCTCGGGCAGCTCCCCGTCCAGCAGCTCGAGGTCGCCCTCCTCGAGCTCGTACTCCTCCAGCCCTGCCCTCAGGGCCTGCTCACGGGCGAGGTCGTCGTCGATCGGTGCGTCGGTCATGGGGTCCATCCTCCCCTGCCGGACGCCTCAGCGACGAACCGGCCCCGGCAGGGCGGTCCCGTGCCGCTCCGCCGCGCCCGCGACGTGGTCCGCCAGCGCCGTCCGCAGCACGTCCGCGGCATGCTCCACGGCGGCCTTGCCGCTCAGCCCGCCGCGCTCGACGACCACGGGATCGCCGAACTCCACCACGAGCCGACGGCGCGGCCCCGGCACGTGACGCACCGACTCCCCCGTCCGCCGGGTGCCGAGCACCGCGACGGGCACCACGGGCGCGCCGGAGGTCACGGCGAGCCACGCGACACCACCACGGGCGTCGGACACGTCGCCCCGGCCGCGGTTGCCCTCGGGGAAGATGCCGACGGCGCCGCCGCGGCGCAGCACACCGAGCGCCGCCGCGAGGGCCGACCGCCCGCCCGCGCGGTCGACCGGGATCTGGCCGGCGGCGCGCAGCACCACGCCCGTCCAGCCGTCGAACATCTCCTGCTTGACCAGCAGGTGCGTCCCGCGCGGCGCCGCGCCGTGCACCAGGGGCCCGTCGACGACGCCGAGATGGTTGGCGGCCAGGATGACCGGACCCGTGCGCGGCACGCGGTCCGCCCCGACGATCTCGGTGTCCCACACCACCCGCGCGAGGAACCGGCCCACCCAGCGCGACCAGCGCGGGCCGGCGGGGCCGGGGCCCGCGGGCCCGCTCCGCGCCGGACCGCTCCGGGGCGCACGCCTCACGGCTGCTGCCCGGTCTCCCGCCGCACGACGGCGAGCACGGCCTCGACGGTCTGCTCGAGGTCCAGGTCGGACGAGTCCACCGTGACGACGCCGTCCGCGGCGGTCCGGAACTCGACCACCGTCGAGTCCTGGGCATCGCGGCGGACCACCTGGTCGCGCGTGGCCGCGACGGCGGCGGCATCGGCGGTGCCGTGCAGCTCGCGTGCGCGGCGGGCGAGGCGAGCCTCCTCCGACGCGGTGAGCAGCACGCGGACGTCGGCGTCGGGCGCGATGACGGTCGTGATGTCACGGCCCTCGACCACCACGCCCCGGCCCTCGCTGAAGCCGCCAGGCCCGCGCTCGACCTCGACGACCGCGCGCTGCCGGGCCCCGAGGTCGGCACGCACGTCGAGGTTGGTCGCGACGTGGGAGACCACCGCGGAGATCCCCCCAGCCCGGATCGCCCTGCCGACATCCCTGCCGTGCACCGCGAACGACGGCGCGCGCGGGTTGAGGTCCAGCTCGAGGACCATCGCGTGCACGGTGGCGCTCACCGCGGCGCCGTCGGTCAGGTCGACACCCTGATCGAGGCACCACCAGGTCGCCGCCCGGTACATCGCTCCGGTGTCGAGGTAGGCCAGGCCGAGGCGGGCCGCGACCTGGCGGCACACGCTGGACTTGCCGGAGCCGGAGGGGCCGTCGACCGCGACCACCAGCGGCCCGCGCTGCGCGCTCATCCCGCCACCCGCCAGCCCCGGGCGGTGAGCTCGTGCTCCAGACGTCCGCCGAGCCCGCGGAGCACGGACAAGGCGGCGAGACCGACGGCCTGGGCGGGTGCGTGCTCGATGGCCAGCTCCTCGAGGTTGATGCCTGCGGTGCCCATGTCACCGAGCAGCCGGGCGAGCTCGCCGGGCTGGTCGGGCACCAGGACGGTGACGACGTCGTAGGCGCGGCGGGCGCCGCCGTGCTTGCCGGGGATCCGCGCGACCCCCGCGTTCCCGGCGGCGATCGCGCCGGCGATCGCGCCCAGCGCGCCCCCGGCGACCTGCTCGGCGTGCACGGCCTCGTCCGCCTGCTCGAGCGCCGCCACGATCGTGTCGAGGTCGTCGCGCAGCGCACGGAGCACGGGGCCGACGGCGCCGGCGTTCGCCGCGAGGATCGAGGTCCACAGCGCGGGGTCGCTCGCCGCGATACGCGTGACGTCGCGCAGCCCCTGGCCGGCCAGGTCGAGCGCGGCGGGGTCGGCCGAGCGGAGCCGGGCAGCGACGAGCGACGCGGCGATCTGCGGCACGTGCGAGACGAGCGCGACGGCGTCGTCGTGCACGCGCGCGTCGAGCAGCACCGGCGTGGCCCCGACGTCCGTCGCGAGCGTGCGCACGGTCAGGACGGCCTCGGGGGTGCTCTCGCGGTTGCCCGCGACCACCCACGGCCGGCCGACGAAGAGGTCGGGCCGTGCCGCCGTCGGGCCCGAGCGCTCCGAGCCCGCCATGGGGTGCGAGCCGACGTACCGGCGCAGGTCTCCGCCGCCGGCACGCACCGCGTCGAGCACGGCGGACTTGACGCTCGCGACGTCGGTCACGACGGCGTGCGGGTTCGCCGCGAGCTCCGCCAGCACGACGTCGGCCGTGACGTCGGGCGGAGCGGCGACGACGACGAGCAGCGGCTCGCCATCGTCCGGCGCGGGCAACCGTCCCGCGCCGACGTCGCGGGCCAGCAGCACGGTGGTCCGCGACGGGTCGGCAAGGACCACATCGACGCCGCCGGCACGCAACGCCATGCCCACGCTCGCGCCGAGCAGCCCGGTGCCGACCACCCGGACCGGCCCGCGCGTGGCCGCGGGGTGACCCACCGCCCCGGGCAGCGCTGACCGAGCGGCCGCCGCGTTCACTGCGCCAGGTCCCGGCGCAGCACCGTCGCGCCGTGCAGGTACACGTGGCGCACCTCGGCACGGGGCACGTCCATCTCCGCGTGCGCCATGAGGCGCACCACGCGGGGCAGGGCGGTGGGGACGTCGATCTCGACCGAGCACATCAACGGCACGTCACCCATGCCCATCTCGCGCGCCGCCGCGGCCGGGAAGTCGCTGCGCAGGTCCGGGGTGCACGTGAAGAGGATCGAGATGAGCGCGTCCGTGCTCAGCGCGTTGGCCTCGAGGACGGTCCGGACCAGCTCGGCCGTGCGCTCGAAGAGGTGCTCGCGATCATCGGAGTCGAGCTGGGTCGCCCCCCGGATCGCGCGCACGCTCACAGATCCACCGCCGCCATGAGCGAGCCCAGCTCGGTGCGACCCAGCACGCGGGTGCGGCCCGGCCGCAGGTCGCCGAGGCGCACGGGGCCGATCTGGGTGCGGACCAGCCGGGTCACCGGGTGGCCCATCTGGTCGAACATGCGGCGCACCACGCGGTTGCGCCCCTCGTGCAGCACCACCTCGACCATGCTCGCGCCGCCCGAGGCATCGATGAGGGTGTACTCGTCCACCTTGACCGGGCCGTCGTCGAGCTCGATCCCGTTGCGCAGCGCCACCCCGACGGCGGGCTTGACGCGACCCTCGAGTGTGGCGAGGTACCGCTTGGGCACCCCGTGCGACGGGTGGGACAGGCGGTTGGCCAGCTCGCCGTCGTTGGTGAGCAGCAGCAGGCCCTCGGTCTCGGCATCGAGGCGCCCGACGTGGAACAGCCGCTCGGTCCGGTCCGTGACGAACTGGTCGAGGCACGGCCGGCCGTTGGGGTCGTGCAGCGTCGAGACCACGCCCAACGGCTTGTTGAGGGCGAGGGTGACCATCGAGGTGTCGAGCTGGACGCGCAGGTCGTCGACGTGCAGCACGGCCGTGCCCGGGTCCACGCGCACGCCGAGTTCCCGGACGACGATCCCGTCGACCTTGACGCGGCCGGAGGTGATGATCTGCTCGCACGCGCGCCGCGAGCCCAGGCCGGCGCTCGCCAGCACCTTCTGCAGGCGCACGCCGTCCGGGTCGTGCACGTCGCGCTGGGTCGTTCGGTTCATGAGGAGTTCCCGTCCACGAGGTCGAGCGAGGCGATGTCAGGCAGGTGCGGGGCCAGCGGGGGCAGCTCGTCGAGGCTGCCCATCCCCATCCGCTCGAGGAAGTACGACGTCGTGCCGAAGAGCACCGCGCCGCTGGGTTCCGTGCCCAGCTCGGCGACGAGCCCGCGTGCCGCGAGGGTGCGCACCACGGAGTCGACGTTCACGCCGCGCACGGCCGAGACCTGCCCGCGCGTGACCGGCTGACGATAGGCGATGACGGCCAGCGTCTCCAGCGCGGCCTGCGTCAGACGCGCGCTCTGCCCGTCCAGGACGAAGCGTCCGACGACGTCCGCGTGCGCCGGCGCGGAGTAGAAGCGCCAGCCCCCGGCGACCTGGCGCAGCGCGAAGCCGCGCGGTCGCGGGCCGGCGGCGTACTCGGCGGCGAGCTCGGTGAGCAGTGCCTCCACCTGGCCGGTGGGAAGGCCGAGTACGGTGGCGAGCTGGACCGCTGCCACCGGCTCGTCCGCCACCATGAGGACGGCCTCCAGCGCCGCGGCGGCGCCCCCGGGCAGGTCGGCGACGTCGAAGGCGAGCTCGTCGACGGCGATCGGCGGCTCGCCGCCGGGTGACGTGACCGCGGGCGGCGCGTCGTCGGGCGACCCGGTCGTCGTCGCCGTGACGTCCGGCCGCGGGTCCGTCGGCTGCTCGCTCATGCGGGTCCTCCCTGGCCGTAGTCGTCCGTCACGTCGATGTCGCCATCGTGCCCGCCGGTCCAGCGCACCGTGAGCTCGCCGAGCGGGCCGGCCTGGTCGAAGGCCACCACGGCCTCGCGGAACAGCTCGAGCAGCGCGAGGAAGCGCACCACCACGACGAGCGTGGAGCCGGCGTCGGCCACCAGCGCGCGGAACGACGCGCCCCCGCTGCGGCGCAGCCGGTCGACGAGCACGGCCGCCTGCTCGCGCACGCTCACCACGGGGGCGTAGACGTGCCCGAGGTCGACGTGCGGCGTGGCCCGAGGTGCCAGCGCGCGCGCAGCGAGGAGCGCGAGCTCCGCCGGGCCGATGGCCAGCACGAGCTCCGGCAGCAACGCAGCCAGCTGCGGCTCGAGGGTGACCGACCGCGGCACGCTGCGCGCCTGCTGGCCCAGTCGCTCGGCCAGCCCGGCCGCGACCTCCTTGTACGCCCGGTACTGCAGCAGCCGCGCGAAGAGCAGGTCGCGTGCCTCGAGGGCCTCGAGGTCCTCGGCGTCCTCGACGTCGCCGGACGGCAGCAGCCGGGCGGCCTTGAGGTCGAGCAGCGTCGCCGCCACCACGAGGAACTCGCTGATCCGGCCCAGCTCCCACGGCTCGTCCGCGGACTCCGCGGCCCGCACGGCCGCGATGAACTCGTCGGTCACCTGCGCCAGCGCGACCTCGGTGATGTCGAGCTTGTGCTTGGTGATGAGTCCGAGCAGCAGGTCGAACGGTCCGCTGAAGTTCGTCAGGTGGACCTCGAAGGGGCCAGGACCCGGACGTGCGGGTGCCGGCCCGGCGAGGACGACCTCAGGCGGCATCGCCGCGAGCCACCAGCTCGCGGGCGAGCTGGAGGTAGGCCAGGGCCCCGGGGTGGTTCGGCGCGTAGGTCGTGATCGGCTCCGCCGCGACCGAGGAGTCGGGGAACTTCACGGTGCGGCCGATGACCGTGTGCAGCAGCTGGTCGCCGAACGCCTCGTGGACGCGGGCGATGACCTCGCGCGAGTGCAGGGTGCGCGGGTCGTACATGGTCGCCAGGATGCCGTCGACCTCCAGGCGGGGGTTGAGCCGGTCGCGGACCTTCTCGACCGTCTCGATGAGCAGCGCGACGCCGCGCAGCGCGAAGAACTCGCACTCCAGCGGGATCAGGACGCCGTGCGCAGCCGTCAGGGCGTTGACCGTGAGCAGGCCGAGCGAGGGCTGGCAGTCCACGAGGATGACGTCGTAGAGGTCCTCGGCGGGGCGCAGCACACGCGACAGGATCGACTCGCGGGCCACCTCGCCGACCAGCTGGACCTCGGCGGCGGACAGGTCGATGTTCGCCGGGAGCAGGTCGACGTTCTCGACGCCGGTGGGCCGGATGACGTCGCCGATGACGGCGTTGCGCTCCATGAGGAGGTTGTAGACGGTGCGGTCCAGCTCGTGCGGGCTGAAGCCCAGGCCCACGGACGCGGCGCCCTGCGGGTCGAAGTCGACCACGAGCACCCGCCGGCCGTAGCCGGCCAGCGCCGCCGCCAGGTTGATGGTCGTCGTGGTCTTGCCGACGCCACCCTTCTGGTTGCACAGGGCGATCACCCTGGCGGGGCCGTGGGCCGCGAGCGGCGCCGGGTCGGCGAACTGGGGCAGGGGGCGTCCGGCGGGGTCCGTGGGGGGCGTCGCGGGCACCTTGTCCTGGCTGGTCACGGGCCCGAGGTTACCGCAGCGCGCGCGACGGACGCCCGAGGATCACCGGCGGCGGGCCCGTCAGCCCAGGGCGCGCGGATGGGCCGCGGCGTAGACCTCGCGCAGCGTCTCGGCCGTGACCTGCGTGTAGATCTGGGTGGTGGTCACCGACGCGTGACCCAGGAGCTCCTGGACCACGCGCACGTCGGCACCACCGGCGAGCAGGTGGGTCGCGAAGGAGTGCCGCAGCGTGTGCGGCGAGACGTCGTCGGCCCGCGCGATCCCGGCGCGCCCGGCGGCCTGGCGCAGCACGGCCCAGGCGGACTGACGGCTCAGTCGCTCGCCCCTGCTGTTGAGGAAGACCGCGGGGGTCCCTCTGCCCCCCGCCGCCAGCGCGGGCCGGGACCGGACGAGGTACGCCTCGACGGCCTCCCGGGCGTACGAGCCGACCGGCACCACGCGCTCCTTGCCGCCCTTGCCCAGCAGTCGGACCGCGGTGACCTCGGGGTCGAGGTCGAGGTCGTCGACGTCCAGGCCCACCACCTCGCTGATCCGCGCGCCGGTGGAGTACAGCAGCTCGAGCACGGCGCGGTCACGCAGGGGTACGGGGCCGTCGCCCTGCCCCGCCGCGTCGAGCACGCGTGCGACGTCCTCGACCGAGATCGCCTTGGGCAGCCGGCGGGGCTGCGACGGCGGGCGCACCAGCCGCGCGGGGTCGTCCTGGGTCAGCCCCTCGAGCGCGCAGAACCGGTGCCAGCCGTGCACGGCGGCGACAACACGGGCGGTCGAGGACGCCGCCAGGGGCGTCGCGCCGTCTCCCCCGGTGCGGACCTGCACGACGAAGTCGCGCACGTCCGCCTCGACCACCTGTGCGACGCCCGTCCGGCCGCGCCCCGCGAGGAACGCGCTGTAGCGCTCGAGGTCCCGGCGGTAGGCGGCGAGCGTGTTGCCGGCCAGGCCGCGCTCGACGGCGAGGTGGTCGAGGTAGCCGCCGAGCTCGCGGGCCAGCGGCCCGGCCGGTGGCGCGGCTGCCGAGGTCACGTCACAGCGGCCAGAACGGGTCGACGGCCACCGCGAGGAACAGCAGCGTCAGGTAGGTGATCGAGCTGTGGAACAGGCGCATCTCGCCCAGCTTGACCCCCGGGCGCGGGTGGCGGGCCCGGCGCAGCAGCGCGATGGTCGCGGCGAGGAACCAGCCGCCCAGCACCACGGCCGCGACCGTGTAGACCCACGTCATACCGGCCAGCGGCACCAGCGCGAGGGAGGACAGCACCATCGCGACGGTGTACGCCACCATCTCCCAGGCCACCCGGGTGTCGCTCGCGACGACGGGCAGCATCGGAACCCCGGCCGCGGCGTAGTCCTTGCGGAACCGCATCGACAGCGGCCAGTAGTGCGGCGGCGTCCAGAAGAAGATGACGAGGAACAGCGCCACGGGCGCCCAGGCGAGCGACCCGGTGACCGCCGACCAGCCGATGAGCACGGGCATGCACCCGGCCACGCCGCCCCACACGATGTTCTGCGGGGTGCGCCGCTTGAGCAGCATCGTGTAGCCGATGACGTAGAGCAGGATCGCCGCCAGCGCGAGCCCGGCCGCCACGAGGTTGACGAGCAGCGCGAACCACACGAGCGACGCCAGCCCGAGGACCAGGCCGAAGACGATGGCGGCTCGCGGCGTGACCTCCCCCGTGACGAGTGGCCGCCGCTTCGTCCTGTTCATCAGCTCGTCGATGTCGCGGTCGAGGTAGCAGTTGAGGACGTTGGCCGATCCTGCTGCCGCCGCGCCGCCGACGAGCGTCGCGAGGACGAGACCGACCGGCGGGAAGCCGCCGGCGGCCAGGAGCATCGTCGGCAGGGTCGTGACGAGCAGCAGCTCGATGATCCGCGGCTTGGTCAGCGCGACGTAGGCGCCCAGCCGGGCGGTCACGGCGACGAGGCGTCCGCGGGCGCCGACGGCCACGGGGGCCGTCGGGTCGTCGACCGTGGCACCCTGCCCTGCGGTGCGCCCGACGGGTCCTGCGGCCGGGGCCTGGTGCTGCACGGTGCTCCGTTCGGGGACGACTGCCGCGCCCCCGGAGGTCCCGGTCGCGGCTCGGTCCCCATGGTACGGCCGCACCCCCGGCGCCGCCGCGCCGGCACCCCACCCCGGTTCACGCGGCATACCCATTCACCCACGATCGGGGACGAACGGCCCGTGGGTCGCCGCTAGGCTGGTGCCGTGACGCCGCCGCGCTGCGACGGTGTCGTCCACCGGCCCGCCCCACGTCTCGCGTGCGCGGCACCGCCGACCGGCACATGACGCCCGCGCCGCACGCCCGGGCAGGAAAGAGGCCCCGTTGAACGCGCCCGACTCCCCCTTCGTCTGGTCCGACCTCGACCGCCGCGCCGTCGACACCGTCCGCGCCCTGGCCGCGGACGCGGTGGAGAAGGTCGGCAACGGTCACCCCGGCACCGCGATCAGCCTGGCCCCGGTCGCCTACCTGCTCTACCAGAAGGTCCTGCGCCACGACCCCGCTGCACCGCACTGGCTCGGCCGGGACCGGTTCATCCTCTCGGCGGGCCACTCGAGCCTGACCCAGTACATCCAGCTGTACCTGGCCGGCTACGGCCTGGAGCTGGAGGACCTGCAGGCGCTGCGCACGTGGGGATCCCTGACGCCCGGCCACCCCGAGGTCGGCCACACCCCCGGCGTCGAGATCACCACCGGGCCGCTGGGCCAGGGCCTGGCCTCCTCGGTCGGCTTCGCGATGGCCGCGCGCCGGGAGCGCGGGCTGCTCGACCCCGAGGCTGCACCCGGCACGAGCATCTTCGACCACCACGTCTACGTGCTGGCGTCCGACGGCGACCTGCAGGAGGGCGTGACCGGCGAGGCCGCGTCGATCGCCGGAACCCAGCAGCTGGGCAACCTCGTCGTCCTGTGGGACGACAACCACATCTCCATCGAGGGCGACACGTCGATCGCCTTCACCGAGGACGTCCTGGCGCGCTACGAGGCGTACGGCTGGCACGTCCAGTTCGTCGACTGGACGGTCACCGCGGACGGCTCGCCGTACGCCGAGGACGTCGTCGCGCTGCACGCCGCGATCGAGGCGGCCAAGGCCGTCACCGACAGGCCGAGCTTCATCGGGCTGCGCACCATCATCGCCTGGCCCTCCCCGGCCAAGCAGAACACCCACGGCTCGCACGGCTCCGCCCTGGGCGCCGGCGAGATCCGAGGGCTCAAGGAGGTCATGGGCTTCGACCCGGACGAGACCTTCGCCGTCGAGCCCGCCGTGATCGCGCACACGCGCGAGGCCCTGGACCGCGGCCACCACCTGCGCGGCGCCTGGCACGTGGCGTACCTCGCCTGGCGGGCCGCCAACCCCGACCGCGCCGAGCTGCTCGACCGGCTCGTGGCCAAGGAGCTCCCGGCGGACTGGACCGACGCGGTCCCCGTGTTCCCGACCGGCAAGGCCGTGGCCACCCGCGCAGCCTCCGGCGAGATCCTCTCGGCCCTGGCCGACGTGCTGCCGGAGCTCTGGGGCGGCTCGGCCGACCTCGCGGGCTCGAACAACACGACGATGAAGGGCGAGCCCTCCTTCCTGCCCGCCGAGCGGTCCAGCCACGAGTTCGCCGGTGACCTGTACGGCCGCACCCTCCACTTCGGCATCCGCGAGCACGCCATGGGCTCGATCCTCTCCGGGATCGTCCTGCACGGCCTGACGCGCGCCTACGGCGGCACGTTCTTCACGTTCAGCGACTACATGCGCGGCGCGGTGCGCCTCGCGGCGCTCATGGGCGTCCCCGCGATCTACGTCTGGACGCACGACTCGATCGGCCTGGGCGAGGACGGTCCCACCCACCAGCCCGTCGAGCACCTCACGGCCATGCGCGCCATCCCCGACCTGGACATCGTCCGGCCGGCCGACGCCAACGAGACCGCCGCGGCCTGGGTCGCGACGCTGAGCCGCCACGACCACCCCGTCGGGCTCATCCTGTCCCGGCAGAACCTGCCCGTCTTCCCGCGCGGCGAGGAGGGCTTCGCCACGACCGACGGCGTCGCCCGGGGCGCCTACACGCTGCTCGAGGCCTCGACCGGTACGCCCCAGGTCATCCTCATCGGCACGGGGTCCGAGGTGCAGCTCGCCGTCGAGGCGCGCACCGTCCTCGAGGCCAGGGGCGTGCCCACCCGGGTGGTCTCCGCACCGTGCCTCGAGTGGTTCGCCGAGCAGGACGCCGCCTACCGCGAGGAGGTCCTGCCCGCAGCGGTCAAGGCGCGTGTCTCGGTCGAGGCCGGCATCGCGATGTCCTGGCACCGGATCGTCGGGGACGCCGGCCGGTGCGTCTCGCTCGAGCACTACGGCGCCTCGGCGGACGCCGCGACGCTCTACCGCGAGTTCGGCATCACCGCCGACGCGGTCGTGGCGGCCGCCGTCGAGTCGATCGAGGCCGCGGGCGGTACCGTCGCCTGAGCACCGCAGGACGAACGATCGCGGGGCCCGGCACCGTCCGGCGCCCCGCGATCGCGCCTCAGGACAGGAGCAGCATGACGTCGAGCACGGCCCCCGCCGCCACCCCCGGCAACACCGGAACGGCACGCCCACAACGCCAGGGCACCGCGTCGGGCGTCGGGTCCGCTCGATGAGCCCGGCCCGCGTCACGGCCCAGGTCAACCCGTTGCGCGACCCGCGGGACCGCCGGCTGCCGCGGATCGCCGGTCCGTGCGGCCTGGTGATCTTCGGTGTGACGGGCGACCTGGCGCGACGCAAGCTCATGCCGGCGGTCTACGACCTGGCGAACCGTGGCCTGCTGCCGCCGGGGTTCGCCCTGACGGGGTTCGCCCGGCGGGACTGGGCGACGCAGGACTTCGCGCAGGTGGTGCATGACGCGGTCAAGGAGAACGCGCGCACGCCGTTCCGGGAGAGCACGTGGCGCCAGCTCGCCGAGGGCATCCGGTTCGTCCAGGGCGAGTTCGGCGACGACGACGCGTTCGACCGGCTGAGCCGCACGGTCGCCGAGCTCGACGCAGAGCGCGGCACGGGGGGCAACCACGCGTTCTACCTGTCGGTGCCGCCCGCGGCGTTCCCGCTGGTGTGCCGCCAGCTGGCGCGCTCTGGGCTGTCGGAGCACCAGGACAGCACCTGGCGCCGGGTGGTCATCGAGAAGCCGTTCGGCCATGACCTGGCCAGCGCGCGTGAGCTCAACGAGGTGGTCTCGGAGGTCTTCGAGCCGGAGTCGGTCTTCCGGATCGACCACTACCTGGGCAAGGAGACGGTCCAGAACATGCTGGCGCTGCGGTTCGCCAACCAGCTGTTCGAGCCGATCTGGAACGCCAACTACGTCGACCACGTGCAGATCACGATGGCCGAGGACATCGGGATCGCCGGCCGCGCGGGGTACTACGACGGGATCGGCGCGGCGCGTGACGTCATCCAGAACCACCTGCTGCAGCTGCTGGCCCTGACGGCGATGGAGGAGCCCGTCTCGTTCGACGCGGACGACCTGCGCGCGGAGAAGCAGAAGGTCCTCTCGGCCGTCCGCCTGCCCAAGGACCTGGGCCGGCACACCGCGCGCGGTCAGTACGCGGCGGGGTGGCAGGGCGGCGAGGAGGTGGTCGGCTATCTCGAGGAGGACGGCATCGCCGCGGACTCGGGCACCGAGACGTTCGCCGCGATCCGGGTGGACATCGACACGCGGCGCTGGGCAGGGGTGCCGTTCTACCTGCGCACGGGCAAGCGCCTGGGCCGACGGGTCACCGAGATCGCCATCGTCTTCAAGCGCGCGCCGCACCTGCCGTTCGAGTCCACGGCGACCGAGGAGCTGGGCAAGAACGCCCTGGTCATCCGCGTCCAGCCCGACGAGGGCGTCACCATCCGGTTCGGCTCGAAGGTGCCGGGGACCGCGATGGAGGTCCGGGACGTGACGATGGACTTCGGCTACGGCCACGCGTTCACCGAGTCCTCCCCCGAAGCCTACGAGCGGCTCATCCTCGACGTGCTCCTCGGCGACCCCCCGCTGTTCCCCCGGCACGAGGAGGTCGAGCTGTCGTGGAAGATCCTCGACCCCATCACGGCGTACTGGGCCAGGCGCGGTCAGCCCGAGCAGTACCGGTCGGGCACCTGGGGCCCGGCGTCCGCCGACGCGATGATGGCCCGCGACGGACGAGCATGGCGCAGGCCGTGACCGACCGCCCGCCAACGGACCACCGCCCGTCGATGCACCCCCGAGAGGACCTCCGATGATCATCGACCTGCCGGACACGACGACGGCCGCGGTCACCAAGGCCCTGGTGCGGCTGCGTGACGAGGGCGGCGCGGTCGCGCTGGGCCGGGTCCTGACGCTGGTCATCGACGCCGACGGCGGGGACGTCGAGCCCGCGGTCGCCGCGGCGAACGACGCGAGCCGTGAGCACCCGTGCCGCGTCATCGTGCTCGCCAGGGACACCACCCGCACCACGGCCAGCCTGGACGCCCAGATCCGCGTGGGCGGGGACGCCGGCGCCAGCGAGGTCGTCGTCCTGCGTGCCTCCGGCGAGATCCTGGCGCACAGCGACACCCTCGTCATGCCCCTGCTGCTGCCGGATGCGCCGATCGTCCTGTGGTGGCCGTTCGAGGTGCCCGACCGGCCGGCCGACCACCCCATCGGTGCGATGGCCCAGCGCCGGATCACCGACACCCTCGCCTGTGCCGATCCCGCGGCCTCCCTGGTCAGGCTGCGCTCCGGGTACACGGCCGGGGACACCGACCTGGCCTGGACCCGGCTGACCCGCTGGCGCGGCCTGCTCGCCGCCGCGCTCGACCAGCCGCCGCACGAGAAGGTCACCCGGGCCGTCGTCAGCGGGCACCACACCCACCCCTCGGTGGTGCTGCTGGCCGCATGGCTCGCCCACGCGCTGCGCTGCCCCGTCGAGATCGTGCGCCAGCGCGACGTCCAGGGCATCACCAAGGTCGTCCTGGAGCGCGCGTCCGGCAACGTCGTCATCGACCGGCCCGACGGCCGTGTCGCCCTGCTCGACCAGCCGGGCCAACCGGAGCGAAGGACGGCCATGCCGATGCGCGAGCTGCACGAGTGCCTGGCCGAGGAGCTGCGCCGCCTGGACCCCGACGAGGTCTACGGCGAGGTCCTGCACGACGGCCTGAGCCGGATCGGCGCGGCATGAGCGCCCCGACGGTCGTGGTCCACCCCGACGCCACCACCGTGGCCCGCGCCACCGCCGCACGGCTGCTCGTCCACCTGCTCGACGAGCAGTCCACCCACCGGCCGGTGCACGTGGTCCTCACGGGCGGCACCGTCGGCATCGCGACCCTCGCCGAGGTCTGTGCTTCACCCCTGCGCGACGCCGTGGACTGGACCGGCGTGCACCTGTGGTGGGGCGACGAGCGATTCCTGCCCACCGGGCACCCGGACCGCAACGAGACCCAGGCACGCACGGCGCTCCTGGACGCCCTGGCCGTCCCCGCAGCCAACGTCCACCCCATGGCCGGACCCGGCGCGCCCGGGATCACCACGCCCGAGGACTCCGCCGCCGCCTACGCCGCGGACCTCGCCCGGTTCGCACCCGAGCCGGACGGTGACGACCACGGCCCGGCCGGGGCCGTACCCGCCTTCGACGTCGTGCTGCTCGGCATGGGCCCCGACGGGCACGTCGCCTCGCTGTTCCCCGGCCACCTCGCGCTGGCTGTCGACGACCGCAGCGCCGTCGGCGTGCACGGCTCGCCCAAGCCGCCGCCGCTGCGCGTCAGCCTGACCTTCGCCGCCCTCGCCCACGCCCGCCAGGTCTGGGTGGTCGCCGCCGGCGCGGAGAAGGCCGACGCGGTCGCCAGGGCACTGGCCGGCGACGACGTCACCCGCACGCCAGCGGGCCACGTCGCCGGACGCGACCGCACCCTGTGGCTGCTCGACCTCGCCGCGGCCGGCTGACCGGGACGGCACGGCCCCACCACCGGACTTGAGGAGGGCCGACGGCGCCTGCCGTCGGCCCTCCTCGTCAGCCCGTGCGCAGCGTCAGGCGGTGCCGCGACGCGCCCGCAGCGCGGCCAGCGCCTCGTCGAGGATCGCGGCGCCGTCCTCGTCGGTGCGTCGCTCCTTCACGTACGCGAGGTGCGTCTTGTAGGGCTCGTTGCGCGTCGGCGACGGGGGGTTCTCCCGGTCCTGACCAGCCGGGAACCCGCACCGCGGGCAGTCCCAGCTCTCGGGCGCCTCGGCGTTGGCCTCGATGGAGAAGCTCGGCCGGGTCTCGTGCCCGTGGGCGCACCAGTAGGACACCCAGAAGCGCGGGGCGGACTCGCCCCGCTCGGCCTCGCCCATGGGGCCCGCGCCCACCCGGGAACCGCGGATCGCGCTACCGCTCGCCATGACCAGCCCCTCTCAGCCTTCGACCCGCTGGATGAGACCCAGCAGCACCACGACGACGGTCCACAGCACGGCGAGACCGATGGTCAGCCGGTTGAGGTTCCGCTCCGCCACACCCGACGAGCCGGCGTTGGTGGACACCCCACCGCCGAACATGTCGGACAGGCCGCCTCCCTTGCCCTTGTGCAGCAGGACCAGAAGGATGACGAGGAAGCTGGTGAGCACCAGCAGGACCTGCAGGGTGATGCGCAGTGCGGTCACGCGAACGTCCCTCGATCGACGGGCGGGCGGCGCCGAGAGGCGCCCGGACAAGGATAGGCGACCGCGGGGGGTGCGAACGAACCGTCCGCCCCCGACGATGCCGTGCGACGCAGGACGGGCCCCACCGGTCGTCCCGGTGGGGCCCGTCCACGTGCCGACGAACGGCTACAGGCCGACCTGGTGGGCCTGGAACCGCGCGATCCTGGCAAACTCCTCGGGGTCGAGGCTCGCCCCGCCGACGAGCGCGCCGTCGACGTCGGGCTTGGCCATGATCGAGGCGACGTTGCTCGACTTCACCGAGCCGCCGTAGAGCACGCGCACACCGGCGGCGAGCTCTGCCGAGTACAGCTCGGCCAGGCGGGCACGGATCGCGCCGCAGACCTCCTGCGCGTCCTCGGGCGTGGCGACCTCGCCCGTGCCGATGGCCCAGACGGGCTCGTACGCGATGACGATCGTGGCGGCCTGCTCGGCCGGCAGGCCCGCGAGCCCGCCGTCGACCTGCGCGAGGGTGTAGGCGACCTGGTCGCCCGCCTTGCGGATGTCCAGGCCCTCGCCGACGCAGAGGATCGGGGTCAGGCCCTGGCTGAACGCCGAGGCCACCTTCGCGGCGCAGAGTGCGTCGTCCTCACCGTGGAACTGGCGACGCTCCGAGTGGCCGACGGCCACGTACGTCACGCCGAGCTTGGCGAGCATCACCGGCGAGATCTCGCCGGTGTACGCGCCCTCGAGGTGCGCCGAGACGTCCTGGGCGCCGTAGCTCAGCTCGAGCTTGTCGGCGTCCACGAGGGTCTGCACCGAGCGCAGGTCCGTGAACGGGACGAGCACGCTGACCTCGACGGCCGAGAAGTCGTGCTTGGCGTCCTGGAGCGTCCAGGCGAGCTTCTGCACCGTGTGGGTCGCCTGGTGGTGGTCCAGGTTCATCTTCCAGTTGCCCGCCATCAGCGGGGTGCGGGATGCCATGCTCATGCCTCCGTGTTCTCGAGCACCGCGATGCCCGGCAGGATCTTGCCCTCGAGGAGCTCCAGGGAGGCGCCGCCGCCCGTGGAGATGTGCCCGAAGCCGGCCTCGTCGAAGCCAAGGATGCGGACGGCGGCGGCGGAGTCGCCACCGCCGACGATGGTGAACGCGCCGTGCGTGCCGGCGTCGACCATGGCCTGGGCCACGGCGCGCGTGCCGGCGGCGAACGCGGGGAACTCGAACACGCCGGCCGGGCCGTTCCAGACGACCGTCTTGGCGTCGAGGATCTTCGAGCGGAACAGCTCGCAGGAGTCGGGGCCGATGTCCAGGCCCAGCTTGCCGTCGGGGATCGCGTCCGCCGCGACCACGGTGTGCGGCGCGTCAGCCGCGAACGAGTCGGCAGCGACGATGTCCGTCGGCAGCACGATCTCCACGCCGGCAGCCTCGGCCTGCTCCAGGTAGCCCTTGACCGTGGGGATCTGGTCCGCCTCGAGGAGCGAGGCGCCCACCGAGTAGCCCTTGGCCGCGAGGAACGTGTAGACCATGCCGCCGCCGATGAGCAGGCGGTCGGCCTTGGTCAGCAGGTTGGCGATGACGCCGAGCTTGTCGGAGACCTTGGATCCGCCGAGCACGACGACGTAGGGCCGCTCGACGTCATCCGTCGCCTTGCGCAGCGACGCGACCTCCTTGAGCACGAGGGTGCCGACCGCAGAGGGCAGCTGCAGCGCGACGTCGTACACCGACGCCTGCTTGCGGTGCACCACACCGAAGCCGTCGGACACGTAGGCGTCGGCGAGGGCCGCAAGCTCACCGGCGAGCTCCGCGCGCTCGGCGTCGACCTTGGAGGTCTCGCGCGCGTCGAACCGGATGTTCTCGAGCAGGCAGATGTCGCCGTCCTCGAGCGCGGCGACGGTGGCCCTGGCGGACTCGCCGACGGTGTCGGTGGCCAGCGGGACGGGCTTGCCGAGCAGCTCGGACAGGCGCGCGGCCACGGGGGCGAGGGAGTACTTGGCCTCGGGGGCGCCCTTGGGGCGGCCGAGGTGGGCCGTGACGACCACGCGGGCGCCGGCGTCCAGGAGCGCGGTCAGCGTGGGCAGGGCGGCCCGGACGCGGCCGTCGTCGGTGATCGTGGTGCCGTCGAGCGGCACGTTGAAGTCGGAACGGACCAGGACGCGCTTGCCGCGCAGGTCGCCGAGGTCGGAGATGGTCTTCATCGGGTGTCCTTCACAAGGGTGTGTCAGGGGCGTGATGCAGCAGCGTCCGCGTGCTCCGGCGAGTGGTCGCGCGGAGCACGCGGACGCATGTCAGCCTGCTCGGTTACCGCAGGGGTGTCAGAGACGCTCGCCGACGTACTCGGTCAGCTTGACGAGGCTGCTGGAGTAGCCCCACTCGTTGTCGTACCAGGCGACGACCTTGACCAGCGAGCCGCTGACCTTGGTGAGGCCGGCGTCGAAGATGCTCTGGTGCGGGTTGGTGACGATGTCGCTCGAGACGATCGGGTCCTCGGTGTACTCCAGGACGCCCTTGAGCGGGCCGTCGGCCGCCGCCTTGACCGCGGCGTTGACCTCCGCGACGGTGACCTCACGGCCGGCCGTGAAGGTCAGGTCGGTTGCCGAGCCGGTGATGGTCGGCACGCGCAGCGCGTAGCCGTCCAGCTTGCCCTTGAGCTCGGGGAGCACGAGGGCCACGGCCTTGGCCGCACCGGTGGTGGTCGGGACGATGTTCTGCGCGGCGGCGCGGGCGCGACGCAGGTCCTTGTGCGGGCCGTCCTGCAGGTTCTGGTCACCCGTGTAGGCGTGGATCGTGGTCATGAGGCCACGCTCGATGAC
>Ga0073904_10000689_pt1 | contig 24404 bp, 26 predicted proteins | sample KloWWTrecipitate_FD_66668 | JGI IMG/M metagenome (GOLD analysis project Ga0073904, IMG submission 66668) | Active sludge microbial communities from Klosterneuburg, Austria, studying microevolution and ecology of nitrifiers - Klosterneuburg... | ecosystem: Engineered > WWTP > Aerobic digester >... | reverse complement strand
CTGGATGCAGGCTACTTTGTGGTGATGTCATGAATTACGGAAGTCTCAATAATTGGAGTAACGGCCCTGCTCGAAAGGAAGAGGCTATGCCTGCCAGGCTGCGATAGCGCGTACTTGCGCAGCCGTGAAGACAGGGAGTCTTCTTGTCAAACCACCCACGATCCGCTCGAATAGACCAGTTCTTGGCTTGAAGCGGAAGCTTTTCAGGTAATAATCCTTCTGCATTTCCAGAATTGTGTCCGTGGGGCAATCAAGCAGTTCGGCCAGGCGGCGCGACATGGACATCAGGTCGGATCTGTAGCGCTCGTCGAAGAATACATGTTCTGTATGCCTGCCCGCCTTGGCCGATACTTCCTGCGAGGTCGACGACAGCGGGTTGAGTAGCCGGAGATAGTGATGTTGCCTGACATGGCGATAGCCGGATAGGACGGCAAGATCGCTGTGAAACATTTCAACCAGATAGAAATTTGAAAATCCGATGTCACGAATTTCTTTCCAGATTCTTTGGTAGCTTTCGGTGCGGAAGATGGAATACCAGAAGTAGCGGTAGTCGCCCTTGTTGCGCCTGACTGCCTCCAGACCGCTAGTCGCATGCAGTTGTGCAGGGTCGTGCACGATCATGGGGTAACTAAATCGTTCGGTTTGCCCCCGCCAACCGCAGGCGCCTGCTATCGGACCACCGGCGCAGGCTGCACCGGGCTCACGTTCCAATGCCGCAATGCACTGTCGGATGCCAAGTGTCAGAAGCAGGTCGTCGTTGTCGCACATCATGGTGTACTTCGTGCGTATCTTCCCGACAGCGTCACATATCTTTTCGGCATACTGGGCAACGGAAGCATCTGCGGGATAGCGGCAGTATTGCAAACCGGTGGGGGCCAGCGACCCAAAAATATCCGCATTGCTGTCATCTGGACTTCCGTCAGCGACGATGTAATCGTAGTGGGCGGCCAGATTATTCTTCAGCCAGCTCCGTGTGTAATACGCCCTGCCGTAGAGCGGTAGAACGATGGTCAGGTCGTTGGCCATTCGGTAGGCATCCTGTCTGAAGCGAGATCACCGACTCTTCGCGATTGCCACGAAGAGCTTCAGTTCCTTCTCAATCGCGTGCTCGAGGTTCCCGCTCGGCGAGAAGCCGGTTGCCCCGAACCGGCTGTAGCTGACCTCGTAACTGAGTTGGTTCATGATCCGGTTGTCCACAAACTGGATCGAAAGGTCAGGGACAAACTTCTGGATAGTTTCGACAATCTGCCTCACTGTGGCGTTAAAGGTCAGCACATTGTAAACACGGCCGTCAAAGATGTCTTTCCGGATGATGTGCTCGATGGCGCGGCAGGCATCCCCCAATTCCAGATAGGGCCTCATCTGCTCATATGCCGTACGCCAGACTGTTATAGGCTGGCCAAGCGATGCCTGCCAACAGAACTTGTTGACTGCAGTGTGGAATCGGATACCTGGAGAGACGCCAAAGATCGTGCCGAAGCGGAAAACCGAGGCTTTGAGCCCCCTCTCATTAACCAATCTTTGGACCAATGCTTCCTCCTTGAGCTTGGTCGTAGCGTAAGGGCTCTGCGGTTTCAGTTCGTCCGCTGAGCAGTCTTCATCCACCCGCTCTTTCTGCGTACCGTAGACGCTGGTGGACGACAGCGTGATCAAGCGAGTGCCGCCTTTGGCGCAGGCCTCGGCAATAAGCTGTGTGGCGGAGAAATTGTTCGCTTCGACCTGCTCAGCCTTGTCGAAACTGCCAGCTGCATCGGTAATGGCAGCCAAGTGAACCACCACATGCGCACCTGCCAACACAGGTGCCAGATCCATTGCTGTCATGTCTCCTTCAATGAAGGTGTAGCGTCCGGATTCGGGAAGTTCGAATAGCGAGCAGTATCGCTGGGTCGACATGTTGTCGATCATTACGATCGAAGCCCCCGGGAAGGCGGCAGGCAGTTCGCGGACAAGGCGGGATCCTATATGCCCCAGTGCACCAGTGACGACTATCTTCATGAACGTTCAATCCAACTCAAGTGGTTCGGGCGCGCTATGCTATGGCCAACAAATAGCCGCCTGGGTGGCACGAATAAAGAAGACGGTTGTCAATGTCGAGGTCCACTATGAAGCGTTTGTTCTCAGCAAGAAACGCCTTTGCCGCAGTGGCCGGACTGTTGCCGGGGCCCCACGGCCTTGCGCCATGTGCCTGCCCCGGCAATTTTTCTATGATGGTATCCCCGCAGATCAGGTAGTGCCCCTTGCCGACAAGGGGTGCATAGACGTGCAGTTCGTTGAGGACGTGTTCGTGGGTATGGTTGGAATCGAGGACGACCAGAACATTGGTTGAACCCTGCAGGATATTCCGGATCTGGTTCAGCGTTTCCTCGGAAGTGCTGCTCCCCTCGATAAGTTCCATGCGTTGCGACAGGACAGAATGCTGGCTAAGTCGTGTCCGCAAATCGGGTGGAATGAAAATGTCGACCCCGATGACTTTCTTGCCACCCAGTATCTCCAGCATCGTTGCCTCGAACAGCATGCCACCGCCCCATGCAACCCCGACCTCAATGACATACTCTGGGTGGGTCCGCCAGATGATGTCCTGGATCGCCATGACGTCCTGTGGAAGATTCAGGATCGGTTCCCCGAACCATGTGGTTTGGTGGATCCAACGATGTTTGTCTGCCTGGACGAGGACATCGAGCGCGCCACGTTGCAAACCTTCATCCGCACCCATGGCGCGTGCGGCGTCGCGATTCAGTTTGAAGAACTGTTCTCTGGATATTATTTCCTTCTTGTCGCCTTGGGTCATTTGTGTGCCTGCCTTGTTAAAATCGATTCGCCGATGCGATGAATTCCTCGCGGGCACGAATGTAATCGTCCTTCTCGTACCCCCGATCGCACAAGACCATCAATACTGAATTGTCCTCAACATAATGCTGGGTTGCCCAGATCCCTGGCGGTATCAGGAGTCCAGTGCCAATGTTATCCAGCGTGAATTCTGTCACGGCAACGCCGTTATCACAGCTGACCAGGATGGCGCCCGCCAAACAGACGAGCAATTGGGAGCACCTCTTGTGCGCATGATCGCCGCGAACATCGTTTGCCCTTGCCGTGATCGTGAACACGCGCTTGATATCGAAAGGGACAGCCTTGCCACTTTCGTACACGCAAAGTACGCCGTTAGGGTCAGCATGTTTGGGAAAGGTAACCAGGGAGGCTAGTTTCATCGTTCCAGAGATACTTGGGCTCATTGCCGGGTCAGTGCCGGGCTGTGAGGTGGCATTGATAGGCTGCACGCAGTCCCGCATCGAGATCGTAAATGGGTCTCCAGCCTGTAGCATCGCGATAAGCAGAGGCGTCAATTATCGCATTACGAAACTCGATAGCAGTAAGATTTACCGGTGGATCTACGTGGATGATCTTGGCTCGGGTGCCGGATGCATCTGCCGCAAGATTAACAACCTTGCAAAAAGCGTCCTTCAAAGCAATGCCTTGGCCGCTGCCGAGGCAGAAATGCCTGCCATTAACCCGCTCCCGCGCGGTTGGGGCCAACATGATGGCTGAGACCACGTCTTCTATAAACACATAATCCCTCAGGTAGTTGCCGTCACCGAAGATCGTGATGTCTTCCCCCTTCATTGCCGCTCTAAATACCTTGTCAAGTATGCCGCGGTCCACGCTTTGGCCTTCTCGACTGTAGCCGTAAACGTTTGCGAGCCTCAGCGAACAACCGTCAAGCCAACCTTCGGCGACGAACTGCTTGAGATACAGTTCAGCGGTGAGTTTGCTGATATCGTAAAAAGTTGCCGGGTGATCGCAGTGATTCTCATTGACAGGAAGTCTTTCGGTGATTCCGACTTGGGTTACGGTGCCAACGAAGACTACAAACGGGCGTTGCGTTTGCTGCTTCAGGTGGATAAGAAGATTGAGAAACCCAACCGCATTAGTCTCAAGATCGAATTTCGGATTGTCTCTTGCCGCATAGGTGCTAGTTTGGCCGGCAAGGTGAAACACCACATCGAATTCTGGCAGTTTGACGAGGGCGTCCCCTGGGTTGCAGAGATCGAAGTTTACCCAGTTGATATCCGGTGACACCTTATCGATGATGGTTCGGCCCTGTGCATATATAGCCCAGGACTCCTGCTTCGCACATCGGAGCAGCGCAGTGCCGATCATTCCAGTGGCACCAGTGATAAGTATGTTCTTCACGCGGCTTGTCCGTAGTTCCGTGCATAAAGCGTATTGTGGTAATAGGGAAACACGTCCAGTGGGGCTTCGGCGATAACACGGAAAAGCGCCGACGGCCGGTAAGCATCCATGTGTCTCGTGCGTGCAACTTCCAACTCCGAGTTGCAAAAGATATCGATGATTTCCCTCGATCGGCCAAGTTGGAATATCTCGTTTGGTTCCGCTTCCAGGCCGCTTGGCAGGCCAATGGTTTCCGGCCGATACTTGCCGATGGCATTCTTGGAATAGAAGAAACGGGCATGGCTTGCGATGTTGTTCATATAGAAGTCTATTACTTCCGGCTTCATCTCCTGATAGCTGTCGATATTGATGACCAGGTCCGCCGCACCACGATTCAATGCCTTGCTGTCGACAATTTCCATGGCGTCAACGAACTTGAGCTTGGCGAACTCTCGCTCGTCGAGCACCGCCTCCAGATAGAGTGAACTCAGCTTCAGGACATTGGGCAGGTCGATGATCGTGTAAGTCTCCACAGTGCTGCATAGCTTGAGTAAAGCATGCGCAGTACGCCCAAACCCGGCACCGATCTCGATGACATGTCCGATCTCAGCAAGGTCGATATTCTCGGCCAGGAAACTGAATTCTTCGATCGAGAAGAAATGATCGAGGTTGACATCGACGGGCAACCCCTGCCGCACAACACGAATGGTGACAGGGTTGCCGATCTGCGTATCGCCGAGCCTCCGGTAGTGCTCGAAGAACACGTCGGGCTTTGCTTTGCACTGGTTAAAGAGCAGGAACTTGAAGAAACGCATCGTGCCATCGAATGGATCCCAGGCGGCGAGCCGGTTGTTGGCCTTACCGGGTTCGCGGAAATTGCGCAGAAAATCGTCACCGATATTATGAAAGAGTTCCTGCGAAAGTTGCTTCCAGAGTTGTGATGATTCCATATTCATCCTCAGCGAATAGCCATTAACTCTTATCAACCAAGGCGTAATCCTTCAGGGGGGGGTGCGCGGCATCACGCTCTGAAACGATAGGGTCGGATACTGGCCAGGCAATCGCAAGGTCAGGGTCATTCCAGATAAGTCCGGTCTCATCATGAGGATCGTACGGTCGGGATACCTTGTAGTGCAAATCGGCAACTTCTGACAAGACGCAGAATCCGTGAGCAAAACCTGCCGCCATGTATATCTGGCGAGGACCATTGTCGCCGAGTTCCGTTCCCAACCACTGGCCGAAGGTAAGGGAATTCGGCCTGATATCCACGACCACATCGAAGATCCGCCCATGCATAACCGTCAGCAATTGGGCTTGGGGTTGCCGACGCCTGAAATGCAAGCCTCTTAGGACACTCCTGTGTGAGCGCGAGTGGTTGTCCTGGACGAATTGATCCGCAACGCCATTTGCTCCATAGCGAGTGGCTTCAAAGCATTCCAGAAAAAAGCCCCGATGGTCACTGTAGACCATTGGTTCTATGATGAGGATCCCATCAAGGTGGCATCTTGTTGTTTTCACTGCCCAGCAATCCTTCTCCTAAGATTGACCGAAACAGGCTTCAATGCCTTTTGCTACGCGCATGAGGTCTTCGTTCGGGAACTCCGGATAAAGCGGCAGCGACAACACTTCCTTCGCCAGCGCTTCGGTTACCCCCATCTTCAATGCCGTTTTCACACGGTGAGCGTAAGCTGCCTGAAGGTGCACGGGAACCGGATAGTGAATACCTGGAAAGATGTTGTGCTGATTGAGGGATGCAACGAGTGCCGCGCGATGCTCGGTAGTCACGACGTAGAGGTGGTAAACATGTTCGGCACCCTCCCTAGTCTGTGGCAATTGCAAGGGGAGGGCTCGGAGGAGTTTGTCGTAGTGTGCCGCCAAGCTGCGGCGCTTTGCGTTGTCACTATCAAGGTGGCGCAGTTTCACCCGCAGGATGGCCGCCTGCAGTTCATCGAGGCGGGAATTACGCCCTGGAATCTCGCTAATATAGCGCTCTCGCCAGCCGTACTCCCTTAGCATCTTTACACTTGTCGCTATTTGCGGGTCGTTGGTGGTAATCAGGCCGCCATCACCGACGGCGCCTAGATTTTTAGTTGGGTAACAGCTGAAGCAACCGATATGGCCGATGCTACCCAGACGCTTGCCCCGCCAGCAGGAACCATGGGCTTGGGATACATCCTCGATAAGAGCGAGCCGGTGCTTGCTGCAGAATGCCCCGATGGCATCCAGATCGGCCGGTTGTCCGTAAAGATGTACTGCAATCACTGCGCGCGTCCGGCTGGTCAGTACCTCTTCCAGTTGGTCGGGATCAAGGGTGTAGTAATCGGGGACGACGTCGACCAGCACCGGCGTTGCGCCGGCTGCTTCGATGGCTGCTACGGTGGCGACTGCAGTGTGAGAAACCGTGATAACCTCGTCGCCACGACCCAAGCCGAGCGACCTCAGAGAGAGCTCGATGGCGTCCGTGCCGTTAGCGACGCCGATCGCACTGGCAGTGCCGATATAGGATGCGAACTCTTGCTCGAGCGCCTCGACCTCGGGGCCGAGAATGTAGCGATTGCCCAACAGTACCCGCCGGATCGCAGCCTCGATTTCCGTTTGATAGCTGCGGAACTGTGCTGCCGGATTGGCGCAGTAAATCATTCCAACACCCGTACCTCTGGCACATGCACTATCCAGCGACCGCCTTTCTCGATGAACACTCTCTCCTTGGCCATGATTTCCTCGGCGTGATTCCAGGCAAAGAGGATGGCGTAGTCTGGCGGCGAAGCCATGAAAAAATCGTAAGGCTTGATAGGAATATGCATACCAGGACTGAATTTGCCTTGCTTGATCGGCGTGGTGTCGGAGATGTAGTCGATGAGGGCTGTTCCGATGCCGCAGTAATTGAGGATGGTGGTGCTCTTTGATGTCGCACCATAACCGGCGATCCGCTTGCCTTCGGCTTTGATTCCAGTCAGCAGCTTAATGAGCTCCGTGCGCGATTGCTCGACCTGCTGCGAAAATTTCCTGAAAGTAGCCACGCGATTCAGTCCGATGCCCTTCTCCTTTTCAAGAAGTCGGTTTACCGAGTCCTTGACCGGATAGGCGCCAGCATGCGCAATCACATACCGCATTGACCCGCCATGGGTCTTCTGAGCCTGCACATCGACGAGTTCCATCCCCTGCTGTCGAAAGAGATGCTGGATTGAATGCGCTGAAAAAAGAAAAACGTGCTCATCGTAAATCTGGTCATAGGACGTTTTCTCGACCACGTCACCCAGGTAGGGATCCTCGAATATGGCTACGCCCGTGGGTTTGAGCAACTTGCTGATACCCGATGCTACATCGACAATGGTTGGGATGTGGCACATGACGTTTGCAGCTAGGAAAGCGTCAGCCTGGCCTTCCTTGGAAACGATGTCTATGGCAAGTTGGTGACAGAAGAACTCGGAAATGGTGCGGACACCGTAGCTGTTTGCCACTTCTGCGACGTTCCGAGATGGTTCAATGCCGAGATGCCGAATGCCGGCATTGGCGAAGTTTCTCAGCATGATGCCATCGTTGCAGCCCAGTTCGACGACGAGCGGATCATTCTTCGAAAGAACCCCCATTCCCATCACTTGCTGGGCAAACTCCTTAAAATGACTTTGCATATGCTGTGAAGTGCTTGAGTAGAAGGCATACTGCTCATGAAACATCTGTTCTGGCGAGGGTTGTTCTATGAGTTGCAGCATCATGCTGGTTTCGCAGAAGCCAACCGCCATTGGATATCGAAATTCTCTTGGGAACTGTTCTGGCAGGAGGAAGCCATTACCCAGCGGCTGCAGGCCAAAGTCCACCACTACTTCAAGGGGCTGTCCGGAAACCCTGCAATTCGATGCATTCATATCACGAAGCCTCAAGCCGCTCGCCACCTTCTTTTATGGCAAGTCGGTAAAAATTCGCAATTTTACATCATATTAGCGACCCGAACCCCCGTAGATCAGTCGCCTTGCGTGCTGATTTCTCCTCGTTAGACTTAACAGCGACGCCTTCCTGACCAACTTAGACTTGCCACCATGATCAGGCTGGCTGAGGTGGAGGCAAAAGCAAGAGGGGCAATGTACCTAGTGAGACCTCGCCGAATGGAGCCCGTAATTCGATGAAAATTCGATCCGTTTCACAATTCAGTCTCAATTCGAATCCGTCGTCGCGCTTTGCGACTGCTTGTTCAGCGTTTCCTTGACCTAATTTTTTCCGCCCAATTCCACCACCTTGCCGTACAGTTCCGCATAACTGCCTACCGTATCCACTGCGCCATCGCGCATGACAATAACTCGATCGCAAAAAGCGAGCGATGTAGGCCGGTGACTGATAATGAGGATGGTCTTGGCGCCTGCTAGCCCGCGCACGGTTTCCAGTACTTCCGCCTCTGTAGCGCTATCGAGCGCTGAGGTGGCTTCGTCAAAGACCAGGATTTCCGGGTCGTCATAGAGCGCCCGGGCAATTGCCAAGCGCTGGCGTTCGCCGCCTGACAGCTTCGCGCCATGCTCGCCCACGGGGGCGTCCAAGCCTTCCACTAGGCTGCGGATACGTTCTTCAAGGCGCGCTTCGCGAAGGGCGCGCCACACTCGCTCGTCGTCGATTGCCGAGTTTTCAATGCCAAAGGCGACGTTCCGCCGTACCGAGTCGTCGAGCAAGAAGAACTGCTGTGAAACCATCCCAGCTAGACCGCGCCAACACGTGCCGGCAGAAGCCGAATCCCTGCCTTCAACGCTGATGACGCCTTCCTGCGGCACCAGCAGGCCGAGCAGGATGTCCGTCAGTGTCGTCTTGCCGGATCCGGAACGTCCCACCAGCCCGATTAACTCACCATGGCGGATGGAGAGGGTGATGCCGCGCAGCGCCCAGTCATCGGAGCCGGGATAGCGATACGAAACCTTGTCCAGGTCGATTTGCTGGATACGCATGTCGTTGGCATCAACCAGTGAGGCGACCATAGGGAACTTGGCTGGGGATGCGATTTCTGCGCTGTTCCTGAGGTTGGCCGCAACGATGCGCACCGAGGGGGCATTGAAGCGCAAGCTGTTCAGTGCCGACAGCACTCGAGTGGCCGATGGCATGATGCGGAAAAGCGCCAGTCCGAACAAAGTCAGTGCCGGCACGATTTCGCGCATCGGCTGATCTGTTGCGAGTCCGAAAATAACCGCTCCAAGCAGAGCAGATACGGCAATCGTCTCGACCAGCAATCGCGGTAGCAGACCGGCCCAGGAGAAGGCTGCAGTTGCGCCGGCATAGGATTGGCTCGATTTCGTGAATCCGCGGACGAAATGGGCTTCGCGGCCGAGTACTTTGATTTCCTTGAATGCACCCAATGACTGGCTGGCTGACTTGTACATGAGCGAGCCCGAACGGATACGCTCTTCGCGGTGCGCCGCCATGCGCTCACGCATGAACGATTCGAAGAAGTAGCCGGCGCCAGCTACGATCAGAAGGGCGATTCCTGTGGCGAGCGGGCTGATCATGAATAGCAGCAATACCAGGCAGAGAATGACGCAACCTTCCGTGGCGAGTTGTATCAGCGAGGCAAGAAAGCCCACTGTTGCGCGCCCAGTTTCTACAGTGATGATGCGCAATCTTTCGGCGGAGTTTTCAGCCAGCCGTTCCGAGAAGGGCAGGGCAAGAAAGGAAGCGAGCAGATCGGCACCGATGCGTGCTTCTGTGCTGGTGGAGAAGCCTGTCTGGAGTCGGTATAGCCAGGCGAGGAACAGGTTCTTGGCGGCATAGAAAGTCAGCAACAGAAGTGCGCCGAGGAGAACGAAGCGCTCAACGCTGCTGGCGCCGGATAGCTTGAAGAGCATGGCCAGACGGGCGTCGGTGTCAGCCAAGGAAGGTTCCATGAGCAACGCCATGAGGGGGAATACGGCACCGACGCCGACTGTCTCCGCCAGCGCCCCAGCCAGGACGAGTCCCCCAATGAAGGTGGCCTTCCGACGCTCATCCAGGGTCAGGATATCGGCCAGTTCGCGCAAAAGCCCGGCCATGCTGTCTTAGATGACGATGGTCTTGAGGGTGGTCATCGACTCGACGGCATACTTGACGCCTTCCCGCCCGATGCCCGAGTCCTTGACGCCGCCGAACGGCAGGTGTTCCGCGCGAAAGCCCGGTCCCTTGTTGATCTTCACCGCGCCGGCCTTGAGGCGGCGGGCGGCCGCCATGGCCTTGGCAAGATCGTTGGTGAAGATGCCGGATTGCAGGCCGAAGGGCGTGTCGTTGGCGACGCGGATGGCCTCCTCGAAATCGGCCACCCGGATCAGCGGCGCGACCGGCCCGAAGGTTTCGTCGGCAACCACCGGCATGTCGGGCGTTACGTTGTCCAATATGGTTGGCCAGTAGAGCGCGCCCTCGCGACGGTTGCCGAGCACGAGTCGGGCGCCCGCCGTAACGGAGCGGCTGACTCTGTCCTCGATTTCGGCGGCGGTTGCCGCGTCGATGAGGGGGCCGACGTCGGTTGCCGGGTCCATCTGGTCGCCGACCTTGAGCTTCGCCGCTTCCGCCGCGAAGCGCTCGAGGAAGCGGTCGGCGATGCCTTCCTCGATGATGATGCGCTTGATCGAGGTGCAGCGCTCGCCGTTGTTGCCGAAGGCGCCGTCCACCGCGACAGGGATGCACTTGTCGAGATCCGCGTCGTTCAGCACGATCAACGGGTCGTTGCCGCCCAGCTCCATGCAGACGGATTGCAGGCCGGCCTTGGCGCAGATGGCCTTGCCGACCGGGATGCTGCCGGTGAAGGTGATCTTGCGCACGCGCGGGTCGGTGACGAGAGCGTCGGATATCTCGCGGGCATCGCCGGTGAGCACCTGCAGCATACGCGGCGGAATACCGGCATCGATGAACAACTCGGCCATCTTCAGCGCGGTTAGCGGCGTGCTGCTGGCCGGCTTGACGACGACCGCATTGTTGGCGGCGATGGCCGGGCCGACCTTGTGCGCCAGCAGGTTGAGCGGGTAGTTGAAGGGTCCGATGGCGACGACTACGCCGAGAGGTTCGCGGATGACGATGCCGAGGCTGGACGGCATGCCGGCTGAGGCATCCACCGCGACGGTTTCACCGGTGATGCGCTTGGCCTCCTCGGCCGAGAAGAGGAAGGTTTGCAGCGAGCGGCGGATCTCGATGTGCGCATCCCGCAGCGTCTTGCCCGACTCCAGGCTGATGGTCCGCGCCAGTTCGTCAGCGCGCCGCTGGATGCCGTCGTAGACCTTGCGCAATATCTCGAAGCGTTCCCAGGCGGTCAGGCTGAAGTCGTAGCCGTGGGCGAAGGCGATGGCCTCCTTTACCTGATCGGCGGAGGCCTTCGGCACCGTGTCGATCAGCGCGCCGTCGTAGGGATTGCGCACCTCGATGACGCGTTCGCCATCCTGCCATTGTCCGAGCGCCCAGAATTTCATTGGCCGATGCTCCGCATGAAGCGCTCCTTGATCTCGATGGGGCCGAGCGGGATGACCTTGACGCCCTCGGGCATGCCGGTCTTGGTTTTGATGACGATGAGGTGGGGGCCTTCGTCGCTGGCCAGCGCGGCGGTTACGGCCGGCGCGATGACGGTCTCGTCGTCGATGACCTGTACGTCCTCGATGCCGGCCGCACGGCCGATGGCGTCGATGCGCAGGCGGTCCGCCGTGAAGGAGGGCTGGAAGCCGGTCGAGCCGTTGGCGGAGTTGTCGATGACGATCTGCACCAGGTTGCGCGGGCGTGTGTGGCCTATGGTGGCGAAGCCGCCCAGGTTCATGGTCACGGCGGCATCGCCGTCGATGACGATCACCTTGCGCGGCTGCGACAGGGCCAGGCCGTGGGCGATGCTGGAGGCCAGGCCCATGGAGCCCAGCATGTAGAAATTCTGCGGCCGGTCGGCCAACTGGAACAGCTCCTGGCTCGGATGGCCGATGTTGCACACCACGGGCTGGTCCGTGACGGCCTTCATGATTTCACGTATGGCTTCGTACCTTTGCATGGCGCCCCCCTGTTATTGCGCGGCCCAGAAACCGAAGGGCAGCAGGAGGGCTATCGAACGCCCCTCCCGGCGTGCCTGCTCGATGGCCGGCGGCACCTGCGTTAGGGCGGCCGGTTCCGTCAGCTCGACGCAGGCCACGCCCGCCACGCGAAGGAGTTCGACGATGGCGCCGCCCATCATTCGTTGCGCCTCGATGGGTTCGCCCGGACTGCCGCGGTGGCTGACCACGAACACCACCGGTACCTTGTAGTAATTGAGCAGCGACAGAACAGCGTTTACGCTGTTGCCGAAGCCGGAGTTCTGCATGACGACGGCCGGTCGGCGGCCGGCAAGATGGGCGCCGCAGGCGAGCCCCATACCCTCCTCTTCCCGTGAGACAGGGGTGTAGATGACGGATTCGTCGCCGGCGAGCCGGTCGATGAGGTCGCCCAGCAGTTTGCAGGGGACAGATACGAAAAAATCGAGCCCCGTGGATTTCAGGGTGTCGTACAGGAGGTCGGTCGGGGTCATGAGGGTCATGGTAGTGCATCAACGACGGGTCGCGCCATCGTAGCGGTGCAGGATGCGCGATATGCGTTCGGCGGAGATCGGCTCCGGCTTGCCGATTGCCGCAAGTACGGATGCGATGTCCCCGGGCTTGACGCGCAGCGTCGGGCGGGCGCGGCACACCTTGCCCTCCGTGTACTGGATCTCGCGCCCGCCTCCGGTGATGTGCAGAAGGATGCTGTCGGAGGGGTTTACCCGGCCGGCCTCCACCGCCTGGCACAGCGCCTGTACCGCCACTGCCGCCGCAGGGCCGATGTCGATGCCCTCCAGAGAGCGGAACATGCGGGCGCCGTGGAAGAGTTGCTCGTTGGAAACTTCCCAGGCGGCGCCTTTCGATTCGGCCAGCACATCGCGGATGCCGCCGGCCGGCCCGAAGGGCGGCTTGCGGTTGGTCAGTACGCCGGCGGTTACCGCTGCCACCTGCCGGTGCGCCTCTTCCGCCGGCACCGGCACAAGATCCTTGCGGCCCTCTTTCCAGGCCTTGAATATCGGCGCGAAGGGTGCGTTCTGCGCCATGTGTATCTGTGTCACGGTGTCGCCGAAGCGGCCGTCGCCGAGCAGCAACTGCACTCCCTCCCAGGCGGCAATGGCGCCCGAGGCGCTCCCTACCGCCTGGAAATAATGGTCGAACAGGCGCTGGGTACCCTGGGTCGGATGGACTACCGCATTGAGCATGACGGCGCTCATGCCGCCGCGTCGCCCGGCGTTGAGCACGCCGCCGTCGCGCAGCAGTTCGCAGCGGTCCGCGATCTCGTCGGCGAGCAGGATGGCGTCGGTGTAGTCGCCCTCCACCGCGACGATGGTGGGATGCGTCTCGAAGGGCAGCAGCAGATTGCCCAGGCCGCTTTCCGGAACGAACAGGTAGAGCGGCAGGCCGAGTACGTGGGTGTGGTAGTTGTAGCTGTTCGCCGTGTTGCCGGCCGAAGCGATGATGAAGGGGGGGGCTTCCCGGCCGAGAAACGACTGCAGGAAAAACGGAATGCTCGCCTGTACCTCGAATTCCTTGAAGGTGCGGGTGACCAGGTTCAGCTTGCGCTCCGGCCAGTAGCCGCTGAAGGCGATATGCAGGTTTTCAAGTCCAAGCCGCCTGGCCAGCCCCGTGCTTCGGTAGCAGTAGGGTCCGCCCAGATGGGCAGGCGCCGGGTCGATGTAATAGGGGCCGGTCGGCAGCCAGTCGGCAAACTTGAAAATCCCCGGCAGTTCCATGCGCACCTGGATTTGCTTGCGCTCGTAAACCGGGCGCAGCAGGGCCGGCCCGTGATCGCTGCTGACCTCGTCGTCGCAGCGCAGCCGAAAGCCGCCACCGCCGTCGTATTGTTTGCCGCAGTGGGAGCACCGAAGAAGAAAATTGGCCATGAATAAACCATCCTAAATGGCTAAGACAGCCGAGTTCGATTGAGCCCACGCCTTATATCTCATAAAAGAAATAAACATCTCCCCTGCAGGCGAGTTTGAGGTCAGGGCGCGGCTTTTTGACGGCAAAGAATTTTAACCCGTGATGATCCCTGAGTTTCATTAAACGATCCCGCGTAGCATTCTGGTGGTCGTCCGCTATGCTGGATCTGGCCGCAGTGAAATATTCTACCCGCTGGGCCTGGCTCATTGAACTGGGCGGGCTCGAAAAACGTACGGCAATTTCTGGGCCGTAGGCCGCGCCGAGTTTGTCGCGCATCAATTGGTATACGGCAGGGGAAAACGTAGCTCCGCCGATGTCGTAAGCCGTTATAAAAATAGGTTGGCGGTAGTATGCGATATCAATATATCCTGCATCCTCGGGCGGCAGCAGTAATTTCCCCCCCCCTCTTTCTTTTATGCATTTCCTACCTTTTTCATCAAATTTAACCCCCCTTCTTTGATTTTCAATATTTTCCCAATCCAGCTTGTACGGAAATCCTGAATCGAAAAGGGTTAGCAAGCCCATGACCGGGCGACCAGTGGCTATACCATAACCTATCCCGCTGAAAGCAAAAATAAGACAGGTAATGGCAACGACGCCCCTAAAGGATAGGGTTCGAAAGGCGGGCAGCCTTGTGGAGATGAAGGCAAGAGTTGCAACGACCGCGCCAAACGCAAAACCCACCAGCATGCTTCGGGTGAGCAGTTGGTGAGTCATGCCGCCAAAACCGACGCGCACGTTGAAAGTTAGCGCTGCAAGAGGCAAGATTAATCCGCAAGAAACCAGCGCAGTTGCAATTCCCCACCTCCGGTATGCGAACAGAGCGCAAACAATCGTTATGGATATCGGGTTTGGCCGCAGATAGGCTGCGGCAAGGAAAGCGATGATAGCTGCATCAATGGCAGAAATAACCCCAGTACGATGTGAGGAGGAGAGTGACCTGAATACAGTCAAGAAAGCAAATGCGGTTGGTACCCAGAGGCCGCGCCTAACCTGAAGGCCAATGACCATTTCAGAGGCCTTGCCGAAGAAAAGGCCGGAATTATGCAACCACTCCAACAATGTCGCAGCGAACAAGAGGCAGATCGATCCTAATGTCAGATAGTCCAGAAGATCCTTGTGCTTTGACTTCAGAGCAAGAAAGATGGCCACAGCAAAGAGAGGAACTAGAAAGAAACCGCCATACGCCAAGGACCAACTCAGGGTTACGTCATCCGGTTGCAACTGACTTGCATAGACATACCATTCAGACAATTCAGTCGGGGAGATTGGTGCGGTCGGCCTGCCACTGTGTGCGCTTAGCTGAAGAATGAGGGCCGCAATGATTGGCGTATAGATTTTTAGTGCATGCCCTCTCAAGGCTCTTGGGGTGGTTAATGCAAGCCGGATGGTGTAAGGAACTAAGAAGAATCCGAGAGCGGAAAGAGCGTAAAGCGGATGAAGCTGAATGGCGACCACAAAGCTCAGGCCAGCCAGCAGAAATTTTCTGCTAAGCATAAGAACGACGCCGGCCAGAAGAGCGGCAACGGAAAGGCTTGCGTAGTAGATGATTGGGCTGCCCCATATGCCGACTTGGGAGAGCCCGTGATTTTCCGCTCCAGGTGCAAGAACAAATAGGCAGGCTGCTATAAGAGACTCAGTGCGTACCTGGATCAACCTTGCAAAAATATTAAATACCAGTACAAACAGAATCCCCTTTAACAATAAAGATGCAGCCAGGTAAATCGGCCCATAGGCTAGCCAAAGAGACAGGTATTTTGTGTATAAGGTCCGTAGATCCCAAACAGACGACGCGTTTGATCCGTAGTGCACATATGTCGCGTCAAGAGGTACTCCGGATTCCAGCACAATGCTGGGCGCAAGATTGTAGAGTACGTGGTAAGGAAGATATAAACCATGTGATATCAGGGCGAGCAGTGGGATAAGGACAATGCATGCTAGGAGTGCCTTATTGTCATATGCAAACTGGTGTGCCATCCGGAATTTATTGAATTGAGAAGCCACGACGCCTGGCAATAATGGTTTGTAGATAGGCCTTATTGGTCGCGAGCCCCAGCCAATAAAGCATGGCTACGCCAGCCAGAAATATGTTGCGGACAATGCGATTGGGCGCCGGAAAATCGATCGCAGCCAATGGGGTGTTGTGATGGTGCACGGAAACCAATTCGCAGCCAGCGAGTTCAAGCGTCATGACAAGGGAGTTTCGCGTGAAATGCTGCAAGTGGTGCTGCGAATAGAGCCGATCCGCTGGTCCCTTGATGCCGAATTTCGCCAATAGCCGCGCGCAGGAATAGAGCAGACTGTCGTTGTTGAGTGTCATGACAACCACCACCCCCCCTCCCCTGCAACGCGCTGCGATAGTGTGCGCAAAGCCGATCGGATCCGTCACGTGTTCGATAACCGCCAGGCTAACTACTGCATCGAATTTCTCTTCAGAGGGCATTTGAAGCAGGTCACCCTGGTAGTATTCAATTCCAGTCTCGGGTTTATTCGCGGAAAAATCGACCCCCACGAGGCGCATAGGCCATCCGGCATGGTCACGGAGATAGCGCAAGAAATCCCCCTTCCCGCACCCCGCATCAAGTAACTGTCGAGTTGTGTTTGGCAAATTCGAGGCGATCCATCTGAACAGGGGTATGTTCGGATTGCTAAACCAGTTGCGATGAGTGTTCTCGTAGTAGTCTTCCTGATACGCCTCTTGGTGATCGATGGAGTGCGGGGCAGTGAATGCATGCGAGCATTGCGTGCAACGCAGTATCAGTACCTTCGTTCTATAGAGCACGCAAGACTTATTGCTCCCGCACACAGGGCAGCGAGCGTCTTCGCTTATGCGACCTTGAATCACTTCAGCATATACCATAAGTACAGTATTGAGCTCCAAGACAGAGCTTCCCCATTTTCATTTCGATGGCCGATAGCAAGCGATTGCGAAATGGGAAAAAAAGGAAATACTCAGTCTGCGCATGAATGTGGACTTGTTTGAAGAGCTGCCGTGAAGCTCTTGCTGGCAGCAGAATACAACCTTCATCAAAGGGGCATTTCATTACTGCAAGCCTGGTCAACGGATTGAGCGGGTTGTGTTCAATGATGGCCAGGAGGCCCTTGGGCCGAGTTACTCTGCACATTTCGGCCAAAAGAAACGGCTGCTGAGAGGCCGAAATATGGTGGAAAGCACAGACCGCGATTGTTACGTCGAATGAATGATCGAGAAAGGGCAGCGTTTGCCCGTCGAATGCAAGATAGCGTGCGTCGGGATTTGACTTGGCCGCTGTTTGCAGAGACGCGATGGAAATGTCGGCGCCTGTTATCCTTGCCCCAAGGTTTCCCAGTTGGGGGTGAAGCGCACCGGTGCCACATCCAACATCGAGCATCCTTACATTGCTCAAATCCCAAATGTGCGAGCTGATAATACGTTTCAGCAAGTCAACCTTTGCAGTGGCGAAAAAAACGCTGTCTCGGCCGCTAAATGCGATCGCCTGATTCAGGTCCTTGTTGTAAGAACCGGCATAACGATCAAAGAGCGGAGTGAGCTTCCCTCTATTTTTCGTCTTCCAACCCATCGGCATTATGCTGCCAATTGCTGCTCATGCTGAGTGCTGATCCAGTTTGCCAGGAACTTCTCTGGCGAGGCGTAGCCGAGCGTGGAATGGCGACGCCTGCGGTTGTAGAACGGTTCGATATAGTCGAACAGGTCAGCCATCGCCTCGGCCCGCGTACGGTAGCGGGTGCCATGCACCCGCTCATTCTTCAGACTGTTGAAGAAACTCTCCGCTGGCGCATTGTCCCAGCAATTGCCCTTCCTGCTCATCGAACAGACCATGCCGTACTTCTTCAACCGCGCCTGAAAGGCGTGGCTCGCATACTGACTGCCCCGGTCGGAATGATGAATCAGGCCCGCTGCCGGCTTCCGGCGGAACCACGCCATGGTCAGCGCATCAAGGACGATGTCTGCCGTCATTCGCGGCTTGATCGACCAGCCGACAACCTCCCGGTTGAACAGATCGAGGACGACGGCCAGATACAGCCAGCCCTCATCGGTCCAGATGTAGGTCATGTCAGCGCTCCACGCCTGATTCGGCTTCGCCGGCGTGAAGTCTCGGGCCAGCAGGTTCGGCGCCACCGGCAGCGCATGCTTCGAGTCGGTCGTGGCCTTGAAGCGCCGCTTGTGGCGGGCCCGAATGCCGTTCTCCCGCATCAGTCGCTCGACACGCGCCTTGGCTGCCGGAAACCCTCTGTCGCGCAGTTCGCGCACCATGCGTGGGTTGCCGTAGGCGCCTTTCAACTCCTGGTCGATGGCTTGGATCAGCGCCAGCATCTGCGCGTCGGTCAGCCGTGTCCGTGCCGGATTGCCGCCGCCCTTCCAGGCACGGTAACCGCTCATGCTGACCGTCAGCGTGTCGCACATCGACGCCAGTTCGAACTCCTCCCGGTGCGTATCGATCCAGGCGTACTTCACAGTGCTTCTCTCGCAAAGTACGCCGCCGCTTTTTTTAGGATTTCGTTCTCCCGCTTGAGTCGCAAGTTCTCCGCACGTACCCTGGAGAGTTCCATCTGTTCCGGCGTGACCTGCTTCGTCCCAGGGCCATTGAGCTTGCCCGCATCGAACGCCTTGACCCAGTTGCGCAGGGTCTGCTCAATCAGGCCCAGTTCCTTCGCTACCGCTCCCGTCCTCTGGCCCGCCTTCACCCGCTTTACCGCCAGTTCCCGGAATTCGGGTGTGTATTCCTGCTTCGGTATCTTTTTCAACTGCGCTTCTCCTTCCAATCTGTCGAGGTGTTATACCCCATCTCTTGGAAGACGAAATTCCGGGGGAAGCTCAGAGCATCCTCTTTCGCATCAGATTGCTCTTGCATCTTTCGAAATATTCAATTCAAAAATTAAACAAGCGGTTGCCTTATATAATTGCTTTCATGCATTCAGGCTCGAAGAATTGGCTTATTGCGTGCTTTTATGAACTCGCAATGCTCAGCAGCCATTATTCTTGATATTCCTGTCGCAATATCTTCCGCTGGCTTTTCCTTGTCTGAAAATGACACCACCGAGCGATAAATATGCCGACGATGATACAAGGACGTCAGTTCGTTTACAACTGATGCAGTACGGAACTTCTGACGTGTAACCCTGCGAAAAATGGCAAGAATTTCAGCAATTGTTATAGGGGATTCCGATGCGATGATTTTTATGAAGACGTTTTTTGGCTGAGATCTGGGAATATCCCTGAGGGATCGAACAATCCTTTCTGCAGCGCAGTCTGCGGATATGTAGTCTCGGATTGTGTCATAGGGAACGTAAATTCGAACAATTTCCTTTCTTAGGATGCAGCGCGCAATATGCGCCAGCAGGCCTTGTCGTTTCCCGTAAGACTGGCCTGGCCCATAGAGGGTTGTGATTCGGGCTAATAGAACAGTCAGTTGCTTTTGACGCGCCGAAAAACTTCTGAAGAGTTCCTCCTGCCGTAATTTCTCGCGGCCATAAGCACTGATAGGCGCTTCGAGAGTGGCTTCCGTTATCGGGCTGGACGCCACCCCCGCATACACCCCCCCTGCCGAACTGGCGAAACCGATGGCACCAGGCTTTGCCATCAGGCGACTCTCGGATTCGATCATATCGAGAAGAGCCGTTAATGCCCGAGTTTCTTGCTGAAGGGACTCTACTAGCGAATTCATGGTGCCTGTACCGGCAGCCCAATAAAGCTCCCAGTCATTCGAATTGCCGGCGCTATCGGCAAATGTGGCAGCTGCCTGCCGGAGTTGCTGTGCTAGCAACGCCTCGTCGGACCAGCAAAATCGGTACGGCAATGAGAAAATCCTGATGCCCGCTTTGCGAAGCGTACGCTCTATCGCTGATCCCAGTAAACCGTTCGAGCCGATTACCCAAGCGATTGTCATGATTTCTCTGGCGCTGCGCGAGTGGGCTTGGTGCATACGATGTAAAGTGGCTTGCCTAAAGCAATGCCGACAGAAACAGCCAAATACTCTGCAATAACGCCAAGCGCAGTCAGGATGCTTCCAGAAAAAAATGAAACGACAATCACCAACGATGCCCATCCTTGAATTGGCATATCGCTGACAAACTTGCCGTATAGTGCGTAAGTGGTAATCGCTAGGGCGAGTGCCATCGAGAAAAAGCCGAAAACAGTGATCAATCTTAGCGGTCTTGTTCCCGTAGTGAGGATGAGATTCCAGAAGTGGGTGACGAGCTTGCGGTAGGAGTAACCTGAGGCCTGTCGGGACTCACTCCTTAGTAAAACTGGGCACCGCCCAACTCGCCCAGCTATCCAATACAAAGCTACGTCAAGGTAAACGCCACTACCGCAGTAAGCGGCAAGAGTGCGGGCGATTTCTCCATCGATTAATCGGTAGCTGCTAAATCTTCCCAGTTCTTCGTTCCCCAGCAACCCGCTGCTGATGGCCTTGGCTGTCCAGCTAAAAGTATTTCGAATAATTCCGTGCGGTGGTGAGTTCCGTGGTTCTGCATAAACCACCTGTAGCGCATCACTCAACGCGCGATCAAGCATGCTGCCAATATCAGCCGGGTTATGTTGCCCATCCTCATCAATCGTAACAATCCAATCACCCGAGGTGCTTGCCATACCGGCAAGCGTGGCGGCGTGCTGACCGAAATTTCTTGAGAGCCAGATTGGCCGTGTAAATGAATATTGCTCACACAAGGCTTCGATTGTTCTGTCGGAATGATCCGGACCGCAATCATGGACCAGAAGCACTTCCGTAACCACATAGCGGTTACCGGCTGGTGAAGTATTGCATTCAGCCAGAGTTGCGATTTCATGAATGAGAGAAGGCAGGCATTGTTCGCCTCTGTAAACAGGAATCACAATCGATAGCTGATAGGAATCTTCTTCGTGCATGAGCCCCCCCCAATTGGGTTCGCTATCCATTCCCCATCAGACCCTTCAAATTCCCAGCGAATCATGGTCTCAGGATGGATGAATGCCGTATTAGGTTCTGAATACCCAATGCTTTGATAGATTGTAGTTAATGAGAAGCGCTAGCGCGATTCCTGCAATCTGCGCCAAGGATACATCTATTCCAAAATACACGGATAACGCGGTAACCGTAATCAATTGAATCAAATAGTTGATTGCTAGCAACACCAAGTATTTGGGTAACGAGAAATGAATTGTGGTTTTTTGTTCACGAAAAACAAGGCCTCTATGTACCGAATACTGGAATCCTGCCGCAATTACATAGGCGATGGTCAGGGCAATTCGGTAATCAATGCCGAAGAGTTCAATGAAGAGGCGAGTGATAATCGCATAGACCAAGTAGGTTGCTGCGCCTGCAGTAGAGAAGATGAGGAACCGCAAGTTCTTGCTGATTATTTTCACGGTAGATTGGCGATTACCGCTCGCAGCCACTGCCTGTCCCCACCGTAGCTTGACATGCCGTAGCGCGCGATCTGCTTCTCGTCAAAGTCCGGCGTAACCAGGGCGATGCCGGTCTTGACCAGTTCCTTGAGGGGGCGCAGGGCATCCGGCTTCGGGTGGACGTGGGCGACGTAGAGCTTGGCGGCTTCCCGGCCGACGGTGCTGACGTCGAGCACCTCGCCGTGGCGCCCCAGCAGATCCCCCAGGCAGTTTGCGTTGAAGAAGAGCAGGTGCGATTCGAACAGGGACTTGTAGCGGTAGTCCCGATGCGGCACCTCGACGAACAGCAGCCCGCCGGGGCGCAACCTCTGCATCAATCCCCCTATGAATGCATGCGGCTGGTCCATGTGCTCCAGCACGTGGGACAGCACCAGCAGATCGAACTTGCGCTCGGCCGGCACGTCCTCCAGGCGCTGGAAGGCGCGGTCGGCGCCCAGGCGGCGGCGCAGCCCCTCGAACTGATCGCGATCCGTTTCCACCGCGACGTAGTCGTGGGCGACGCTGCGCCGCGTCATGCCGTCGTGGAACAGGCCGAGTCCGGCGCCGACATCGAGCACCGTGGGCGCTGTATCGAAAATGCCGAACCGTTTCAGGTAGTCGACGCGGGAGAGCGACTGGGCCAGGTAGTAGCGGCGGGTGCTCGGCGTCGAGACGGCGACCTCGCCGTCCCAGTAGTGGGCGTAGTAGTCGGCCAGTTCCGCCGGGCTCGGCTGGGGCTGGGCGTACACCAGTTCGCAACGTGCGCAACACGCCAGGCTCATGCGGCGGAAGATTTCGTGGCTGCCGATGTAAGGGCCGACGGCGGTGCTTTCGCCGTGGCCGCAATTCGGACAGTTCATCGTCCCGGCGCGGCGTAGCGGGGCATCAGCGGGTCGTTCTGCATCATGCCGACGACGCAGGCGAGGTCCTCGGGCGTGTCGACGCTCGCGGTGCGGGCATCGGTCATCACCATGCGCACCTTCTCGCCGTGCTCGAGGATGCGCATCATGTCCACCGACTCGATGATCTCGAGCGGCGTCGGCGGCAGCGAGTTGAAGCGCAGCAGGTAGTCGCGGCGGAACGGGATGATGCAGACCTGCTTGAGCATCGGCACGTCGCTGACGCCCTTCTTGCGCGAGGGAACGGGCTCGCGCGAGAAGTAGAGGGCGTCGCCCATGAGGTCGACCACCACCTTGACCTCGTTCGGGTCCTCGAAGTCCTCGATGTTGTCGATGTGCGCCATGAGGTTGACGACATTTACTCCGGGATCGGCCGTCATCGGCGCGATGGCCTCGTCGATCATCTCGGGCAGGGTCATCGGCTCATCGCCCTGGATCATGACCACGATGTCCGTGCGGCGGCCGTTCGCGGCCTCGATCTTGAGCATGGCCTCGGCGGTGCGGTCGGTGGCACGTTCATGGGTGTCGGCGGTCATGATGCACTTGGCGCCGATGCTGTCGGCGTACTGGCGCACCGCTTCGTCGCAGGTGGCGATGTATACCTCGTCGAGGGCCTTGCTCATCTTGCAGCGGAACCAGACGTGGCCGATCATCGGGATGCCGTGGATCGGAGCCAGCGGTTTGCCCGGGAAGCGGCTGGAGGCCATGCGGGCGGGAATGATGCCGATTGCGTTCATGGTTGACAACCTTGCGGATTTCACTTTTTGGAATCGGAAGCGGGATTCAAGTCTGGTGCATGTCCGATCTGGTGCAGGAGTTCCGTGACCTGCCCCTTAAGTACCGGAATGTCGCCGCGCACGGTTTTCCAGACAAGATCAAGGTCGACCGAAAAATAGCCGTGAGAAACCCGATTGCGCATCAGATAGATGTCTTCCCATGGGATTTCGGGATGCTTTGCGGCAGTGCCGGGATGATGGCGCTCGACGTTTCTCGCTGCTTCCCCGATGATCTCGATATTGCGCAGTACGGCATCCTGCACCATCGTATTTTCCATGAATGTTGCCGGGTTTATGCTTGAGGTGTACAGATCAATACGTCCGATTGCCTGCAGGATGTGTCCGAGGTATTCGGATACGCGCTGAATTTCCTTTCTCATACAGGTTCTGCTTCAGCCAGTACGCGTTCCCTGAAAGTGTCGGGAAGCGCCTTGGGAGTCAGCACGTCGACCGGGACACCAAGGAGCTTTTGCAGTCGGCTCTGGATACGGGCTATATCCATCAGGGTTGTTTCAGGAGTCGGGTCGACAAGCAAGTCGAGATCGCTGTCTTCTTTGTCTTCACCTCGCAAAACCGACCCGAAAATGCGAGGGTTGCGAGTACGGCATTTTTCTACGATTTGCCGGATGTCCTCGCGATGGGACCGTAGTGCGTCAGAGGGCTTCATGGGATATTCCCGCCAGGTATGAGGGGCAAGTCATTCGGGAGCACTGGGCCTGCACTCGGCGAGGCCGCTGCGGCAGGCGGTGTCGAGCATGCGGGTGTCGAGGCTGTAGGCAAGGAAGCGGAAGCCGCGCGCGACATGCTCACGCAGTTGTTCGGGTGCGGGCTCGACGACGTGCAGCCCGCCCGGCTTGGCCCTGGCGATGCCGGTCGTGCGAATCCGCTCGATGGCCTGCTTGAGCCGGGGGTCGTCGAACTGCCCGGCGATGCCCATCGAGGCGGACAGGTCGTAGGGGCCGATGATGTAGCCGTCGACGCCGGGCGTGTCGAGGATGGCGTCGAGGTCTTCCACGGCGGCTATGTGCTCGACCTGGACGATCACCACGGCTTCCTTGTCCAGCCACTCGCGATAGTCGGTGAAGGCGGTGCCGTAGCCCTGGGCGCGCGCCAGGCCGACGCCGCGTCTGCCGCGCGGCGGGTAGTAGACCGAGGCCACGGCCCGCTCGGCATCGGCGCGCGAGTTCACCATCGGCACGATGACGCCGTGCGCGCCGGCATCCATGACGCGCTTGATCTGGTCGGCGTCGTTGCTGGTCAGGCGCACCAGCGGCGGCACGCCGTGCAG